>Ga0080064_1006664_pt1 | contig 12279 bp, 8 predicted proteins | sample Subgrocontami54m_FD_69260 | JGI IMG/M metagenome (GOLD analysis project Ga0080064, IMG submission 69260) | Subsurface groundwater microbial communities from S. Glens Falls, New York, USA - GMW46 contaminated, 5.4 m (SPADES assembly) (version 2) ...
CGTCGACCATCACCTGCATCGCCGGCTACGAGATGGCGAAGCAGGGCCGGGCCGGGCCGGCGCTGGTGGTCGCCGGGATCGGCAGTTTCATCGGCGGCACGGTCAGCATTGTGGGTCTCATGCTGTTCGCGCCACCGCTTGCGAAGGCGATGCTGAAAGTCGGCCCTGCCGCTGAGTTCGCGCTGATGCTGCTCGCGCTCATCGTGATGAGCGTGGTCAGCACCAGCTCGACATTGAAGACCCTGGCCATGATCCTGGTGGGGCTGCTGCTGGCCACCATCGGGCTGGATCCGATCACGGGCGTGGCCCGCTTTACGTTCGGGTCGATGTATTTCGCCGATGGCTTCAACTTCGTGGCGATGGCGCTCGGGCTTTTCGGGATCAGCGAAATCCTGATCAACTTCGAGAATATCGCGAACCTGAAGCCGACGATCAAGCCGACGCTCAAGAGCCTGGTGCCGCAATTGGCCGATCTCAAGGCCTCCGCCGGGCCGATCGGCCGCGGCACGGTGATCGGCTTCCTGTTCGGTTTCGTGCCGGGCATCTCGCACGTGATCTCGACTTTCGTGTCCTACGCGGTCGAGAAAAAACTCTCCCGGCATCCGGAGCAATTCGGGCACGGCGCGATCGCCGGGGTGGCGGGGCCGGAGACGGCCAACAACGCAACCACCGGGAGCTGCATGATTCCGCTGCTGGTGCTCGGCATTCCGGCAATCCCGGCGACCGCGATCCTGCTGTCCGCGATGATGATACACGGCGTGCAGCCAGGCCCGCAGTTGATGTCCGAGCATCCCCAGGTGTTCTGGGGGCTGATCGCGAGCATGTATATCGGCAACCTGATGCTGCTCGTGCTGAACTTGCCGCTGGTGGGATTGTTTGTGAACCTGCTGCGCATTCCGTATGTTTATCTGGCGCCGGTCGTGCTGCTGATATGCGTTATCGGCATCTACAGCGTGACCGCCAGGCCGCTCGACATTTTCATCATGGCCGCGTTCGGCGTGCTCGGTTATGTGCTGCGCAAATTCGAGTTCGATGTCGCGCCGCTGCTGCTGGCGGTGGTGCTCGGGGATCGCATGGAGGTGAACCTGCGCCGCGCGCTGGTGATCTCCGACGGCGATTATGGTATTTTCCTGCAGGGTGCGTTCTCGCAGGTGTTTGCCGGCGCCATCGTGCTGATCGCGCTGCTGCAGGGCGCCGCCTGGCTCTCCGGGTTCAGGAAAAAGACCTTGCGCGACGCGAAATAGGCGGGGATATGATACAAAAACGCAGCGCGGCGAGCCGCGGAAAAAAGCATTTCGATCCGATAGAACTCGAAGTCCTCTGGAACCGGCTGATCACGGTGGTGGACGAGGCGGCCTATGCGGTGATTCGCACGTCGATGTCCAAGGTGGTCGTGGAGGGACGCGATTTCGGCGCGTTGCTGCTCGATACGAAGGGCAGACTGGTCGCTGCCGATGTGAGTATCGCGTCCAAGACGGGAACGATTTCGATCGCGGTCAAGGAGATGCTCAAGCATTTCCCCGCCGGGTCGCTCAAGCCGGGCGACGTACTCGCGACCAATAATCCCTGGTGGATCATGGGCCATCTCAACGACATCGCGGTCGTAGCACCTTTGTTCCATGAGGGGCGGCTGGTGGGTTTTGCCGAGTGCATGGCGCATATGGCGGACATCGGGGGGTGTCTCTCGGGACCGCCGCGGGAAGTCTACGAGGAGGGTTTGATCATTCCGCCGCTGAAGGCGATCGACGGCGGCAGGGAAAATCCCGTGTTCTTCGCGATGCTCGGCGCCAACGTGCGGGTGCCCGATCAGGTGCTTGGTGACGTGCGCGCGCTGGTGGTCGGGTGCCGCGTGATGGAGGCGAAGCTCGCCGAGTTCCTGGCAGAACATCGCATGCGGGATTTTGGCGATCTCGCCGAAGCGATCCTGCGCCGGTCGCGGCAGGCGATGCGGCTGGGCGTGCGCGAGACGATACCGGATGGGGTCTACCACGGAGCCGCGAGCGTCGACGGGTTCGACGAGCCGCTGCACATTCATGCGCGCGTCGAAGTTCGCGACGGCGACGTGAAGATCGATTTTTCCGGCAGCTCGCCGCAGAGCAGCCAGGGGATCAACAGCACCCTCGTGTATACGACGGTCTGGGGCACCTACACGATCAAGTGCATTGCAGGCCCGCACGTGCCCAACAACGAAGGCACCTTCGCGCCGATTCAGGTCTCGGCGCCGCACGGGTCTTTCCTGAATCCACGGTTCCCGGCCCCGGTGCGGATGAAACCGAGCACCGGTCATTACATCCCGGATGCGATCATCGATGCGCTGAAGGGCGTGATCAAGGAGCAGGTTCTGGCGGAGTCGGGCAACAAGTTTCTCGTCGATTTCGCCGGCCGCGACGCATCGAACCGGCCTTTCTCGGATGTCATGTTCATCATGGGCGGCATGGGCGCGCGGGGCCGCAAAGACGGCCTGCATTGCATGAGTTTCCCCGCCAACTCTTCGAATCTGCCGGTGGAAATTCTCGAGTCCACCATTCCCGTGCGCGTACTCTACAAACGCATTCGGCCGGATTCCGGCGGCGCGGGACGTTATCGCGGCGGATGCGGCCAGGAGTTCGCGTTCGAGTCCGTGTCCGCCACGCCGCTGACTGTGCGTGCGGTTCACGGCAAGCTCGCCACCCCACCGAACGGGCTCCGAGGCGGGTTGTCCGGGGCCGCGGGGGCGTTGCTGTTGAACGCGGTACCGATCCCCGACAAGACCCCGCGGGTCTTGAATCAAGGCGACGTCATGTGCCTGATCGTGCCCGGCTCCGGCGGAATGTATCCCGCCGCGGAGCGCGAGAGCAGGGCGCTGCTGCGCGATATCGAAAACGGCATCGTGACCGTCGAATCCGCGCTCAGAGATTACGGCCTGAACCCTGATGAAGCGGCGAAGCTGTGAAAGCGCGGTTTTCTCTGGGCGTCGACATCGGCGGAACGTTCACCGATTTCGCGCTCATGAATACGCTCTCGGGTGAGATCCACGCGGCGAAAGTCCTGACCAATTACAAGGATCTGACACAAGGTGTGCTCGACGGCGTGCGCCAGCTCGCGTCGAAGATTCCGGAACTGGGTGCGGCGATCGAGCGTGTGATTCATGGCACGACACTGGCCACGAATGCGTTGATCGAGAGAAAAGGCGGCAAGACGGCGTTGCTGGTGACGCGCGGATTTCGGGACGTTCTGGAGCTCGGGCGGGAGAGCCGGTTCGACATCTACGATATCAATATCGAACTGCCGGCGCCGCTGGTGCCGAGAAAGCACGTATTCGAAATCGAGGAAAGAATCGATCACACCGGCAAGGTCGCCGTGCCGCTCGTAATCGATCAGGTCAAGCAGGTGATCGCCGAAATCAAAGGGCAGGGCATAGCCGCAGTCGCGGTGTGCTTGTTGCACGCATTCAAGAACCCGCGGCATGAGCGGCAACTCGCCGCTCTGCTCGAACGAGAGCTGCCTCGCGTCCCGGTATCGCTGTCATCGGACGTAATGCCGGACATCCGGGAGTACGAACGCGCGAGCACGACCGCCGCCAACGCGTATGTGCAGCCGGCGATCCGCGGCTATCTTGACCGTCTTGCCGACGGGCTCAAACGCGTAGGGGTTGCGGCGCCGCTGTCGATCATGACTTCCGACGGCGGCATCGTCAGTTGCGAGACCGCCAATCGCTATCCCGTGCGCCTGATCGAATCGGGACCCGCGGGAGGCGCGATGGCCTCGGCCTTTTTCGCCACCGCAAACGGCATCGAGAAAGCGATCGCGCTCGACATGGGAGGCACCACTGCCAAGGTCTGCGTGATCGATGACGGGAAGCCCGAGCAGTCGACGGAGTTCGAGGTCGACCGGGTGTTCCGTTTCGCCAAAGGCAGCGGCTTGCCGCTCAAGATACCGGTCATCGAAATGATCGAGCTCGGCGCGGGGGGCGGCAGCATAGCGGGCGTCAACAAGCTCGGGCTGCTCAAAGTGGGGCCCGAGAGCGCAGGCTCCGATCCCGGGCCCGCCTGTTACGGGCTGGGCGGCGCTGCGCCGACGGTGACGGACGCAGATCTGTTTCTGGGCTATCTCGATCCCGGCTATTTTCTTGGCGGACAGATGGCGCTCGACCGCGCTGCGGCCGCGCGTGCGATCGATGCGCAGGTGGCAGGGCCGCTGGGCGTCTCCGTGCTGCGGGCCGCGTGGGGAGTGCATGAGATCGTCAATGAAAACATGGCGCGCGCGGCGAAGGTGCATTGCCTCGAGCGCGGCAAGGATGCGCGCGAATATACGCTGATCGCCTATGGCGGCGCCGGGCCGGTGCACGCGTATCGCGTGGCGAAAGTGCTGGGCATCAGGACGATTTTTTACCCGCTGCGGGCCGGTGTGATGTCGGCAATTGGCTTCCTGGTGACGGCGCCGTCATTCGAGATGATCCGCGCCGATCTGGCGCCGGTCGAATCCGCCGATACGGCCCGCATCACTGCGTTCCTGCGCGAAATGGAGGCCGAGGGTAAAGCGTTGGTTGCCACCTGCGGAGTTGCAGCGTCGAGGTTGAGCACCGTAATCGAAGCGAATATGCGGTTTTCCGGGCAGAGCTTCGAGCTTTCAGTGCCAGTCAAAGGCGCGCTCAGCAAGCACGAGCTGGCCAGGATCAGGCAGCGTTTTTTCGATTTGTACGAGGCGCGCTACCATCGCCTGAACCGCGATGTGCCCGTCGAGATCGTGAGCTGGCGGGTGATCATCAAGGGGCCGAGCCCGCAAGTGTCGATTGCCACCGTCGGGGATGCGGCGCGCGGGAAGCAAGCCCTCAAGGGGCACCGCAAAGTATTCATGCCGGAGTCAGGCGCTTTCGTGAATTGCCCGATCTACGACCGCTATGCGCTGAGCGCGGGCGCCCGGCTGCATGGGCCGGCCGTGATAGAGGAACCTGAATCAACCGTCGTGGTTGGCCCGGATGCCGCAATCGAGGTCGACAAGAACTGTAATCTTTGGGTAAGGCTTGCCGACCGCAAACCGAAAAAGCGTCGCGGTCGCTAGGCTGATTTCCTATGGGGCTGGTGTTTTTAGCCGCGCGATTTCCTGGCACGCGCGGCGGAACACCAGGGCATCGGCGCTATAGCTGATCATCCGCACGCCGAGGCGGATTACATTGCGGCCGACCGCGGTGTCGATATGGTCACCGACGGAGGTCATGATGTATTTGCCGTGGCGGCGCGCGATGCCCACCATGCGTTCCAGCGCCTGAGCCATCACCGGGTGGTCGAACCCGGCGCCGGGGACACCTGCCGCGACCGAAAAATCGAACGGCCCGAGGAAGAACACGTCGAGACCGTCCATGGCCGCCAACGCCTCGAAATCCTGCACGGTCGCCGGATCCTCGATCAGCGGAATGATCAGGATCTCGCGGTTTGCCTGCGCCTGGAATTCCTGCCAGTCCGGCGGTCCGTAGTTGGCCTGGCGAACCGCGGGACACGAGCCGCGTGTGCCCTCCGGCTGGTAGCGTGCCGCTTGCAAAAGCTCCTCACAGCTCGCGCGCGTCCCGTGCGGAAGCACTATGCCCTGCACACCCATGTTCAGCACTTTCATGACCAATCCGGGGTCGACTTGAGGGATGCGCAGCAGCGGCGTTATTCCGGCGGCATCTCCCGCACGCACCAGGTGCGCCGCCATGGCAAGGTCGATCGGGCAATGCTCCATATCGATGACGAAGAAATCCAGGCCCGCGCTCGCCATGACTTCGACCAGCATCGGACTCGCGGGGAAATGCATCATGCCCATGACTACTTCGCCGCGGGCGAGCTTCTGTCTTACCGAATTCGGTCGCATGTTTTCTCCTTGCGTTCGAGCAGGGCGATATTCTGGCGCCAAAGCGAATGTGCGACCACCCGTTGCACAACCCGCGCGCGGGCCATGCGCCGGCTGAATGCCGAGCTAGCAGTTTGTTGAAATTCGCCGCGAATTCATGGAATTGATTTCGCGGTTTATTGTCGAAGCATCGTAGCGAGTTTCGAGGGAGCGACGATGCGCGGAACCGATGTCACACAGAACAGCATGTTCAGTTACCTCAGGCTGGAGGATTACGTTCCGAAGGAGCATCCCCTGCGGCCGATCCGCGAGATCGTGAACGCGGCGCTGCGCGAGATGGACGAGACGTTCGCGGCGATGTACGCGGATTCGGGACGTGATTCGACGCCGCCGGAGCAGCTGCTGCGGGGGCTGATCCTGCAGTCGCTCTACGGGCTGAGGAGCGAGAGGCTGCTGTGCGAGCAACTGGGCTACAACATGCTGTTTCGCTGGTTCGTCGGTTTGGGCGTGGAGAACAAGCCCTGGGATCACTCGACCTACACGAAGAACCGCGACCGGCTGATCGAGCACGAGGTGATCCGCGAGTTGTTCTCGCGAGTGCTGGATCAGGCCAAGGCGAAGGGGCTGCTGAGCTCCGAGCACTTCTCGGTGGATGGGACGCTCGTTCGCGCTTGGGCCTCGCACAAGAGTTTCGTGCCGAAGGATGGCGCACTGCCGCCGAGCTCGGGCAGTCGCCGCAATCCGGAAGTGGACTTCAAGGGTCAGAAGCGCACCAACGACACGCACCAGAGCAAGACCGATCCCGATGCCAAGCTCGCGACCAAGTCCTCGAAGGCTGGCGCGATTCCCGCCTACATGGGCCACGTGCTCACCGAGAACCGAAACGGCTTGGTGGTCGATACGCGATTGACCCAAGCCAACGGCACTGCCGAGCGCGAGGCGGCGATCGAGATGCTGGCCGAGTTGCCGGGGGAAGCGCGCAAGACCGTCGGCGCGGACAAAGCCTACGATAGCGAAGCCTTCGTCGAAGGCTGTCGCGAGATCAACGTCACGCCGCACGTGGCGCAGAATACCTCCGGCCGATCGAGCCGCATCGATGGACGCACGACGCGCCACACCGGATATCAGATCAGTCAGTTCGCCCGCAAGCTCATCGAGACCGTGTTCGGCGATGCCAAGCAGCACGGCATCCTGCGTCAGGTGAAGCTGCGCGGCCTGGCCAAGGTCGAGCTGCTGTTCACGCTCGCGGCGACGGTGGTGAATCTGCGGCGGCTGCCGAAGCTGCTTGCACCCGAACCGAGTGGATAGACGGGAGAGATGCGTGCAGCGAGTGCAAAATAACCGTAAACAACCCCGATCGGGGGTCGCAGGGAGCAATTCCCGGTGTCCGACCACGCCATTTCGCCGATTCGGCATCGCTGATCTCATGAAAAACGTTCGAAGTTCAACAAACTGCTAGACCGTGGATGCCAGTTCGTGCGGATGGAAGCTCAGATACTCACGTACTTCCAGTTGCATGCGATCGATTTCCGCCAGAAATCCGGACACTGTCGCCCTGTAGTTAACCGGATTCGATTCGGCGTTACGCAGGTGTGTCACTTGTTCATGGAATCTGGCAATTCGGTCCAGAGTAACCTTGAGTTTTTGGTCGTTAGCAATCATGGCCTGACGCCCCGGTGTTTTTGCGATCGAGATTACGCCGCTTTGATGGTATGGACTTTAAAGGCAACCTTGAGCCAATGACGCACCGCACCGAAGATCGCAGCAAGGTTGTCCATGCTCGGATTCCCTCTTGGTGACAACATACGGTGCAAGCTCTTACTTGGTTTCTCGGTCATCTCGGCAAGCTGTTCGAATCCGATGGTGGCGTTAACCAGATCGCGAAGAATAAGTCGTGCGGTTTCCGGCTCACCGCTCAGAAACAGTGTTGCCGCTTCATCGAGAAGCGCCTTGGCAAATTGAGGATCGCGCTCTACGCGCTCAATGACGGTTTGCTTAAAGTTTCGAGTCAATGCCATATGATCACCGTTTTATTTTCTTCGCTGTAACTAAGGTTTTCTTCCGTTCTTTGTATTCGGCATGCAATGCTTTGGTTTGGTCGATATCCTGGCCCCCAGTCGATGACGTATTCGCCGATCTTAATCATCAACCCGCGCCAGCAGCGGCTATTACGCCAATTCGAGCCGATCGTTCTGCGAGAACGGATCGATGTTGATCCGGAGCGAACGAATGGTCGTCGTCGGTACTTTCCGACGATCGACGTTCTTCAGCCGCACGAAACCAATGGCCGCAAGCTTGCCCAAGGTGCGTGTAAGGTTCGATTGTGCGCGGCCCGTCAACTCCGCGAGCTCTGCAATTGACTGCGGTTTCTTGTCGCGAATAATGGCCAGGAGCTCACGGTTCTGGGGTGTCAACAACCGCAACAGCGACCCGACAGAATCGAACGTCGTGCCCCCCGCGTCCTTTGGCGCCAACCTCTCCCCGCGTGCAACCGCCTTCATTTCTGCGCGCAGGGACGCATGGCTTTGAATCTTGAAATGCTTCATGAGCTATCTCCTTCCGTTACTTCGACGACCTCGAACGGTATGCCGCGCTCCCTTGGCCGGAACGCTGTGTGCGTTGTCAAAACCGATCAGCCGCTGGTTGTCTGGACCATGCAAGGTAAACGAGTAGTCCAGTCCGTGCGGTTTTCCATCGCTCGCTTCCACCTTCCTGATCTCAAATTTAAGCCAGTAGCCACCAGCATAACGGTGAACATGCCCGTTGAAATCCAGCAAGAATTCAAGCGTATGTTCACCGGTAATTTTTGGCATCGATTACCATATCCTCACAGGATAAGTTTAAACGCGATGAAACCCCGGGGTCAAGGCCATTGTGAGGCCATTGTGAGGCGCTCATGCACTAGCGCATCGCTCCCTTGGCGCAAGCAGTGGTGCCGTCATTAACACCCGGAATGGGCGGAGTTCCGAAGCCAAAAGACACTGCGGCAAAGGCGAGTATATAGATCAGGGCTATCGAATCGCTGCAAGCCGCAGATTGCCGGTGGCGTCGCGGCGCGCGCGCCAGCCAGGCAGCACGACGGTGGTCGAGCCATCCTCCTCGACGATCGCCGGGCCGTCAAACGCCACGTCTACCGGCAGCCGTTCGCGCTCGTAGACGGCGGCCTCGAGCGCTGCGCCATCGACGACGAGCGTGCGCTTCGCCGTCATGGCGTCCGCCAGGCGTTGCAGCGCGCCGCGCACGGCAGGAAAGGCGGGCTTGCCCGTTACGCCCACCGACGTGGTGCGCAGGTTGACGATCTCGATTTCACCATCCGGGTCTGCGCGTCCGTAGTGACGCGCGTAGGCGTCGAGGAAATTCTTGCGCACCTCGGCGGGGGAGCGCACGCCGTCGGGAAGATCGACCGTGAGTTCGAACGCCTGGCGCGCATAGCGCATGTCGAGCGCGTGGCGGAATCGCATCGCTCCAGGCTCGAATCCGCGCTGGCGCAGCTCGTCGCGTCCGAGGCGCTCGTGCCCGCCCAGCGCCGCATCCAGCGCTGCCGGATCGAGGCTCGAAAGCCGGGTGAAAAAAGTCCGCACGCGCTCGTAGTTTTGATCGGAAGCGAGCAGCCCCAGCGCCGAGAGATTGCCCGGCAGGATCGGAATGAGGATCTCGCGCATCGCAATTTCATCCGCGATCTGGGTGGCGTGCATCGGACCGGCGCCGCCGAATGCGAGCAGCACGAAGTCGGACGGGTCGTAGCCGCGCTCGATCGAGATTTCGCGAATGGCGTTCGCCATCTGCGCGACCGCGATGCGCACGATGCCCTCGGCCATGGCCTCCACGCTTGCCACGCCGAGCTTTTCGGCGAGCGCGCCGACCGCGTTTCTGGCGAGCTCGCGGTCGGGACGTATCGCGCCTCCGAGCAGCCGCGTCCCGAGCCGCCCGAGGACCACGTTCGCGTCGGTGACCGTAGGCTCGGTGCCGCCGCGTCCATAGCACGCGGGCCCGGGTTCCGCGCCGGCGCTGCGCGGCCCCACCTGCAGCGTGTTTCCTCCCTCGATATACGCGACGCTGCCGCCGCCCGCGCCCACGGTGTTGATCGCAACTTCGCGGCCTTTGATCGGGTAACCCGCGAACGCGGTCTCGTTGACCGAGGCCGCAGTCAGGTTTTCGATCAGACAGACGTCGGTGCTGGTGCCCCCCATGTCGCACGTGATGACATTCGCAAGCCCGGCCGCTTTCGCGATCCAGATCGCGCCGGTCACCCCGCCGGCCGGGCCGGACAGTATGGTGCGAACCGGGATCGCGCGCGCGGTGTCGAGGTCCATGATCCCGCCGCCCGAGGACATGGTGTAGACATTGCCGCGATAGCCGTGTGCGGCGAGCTGCGTGCTGAGCGCCGCCAGGTAGCGGTCCATGACGGGCAGCAGATACGCGTTGATGACGGTGGTCGAGAAGCGTTCGTACTCGCGGAACTCGGGTACCACTTCCGCCGACGTGGTGATCCAGACTCCGGGCAGCGCGCGGCGCAATATCTCCTTCGCGCGCAGCTCGTGCCTCGCATCGGCATACGAGTGAAGAAAGCACACGGCGATCGACTCGGCGCGGGCCTCCCGAATCGCGTCCGCCACGCCGTCAAGCCCGGCCTCGTCCAACGGCGTGAGCACTGAGCCATCGGCGGCGAGCCGCTCCGCGACTTCGAGTCGCAAAGGACGCGGCACGAGCGGCGGCGGGCGCGTGAATGTGGTGTCGTAGAGGCTCGGCAGCATGCGGCGCGTGCGGCCGATTTCGAGCACGTCGCGAAAGCCTGCTGACGTGACGAGTGCGACCACGGCGCCGCTTTTTTGCAGCATCGTATTCGTCGCGACCGTGGTACCGTGCACGAGCTTGCTCAGATGAGCGAGATCGGGCCGCACGCTCTGCAGGCCGTTCAATACGCCCAGCGACTGGTTGGCCGGCGTCGACGGGACCTTGCCGACAACGAGCTCGCCGCGCTGCGTGTCGAAGAGCACGATGTCGGTGAACGTTCCGCCGACATCGACGCCCGCGATCAGATCGGCCACCGCTCGAGCCTCAGGCCGTGTGAGCGCGAATCGGCCGCAGCTCGACGCTGTCGCCGGGGGCGAGCCCGAGCATCACCAAGCCCGAGGGGCCCACGCGGCACGTGTCCGGGGCAAGCCCGGTATCGATGCGCACCCAGGCGAGCAGCGACGGGCCGTCCGCGCAAGGAAACTCGACCAGATCGCCATCGGCCATGCCAAATCGCTGCGCCGCGCCGGGCCCGAGCTCGATCAATCGTTTCGAACCGTGGTACTCGTCGCCGTCGAGCTTCGCGAGCCGCAGCCGAGGTGTCGCTGCGCGCAGCCGCCCACGCGCGTCTGCTGTCGCCGCCTCGTCCACGTTCTTGCCGCTCAGCACCAGGCCGTACACAGAACGCGCAGTCGTAGGCGTAACGTAGCCGAACTTCACGTCGCGCGCGATCGCTGCGGGCTCGCGATCGAGCGGGTCGCCGTATCCGCCGCCGCCCGCCGTGCGTTCGATCACGACATCGTCAGCGCGCAGCGGAAATCCCGTGACTTTGCCCGGCATCGGCGAGGGCTCGATCTCTGTGCCGTCGCGGCGCACGGTAAAGCGATTGCGCGCGCCCGTGCCGCCAGTACGCACGCCGTAGGGCGGAATCACGTTCTTGTCGGACAGCACCGAGAGCTGCGCTTCGGGTGCGAGCAGCCGGACCTCGCGCTGCAGCCCCAATCCGCCGCGCTGGCGCCCGGCGCCGCCCGAGTCCTCGCGCAGCAGCATGCGCTCGATGCGCAGCGGGCAACCCATTTCCGCCGCCTCGATCGGCTGAATCGAAGAGATGTCTCCCTCGGCGAAGTTGCGCATGGTGTTGTTGCCGTCTGCGCGCGCGGTGGCCCCGGTACCGCCGGCTGGAAACTCGGCGAATAAAAAATCGCGCGCCTGGCCCGGATGGCGCCCGCTCAGCGTCGTGATGTTCGAAGCCCCTTTGAGATCGCCCACCAGACGCTCCGGGATTGCCTTGCCGAGCGTGCCCACGACGAGCGCTTCCAGCGCCCGGCGCACTTCGCCGATGGCGCCGCACGCCGCCGGCGGACGCGCGTTGACGACGGTGCCCAACGGCGCGGTCACTTTGAGCGGCCGCAACGCGCCGGCGTTGATCGGACCCGCAGGGTCGAGCAGCGCCTTCGTCATGGTGAACGTCGCGGTGGTCGCCGGCGCCGGACCGAGATTGGCGGGGCCTAGCACTTGCGGAGCGCAGCCGGTGAAGTCCGCGTGTATCTCGTCTCCCGCGACGGTCAGCTTGAGCTTGAGCCGCAGCGGCTCGGGAGAATCGCCGCTGTTGTCGAGATAGGTTTCGTAGGCGTATTCGCCGTCGGGCACGCCACGGATCGCATCGCGCATGCGCCGTTCGGCGCGATCGAGCCGCGCGGTCCGCGCCGTGCGGATCGGGGCGGCACCGAAGCGTTC
>Ga0080064_1006665_pt1 | contig 12278 bp, 14 predicted proteins | sample Subgrocontami54m_FD_69260 | JGI IMG/M metagenome (GOLD analysis project Ga0080064, IMG submission 69260) | Subsurface groundwater microbial communities from S. Glens Falls, New York, USA - GMW46 contaminated, 5.4 m (SPADES assembly) (version 2) ...
ACTGCCCGATCCTTTCCCCCCACCCCCCCCCTTCTCCCGGGGGGAGAAGGGCTTTGCAGACGAGCCTGCGGCGTCAGCAGCACCCGCCGCCGTCGTAGAACCAGGTGGATGCTGACAGGTAGAGATCGTCCCGGCCCAGAGCGGCGAGTGCCCTAGCGGTTTTGTCGCACACGGCGAGCGGCTGGTTGCGGGTCAGGAAATGCCCCTTGTTGTCGTCGAAGTAATCGTCGTTGCCGAAATAGATCGCAGCCTTCCCGGTAAATACGCACGGCCCGTCGGCCGGCATCGGGTCCTTGATGGCGCAGATTTCCACGCTTTCGATGACGATCAGCTTATCGGTCGGGTAATGGCGCGGCGAGAGCACGCGGTACGGCCGCCGGGCGCGCACCTCGATGGTGCCGAAGCCGGCGTCGGTCAGACGCCTGACATAGTTGTCGAGCGGCATCGCGCCGGTCAGGCAGAGCGCGCGCAGCCGCTCATGATTCTTCAGGTGAGCGGGCATGAGCGATTCGCATATCGGGTCCGACAGGATCAGCCTGCCGTGCGGCTTCAACACCCGGTGCATTTCCGCCAGCGCGCGCTCCAGATCGCGGTCGTGAAAGATATTGAACAGACAGTTCTGTGCCGCCACGTCGACTGAGGCGTCGGCGATGGGGAGATCGAGCGCGTCACCCTTGCGCAGATCGACGAAGTCGGACTTGAACCACGGGTTCTGGAGTTCGGCCTCCCGCAGGTTTTCGCGACACGCTGCGAGCATTTCATCGACGACATCCAGGCCGATCACGCTGCCCGCGCGGCGCGAAAAATAGGCGAACTGCAGCAACTCCATGCCGCCCCCGACGCCGACGTACAGAACGGTCGGGCTGTTGAGGAGATCACGCGGGTTGACCGTGCTGCCGCAACCGTAGTTCATGGCAATCATCTGCTTGGGGACCGCAAGCCCGGGAAGCTGCCAGACGGGCGTGGTGGTGCAGCACAGGCCCGGTTGCGGAGTGAGGGCGGCTTCCTTGTAGACATCGCGCGTGGTAGCCAGGTAGGAGGTATCCATGTTTGCTCCACATCAATTATTGAGTATTACCAAACCCCATGACACTGAATAACGATTCCGACATATCTCCCTCACCCTCGGTCCCTCTCCCGGAGGGAGAGGGATGCAAAGCCCTTCTCCCCTCGGGAGAAGGGTGGGGATGAGGGAAAAGTGTCGCGCAGTTACGTAATTCTCAATAATCACAAATCAAGCGGCGAGCGCGCCGCCGCAACTCGAGCCCTGGCCGGCGGTGCAGCCGTAGCAGTGTTCGGCAACCACGATTCCGTTGCCGGTCAGGTCGCGGCCGATCAATTCACGCAGATGCACCCGCGGACGGCCTTGGTAGGCGAGCGGCAGGCCGAGCATCTGATTGAAGTCGCAGTCGTAAACGTAGCCGCGCCAGTCGACGCTCACCAGGTTGCGGCACATCACGTTGTCGAGATTGGCGGGCTGATACGCGTTTTTCAGCAAGTCCATATAGTGCGCAAACCGGCCTTGGGAAATCAGCATGCTGCCGAAGCGCTGGATCGGCATGTTGGTGAGCACGAACAGGTGGTCGAAAACGATCCCGTAGCGGTCGCCGAGGTGGGCGCGGTAATCGGCTTCGAGCTTGTCCTGCGCCGGCGGCAGCACCGGTCCTTGCGGGTTATACACCAGGTTGAGTTCGAGCCCCGAACCGGGCCGACCATAGCCAAGGCGATTTAACAGTTGCAGCGCACGGATGCTGATGTCGAACACGCCTTTGCCGCGCTGGCGGTCGACGTTTTCCTCGAGATAGCACGGCATGGAGGCGATCACTTCAACCTGGTGGTCGGCGAGGAACTGCGCCAGATCCTCCTGACCCGGCTGCTCGAGGATGGTGAGGTTGCAGCGGTCCATCACGTGCACGCCGAGGTTGCGCGCCGCGCGCACCAAATCGCGGAAATGCGCATTCAGTTCCGGCGCGCCGCCGGTGATATCGAGCTTGCCGATATGCGATGCCTGCATGAATGCGAGCACGTCGTTAATGATTTCGCGCGACATCATCTCGGTGCGCGTCGGCCCGGCGTTGACGTGACAATGCACGCAGGTCTGATTGCATTTGTAACCGAGATTGACCTGCAGGGTTTCAAGCGCCTTACGCGCGATGGCGGGGAATCCGGATTGCAGCATCAGCGGCAGAGTGGCGTGCATCGAAAGTTCTCCAAAAACGCCGGTCCGATTCAATCCGGGCGCGGCGTGAGTTTAACTTAGAGCGCCTATCAAAATGACATTTTCGTGCCCCCTCACCCCATGCCCTCTCTCCCGTGATCGGGGGAGAGGGGAGTTTATTTTTGGAGGCGCTACGTTATTTCAATCCGCAAGCCCGGTCCAGTGAGACCGGCCCGGGCCCGCGGGCGGCGAGGTAAAGCAGCAGCGTAGCCCACGAGAGGTGGGTGGGCCAGGCATCGGGGTAGACGAAGATCTGGATCACCGCGGTCATGCCGAGCAGCGCGAGCGCCGAGAGCCGTGTAAGTAGGCCCAGTATCAACAGGAGGGGGAAAAGGTGTTCAGCATACGTCGCCATATGCGCCGCGAATTCCGGCGGCAGCAGCGGCACTTTGTAATCCTCGCGAAACAGAGTATACGCGCTGTCGTTGACGGTCAGGAAACCGTCCACCTTGGTCCTGCCCGAGAGGAAGAAGATCGCGCCCACCGCCACGCGCGCGGCCAGCGCGAGCAGCCCGTGGCTGATGAGGTTGGTCAGCAGATCGGCGCCGCGATTCCAGGCGCCGCGCAGCCCTTTGGCGGGCGCGTCGGCAGCAGGTGCGGTGGCGTGGCTCATGAGTGTTCCTTCTCTATCTGTTGGTTGTTATTGAAGCTCATGCGGCCGAAGGCACCGGCTTCGAGCAACGTGGACATCAGTCGCGCGAGGTCGGCATTGCCTTGCGCATCAAGCGCGGCTTGTGCCGCTTCGGAGAGGGTGCCGCCTGTAGCACATACATCGAGAAAAGCGCAGCCCGCGGCGTCGAGCGCGATCCACTCGACGCAATCACGCGGGCGCACGAGCAACGCGCCTTCAGGCCGCCAGTCGAGATCGTCACCGAGCGCGTCGCCGCTGCGGTTGCGCGACCAGATGGTATAAATCGGGGCGTCGGCAAACCACGCCCAGCGCGCCGCCGGATGCGGATGCAGCACCGCGCCGGCGAGCGCCTCAGGCGCGAGGCCCGCGATGGCGGCGGGTTCGAGCGCGGCTTGCGACGGTGCGGAATGCGCCTCGGTCCAATAACGGTCAAGGCGGGCAACGCCGGGCAGGTAAGGCAGTTCTGCGGCCGGGTCGAAGCGCGCGAGGAATTCCGCGAAATCCGCGCCGTATCTCAGCAGCGTGGGGTCGGTGGGCAGGGCCGCGCGTACATAAATTGCGGCGGCCGCGCGAAACCATTCGTCGCCGACGATCTTTGCCACTGCGGCGAAATTGGCCTGCAGCGCGTCGATGCAGCCCTTGATGACGGTATTGCGGTACACCGCGAATGCGGGCTGCGCCGCGAGCGCGGCGATCCCGGGCGCAAACGCTGTCACGGGGCCGGTGGCATCCGCGAGCAGCGCGCGTGCGAAGCCGTCCTGAAAGCGCGCGAGCGCGCCGGGTGCGAGGTCGTTAATCATGCCCGCGTTCATCACGCGGCCCATGCGAACGGCGTGCGCAGCACGGCCTCCGCACGCTCGCGCTCGGCAAACAGCGTGGAAAATTCGGGCAGCTTGTCGTCACGCTCGATCAGTGTCGGGCGCGCGCCGATACGCGCAATCAGCCGTTCGTAGAGTGCCCAGACTTCGGGAGCGACCGGCGCGTCGTGGGTATCGACCAGCAGCGCCTCACCCAGATTCGGGTCCGGCGAGTGCCCGGCAAGGTGGATTTCCATTACCGGTTCGCCGGGGAATGCGTCGATGTAGGTTTGAGCGGAATAGCCCAGGTTGCGCGCGCTGACGTAGACGTTGTTCACGTCGAGCAACAGGCCGCAGCCGGTGCGATGCGCAAGCTCCGTGAGGAAATCGATTTCGCCCCAGCCATGGCCTTCCATGCACAGGTAGTGCGACGGATTTTCGATGGCGATGCGGCGCTGCAGGGCATCCTGCGTGCGTGATACGTTGTCGGATATGCGTGCGAGCGCGTCGCCGGTGCGCGGGAACGGCAACAGATCGGGGTGATAGGCGCCGCGCCAGGTGGACCAGGCGAGGTGTTCGGAGATCAGCGCAGGTTCGATGCGGCGCGTAAGTTCCGCCAGGCGCTTCAGATGTGCCGGGTCGGGTTCGGCATCGGCTGCGAGCGACAGGGCCACGCCGTGCAGCGAGATCGCATGGCGTGCGCGGATCGCCTCCAGCCACGCGATTCGCGGACCGCCGGCGACCATATAATTTTCGGGATGCACCTCAAACCACAGCCCGTCCGCGGGGCAGGCGAGCGCCGCATCGTAGTGCTGCGGCTTCAGGCCGAGTCCGGCGGTGAGATCTGTGGTCATGGTTACGAAGTGTTTTACTGCGGGCGCATCTTAGCTCTTGATCTCCTTGGGCGAGCCCATGCCCTTCGGCGTCTTCATCGTGGCGCAGGTGCCTTTGGCGACGTACTTCCAGGCGTTGCCCTGGTAGTCGACCTTGGAGGTGCCGGCGCAGGTGGTGCCGGGGCCGGCGGCGCAGTCGTTCTTGCCGGCCATCGAAACGCCGTAGCACCTCTCTTTTTCGCCCTTGACGGATGCGCCTTTGTCTTGCGCGAGGGCGATACCGGAAGCAAGGGCAGCGAGGGTGATGGCGGTGATGGCGAGGTTACGTGATTTCATGGGTTAGCTCCTTTGAGTGGTTGGGATACGCCGCATGCCCGAACCATGATCGGTCCGCAACCTGCGGTCTGGGGATAATTCGCACGCAACTGGCGAAAGGTTACATGGTCGTGCAAAATTCGGCCGGCGGGACATTTTTTCCGCTAGCTTGTAACCGATCGCGTCAATACGACGAATAAGGAGATAAGGCAGCGTGAGCGCAAGCGAAGACCGGCTCAAGGATCTGTTGGTCCGGGGGCTGGCCGGTGACACGTCAACCTATCACGCGTTCCTGAAGGAGTTGAGCGCGCATTTGCGCGCCTTCCTCAGGCGGCGGCTTTCCCGCTTGCCGGATGAAATCGAGGATCTCGTGCAGGAAACGTTGTTGGCCATACACAACCAGCGCCACACCTATGACGCCGGCCAGCCGCTGACGGCGTGGATACACGCGATCGCGCGCTACAAGCTGGTCGACTTGCTGCGCCGGCGCGCCGGGCGCGACGCGCTCAATGATCCGCTGGACGATGAACTCGAAGTATTTGCCGGTTCCGACACCGAGGCATCCGATGCGCGGCGCGATCTTACCAAGCTGCTCGAGCGATTGCCGGAGCGTCAGCGAATGCCGATTATCCGCATGAAGCTGGAAGGATTGTCGGTGATCGAGACGGCGCGGGCGACCGGTATGTCGGAAGCGGCGGTGAAAGTGAGTGTGCACCGCGGACTGAAAGCGTTGGCGGCGATGATAAGGGACGAGCCGTGAAAACCGATGAACTGATTGCCTTGCTTGCGAGCAGCGCCGGACCCGTCCAGCCCGACGTGCTGCGGTCGCGCTATACGCTGGCGCTGGGCTGGGGCGCGTTCGGCGCGATACTGCTGATGGCGATTCTGCTCGGCGTGCGGCCGGATCTGGCCGACGCCGTGCGGCTGCCGATGTTCTGGGTGAAGCTGGCGTTTCCCGCCACGCTCCTCGCCGGCGCGCTTGTCGCGGTGCTGCGCTTATCGCGTCCGGGCGTGCAACTCGGGCGTGTGCCCGCGGTGATTGCCGCGCCGGTGCTGGCGATGTGGTTGCTCGCCGGGGTCGTGCTGCTCGGCGCGGCTCCCGGAGAACGTGATGAACTGATGCTGGGCCAGAGCGCTGCGTCCTGCCCGTTTGTCATCGCGCTGTTGTCTGCCCCGTTGTTCGTCGCGGCCCTGTGGGCGATGAAGGGACTGGCACCGACGACTCTCGTGCTCGCCGGCGCCGCCGCCGGCTTGCTCGCCGGGGCTGGGGGCGCGCTGGTTTATGCGCTGTATTGCCCGGAGATGGCGGCGCCGTTCATCGGCATCTGGTACCTGCTCGGCATGCTGGTTCCGACCGCGCTGGGCGCAATGCTCGGCCCGCGCCTGCTGCGCTGGTAGGGCACGGTTCCCGTCGATAGTGCATGCATTGGCGGATAAAGCACGGATGGCGACGTAAGGCTTCGCCAGTCGTCCGGCGCGTCAAAGATCAGGAACCTGCGCACCGGTTTGCACTCACCGCCTGAAGCACGCCGCCGGTGCGCACGTCCTGCACAAAAGCGACTACCTCCAGCCGCGCGCGGTTCCAGGCAAGCGGCAGCGCAATTTCGCGCTGTACCCGTGCGGCGCCGCCGGTCACGCCGGCCGGCCCTATCCAATCGCGCACGACATGATCGTGCGCCAGTGTCGCTCCGCTGTTTTCACCGCCGGTCACTTTCGACGTGAGGCCGCTTTCGGTGATCGCAACATACAATGCGGCAGGATCAGCTCCGGTGCGCACCGTTGCCTCGGCGTTGAGTGCCAGCGCGCCGTTCGGCGCGATGCTCGCACGCACGCGAATCGCAGCCGCGGCCGGCAATGCATTCACCCGTCGCACCGTGTCGCGCAGCGCGCTCCGCCATGTGCGCAGCTCGGTGCCGCTGATGAAGAATTGAGGCGTATAGGTTGTCCGGTGCCGGTTGGCGCGGATCAGCCAGTTTTGACGCGCGCCGAAGGCAGCCTGCGCGTAAGGGTCCTTCCAGCCTATGTAGTCCCAATAGTCCACGTGCAGCGACAGCGGAACCACCTCGGCGGCTGGATCCAGCGTTTGCCGCAAGCGGCTGAGTTGGCGATCGGCGGGCGGACAACTGGAGCAGCCCTCGGAGGTGTAGAGCTCGACCAGCGCGGCCATCATTGGCCCGCTGCGCGCATCGCAGGCCGCCAAACCTGTCGCGGGCAGGCAGGCCATCAGCACGGTGACGAGGGCGCAGTCGGCGTATCTATGCGAATTCATGCAGCAGCCGCCTTTGCCAGGAGTCCCGTTTGCAGCGCGGCGTAGCGCGCTGCTCCAAGCAGCGCGGTCTTCGGATTCAGGATCACGCGCACCGGAATCGATTCGAGCAGCGGCTGCATGCGGCCTTTTCCGACAAATGCGCGCATGAATGTACCGTCCTGAAGTTTGCTGACGATCTTGGGTGCGATGCCGCCGCCGATGTAGACGCCGGCCACGGCCAGGAGTTTCAGCGCGACGTTGCCTGCCTCGGCGCCGTAGATCGATACGAACAACGCGAGCGCATCCGCGCATAGTTGGCAACGGTTTTCCAGCGCGGCCCGTGCGATTACTGCGGCGGCGTCCTGATCGCGCATTTCTTCGACCACGGCGGGCGTTTCCATGCCGCGGCCGGACTCGCGCAGGAATTCGTAGATGTTGCGCAGACCCGGACCGGACAGTACGCGCTCATAACTCACGCGCCCGAATTTCTGCATCAGGTGCCGCAACAGGTCGACTTCGAGCGCGTTGCACGGTGCGAAATCGACGTGCCCGCCCTCGCAGGCGAACGGCCGATGGCGCTCGCCGTCCCAAAATAATCCGGCTTCGCCCAGACCCGTGCCGGCCGCAATGACGCCGGCATTGCCCTGCGCCGCCGGGACGCCGGGATTGAGTATCAGCACATCGTCCGCTCCGAGCGCAGCGATACCCCAGGCGTTCGCCTCGAGATCGTTGATCAAGCTTACGGCGTCGAGGCCGAGCTGCCGCGCCAATGCCGAGTCCTCGATCACCCAGGGCAGGTTAGGCGTTTTCACGCGCCCAACGCGCACCGGTCCGGCGACGCCGAAGCAAGCGCAGACGACGCGTATCGCGTGCGCCGCGACGAATTCTTCCACAATGTCACTCAGGCCGCCGTATTTTCCGCTCGGGTATTCCTGTTCCGCCACCAGACGCAGATTCCCGTGAGCGGCTTCGAATGACGCCAGCCGCGCTGAAGTGCCGCCAATGTCTCCCGCCAGTATCATGGCCGCATCATTCCCCATTTACCGCCATCTCGAGGGAGCATTCCGTTCGCTTCGGTCGGCCCCCAGCTGCCCGCCGCATGGATCGGAAAGTTCCGCGCAAGGAGCGCGCCCCATACATCGAGTATCGGCAGCATCAGTGCCCAGCCGGTCCTGACCCTGTCGGCACGCTGGAACAGGATCCGGTCGCCAATCATACCGTCGTACAACTTTCGCTCATAATCGGCTCATCCTCGCCGCGCGAAGCCAACCGCGGGTAGTGTCTCAGTTTGATTTGTAACCGGCGTACTTACAGAACGCCCGAGATCAAGCCGAGCGCCACAAGGAATAGAAAGCCCGCCACGATAGCCTGAATCGCGCCCATAGTTATTTTCTTGAGATACTGATTGCCCAGCGTAGCGCCAAGGAACGCGGCGAGCACGGCCGCGCTGAGCAATGCATAGTCGAACTCAGCATGACGCTCGAAGATCAGGCGCGCATATACCGACAGACGTGACACGTCGATCAGAAACGCTATCGCGGAGCCTGTCGCAACGTAACTCTCTTTCGAGAGACCCGATTTCACCAGAAAAGCCGAACGCAGTGCGCCCTGCATTCCGGCGAGCCCACCGAAGAATCCGCTAAGCAGTCCGCCTAGCGGCAGATAACGAGGCGGGAACGATACTTCGCGGAACGCTGGGAGAAGCTCCGCACAGGAAAAAAATAGCAACAATACGCCAACCATCAACTTCGCCGGAACGATGTCGATGGAACGACCGAAAAGAGAGTAACCAAAAAGCGCCCCAGCATCGGCAAGTCCGAGTAGCAGGAACGCGCCAAGGAAAGCGCCCACGATCGCGAGCAGGCCAAAGCGCGCAACGATCCTCCAATCTATGTTCCGCCATACCAGAACCAGTTTGAATACGCCATTGAGGAAATGCACCACAGCGGTAAGGGCGACCGCGCTTTCTACCGGGAAAAACACCGCGAAAGCAGGCAGCAATAATGTGCCAAGTCCAAAGCCCGAAAGGAACGTAAGCCCTGACGCAAGTAACGCAACCGAGCATATGAGCAAATATGTCATAGTCAATCCGCCAGTTTGGCAATATCTTCCAAGCTCCAAACGTGATCGCTTAACACCGGCATTTGGACTATGGGCACGATGCCGATATCAAGCACGGGGACTTGGGGCATTTCGCGCGCAGGGTGCAACTTTCGCGAGCCACAGCGCCAGAGGGGGGATTACCACCCATTGCAGCAGTGGCGAAAGACCGATCTTAAATCCCAGGAAAGGTATGACCGGCATCAGAGCGGAGTATTCCCATCCCGCTCGCGCCACGGTGTTCATCCACTCGCTAAATACGGTGTAACCGACTGCCGCGATGACGGTGATCAAGCCCGCCTTCCGCAAGCCCCAGCTTTGCACGGAACCTGCCCGCGTTGCGATGAGCGCGAATACCAATGCCAAGGTGCCGATTGCCACGTCCCCGAGCGTGCAATGCAGGACGGCATACGCAATGGAAGGCAGCGCGCTCTCCTCCCAGAGCGTGTACAGCGGAAGCTGTGCGATTTCCCAAACCGTGTTGAGGATCGCCAGCGCCGGAACAAATCGCAACGCAATGAAAGCCCACCCCGCTCGCGATCGAAACCACGGTTGTCGAACAGCCATAGCGGGTCAACCGGGGTTGCTGTGACGTATAAATGCAGCATTTTGCGCGGGTGATCCCGCCATGCAACTCCCGCGGATCGGGCCGGCCATCGGGATCGACAATTTTCGTTTCATGCGAGCCGCTCCGCATTCACTGCATCGTTTGGCCCCGGTTAGCGATCCGGGTCCAGGTCTTGCCCCCATCTTTCGAAACATACACATTGCGCTCAAAGGTGGCGATTGCATATTCGCTTCGATGGGCGGGGTTTTGGGCGATGTAGGCGACGGCGTCCTGTGTCAGCGGAGGAAGGCTGAGGTCGGTCTTTTTGCCGCTGCCCCAGTCAAGACGGGTCAAGGCGGGCTTGCCGCTGTAGCTGCTGAACCAGAGCTGCTTGCCGTCCAGATCGAAATACGCGGCAAGGACCTGCTCGCCACTGCCCAGGCGCTTGAAGTTGTCGCCGCCATCGGTTGAGAAATAGAGTCCGGATTTGGTGCCCGCAGCGACGATTTTGTTGTTTGAGGGATGCACGGCCAGATTCATTGGCTCGCCTTCGAGTGACTTGCTTTCCGCGCGCTTCCATGCAAAACCGTCATTGACGGTGGAATAGATGCCGGGCTTGCGCATGCGGGAGTTTGGCGCGTGGCTAAACACATAGACCGCGTTGGTGCCATAGCTGGTGGCGAGAAGATGGAAGTCCGACTCGCCCTCGAGCCCGAGCTTGTCCCAGGTTTTGCCGCCGTCCTTGCTGCGGATCAGTCCGAAGGGATTTACCGGCCCCGAGTTTGGCGCCGGGTGTCCGCTACTGTAGAAAGATTGCCGGGTGGCGGAAAAACCCATGTAATCGTGCGCCGGACCCGGGGCCATCGACCAGCGGCCGTCGCTGAAGACAGCGAGCCCGTTGTGGCTTGGCACGAAAATCTGCTTGCCGTCGGCGCTGTACGCCAGACCGTGAACGTGATGGAGCGTGACTGATTGCGCGTCGGCGAGAGGCGGCCACAGCAAATTTGAAAAAAAGGTCAACAAGGCTGCTGCAATGATCGATGTCGTGCGGCGCATCTTTTTCTCCGTTGTCGCGTTCATGGAAGCGGATAGTCCCGGCGCCGGTTCATGCGCCTCGCGCAATCCCGCCGGATGAGCTTGCATGGGCACTACTCTTTGATGACGTTTTAACACGGTACCATGCTACGGGGTCAAGCAGAGTTTCCGGCGCGCGTTGTCCCGTGCGTACTGGGCATCGAGACCGGCTCAGATGTCCACCGCGTCTATCGTGGCGTCCGGATAGTGCTTGCGGAGAAAGATGGACAGCGTGTCGCCGACGGTTTTCCGTAAGGCGCCCGGTGCCCGTGTTCGCTTTCTTGCTGGCGGCGGGAACACGCTGAACCGTAGTGTAAGCTATCGGTCTTAACAACGACTAACCTCCCAACGCCTTAAAAGGAGCCAACATTCATGTTTGTCCGACTACTTGCCCTGCTGGCTGCTATCGCTGCCCCCCCTGTCGTGGCCCAAAGCCAGCCGTCCGGACTCGCCAAAGCCACTTTTGCCGCCGGTTGCTTCTGGTGTACCGAGGAGGCCATGGACAAGGTTCCCGGGGTAATTTCGAGCACCTCCGGCTACATGGGCGGAAGCAGGAAGACCCCGACCTACCAGGAGGTGTCCGCGGGCACCACCGGTCACACCGAAGTGGTGCAAGTCGTGTACGACCCGAAGAAGGTGAGCTACGAGCGGCTGCTCGAGCAGTTCTGGGTGAACCACGATCCCACGGTGAAGGACCGGCAATTCTGCGACGTCGGATCGCAGTACCGGCCTTCGATCTTCTGGCACGACGAGGAGCAGAAGCGGCTTGCCGAGGCCTCCAGGGCGAAGTGGGAGAAGGAAAAGCCCTTCAAGCAGCCGATCGTGACGCCGATCGTGCAGGCGGCCGAGTTCTGGCCGGCGGAGGACTATCATCAGGATTACTACCTGAAGAACCCGGTGCGCTACAAGTTCTACGTGAACGGCTGCGGCCGCTACCCGCGGCTGGACCAACTCTGGGGCAAGCTCAGAAAGTAAGGTAAGCCGCGCCTGTTCCCGGAGGAAGAAACCATGAACCGCATTCAAAATCGGACCGGGCGGCGCAGATTTCTGGGCGCCGCGCTCGCGCTGCCGTTCGCCTCGATCGGCCCCGTGTCGGGGCAGACGTTGCCGCTGACGCCGGCCTGCGGCGAAAAGCCCGAGCGAACGCCGTCGCAGACCGCGGGTCCCTTCTACACTCCTGATTCACCGCGGCGCAGTTCGCTGGTCGAGCCGGGCAGCAAGGCCGAACGGCTAACGCTGGCGGGTCTCGTGCTCTCGCCGCAATGCAAGCCGGTGGCGAATGCACTGCTCGACTTCTGGCATTGCGACGAGGCGGCCGCATACGACAACAAGGGCTTTCGTTATCGCGGGCACGTGTTCGCCGACGCGCAGGGACGCTACCGCCTGGAGACCATTGTCCCCGGCGAATACCCGGGGCGCACGCGCCACCTTCACGTCAAGGTGCAGGCGCCGGGTGGCCGCGTTCTGACAACGCAACTGTACTTTCCCGACGAACCCGGCAACCGCTCCGACGGC
>Ga0080064_1006667_pt1 | contig 12276 bp, 8 predicted proteins | sample Subgrocontami54m_FD_69260 | JGI IMG/M metagenome (GOLD analysis project Ga0080064, IMG submission 69260) | Subsurface groundwater microbial communities from S. Glens Falls, New York, USA - GMW46 contaminated, 5.4 m (SPADES assembly) (version 2) ...
CACGGGAGTTTTCGCTTGCGTCGGACGGAACTCCTTATGGAAGATATTTGGACACTTTCTCAAAAATACCACACGCCGTATTTCTTCTTTACCGATGAGTCAGTTCCCATCAATAAATTGAGAGAGATATCTCAAGGGCTGATTGAAAAACAATGGGATATAAAATGGATGGGCGGGGTGCGGTTTGAGAATTCCCTCGATGCCGATTTATTGGAAAAGATGCACGAGTCGGGATGTCAAAAGCTGGTGTTTGGTTTGGAATCATATAATCAGCGTGTACTGGATTTAATGAAAAAGGGGATAAAGACCGATATCGTAAAAAGGGTGCTGGACACATGCCTGAAAGTGGGTATTGCATTTCATCTCTATGTAATTGTCGGGTTTCCAACGGAAACGGATAAAGAGGCCTTAGAAACGCTTGATTTTGTGCTTCATAAAGAATATCTGAATTCGCCCGGTTTTTCCTGTTTGCCTTCCCTTTTTGGAATGGAGAAGGATTCTCCGATTACCCACAGTCCTTCAGAATATGGGCTAAGAAGTATCATGTCACCCAGGGGTGAGGATTTGGGATTGGGTTATTTCTATGAGGTGGAACAGGGGCTGTCCCCGGAAGAAGCCGGGGAGATGTATTATTATATTATTGAACGATTAAGTCAGGAACTATGCCCCTTCCCCTATAATTATTCTTTATCGGACGGCTTGCTTTATATTACCCGCATAAAACAACAGAATAATATAAGCAGTCAGGATAAAATAAAAGTAGTGAATGCCTGATCTGTACCAATTGGGGAATCTGTTGCACAGGGGATAATTTCCATCTCAACTACGTAAGATGATAAAGAAAATGCTACCATTGAGATCAATTAAAAACAGGTTAATACTGATACTTTTGTTATGTTCATTTACGCCATTGCTGTTGTTGCGCTTTATGGCATTTCCCAAGGCGCAAAAGGATTTGGAAGAGGCTTTGATAAGTAACCTGGAGGGCGTGAAACAAAAACAGACCGAGATTGTAAAAATGTGGTTTGATGAAAGAAAGCATGACGCAAAGGTCGTCAGTAGAAACATCTCTGCTGTAATGGGACAAAGCATAAATGAAAGGGTTAATAATTTTTTAAAGTTGAATGATTATATTGAAATGCTCAGAGCGGAACACAAATATGAGGATGTGTATATTACTTCCCAGGATGGAACAGTACTTGTGGCTACGGGAAAAGAATGGGTTGGTTTCAATCTTATGAGTCGTGATTATTGCAGAGAGGCGTTGAACGGACACGTTTTTATATCAAGGATACAGTCCTTTGTCCGGAATGAAGGTGAAAATAAAAAAGGTGACGCTGAATCTCCAGTGATGTTTATATCCGCGCCACTGATAGATACCGACAATTTTACCGTTGGAGCAGTCATTCTCAGAATGGATACAGTACATCTTAATAAAATTATGAAAAGTGTAAAATTGGGAAAGACAGGAGAAACGTTCCTTATTAATAGGGAAGGTATTATGCTCACGGAGTCGCGGTTTGCAGATGAGTTAAAAAAGAAAGGTTTAATTCGGCAAAGGACAGCGTTAGAGTTGCGGATAGTAAATCCACACACGGAAAAGCTTACAGACGGCGCTCAAAAATGTCTGAGTGGTAAAGATGGGTACAACGCGGAAGGATATAAAAATTACGACGGGAGTAAAGTCCTGGGCGCATGGTGTTGGGTTCCGGAGTATGATTGTGGTTTATTAGCACAGATTGATATCCGTGAAGGATACGGAGCGGCTTACAGTTTGAAAAAGTTTGTTCTTTCAGCGCTATTGTTATTGGCATTCCCTTTAATACTGGTTGCATTTTATTTTGGAAGAAGGATTTCTGCTCCGATCTTAAATATAACCGATGCGACAAAAAAGATTACCAGTGGCGATTTGGGTCAGCGGGTAAAAGATAGCGGCAAAAGTGACGAGATTAGCGGACTGGCTAAGGCATTCAATGTGATGGCAGAATCTCTTGAGGAAAAAACGATTAAATTAACAAGATATACGACAAATCTTGAGAATATTGTCAGAGACAGAACCCTTGAATTACAGTCAACGACTAATTTTTTGAATAGTATCTTAGCAGGTTCTACTGAATATTCGATTATTGCAGAAGATTTGAACGGCAATATCCTTGCATTCAATAAAGGGGCAAGTCTCATGTATGGCTATAATCCTGAAGAAGTGGTTGGAAATGCCAACGTTCGGATTCTTCATCTGTCCGAAGATGTGAGGTCGGGAAAGGTAGAGCACCTCTTAGCGGTGGCACGCAGGACAGGCCGTTATGAGGGAGAAGTAATGAGAAGGAGAAAGAACGGCGATGTCTTTCCTGTGCATGTTACTTTTACATCACGACGCGATGAAAATGGCCGACCCATTGGTTTTGTAGTAATATCAAAAGATATCACGAAAGAGAAGTTGGTGGCACTGGAAAAGGAAATTGTAAATAATGTTAATAAGTTGATTGCCTCGGGTCTGGATATAAAAGAAGTTTACAAGAATATTTATCTGGAGTTGAAGCGTATTATTGATTTTACCTGGTTAGGTGTGGCGTGTCTCGTAGATGGTGCAGAAATTACCGAGGATTCCAATATTGTTGAGGGAGTATTATTTATGGATTGGCTGAATACTAGCCAGTACCCGTTTCATGCGCTGGCACAGAGTTTAGCTGTTAAAAGTGGCGAACCAGTGCTTGTCACAGATACGCTTGATAAGAAGTATACGATAGATCAGGAACTATACAAAAAAGGGATATGCTCTTATCTCTGTTTTCCTTTGAATTCGAAAGGAACCCCAATTGGAACTATTACCCTGGGGAGCAAAAAAAAGGATGCATTTACAGGAATACATTTTGATTTGTTGAATCAAATTACGCCACAATTAGCCATTGCTATCGAGAATACGAGGCTTTTTGTGTCCATACGGGAATCGGAAAAAAAATATAGAGATTTGGTGGAAAATGCACCGGAAATGATTCATGAGATCGGTCCTGAGAGAGAATTCATGAATGTAAACAAGACGGAATTAAATAAATTAGGGTATTCCCTGGAAGAAATGAGGCGGATGAAGCTTGAGGATATTGTTCCGGTTGATTATGGAGAGGAAATAAAGAGACATTTTAAACATATTATAGTAACAGGAAGCAGTGAATTAGAAACCGTGTTTCTGACAAAATCGGGAAAGGAAATCAACGTCGAAATCAATGGGACGGCTCTTTATAATAATAAAACAGGAGAATGTATCTGCACAAGGGCATTTGTGCGGGATATTACGGAAAGAAAGAAAATGGAGGAGCAGGTACGTCGGTCAGAAAAATTAGCCTCGATGGGTGAGCTGGCCGCGGCGATTGCCCATGAGATACGAAATCCCCTGGGGGCGATATGCAATTCTGTAGGAATTTTGGATACTCATTTAAAATTAACCGGTCAGGATAAGGATTTATTAGAGATGATTATAGGACAGTCTGAGAGACTGGATAGGATTATTAAAGATTTCCTGACCTTTGCCCATCCGCGACAACCATCCTTCTCTTTACAGGACATTCGTGAAGTGATTAAAAATACTATTTTCCTGTTAGAGCAAGATAACCGGTTTACGGACAAGAGCGAAATAAAGGAAACCTACGAGAGCATATTACCAAAAGTTTACATTGATACGGATTTAATTCACCAGGTATTGTGGAACCTATTCGTAAATTCTTTGGATGCCATGCCTGATGGTGGACAGATTAAGATAATGGTAAGAAAAGCAACTTTGTTTTTAAGGGATGCTGTAGAAATCGTGATATCAGATACCGGGACAGGTATACCATCCCACGAGCTGGACAAGATATTTGAACCTTTTCATACCACGAAATCAGAGGGGACCGGTTTAGGGCTTTCCATGGTTCAGCGTATAATCGACGACCATGGCGGAACGGTTGATGTTAAAAGTAAAGAAGGAAAAGGGGCGACATTTTATATCAAACTACCTGTTGGAAACGAAAAATTGGCAGTTTAGAATAACCTTTTAGCGGGATAATCAAGCATATGGAAGACGGTAAAATTTTTGTTGTGGAAGATCAGGATGCCATGAGAGAATCACTCGTGATTGCATTTAAAGACGAGGGGTATCAGGTGGAGGGTGTTGCCAGTGGAGAAGAGGCTATTCAGAGATTGAATAGTAATAATGTATATGACCTCGTTGTTACAGACCTGAAGATGAAAAAAGTGGATGGTCTGGAAGTTCTCAAGGCAGTGAAGAATGCAAATTCATCCACTGAGGTGGTACTCATTACGGCCTACGGTACCATCAGCACGGCTGTTCAGGCGATTCGGGACGGGGCATATGATTATGTAACCAAACCTTTCCGTCACCAGGAAATCCTGAAAGTTGCAAAAAAGGCAATTGAAAAGAAGATGCTGAAAGACAGAGTCAGATATCTGGAAGGGGAAATCAGAGATAAATATAAATTTGAGGGTATTGTAGGCAATTCAAATGCGATCTTAGAGGTACTGAAAATAACTTCCCATGTGTGTCGTACGGAGAGTACAGTTCTTGTGACAGGCGAGAGTGGGACTGGAAAAGAATTGATTGCCAGGGCGGTTCATTACAATAGCCCTCGAAAAGACGGTCCGTTTGTGGTGATTAATTGTGGTGCGTTGCCTGAAAACTTACAGGAAAGTGAACTGTTTGGACACGTGAGGGGTGCTTTTACCGGAGCCATTAGGGACAAGATAGGGTTGTTTCAGCAGGCACAAAATGGGACAATTCTATTAGACGAGGTCGGGGAGACGTTGCCTTCTACGCAAGTAAAACTCTTGCGATTTCTCCAGGATGGGGAAATTCGTCCTGTTGGTGGAAATAAGGCGATGTATGTAGATACAAGAATAATTGCCGCTACGAATGAAAATTTGGAAAAAGCTGTGGAGTTGGGAAGGTTTAGAAAAGATTTGTTTTATCGGATCAATGTAATACGTATTCATATTCCTCCTTTAAGGGAACGAAGGGAAGATGTTCCGCTTTTAGTGGAGTATTTTTTAGAGAAACTTTTAGAAAAATTTAAAAAGGGCAAAAGGGTGTTCTCTGAAGAGGCAATATACGCATTTATGAATTACGATTGGCCCGGTAACATCAGGGAACTGCAGAATATGATAGAAAGAGCTGTTGCATTGTCTAAAAGCGAGATAATAAATGTTGATGAACTTCCGTTTCCGGTTCCCGTGGAGGAATTTGCGGCGCTTTCCAGGAATCCGTTAGATGATGAGAGAAAGAAATCGTTTATTGTTACTACCCTTGCAGAACAGGAAAAAAATGCCATTATTGAGGCGCTGAACAAATACGGTGGCAATCAAACAAAGGTTTCTCAAGTGCTCGGAATATCCACAACGACACTGTGGAGGAAGATTAAAAAATACAGGATTAAATCACAACACGAAATCTCAGACAATATCGATAATTAATTTCATACTGAAACCACTATTGCATATTGGAATATTATATATGAATAGATAAAACGCCGTTTATTAAGAGTGTCAAATATAATCGTTTTAATAAGATGTTGATTGAATACCACTTATGTGAAATATAAGTGGTATTTTTTTTTCAGGCCGATGTTGGTATATTTTTCGTTATCACAGTATACCAGTAAAGTAAAATTTTCACTTTGCTGGCCCTAATAAGGTCACAAAGCAAAAAGGCGGTTTGTCTTTGCAAATCGTCTCCAGACAAAGACGGTATAAACCTATGTGGGTGATAATTTCTTTTCTGTACTTCATAGATTGTTTTTTGTGAATCTTGCCATTGTAATTGGGGGGATGGATTTTGCCAGATGTTCAAGAAAAGAAAAACCACAGAGGTTAAAAAAGTCATAGATGTTAAGTTTGAAGTTAAGGAAGATTTAGAAGAAGATGGAGAAGGTTATTTAACGCATGTGTCAGAGTTCTTTAAAGGGTCTTCAAATGGGGAGAAGAGAAAAATGCCGATAGTGGATGGAATAAATAAATTTCGTGCGTATGTAAAAAAATTACCCAAGGCACCGCACCCTCCGGTTCCTTCAAGGGAGGTGTGGCTTTCTTTGTGGGGTGCGTTTCTGGGTGTAGGATTTACGGCGTTGCTTGCTGTTCTCTGGAAGTGTCCGATGTTATTAGGGCCGTTTGGTGCCAGTGCCGTGCTGGTTTTTGGCGCTTATAAGGCGCCGCTTGCGCAGCCGAGGAATGTCCTGATGGGGCATTTTTTAGCGGCATGCATCGGTGTATGCGTAAATGATTTCTTTGGTGTCACTTTTTGGTCTATTGCCCTTGGCGTTGCCCTTGCACTTGTGCTTATGGTAGTGACTTATTCAATCCACCCGCCTGCTGGTGCAACAGCATACGTGGCAGTTCAGACAGGAGGTTTGGGTGTTGGCTATATGTATATTTTGAATCCGGTCATGTTGGGTGCCTTTATTTTGATATTAATTGGTGTCATCTTTAATAAAATGGGGAAAAGAGATTACCCAACACATTGGTGGTAAAAAATGTGTAATCGGCAGCGGAGAGGCCTGATATTTATGAACTTGGACGTACAATTTTGTTAAATTACGGAGAAAAATAATGTTTATCTCGATTAAAAATCGGCTCATTTTCTTACTGATCATATTTACGTTAATACCCTTTGTTTTGCTAAGGATTGTGGCCTATCCAAGGATACAGTCAGATCTTCAGGATGTTTTGATACGAAACCTCGATGGTGTCGGGCATAAGCAATCAGAATTGGTATCTACCTGGGTAAGCGAAAGGATGAAGAATGCTCGTGTAGTTGCAAACAATCCGTTGATGGCTAGATGTGCAAAGATTACAAGAGAAGACAAGGATTATGCAGATATCGTCCAATATCTTGAAGTAGTAAAAAGTGAGTATGTTTTAAAGGGTGTTCTTGTTAGTAATGATAAGGGATTGGTAACAATTGCTTCGGCTGGAGAAAACGTAGGAAGTGATGTTTCAGAGATGGATTATTTTAAGCAAGCGGTGCTAGGGAAAACCTTTGTGTCTGGTATTATTCCATCTGAGATACCTCTTACAAATGAGTACGGAGAGAAGGAGCTTGGTATGCCAACCATGTTCGTTTCGACGCCGTTAAAGGATAGGGAAGGGGTTGTTCTCGGCGTTGTTTCTTTGAGGATTGATGTGAATGCGCTGAACGAGTTGATGTTAAGCCTTAAACTAGGGAAGACAGGCGAGACGTACCTTGTGAACAAAGATGGTTACATGATTACAGACTCAAGGTTTAGTGCGCATCTAAAAGAGATGGGGTTAGTGAAAAAGAGATGTACGTTGGAATTGAAATTGATTAGCAGAGAGACAGGTGAGTTGACTACTGGAGTTAAGCAGTGTGTTGCTGGCAATAATGGCTTCGATGCAAAGGGCTATAAGGATTACAGCGGTATTACGGTATTGGGGGTATGGAGGTGGCTGCCAGAGTTCAATTGGGGTGTTATTGCAGAAATTGACAGGGATGAGGGTTATGGGGCTGCCTATAATCTTAATTACATAGTAAGTTCTATCTTGTTGGTGCTTGCGTTCCCAATAGTAATGGTTGCGTACTTTATCGGCAGAAAAACTTCGATACCGATAATTAAGTTGCGAGAAGTAACCGAAAAGATGGCATCGGGGGATTTAACTCAAAGAGTAGATATTAAGAGAGAAGATGAGATTGGCGTATTGGCAAATTCCTTTAACGCTATGGCAAAGTCCCTGGATGAGAAGACGAAGGAGATCGCAGCATCTGAGAAGCGCTACAGGGAATTATTTAATTCAATAAAGGAAGGTGTTTACCAGTCAGAACCTGGGGTGGAGGGTGTGTTTACCTTTATCAACAAGGCAGGTGCAGAGTTGTTAGGGTATAGTGCTCCTGAAGAAGTGATTGGGACAAAGGTAAAAAATATTTATGTAGACCAAGAAGACAGGAAAAGACTTTGCGAGAAACTCGATAAAGATGGGGTCTGGAGGGAATTTGTCTCCCTTTGTAAAAGAAAAAATGGCGAGAGTTTCTATGCAGAGCGTACAAGCAATTTGCTGAGGGACGAGAAAGGAAATCCTGTTACTATTTATGGTGTGTTTCGAGATATCTCGGAAAGAAAAAAGGCAGAGATGGAAATTGTCGAATCCGAAAAGAAATACCGCTTGTTGTTCAATTCACTAAAAGAAGGCGTCTATCAATGTGAACCTGAAGTGGATGGAGTGTTTACTTGGGTAAATCAGGCAGGCGCTGAGGTCCTTGGTTACAAATCTCCGGAAGAGGTGATTGGAACGAAGGTGAAGGACATTTATGTAAATCCTGATGACCGCAAAAAATTAGTTGAAAAGTTATCCACAGATGGAGCATGGAAGGGTTTTGTGTCTTTCTGTAAGAGAAAGAACGGAGAGCGCTTTTATATGGAACGGACATCCAGTCTGGTTACTGATGACAAGGGTAAACCTTTTCGTATAGAAGGAATATTTAGAGATATCACGGAGCGGAAGAAATTGGAGGATGAGTTACAAGAATCGGAGAGGCACCACAGGCAGTTGCTGAACTCATTGAAAGAGGGAATATATCAGTGTGAGCCTACCGAAGATGGGGTATTTACTTGGATTAATCAGGCAGGGGCAGAGATACTCGGTTACAGTTCGTCCGAAGAAGTTATCGGTACGCGAGTAAAGGATGTATATGTTAACCCCGATGACAGAAAAGAGTTGATTGAGAAGTTGGAAAAGGAAGGAGTATGGAGAGACTTTACCTCCTATTGCAAGAGGAAGAACGGCGAACGATTTATCTCTGAAAGGACATGTAATCTCGTGCGCGATGAGAGTGGTAAGTCTATAAGGATTGAAGGTGTATTTCGGGATATAACGGAAAGATAAAGCATGTATTTAATTGAATTAAAATACACGGAACGAGGAGTAGAAAATTATGGGAAATGAGAGCGTTAAGGGTTTATCTGTCAATGCAAAGACCCTGATTCTTATATTGTTGTTTGTGAATGTTGGGTTTGCAACAAAGATGATTAATAAGTATTATGCAATGAAGGAATCGGGATACGTCAGGGAAAAGACTTTCAATGAACAGCTGCAGCAAAGGGTGATGAAATCTTTTGGTTCTATGGAAGAAATGAATAAGATGATTGCTGATATTACGCGACAAAAAGAGGAGGCGGAGAATGCCGCTGGTTCTGCTAAAGAACAAGATGAGCAGTTAAGGCTTACAAACAAAAAACTCGAAGATGCAAAGGCAAAACTGGACGAGGAAAAGGCGCGATTACAAAAGGAGATATGGGAACTAGAAGACTCGTTTTCCAATGCAAAAAAGGTGATGGGTGAAAAGGATTATACGATCAGGGAACTTATGAATAATTTAGAAACTGCAGAAAAGGAAATGGCTGCTCTGAAGAAACAACTTGAAGAACACTAAAGATAGTAATCATGGTGCTTGTGAAAGATTTTATGCCAAATATTTTGATTATAGAAGACCAGGAAAAGATTAGAAAGTTGTTGTTGGGCGCTTTTAAGCGAGAGAATTTTAAAACGTGTGATGGTATAGATTGGGAAAATGCGGCAGAATTGCTTAAAAAAAAAGTCTATGATCTCGTAATTGTTGATTTGCAAGTAAAGTCAGCAGTGGGTTTAGAGATGCTGAAGATAATTAAACTTACAAGTCGCAACGCGGAAATTGTAGCGATTTTTAATCCGAATGAGTACGATAAGAACCATATAATCCGTTGTGGTGTGTATGATTATGTCTTGAAACCATTCTTGCTAAGAGATGTTGTTGGTACCGGGAAGAAGGCATTAGAGAAAAAGCAATTGTCTGATAAGGTACGCAATCTGGAGCAAATCAGGGACATGGATAAAGTTGCCTTATCATAGAAAACTGGGGAAAAGGGGATTTGTCGAATACGTTGTATTTTATAGTGAAAAGGAAAGGGGGTGTGTTAAATAATTAAAGAGATTTTAAGGAGGCTGGATGTTTAGAAGTATAGAGTTGAGAGGAGATATGAGGAGCAAGTAAAATGGTGTGTTGATTGGAAAATGATCTTCACAACAACATTTTAGAGGAGAACAATTAATGTTATATACTGGAAACGTAGATGCAATTGCAGCGGTATCTCTCAAGAAAGCCACGGCTATGAAACACAGCCTGACTGGTTTCTTGACACTGTCTGTGATGGCTGGTTTTTATATTGGATTTGGAGTTATTCTGGCATTTATTTGTGCCGCACCCGTAGCGGCAATAAACCCAGGCATAGGTAAAATAGTTGCCGGTGCAACCTTTGGTATTGCGTTGTCTCTGGTAATTATTGGTGGAGCCGAGTTGTTTACCGGGTATAACCTGTTGATATTTAAAGGTACTTTAAGAGGTACGGTATCGCTTAGCGATTCTATGTTGGGTTGGTTTTGGACATACATAGGCAACTTGGGTGGGTCGATGCTTTTTGCGCTTATGATTATTGTTGCAGGTATCTTTGCCCCTGATCCCTGGAAGTCGTTTTTACTTAAGGTGGCAACGTATAAAAGCAACGGGCCATGGTGGGAGCTGTTCTTCAGGGGTATTTTTTGTAACTGGCTTGTCTGTCTGGCTATTTGGTCTAGTTTTAGGTGCACGAGCGATTCTGGCAAGTTAATTATGATTTGGTGGTGCCTGTTCGCCTTTATTACGACGGGTATGGAACACAGTGTGGCAAACATGACGATTTTGACAATCGCGAACCTATTGCCTCACGACCCTGAAGTGATTTCATGGGGTAAGATGTTTGGCCATAACCTTGTCCCTGTTACCCTTGGTAATATTGTAGGTGGTACATTCTTCGTCACATTCCTCTATTGGTTTGCTACTGCAATGGATGAGAGGGGTGCTAGGAGAATGGAAGCTGTAAAGGGCGGTTCCGGAGCTGGTGAGTTACCACGTGCTGGCGGTTCTCCAGAAGAGATCAAAGATGTTAAGGTGAAAATGAGGTCGTAATTGTAGCACGATTTATAGGTATAGTATTTATGAAAAGGGCCAGTTCTTATAACTGGCCCTTTTTATTTGTTAAGAAGAGGGTTTATGGAGTAGTCTGATGTGGTTCTCTTCGTTAGTTAGTGTTTGAACGGAAACACTCCAAAGCCAAGTAGAATAAGGCAAAGCAGGTGGAAATAGTTAATGAATAGCATTGAATATTTTTGTGGGAAATGGTAAAATATGGCGAAAACAAAGGGATTCAAGGGGGAAAGAGTCCAAATATTCGATTCATTAACAAAAAAGGCAAAGGACATTCGATAAGAAATGAGAAAGAAAATAGAGCAACAGAAGAAACTGGGAGCAATAAGCATTGCAGAAGTAAAACTGCCGTTAAAGAGCCGGGATGAGTTACCACCGATATTGAAGGCATTGCAACATATCTATGCCACACCGGAGTTGAAAGAGGAGGTATTCCGGATATTGGAGGAGAAGGTAATGAGGGGGAAGAAAAAGACGGGGAGATACGGGATGGAGTTGTGGCATATCTTGGTGTTATCGGTAGTGAGGACGGGACTGGACGCTAATTACGATAGGCTGGAGGATTTTGCCAACCATCATAGCCTCATCAGGAAGATAATGGGTGTAGAGACGGGATTCGCAGAAGGCAAGGTCTTTTCGATACAGAGTATAAAGGATAATGTAAGCTTATTGGATGGGGAGACTATCAATAGGATAAATGACGTGGTGCTAAAAGCGGGACATCAGTTAGTAAAAAAAAAGATGAAGGCATCAACTTTAAGGTGGATACGTATGTATTAGAGGCGAATGTACACTTTCCGACAGATATGAATTTGTTATGGGATGCGGGACGCAAGAGCCTGGACACGATAGAGGATGCAATAGAGGAAGGCATTCTGGATTGGAAGGGATGGCGCAAGGGGAACTATTGGAGGAGAGAGTTGAAGACGCTGATGAGGATCAGCGCAAAGGCGTCAAGTGGCGGGGGGAAAAATAAGGAAGCACTAGAGAAAGAGCATGTGAGAAGTTACCTGGAATTATCGGGGAGATTGAGTGAAAAGATAGGTGCAAGTCTGTTAGCTATCTACGAAAGAGTGCTAACAACGAACCAGGTAGAGATGCATGCAAAGAAAATAGAGACACTGGAGTATTTTCACGGGATGTTGAATAAACAGATAGACCTTGTGGAGAGAAGGGTGATCCGTGACGAGACAATACCAGCGGAAGAAAAGATTCATTCGTTGTTTGAGCCGCATACGGAGTGGCTGTACAAAGGCAAGTCAAACAAAAGGGTAGAGTTGGGA
>Ga0080064_1006670_pt1 | contig 12273 bp, 10 predicted proteins | sample Subgrocontami54m_FD_69260 | JGI IMG/M metagenome (GOLD analysis project Ga0080064, IMG submission 69260) | Subsurface groundwater microbial communities from S. Glens Falls, New York, USA - GMW46 contaminated, 5.4 m (SPADES assembly) (version 2) ...
GAATCGGAAACACTCGGGTTGTCGCCGCGGACGGCAGCTCCGTTTTGCGCGATTTCAATAGTGGACCCTCTCACCGACCCCAACCTCGCCGCACAATGCGACCGCTACGCCCGCTACTTCTCCCGAGCCGAAAAATCCTACTACCGCGCCTTGAAGGAACTCCGCACCCTCCAGTCAGACCGTTACGTCCTCGAAAACGCGAACCATCTCGACGCCGAGAACATCTCAACGCTCGTCCCCATCGACAAGATGGCAAAACGAAGCCAACTCGCCACAAATGCAACAATTGATTACTCCGTTGCCCAATACGAAGCCGAGGCGGCGGAATTCGTCCTCCGCTCCCAGCGCCGCCAAAACGAACCCAATTTATCCTCATGCTAAAATCGTAACTTCCCATGCAATTGGACAAAGTGTATGAACCCCAGCGGTTTGAACCGCACTGGGCACAGTGGTGGATCGACTCCCAAATCTTCGCCGCCGGCGATGGCGCACCCGTTTTCACGCTCGTAATCCCTCCGCCCAACGTCACCGGATCCCTCCACATGGGCCACATGCTGGAGTACACCGAGATCGATGTCACTATACGCTGGAACCGCATGATGGGCCTCGCCACACTCTGGCTCCCCGGTACGGATCACGCTGGCATCGCCACTCAAATGGTGGTGGAGCGCCAGCTGGCCGCCGAAGGCCTCAACCGCCGCGACATCGGCCGCGAGGCCTTTGAAGCGCGCGTCTGGAAATGGAAAGGCGAATCCGGAGACACCATCAAGAAGCAGATGGTCCGCATGGGCGCATCTTGCGACTGGTCTCGTGAGCGTTTCACGCTCGATCCCGGGCTCTCCCGCGCCGTCCGTGAAGTCTTCGTCCGCCTCTACGAAAAAGGCCTCATCTATCGCGGCGACTATATGGTCAACTGGTGTCCGCGCTGCGGCACCGCACTCTCTGACCTCGAAGTCGATCACGACGACACCCAGAGCAGCCTCTGGCAAATCAAATATCCCGTCAAGGACTCAGACAGATTCCTCGTCGTCGCCACCACGCGCCCGGAAACCATGCTCGGCGACACTGCCGTCGCCATCAACGCCAAAGACCCGCGTTACCAGGACCTCCACGGCAAAACCGTGATGCTCCCGCTGATGAATCGCGAGATCCCCATCATCCTCGACGATCTGGCCGACCCCGAATTCGGCACCGGCGTCGTCAAGGTCACCCCCGCCCACGACGTCAACGACTTTGAAGCCGGCAAGCGCCATAACCTGCCCAAAATCCAGGTCATCGACGAACACGCCAAAATGACCGCCGCCGCCGGAGCCTACGCCAACCTCGACCGCTTCGAAGCTCGCAAGCGCGTCGTCGAGGATCTGGAAAAACTGGACCTGCTTGCCAAGATTGAACCCTACACGCTCGCCGCCAGCAAGTGCCAGCGCTGCAAAACCATGGTCGAGCCGCTCATCTCCACCCAGTGGTTTGCCAAAATGAAGCCGCTCGCCGAACCCGCTATCGCCGCCGTCGAGGACGGCCGCATACAAATCATTCCCGAGAACTGGACCAAGACCTACTTCGAGTGGATGCGCAACATTCGCGACTGGTGTATCTCGCGCCAGCTCTGGTGGGGCCATCGCATTCCCGCCTGGCACTGTGCCGGGTGCAAAGGCATCACCGTCGCACGCGAGACGCCCGCCGCCTGCCGGCACTGCGGCTCCACCAGCATTGAGCAGGACACCGACGTTCTCGACACCTGGTTCAGCTCCGGCCTCTGGCCCTTCTCCACCATGGGTTGGCCCGATCAGACTGACGACCTCCGCCGCTTCTATCCCACCAGCCTGCTCATCACAGGTTTCGACATCCTGTTTTTCTGGGTGGCGCGCATGGTCATGATGGGGCTCGAATGCATGGGCGACGTCCCCTTCCACAAGGTCTACATCCACGGCTTGGTCCGTGACGCCGGCAAACAGAAGATGTCCAAGACGCGCGGCAACGTGATTGACCCGCTGGTGGTCACCGGGAAGTTCGGCACCGACGCCGTCCGCATGGCCCTCCTCCAAGGCGCGGCCCCCGGCACCGACATCGTCCTCACAGAGGATCGCATGGAAAGCGCCCGCGCCTTTGCCAACAAGATCTGGAACGCCGCCCGCTTCCTCTTCCTGAAAATGGAACAGTCCGGCGTCGACGCCTGGATCCCGAAACAGAACGCCCCATGGCAGCCCGAACCACCCGCCGGGCAAATCACCGCCACGCTGGAAGACCGCTGGATCTTCTCCCGTCTCAACCGTTGCGCGGATCTGACCAACCGCGCCATCGAAAACTTCCGCTACCATGAAGCCGCTCAACTGGCCTGGCAATTCATCTGGCACGAGTTCTGTGACTGGTATGTCGAACTCAAGAAATTGCGCTTCACCGAAAATTCCGGGCTCACCCCGGAATGGCGTAACATGCTCACCGTGTTTGAGGCCGCGCTGCGCCTCCTCCATCCCGTCATGCCTTTCATCAGCGAGGAACTCTGGCAGCGCCTCGCCGCCAACTCCAAGGACCGTCCCAAGTCCATCGCGCTCGCGCATTACCCGGTCTATCACGCCGAACGCGCCGACCTCGCGGCCGAGCGCGACATGGACCTGTTGCAAGGCGTGATCACCGCCGCTCGCAACCTGCGGGCGGAACTGAAGCTCGATCCCAAAGAGCAATTGCAAGCCGCGCTTTACTCCTCCGGCCGCGCCTACGATGTGGCCGGTGAATTCTCGGAGGCTATCCAGAAGCTCGCCGGCATCAGCCTCACCCTCCATCGCGGCCACGCTCCGCAAGCTGGCCCCGGCATGCGTGGAACACCCGAGTTCGACCTCGCCCTTGCCGTTCCCGCCGCCCAGATGGACGCCCAGCGCAAGCGGCTCGATAAGGAGATCGCCCAACTGATCAAGAACATTGCCAACTCGCACCGGCAACTGAACGATGAGACCTTCCTCGGCAAAGCACCGCCCAAAGTCGTGGATAGCATTCGCGCCAAGCTCACCGAATATGAAGCGCAGTTGACCAAGAGCCAGGCCTCCCTGGACAGCCTCACCGATGCCTGACCTTCGCGCAGTGGTGGAACGCGCCCTCGCCGAAGACATCGGCCCCGGCGATGCCACCACACTCGCCTGTGTCGAGGCCGGTACGCAGGCAGCCGGAACCTTCACCGCCCGCCAGCCAATCGTGGTGGCCGGTTTGGAGCTCCTCGAAATCCTTTATGAGGACGCGCCGTCGCTGGTGGTCGTGGCACGAAACGGAGACAGGCTCGCCAGCGGCGCCAGGATCGCTGTGGTGCGCGGTAGCGCCCGCACACTGCTCTCCCGCGAACGCGTTGCCTTAAACTTCCTCCAGCGCCTGAGCGGTGTGGCCACGCTCGCCGCTCAATACGTGGACGCCGTCGCCGGTACCCGAACTAAGATTCTCGACACCCGTAAAACCACTCCCGGCCTCCGCCTCCTGGAGAAAGCGGCTGCCGCCGCCGGTGGAGTTACTAACCACCGCATCGGCCTCTACGACGCCATTCTCATCAAGAACAATCACATCACCGCCGCCGGTGGCGTCCGCAACGCCCTCGATCGTGTGCGCGGCAGCAACCTCAAAGTCGAGATCGAAGTAAGAACGAGAGACGAACTCGACCAAGCGCTCAGCTCGGGAGCAAAGCACCTGCTCCTCGACAACCTCACCCCGGCCCAAGCCATGGAGTGGATCGCCCACATCGCCGGCCGCGCCACCGTGGAGCTGTCCGGCAACATCACGCTCGACAATGTCCGCGCCTACGCCGAAGCCGGACCGGACTTCATCTCCTCGGGAGCCATCACCCACTCAGCCCCCGCCGTCGACATCAACTTCCGCCTCGAGTTGGATTAGAACCGGATCCTCAACCCCACCTGAATGAACCTCGGAAATGATGCCGTTCTCACTCGCCCGAATGCGGCATTGCGGTAGTTGCTTTCCATTTCGCCGAACCGGTGGCGGTTGAAGGCGTTCACGAACTGCGCGTTCAGTTCCGTCACCACCCGTTCAGTGATCCGCGTCGTCTTCACCACCGAGAAGTCCTCGCCCATTACGGTGAAGTTCCGCAGGTCCTGATAGTAGGGAGCGGCACTGCCGAAAGCGTAGGCGCCCGGATCGGAAAACGCAGACGGATTCAACAGCCGGTCCACGCTCGGGGTTATGCCGGCGTTGCTGACCCCGGTCCCCAGCTTTTGGCCGCTTACGACATTGGGCCGCTGCACCCGATTGAAAATGGGCATGGAATTGGTCATGAACAGCGGAATCGGATTGCCGCTCTGATAGCGGTGGATTCCCGAAACGCTCCAGCCGCCCAGCCGGTTGTTCCGGAAGAATGGCAGATCGTAGGCGTAGTGAATCAGGAAAGCATGCGGTATGTCGTAGGGCAGAATCGCATGCTCGAGACCGGGGTTGAAGTGGTCCTGCAACAGCACGTCTGTGGTGAGCGCGCGTCCGATAAAGGACGGGCTGCTGTAGCCGGTGTTCTTGGAGAAGGTGTAGGAGACGTCCAACGATAGCCCGAACGAAAGACGCTTTTTCAGGCGTAGCTCCATGGCGTGATAATCCGCGCTGCCCGCCTTGGTGGCGGCCGCCGACAGCGTGCGGTACTGCGGGAACTGCCGTAACGCCTGGGCGACCGAACCGGTGAATCCAGGGTAGGGGACTTTGATGCCCGCCGCCACGGCCCCGGCCGAGGTGACGCTCTGCGTCAACAGCGCCCCCAGGGAGAGGTATTTCGGATCCACCTGGTTGATATTAACCAGTTGCGGATCGGACTGCCGCGTGCTGTGGTTGCCCACGTAGTTGGCTTCCACTATGAAGTTCTGCGATATCTCGCGCTGAATGCCGAAGCTGAAGTTCTGCGTGCGCGGCATCGCACCCGAGCTGGGCTCAAGATAGGTTGCATTCTGATTGTTGAGAATCGTCGGATTGATCACCGGCTGCGTCGAAAAGTCCTGCGGGAAGCCGTTCCGCAATACAAATGCCGGTGTCACCCCGTTGTTCGTCGTGGCGAAGCTGGCCGACACGTTGAAGCCGATGGTCGAGGCCAACCCGAGTTGGCTGTTGGCGTAGTAGATGCCATAGCCGCCGCGAACCACGGTCTTGTCGATCACGCGCCAGGCGAAACCGATCCGCGGTCCCCAAGCCGAATAATCTGTCGCTGACAACTTGCGGGTTCCGGTGCGGCCCACACCTTGGCCGGCAAATATGATCGCCCCTGGAACTGTGCCCGAGCCGGGGTTGGCGGTCGCGCGGTCCATCACGCTGTACCGGTCGGCCGCTTCAAACGGCGCACGCTCATATTCGAGGCGCATCCCGAGATTCAGCGTAAAGGTAGGAGTCACTTTGAAATCATCCTGCACAAAGAAGCCTCGATAGGACCGGCGCGTGCCCGAGGAGGAAGGATAACTCAGGCTGGCCGAATGCACCTGTCCCAACAGAAAGCTGGCAAAGCCGTCCCCGGTGGCCGCGTTTCCAGGTAATCCGGATCCCAACGCATTGAAGGCGAAGCTGCCCGAGGTGTTGCTCTCGGACCGGCTGTTGGGCTGCTCCCAGCGAATCTCAAATCCGGCCTTGAGGAAATGACTCCCGCGCGACCAGCTCACCGCGTCGCGTACAAAGTAGGCTTGATCGATGCCGTCCCCATAGCCGGATGTGCCCGCCGTGGCGTAGCCGTTGGTGAACGAAAACACCGGGAACATGCTCCCTGGAACTCCTGTAAGCCCCAGCTGTGCCGGCCATCCGCCGCCCTGCGAGCGAGTCCCATTCGGGTTGCGGAACCGGTTGTAGCCAAGAGTCAGATTGTTGAACAATGACGGCTTCAGAAGGTAGTCGTGATTGAAGCGGAACAGGCGGCTCGTGATCTGTTGAATGAAACCATCGTTGACCGGATCCGGCAGCGGCACGCGGTTGCGCAACCGGGGAATGTCATTCCAGTTGAAGGTGCCGAAAATCTTCTGCTTGCTGGACAGCACGTGGTCCACCTTGGCGGTAACCACGTCCGGATCCAACCGGGACTCGCCCACCCAATCCTGGTAGTTCAAGGCTCCAGCCCCGCTCAGATTCGGCTGAGGATACAAGGGGCCCGTCTTCACCGCCACCGGATCCAGGCGGTTGGCGGGGATGATGTTGCCCACAAACGGGTCCCGCGCAAAGGTATTGCCGGAAGGCCTCGTCGATAACGGGTCGTAGATCGGAACGCGGACTCCTCGGGAGTCGAGCAGTCCGGTGAAGTCGCCCCGGTAGAAATCCGGTGTCGGGATAGTCACCCGTTCCACGTTATCCAGTCCGCGCTTGCGTGATCCGGAATAGGCAAAGAAGAAGAACGTCCTGTCTTTGCCGTTATAAATCCTCGGCAGCGTGATCGGGCCTCCCACCGAGGCGCCGAACTCGTTCTGCCGCGTAATCGCGCGCGAGGGCGCCAGCCAGTTGCGGGCGTCCAGCTTCTCATTGCGAAGCAATTCGAACACGGATCCGTGAACCTGGTTGGTTCCCGATTTGACCGTGAACTTCACCAGCGAGGCGCCGCTCCGCCCATACTCGGCTGACATCTGGCTCCCCTCCACCTTGAATTCCAGGATCGCGTCCACCGGCGGCGACGACTCATTGAAACTCCCCGTGGCTGCGGCAAGCCCGTCCAGCATCACTTCGGTGTTTTGCTTCAACCCCCCGTTCACCTGGATCTGGTTGGTGGCGGAAACGTTCTCAATGCCGTCCAGATTCAGGTTGCCGTGAACCCCCGGAACCAGGAACACAAAGTTGGCCGGACTCCGCATCCGTCCCACTTGGATCAGCGGCAGCCGGTTGTATTCGCGGCCGGTAATCGCCGTCGCCATCTCCGCCGTGTCGGTCTTGAGTAGCGTGGTGTCGCCAACCACGCTTACTGACTCCGCCAGTGTGCCCAGCTCGAGCACGAAGTCCAGGCGCGCCTTCTCATCGGTGTGCAGTTGGACGCCGCTGCGCACCAGGGACTTGAATCCGTCATGTTGCACACGAAACTCATAGTTTCCGGGAGACACCGGCGGTGCGGCATAGTAACCATCGTCGTTGGTGATGGTCTCTGTCATCACGCCAGTCTCGACGTTCCGGATCATCACCTTGGCGCCGGGAACGACGCTAGCCGAAGGGTCAATGATCCTGCCCGAGGTATGAGCGAACTGAGCCCATGCCGGAACCGCGGCCGCAAGGAGGGCAGACGAAAGTACAACAACCTTACAAGTCATGTATTGTCTCCATTACCAACAGGGGAACAATATCATGGAGAACTGGCGGCGGCAAGTGCTATCAGGGTCTAATGTGGGCCTGCTTGAGATGCTCCAGTGTCTTGGGAGAATCTACCGGATGTGGGACCAGGCCGGATCAAGTGGTATCATCTTTGCTCCAGAGAATCTATCCATGCCCACGACCAAGATCGCCCTCATCGGGGCTGGCGGAAAGATGGGACTCCGCCTCTCCGAGAATCTTAAGAAGACTACCTATTCCACCAGCCACGTTGAAATCAGCCCCTCCGGAAAAGCCGCCCTCGAGGCGCGCGGCTTCGCCGTCTCCACCACTGAGGAAGCCTTGGACCAGGCCGATGTCGTCATCCTCGCCGTGCCGGACAACGCCATTGGAGCCATCGCCGGCAAGATGGAGCCTTCCTTGCGTCCGGGCACGATGCTCATGTGCCTGGATGCGGCGGCCCCCTACGCCGGGCACCTTCCCAAGCGGGGCGACCTGGTCTACTTCGTCACCCACCCGTGCCATCCGCCGGTGGTGAGCGTGGAGGAAACCCCGGAGGCGCAACTGGACTTCTTTGGCGGCGTGCATGCGCCCCAAGCCATCGTGTGCGCGCTGATGCAGGGACCAGAGCATGCATACGCTCTCGGTGAGGCCGTGGCGCGGGCCATCTTCGCGCCCGTCATGCGCGCCCATCGCTGCACGGTGGAGCAGATCGCCATTCTCGAACCGGCACTGTCAGAGACCGTCACCGCCACGTGCGTGACCATCATTCGCGAAGCCACCGACGAGGCCATCCGCCTGGGCGTTCCGCGCGAGGCGGCATTTGACTTTGTGCTCGGTCACCTTAAGGTGGAGATCGGCATCGTGTTCCAGCTGTTTGAAGGCGCGCGCTTCTCCGACGGCGCTCTCCACGCCATACAGGCGGCCAAGGGAGAGATCTTCCAGCCCGGCTGGAAGAAGGTGTTCCAGCCTGAGGCCATCGCGCGCAGCATACAGGACATCTGCCGGTAGGCTGCACTGGACAAACCCGGCCGCGATGAGTTGAACTGGGAAGTCATGCCGCTTGCACTTGAGCCGGTCCAACGCCGGCTCCCGGACCACCGTATACACTGGTTCCCAACCATTGACTCCACCATGACGGAAGCCACCCGCCTGGCCATGGATGGCTGCGCCTGCGGCACCGTCGTGGGCGCGGAGGAACAGACCGCCGGCATCGGACGGCATGGACACCTCTGGCACTCCGAGCCGGGCAACGGCCTGTATATCTCCATCGTTCTGCGCCACAAGTTTCCCGTGGACGCCTTCCCGGGACTGACGCTCGCCATCGGCCTGGCCGTGCGCGAGGCGGTGCTGGAGGCCTCAGGGCTTCAGTGCGATCTGCGTTGGCCCAATGACCTGCTGGTGGATGGCCGCAAGTGCGCGGGTATCCTGCTGCGCACGGAAGGCCCGGCTTTGATCGCGGGCATCGGCATCAACGTCAACCACACCGCCTTTCCCAAAGATCTGGCCCAGCTTGCCACATCGTTGCGCCTGGCCGGCGGCCGGACTATCGCGCGCGAAGACCTGCTCATCCAGGTGCTGGAAGCGGTGGATCGCTATTGCCGGCTCATCCTGGAGGAAGGCATACAGCCGGTGCTGCGGCTGTTCACGCAGGCATCGAGTTTCGTGACGGACCGCCGCGTGATCGTGGACCAGGGGGACAACCTGTTGCACGGCGCCACTGCCGGACTTGACGCCGGCGGCTTCCTGCTGCTCCGGCAGGATAATGGGAAGCTGGTAAAGGTATTGGCGGGCGGCGTGCGCCCGGCCTAAGGAGACCGACACAATGCTATTGGCGCTGGATGCCGGAAACACCAACATCACCATTGGAGTCTTTGAGGGAGCCAGGCTCACCAACCGCTGGCGGCTGCGCACGGTTCACGAGCAGACCGAGGACGAATGGGGCGTGCTGTTGCGCAATCTGTTCGCGCTCGATTCGATTGATCTGTCCCTGGTGGACGGCGTGATCATCGCCAGCGTGGTTCCTCCGTTGAACCCGACGCTGGCCAGCATGGCGCGCCACTACTTTCAGCGCGAGCCCATGTTCCTGACGCACGAAACCTTCACCGGCATCACCATACGCTATGACAATCCGCGCGAGGTGGGCGCGGACCGGATCGTGAACGCCGTGGCCGCGCATGATCACTACGGCGGCCCTTGCGTAGTGGTGGATCTGGGCACGGCCATTACCTTTGACATTGTGTCGGCGCAGGCCGAATACCTGGGCGGCATCATCTGCCCGGGCATCGGCATCTCGATTGACGCGCTGTTCTCCCGCACCGCGCGCCTGCCCAAGGTGGATTTCCGTGAACCAGAGAAACTGATCGGCTCCAACACGGTGGGGAGCATTCAAAGCGGACTCTACTATGGAGCCATCGGCATGATCGACGGGATCCTGGAACGGCTGATCGCCGAACTGGGCCCCCAGACGCGCACAGTGGCCACCGGCGGACAGGCGACGTTGATCACGGCCGGCTCGCGGCATCTCAAGGGTGTGGATGAGAATCTGACTTTGCAAGGCCTGGAGATCATTTGGAGACGCAACCAGAAGGGCTGACCGGCGAGCCTTGGCAGTTGAACTACTTTAACTACTTCACTGAAGTTGAGGAGCAGTTTCAACGCGCCCGCGGCACCGGACTGTTCCTGCTCTCGCCCATCGATTGGGCGCTCATTGAGAGCTGGAAGAATGCCGGCATCCCGTTGGAGGCGGTGCTGCGCGGCGTCGTGGCGGCCTTTGAAAAGTATAAGACGCAGAAGCGGCGCGGCCGGGAGGTGAACTCGCTTGCCTACTGCTCGCAGGCGGTGATCGAGGAGGCGGAGCGGATGCAGGAGGGCGTACCGGCGCGAGCCTCCGTTCCGGCCGAGGCTCCCTTCACCTTGGAGGAACTGCAAGCGCATCTGGCCGGCTGCCGCGCGGCCTTGCTGGCTTCGGGCATCGAGGAACTCGCCGGAGTGGCCGCATCGCTGGCCGCCTATCTCGATCGGGCCGAGCATCACTATCAGGACCTGGAAGTGCTGGAAACCCTGCTGACCGGGCTGGAGGACAAGATGATCGCCATCGCGCGAGCCCGGCAAACCGAGGAGCAGGCGCAGCAGGCACGAGGGGAACTGGAGGCGCAACTGCGTCCGCATCGCCGCCGCATGAGCGCCCCGCAGATCTCGATGCTGGAGAAGCAGTTTCTCGATCGTGACGCCCTCGAGCGGCTGAGCCTGCCCAGGCTAAGCCTGTTCTACTTGCGGTAGCTGAGACTGCGGTGAATGGTAAGATCGATCCAGAAGGACACACTGCCATGCTTCACCGCTCTGGTCTGATTCTGTCTTCCTTCCTTGCAGCGGCCGTCATATGCTCCGCGCAGACTTCCCAAGGCAATGATGATTTCCTCGCTGGTTGGGCTCGAAACGTACTTACGCAGGGATCCTCCGATAAGGATCCCGAGCCACGCCGCGAAGTCGCAGTCGCGTTTAGTCTGAACAGCAGCCGCGACGCCTCCTTCCCGGTCTTGGTGTCCCTGGTGAAGGACCGCGACTACCTTTGCCGGGCGGCCGCCATCACCAGCATCAGTGAAATGTCCGATCCCGAGTTGGCCAAACTAGTGCTTCCGGCCCTGGAAGATGACGTGCCCGAGGTGATGTTCGCAGCCGCAAAGGCTCTCTACCGGCTTGGAAACTCTGATGGGAAACAGGTGCTGATCTCCATTCTTGAGAAAGAGGAAAAGGCGGAGTCCGGGTTCTTTTGAGGAACACGCGCAAAACGGACTCGCTCCGGCGCCTTGAAGACCGCGTGTTCCTTCCCGTTTGGTGCCGCGCCTCCGCGGCCTTTGCGCTTTAAGGGGAAGTTCCGGGACACCATGCGCCGTCTCAAGACGCCGAAGTCCACGTTGCTGTTTGCCGTGGAGCAGGGAATCGGATTTGTCCCCGTTCCCGGCTTGAACGAAGGTTACTCTGCCTTGACTTCCATGCTGACGGATGCGGAATTATCACCCCGGGCCGCATCCTTGCTGATGCTATCCTCGGATCGCTCCGATGAAATTCGAACGCTGATCGAGGGATCCTTCCAGGACGACGATTGGTCCGTGAAAGCCGCGGCGATTCAGATTACCGCGGCGTGGAAAGAGCAGTCGTAGAAAACTCGTCTGATTCCACTGTTTCAGGACTCGAACAAGAAGGTCCGATTCCGCGCGGCTGCCGTCTACCTTCGCCTGAATGATTCGGGCGGGCGAGCGCCAGCCGCCGCAAAGAAACCAGGCGGAAAGAAGTAGTCAGGAAGAGCCTACGACCTTTTGAGGAACACGCGCAAGGCGGTACAGCACGTGCCGGCGCAAGGAGTGCTCCAGGGGCAGGCCGGGATGATCAAAGTCGTCCGCGGTGTTGCGGCGCATGCCGATCTTCTCCATCACGCGGCGAGAACGGATGTTGGCCGGAACGGTGAAGGAGACAATCTCGCGCAGGCCCACTGTTTCGAACGCATGACGCGCCACTTCGAGTGCGGCTTCGGTCGCCAAACCCTTTCCCCAATGATCGAAGGCCAGGCGCCAACCGATCTCCACCGAGGGCATGAACGGAGCTTCAAAGACCGGTACCGAAAGCCCTACGAATCCGATGAAGGCCCCCGTCTCGCGCAGTTCCGCCGCGAACAAGCCAAAGCCGTGTTCTTCGAAGTGCCGTTCGATGCGGTCCAGCAATTCATTACTGGCGCCGGGTGAAAGCGCACACGGAATGAACTCCATCACGCGAGGATCTGCGTTGAGATCCGCGAAAGGCTGCCGGTCCGATTCCCGCCACCGCCTTAGGATGAGCCTGTGGGTGGTGAGTAGATCGGTCATCTCCTAAGACCCAGCCAAGGGCTGCGCCCTTGAAATCCGGGTTGCGCTATGGTCCCCGCCCTGACGGGGCGGGGCTGTCGTTGCCCCTGCGCACGGCCGTCTAGCCCCGCCCGTGAGGGCGGGGGCCCGGGGTTTGTTTGAGTGGTTCAGCCAAGGGAATTGACAACAAGTACTT
>Ga0080064_1006671_pt1 | contig 12272 bp, 7 predicted proteins | sample Subgrocontami54m_FD_69260 | JGI IMG/M metagenome (GOLD analysis project Ga0080064, IMG submission 69260) | Subsurface groundwater microbial communities from S. Glens Falls, New York, USA - GMW46 contaminated, 5.4 m (SPADES assembly) (version 2) ...
GTTATCCAAGGATATTCTGAGCGTCGAAGAGGGATCCCTCTATCCCGCGTTACATCGTCTCGAAGAGTCCGGATGGATCAAAGCGAAATGGACCGTCACTGAGAACAACCGCCGCGCACGGATGTATGAAATCACCGGACAGGGGCGCAAGCAACTGGAGATAGACGAGAAACGATGGCGCGTTGCCACAGCCGCTGTTGCCCGCATCCTTCGCTTCGCATAAGGAGGCTTCCCGATGTCCTGGTTTTCCCGCCTGCGCCAGGTATTCCGAAAGGACGATCTGGACCGTGAACTTGACGAGGAGTTGCGTTTCCATGCCGAGCAAAGAGCTGGGGACCTAGGTCTCACTCCCGCCGAAGCCCGCCTCCGGCTGGGCCACCCACTACGCCTTCGCGAACAGAGCCGCGACATAAAGCTGGCCACGTGGCTCGAGACCCTGCTCCAGGATGTTCGCATCGCTTTGCGACTCTGGCGCAAACGGCCCGTGCTGGCACTTACCGCGATTCTGACCATCGCGCTCGGGGCCGGTTTGAACGTCGCGGTCTTCCAGGTGATCTGGACCGTCATGCTCAAACCTCTGCCGTACGCCGATCCCAGCCGTCTAGTGCAGATCTGGATCGATGATGGCAATGATGAGCGGACCCCTCCTTGGAACACACAGATCGAACGCTGGCGCGGCCGGAGCCGGGCACTCGCCCAGCTTGCCGCTTACCGCCCGTGGCGGGTGACTGTCGCCAGCGCTGGCGAGCCGGAGCAGGTCTTCAGTGGTATGGTTTCCAGTGAGTTCTTCACGACGATGGGCACCTCGCTGCTGGCCGGCCGTGGCTTCACAAAGGAGGAGATGCGGGCGGGCGCCGACAACGTGGTTCTACTTCGGGAGGCCTATTGGAAACGGCGGTTCGGCGCGCGCCGGTCTATTCTGGGAACCGGGATCATAGTGGACGGCACATTGTGCCAGGTAGCGGGGATCGTTCCGGACTCTTTCCTGGGCACACCTCTGATTCAGAACGCTCGTAGAGGTTCGGAAGTGGACCGCCGGAGCAAAGCCGAGCCGGAGATCTATCTCCCCATCTCGCGGGCGCGCGTGGCCGGAATGCGCGTTCCCATGCGCAAAAGTTTCGTCGTAGGGCGTCTTCGAAGCGGAGGCACAATTTCCGGGGCCGCCCAGGAACTGACTGCGATGGCCGCACCGGAAGAGCACGGCAGGATCTGGATCTCCTCGGTGCAGGATGACATCGGATATCAGATCCGGCCGGCCCTGCTGGCGTTGCTGGCTGCCACGGGCTGTGTACTTCTCATTGCCTGCGCCAACCTCGCAAATCTTCTATTCGCGCAAGCGCTGATGCGCCGTCGAGAATTCGCGGTTCGCGCTGCGCTCGGGGCCGGACGCGCGCGGGTGTTTCGTCAGTTAATCACAGAAGCGATCGTGCTATCCATGGCCGGTGGGATCGCGGGAATCCTGTCTGGGCAGGTTCTCTCACATCTGATCATCACCCTCTACCCCGGCGCAATTCCGCGTTCGGGTGAGGGCGGTTCCCAGACGATTATCTATGCGTTCGCAATCGGCATCACCATCATCAGCGGCTTGCTGTTTGGTGGATTGCCGGCTTGGCGGTCCACCCGGGAATCAGGCGAAGAAGCGTTGCGTGTGGGAAGTCTTTGGATGAGCCGTGGCAGCCGCAGGTGGGCCAATGGCATGGTGGCCGTGCAAGTAGGACTGACGGCGGTCGTCCTCATCGCGGCGGGTCTCCTGCTCAAGAGCTTTTTGCTTTTGCGTGATACCGGCATCGGCATCGCGCGTGAACATATCATCACCGCAACTGTGGATCTGCCCGGCGCGCGCTTCAATACACGCGAAGATCGGGCAAGATTCGCCGCCGCGTGGCTGGAAAGATTGCGTGCGATTCCGGGCGTGTCCGCCGCCGGGATCTCCAATTCTCTTCCGTTGCGGTACACGACGCTGGTGGATCTTTTACTGCGCGTGCCGGGTTCGGTCGAGGAGCAACTGGTCGGAGGCCGCGCCGTGGGAGGCCGTTACTTTGAGGCGATCGGGATGCAGTGGGCCGGCGGCGGGCCATTCGATGAGAACCAGAAAAATCAGATGGTGGTGAACGAAGCGTTCGTACGAAAATACCTTGACGGCAAACCCGCGGTGGGCTACCTGTTGCCGCAAGGAAAACAGACGACGATCATCACCGGGGTTGTGAAGGACGTAAGGACCCTCGGTCTGCGTGAACCGGCCAAGCCGGAAGTCTTCATTCCGTTCTCGAGTTTTCCGCTCGGCCCCCTGGACACCGTTGTCCGTTCTGCGTTGTCGCCGGAACAAATCACCTCGTCGCTGCGGCGCGAATTGCGTTCCTTAGACCCGCAAATCGCCCTGGGAAGCGTCATGACGATGGATGAGGTGATCGGCGATCAACTGGCGCAGCCGCGCTTCCAGTCGATACTGCTCGGCCTGTTCGCCGCCGTGGCCCTGTTGTTAGCCGCGGTCGGTACCTATGGGGTGATTGCGTACAGCGTTCGAAGCAGAGTACCTGAATTCGGCCTGCGCCGTGCACTGGGTGCGGGAACCGCTGACCTTCTCCTCTTGGTGTTCACTGAAGGGATGAAGGCCCCCCTCATTGGACTTTCGATTGGTTTGGTGGTTGGAGGTTTCCTCGTCGGGCGGTATCTCGAAACGCTCCTCTACGGCATAAACAGGCATGACCCATCCGTCTTGCTGCTGACTGCGGGCTTGCTCGGTCTTACAGGTCTGATCGCCTGTGCTCTCCCAGGGCGCATGGCGGCGAGTGTCGAACCAAGCGTGGCGCTCCGCCAGGAATAGTTCCCGGACGCCTCAAACTTTCCGCATCGGGAAGCGAACCTTCTCGATCGGAGTGCCCAGCACTTCTATCCTGCGAAGATCCCGCGTACCCAGCCCATGCAGTTCCGCCAGTTGCAGCGTTGAGTCGCAGGTTTCAAACGGCGCTGTTCCGCGCGTCGCCATCGGATCAAATCCCATGATCGCCGTGCCCACCGCGTCCGTAGTAACGCAATTGGTCCCCGCGATCAGCACACCCGGACTGACGCGCCGCACACCTCGAATCCACGGACCCTCACCTTTAGCCATCGATTCAATGCCGTCCACCACCGTCAGGTGAATCGGTCGCGCCGCCACCAGGTCCGCAACAATGCGCGGTACACGATAGCCGCCCTGCCGCGGCGTCGACGGGTCGTTCTCCGGCAGTGCGCTGGCCGCCGGTTGCCGGTCCCCGCTGTGGAATGGACCGCGGCCCCCGGCCGGACGCACCCCCGGCTCATCCTTCGGCGATCCCTGTCCGTAAATTGTGCACGGAGTGATCCCAAAACAATTCTTCATCGACAGCGTCACCCCAGCCGTCGCATGCTCCTTCATCTTCGCGATGGAGACGAACACATCGCAGTCCTCATAGGAATGGTTCAGATCGAAGCCCCGGAACATGTGACCGCCGCCGGGAACCATCATCCGCGAATATTTCTTGCCGGACCCAAGATAATTGGTGTTCTCCATCTCCACCCGAGTCGCGGCGTTCAGTAGATCGGACGGGTTCCACCCTCCCTCCAGCATGTACTGCTCCAATGGCTCGGCCGTGTTCCAGGGACTCTCCAGCAGCCGTATGCGCCGCGCCCCGGCCCGGTTCATGAGATGCATCACGCAGCCGATCACGTTGGGGTGCGTCCAATGCGCCAACTCCGCCGGGTCGTGGCCCAACCGGTACGACGGAGCGCCCGTAAGGTTGATCTTGATCGCAACGGTCTTGCCGCTCACGATTCGCTCCAGCCCGCCCAGTTGATCAAACATTTCATCCAACGTCGGCAGCAGTTCCTTCCCGTAACTCTTGCACGGAGCAACGGCAACCGGAGCTGTGGGAGCGTCCGCTCGAAGACTTGCCACCGGGAGGAACGGTGCGGCAATGGCCGTCCGTAGAAAGTTGCGGCGATGCATACAGTTCATGTTGTTCAGGCCTCCAACTCTATTGCAGCATATGTGGAAAAAGTGGGTACCGCAATCTCAGATCCAAAGCGGGACGCCGTTACGCTCAGCGTCGCCGATTTGTCCCCGGCCAACGTGTAAAACAGCGCGGACTTCCACGCGCGGCCCAAGGCCACGGTGACGTTTTGTTCGTTCCGCCGCCCGGAGTACTGCAGAATCTGCACCACTCCGCGAGCGCCGTCCGCCGCCGCCGTGTAGTGCACATTCACAGCCGTGGTGTTGTACAGCCGGACAGTATCATGCTCCCGCCCGAGCAGCAGATGCAGATCGGCCGCCAGCGCATACGGGTCTGACCATTTCTTCTCCGGCACTCCGATACGCCCCTTGCCGCGCGAAAACCATTGATAACCATTGGCCGCCGCACCCGATTGGGCGCTCTGCAGCGAAGACGGCGACAACAACAGTCCGCCCGAGTCCACAAAGTTCCATAGCTTCTTTCGTAACGCGGCAGTTGGCTCCGTCGAGGCCAGGTACAACCAGGCCCGCACGCTCTCCGGTAACGCGGATTCCTGCTCCGCCCGCTGCGGTGTCAGCACGCGAAGCGGCAGCGTCCGGCGCGCGGCCAGGTTCAATACCTCCTGCGCGAGAAACTTTACCGGTCCTTGAAAGTCGGAGATTACCCCGGCGGAAGCAACCGTTTCCCATTGCGCCCATGCTTCATGCTCCGCGAAGAAGACCGCTGCCCGCGTCAGCGCGGGCAACTGAACCACAGCGTCCTCGCTAACCACCCACCGCGCCCCGTACGTCTCCGCCTCGGCCATCGCCAGCATGTAGTCGGACGCCGTGAGGACCCGGTTGCCCGCCGCGCCATGATCCAGCCACACCGTCCGCTTGGGATTCTCCCCTTGTTCCTGCTGCACCCGCCAGCCATTCGCATTGACCCACGGCTTCCCAGTCGGGCCCGCATCTGCTGATCCCGCTTGCCGCGCCGCTCGAACTCCTGGCCACTCGCCCGTGATGAATGCGACGCCTTCCGGCACTCCTCCGCGCTCCGCCCCAATCGAAAAGTTAAACACGGACTCTTTCCGCTGCCCCTCCGGCGTGGAGGCGGGCCAACGAATGGGGCGCGGCACCACAGGCATTGTTCAGTCTCCTCGTCTCTAGAGTAAACTAAACCACTGATGCTCCGTACCAGCCTTCTCTTGCTCCTCTCCTCGACCCTCTGTCACGCGCAGACGTTCGACACTGTCATCGCCGGTGGCCGCGTCATCGATCCCGAATCCGGCCTCGATGCTGTGCGCTTCATCGGGATTAGTCAGGGCAAAGTACGCGCCGTAAGCCAGGCGCCGCTCACCGGCCGCACCACCATACAAGCCCATGGACTCGTGGTGGCCCCTGGATTCATCGATCTTCACTGGCACGGTAAGGACCCCGCCACCGGACGCTTTCAGGTAATGGACGGTGTCACCTCCGCGCTCGAGCTCGAAATTGGCGTCGCCGCAATTGACGACTGGTACGCCGCCAGGGAAGGGAAGTCGCTCGTCAACCACGGCGCATCCATCGGACATGCTCCCGTACGCATGGCCTTGATGAACGACCCCGGCGCGTTCCTGCCCGCCGGTCCCGCAGCCCATCGCGCCGCCACGGACGCCGAGATCGACGAGATGAAGACGCGCATCGAACACGGCTTGCGCCGCGGTGCACCCGCCGTCGGCTTCGGCATCGCCTACACCAAGGCCGCCTCCTACTGGGAGATCCTCGAAATGTTTCGCGTCGCCGCCAAGTACAAGGCGAACGCGCACGTGCATATTCGCGGTGCCTCCAGCGTTGCCGGAGTGCTCGCTGATCGCGAGCAGGGCTTGAGTGAAGTCATCGCCGCCGCTACCATCACCGGTGCGCCCCTGCACGTGGTCCATATTAATTCCAGCGCCCAGCAGTCGTTGGATAGCATGCTTCAAATCATCTCGGAAGCCCGGCTCCGCGGTGTCGACATCACCACCGAGGCTTACCCCTACACAGCCGGAGCCACTCGCATCGAGTCCGCCCTGTTCGACGCCTGGCAGGATCGTCTCCCGTCCGATTATCAGACACTGCAGTGGATGGCCACCGGTGAGCGGCTCAACCGGGAGTCCTTCCTCCGCTACCGCAAGCAGGGTGGTACCGTCATCATGCACACCAACACCGAGGAGCGTGTCCGAACCGCCATCCTCAGTCCGTTGACCATGATCGCCAGCGACGGGTCCGACATTCGCGATGGCATGGGCCATCCTCGCTCCGCCGGAACTTTCTCCCGTGTCCTCGGCCGCTACGTCCGCGACGAAGGCTCCCTGCCGCTCATGGATGCTCTTAGGAAAATGACCCTCATGCCCGCCAACCGCCTCGCCGCCCGCGTTCCGTCAATGCGCGACAAGGGACGCATCCGCGCTGGCGCGGATGCCGACCTCACCATTTTCGATCCCGCCCGCATTCGCGATCGCTCCACGTATGAAAAAGCCGGCATCATGAGCGAAGGCGTGGTGCATGTGCTCGTGAATGGAACCGCTGTCGTCCGTGATGGGAAACTAATCGAAGGGGTCTACCCGGGCAAGGCGATTCGCGCGCCGATTTAGCCCGTAAAGGGCCAGTCGCGGGCCGCCGCGACTCAGGCTCCGTTTTGCGGGCTGTCACTTAGGATTGAGTAATGCCGGCGTTGAGAGATCCCTGCCGGTAGCCTTCCAGATCCAGCGTGACATAGTGAAAGCCCAGCGGCTTGAAGATTGCCGTCAGTTTGCCCGCCATGTTGAGCGAGAGCGCCTTCTCCAACTCCTCGGGCGCAATCTCGATCCGAACCATTTCCCCGTGATATCGCACGCGGAATTGCCGGAACCCCAGCGCCTTGACCGCCTCTTCCCCCGCCTCAACGGTCTTGATGGTTTCCACCGTAACCGGCGTCCCGTAAGGAATGCGCGAACTCAGGCACGCCGCGGCCGGTCGATCCCAAAACGGCAGGCCCGCCTGACGCGCCAGCTCCCGTATCTCCGCCTTGGTCAACTCCGCCTCCACCAGCGGTGCTTTCACCTGGTGAATCTTTGCCGCTTTCTGTCCCGGCCGGTAATCTCCCAGGTCGTCCTTGTTCACCCCGTAGATGATCTGTGCGATGCCGCGCTCGGCCGCCAGTTGTTCCAGCCGCAGAAATAGCTCGTCCTTGCAGTGGAAGCACCGGTCCACATCGTTCTTGATGTAATCCGGATTCTCGAACTCAAAGGTCGGGATGAACTCGTGCCGGAATCCGCACACCCGCGCGTACTCCGCCGCATCCTTCTTGTGGGATTCCGGTATCGACTGGGAATCGGCTGTTATCGCCAGCGCGCGATTCCCCAGCGCCTCCTGCGCTGCCCAGGCAAGATAGGCGCTATCGGTGCCGCCCGAGTAGGCCACAATCACCTGATCCAGCTCACGCAGAATCGCAAAGAGCTTTTCCTGCTTTGACGCCAGCGCCGCTGCATCCAGCGACCCTGCCTGGCCGAACTGTACTAGCGCCGCCATGTGCCGATCATACCAGCTTCCGTGGGCTACACCAGTCTACTTGCCCAGCTCCAGCTTCTCCTGCCCGTCGCTTTCTTCATCTTCGCCCGTCTCTTCCTCGGGCACCACACAGGCCGCCGCCACTGTGTCATTCTCATCGGTGCGTACCAGCCGCACACCCTGCGTGGACCGGCCAGCCTTGCGGATTTCGGCCCCCTCAATCCGGATGATTTTGCCATCCTGCGTGATGATCATCAGGTTGGAATCCTCTGTGACCGAGAGAATCGCCACCACCTCGCCGGTCTTCTTGGTCGTCTTCATGTTGATGACGCCCTTGCCGCCCCGCGTCTGCAACCGGTAGCTCGCGGCTAAAGTCCGTTTGCCGTAGCCTTGTTCAGACACCGACAGCATCAGCCGGTCGTCATTGGAAATCACCATTCCAATCACCGCGTCGTCCTTGCCCAGCTTGATGCCGCGCACCCCACGCGCCGGCCGTCCCATTGGCCGTACGTCGGCTTCGGAGAAGCGAATGGATGTGCCCTGCTGCGTCGCGATCAATATATTGTCCGATCCGGTAGTGAGCCGCGACGAGATCAACTCATCGCCTTCATCCAGGGAACAGGCGATAATACCCCGCGCCATCGGGTTGTCGAACTCGGTGAGCTGGCATTTCTTGATGACGCCCTGCTTGGTCACCATGATGATGAACTTGTCCTCCACAAATTCCGCCACCGGCAGAAACGCCTTGATGCTCTCCTCCGGCTGCAGGTTGATCAGGCCCGAGACATGCTTGCCCTTTCCTGTCGTGCCCGCGTCGGGGATATTGTAGATCTTGAGCCAGAACAACCGGCCCATATTAGTGAAGATCAGCAGGTAGCTGTGCGTGGACCCGATGATCAGATGCTCCACCACGTCCTCGGAACGCGTGCCCATCCCGATGCGGCCCTTGCCGCCGCGCGTTTGACGGCGGTAGGTGTCCACTGCCGTGCGCTTCAGATAGCCGCCCCGGCTCACCGTGACCGCGACGTCCTCCTGCTGGATCAGATCCTCCAGCACAATCTCGCCCGGATCCTCCACGATCTCGGTGCGCCGCGCGTCGCCAAAATCCTTCTCGACTTCCTTCAGCTCCTTCACGATCACGCCGCGCAGCACCTTCTCGGATCCGAGAATCTCCAGGTACTCCCCGATCCGCCGCTGAATATCGGCCAGCTCGTCCAAGATCTTCTGCTGCTCCATTCCCGTCAGCCGCTGCAGTTGCAGCTCAATGATGGCTTGCGCCTGCCGCTCGGTAAACTCAAACCGCTCAATCAGTTTTTCCCGCGCGTCCTTCGGGTTGCTCGATTCGCGGATCAGCTGGATCACCGCGTCCAGATTGTGCAGCGCCTTCTGGAATCCAAGCAGCAGGTGCTCGCGCTCCCGCGCCTTGCGCAGCAGGTAATCGGTGCGCCGCCGCACCACGTCCACGCGGTGCTCGATGAAGCGCTTCAGGCATTCAATGAGCCCCATCTCCTTCGGCTGCCCGTTGACGATGGCCAGCATGATGATGCCGAAGTTGATCTGTAGCTGCGTCTGCTTGTAGAGATTGTTGAGCACCACATCGGCCTGCTCGCCCCGCTTCAGGTCGAACACGATCCGCATCCCATCCCGGTCGCTCTCGTCCCGTATGTCGGAGATGCCTTCCAGCTTCTTTTCATTCACCAGCGCCGAGGCATGCTTGATCAACGTCGACTTGTTCACCTGGTAGGGAATCTCGGTGACGACAATCGATTCGCGATCCTTGCCGCTTGTCTCCGTCCCCGCCCGCGCCCGCATCTTCAATGACCCGCGGCCCGTGGTGAACGCCCCCAGGATCCCTTCGCGCCCCAGTATGAATCCGCCCCCGGGAAAATCCGGACCCTGCACCACCTTCATCAATTCCGGCAGCGTCGTCTTCGGATTCTGGATCAGCGTAATGGTCGCCTGCACGATCTCGGTTAAATTGTGCGGCGGTATGTTCGTCGCCATCCCTACCGCGATCCCCGACGATCCGTTGATCAGCAGATTCGGCACGCGCGTGGGCAGTACCTCCGGCTCCGTCTCGCTGTCGTCGTAGTTCGGCCGGAAATCGACCGTCTCCTTGTCGATGTCCTCCAGCAAAGAAGCCGAAATGCGCGTCAGCCGCGCTTCGGTATACCGCATCGCCGCCGGCGGGTCGCCGTCGATCGATCCGAAGTTGCCCTGTCCGTCAATCAACGGGTACCGCATCGTGAACGGCTGCGCCAGCCGCACCAGCGTGTCGTAAATCGCCGAGTCCCCATGGGGGTGGTACTTGCCCATCACCTCGCCGACGATCTTGGCGCACTTGCGCGTCGCCTTGTTGAACGTCAGCCCCATCTCGTCCAGCGTGAACAGAATCCGGCGGTGCACTGGCTTCAAGCCATCGCGCACATCCGGCAGCGCGCGGCCCACAATCACGCTCATCGCGTAATCCAGATAGGACCGCTTCATTTCATCTTCAATGTTGATGGGAATCAGATTTTTGGCGCCGTCCGAACCCAGCACGGGCTGGCTCGGCGGTTGCGGTGGTTCTTTGTCTGGCAATCGGACTCCTTAATTGACGCGGCGGCAGGCCGGAAGCTTCGCCTTTTATTCGCTCGAAATGAGAGGCTTGCTTGTAATACTCAATTGTATCAAATGAGACGCTCGAAAAGCTTCCGATTTTTACCGTTTCACTGATAAACTGACACTAGCCCCATGATCTCCATCGTCGTCCCCATTCACAACGAGGAACCGGCCATTTTGCCGCTCTATGACCGGTTGACCGCGGTGATGGAACGCGTCCGGAAAACCTACGAAATCATCTTTATCGACGACGCCTCCACAGACCGCAGTTTTGATCTGCTGGCCAATCTCGTGGAAACCGATAATCGCCTAAAAGTCATTCGTCTCCGCCGCAACTTTGGCCAGACGGCCGCCCTCTCGGCCGGCTTTGATGAGGCGCAGGGCAACGTGATCATCTCCCTGGATGGTGACCTGCAGCATGACCCCGACGACATCCCCGCCTTGCTCGCGAAGATCGAGGAAGGCTACGACATCGCCAGCGGCTGGCGCAAAAACCGGCTCGACAACGCCCTCACCCGCAGGATCCCCTCGCGCATCGCCAACTGGCTCATGTCCAAGGCGAGCGGCGTCGAACTCCGGGATTTCGGCACCACTTTCAAAGCCTACCGCGCCGAAATTCTAAAGGACGTCAACCTCTACGGCGAACTCCACCGTTTCATCCCTGCGCTGGCCAGCTTCTATGGCGCGCGTGTGGCCGAGGTTCCCATCCGCAACTCCCCGCGCATGGCCGGCGGATCCCATTACGGATTGGGGCGCACTCTCGCTGTCCTGTTCGACATTCTCACCATCAAATTTCTGCTCACCTATTTCACTCGCCCTATGCACTTCTTTGGAAAAATCGGGCTTCTTGGTACCGGAGCCGGAGGGGCGATTCTCGGCTACTTGCTGGTGTTCAAACTGCTCGGCAACGAAATCATGGTGCAACACGGTCCCTTGATGATGGCCGGCGCGCTGCTGTTGCTCACCGGCGTCGTGATGTTTTCCACCGGCTTCCTCGGTGAGATCCTCATCCGCACTTATTTCGAAAGCCAGGGCCGCCGTATCTACGCCGTCCGTGAAATCCGCGCCCGCAAGGATCCGCAGGTGAAGGACGGAGCACGCTAGATTTTGCGCCTGTTCTTATCTCGAAGCGCAAAGGGCGCCGTCCGCGCCCCCAAACAGGCCAGAAACACGCGGGACAGCGCTGCGGACGGCAGCTCCGTTTTGCGCGTGATACTCGGAAGCTGGCTCCTGCTCGCTCTGCCTTCATTACAAGCCGCCGTCCCTCCCGCCATCGAAACCGGATTGGCGGAACGCATGCGCAAGCACGCCACTCCGGGCCTCAGCATCGCTGTGGTGGATGGCGGCCGCATAGCATGGGCCAAAGGCTACGGTGTCCGGGAACAAAACCCGAAAAAAACATCCCCCGTCACAAACCGTACGCTGTTTCAGATGGCCTCCATTAGCAAGCCCGTCGCCGCCGTTGGAGCATTGCGCATGGTCGAGCGGGGACAGTTGAGCCTCGATGAGGACGTCAACAGGAAACTCAGCTCCTGGAAACTGCCTGCCAATGACTTCACCGCCAGGCAGCCGGTCACCCTGCGTCATCTGTTGTCGCACACCGCCGGGATTCGTTCCGGCCCCCTCCAAGGCTACACCGCCTTTGAGCCTCTTCCTTCCCTGCTCGATCTGTTGCGTGGACATGGGGAGCAAAGAGCCCCGCTCGTGCGCGTCGACTTTCTTCCTGGCAGTCAAACCTCCTACTCCAATGGAGCCTTCCTGGTGGTGCAACAGTTAATGACGGATGCCGCCGGCAAACCCTTTCCAGACTTGATGCGCGAGCTTGTTCTCAAGCGGGCCGGCATGAAGCGCAGTACCTATCAGCAGGGCTTGCCGCGAGGATGGGTCGAGGATGTCGCATCGGGCCATCGCGAAGACGGATGGCCCATACCGGGCCACTGGCATTCCTATCCGGAACAGGCCGCCGTCGGCTTGTGGTCCACGCCCAGTGACTTGGCCCGCTTGGCAATCGAATTGAGCCGCGAACTCAACGGCAAATCACGCAAGCTGCTCACGCACCGCATGGCCCAGGAAATGTTCCGACGCCAGGCGGGCAATTTCGGCCTCGGTTGGATTTTGGAAGCGCAAAGGGCGCCGTCCGCGCCCCCAAACGGGCCAGAAACACGCGGGTTAGCGCTGCGGACGGCAGCTCCGTTTTGCGCGTGTTACTCGGAAG
>Ga0080064_1006673_pt1 | contig 12271 bp, 7 predicted proteins | sample Subgrocontami54m_FD_69260 | JGI IMG/M metagenome (GOLD analysis project Ga0080064, IMG submission 69260) | Subsurface groundwater microbial communities from S. Glens Falls, New York, USA - GMW46 contaminated, 5.4 m (SPADES assembly) (version 2) ...
CCATCACCGCCGCCGCCGCAACCCACCTGGCCGCGTTAGCACGCTCGTGGCTACGCCACCGTTGCAGCCGCGAGCGTGAGCGAGTGGAAGCTGCGCGCGTTTGGCGGCGGGATTCCGCGAGTCATCCCTGCCTCGACGATGCTTCGTACCGATACCCCACGCCGTGCACCGTCGCGATGCACGAGGCCGCATCCGGCAGGTCGATCTTCTTCCGCAACTGCGCGACGTGTTGATCGAGCGTGCGCGTCGTGCCGACGTAATCGACGCCCCACACCGCATTCAGCAAGGCGTCGCGCGACAGCACCTCGCCCGGATGCGCGGCAAACACCTCGGCCAACTTCAATTCACGCGCGGTGAGCGGCACCGCGTGGCCGGCGACGGTCGCGGTGAATTTGCGCCGGTCAATCGCCGCGCGGCCGAGATTGAAAACCGGCGGCAACCCCTCGGCTGCCGCGGCGTGCGCGCCGCCGGCTCGACTCCGCCGCAGCAACGCCTCCACGCGCGCCAGCAGTTCGTGCACGCCAAAGGGCTTCGTCACATAATCGTCCGCGCCGAGTTTGAGTCCGACCACCTTGTCGATCTCCTCGCCTTTCGCGGTGAGAAACAGCACCGGCACCCGCGCCCCCCGCGCGCGCAACTCGCGGCAGACATCATAACCGCTGGCCTTCGGCATCATGATGTCGAGCAGCACGAGATCGAACTTCTCCTGCGGAAAAACGCGCAGCGCCTGCGCGCCGTCGCTCGTGGCGGTGACCGCGTAGCCATCGCTCTCCAGCGTGGCGATGAGACCGTGGCGGATGTTCGCGTCGTCTTCCGCGATGAGGATTTTGGCTTTCATGGCGGTTCTGGGAACACAGAGGACACAGAGGTGAGCACGGAGGCCACGGAGGAAGGCAACACATCGCCACCCAGCTCTGTGACCTCTGTGCATCCTCGGTGACCTCTGTGTTCCTTGCCTTGAGATTTCACGGCAGTTCCAAAACGAATTCCGCGCCACCACCCTCGCGCGGCGCATAACGCAAATCGCCACCCAGCCCGCGGGCAAGTTGCCGCGCAATGCTCAACCCGAGTCCCGCACCGGTCTTCTCCGCGGTGAGCGCATCATCGACGCGATGAAACTTCTCGAAGATTCGTTCGCGGTGCTCGACCGGCACGCCCGGTCCGCGGTCCGCCACGCGAATTTCCGCACCCCGGCCTGAGCTTGTCGAACGGCCCCGGCCTGAGCCTGTCGAACCGCCGCCCGCCGGCCGCGACGCGAGCGAAACCGTCACCTCGCCGCCGTCCGCCGCGTATTTGCACGCGTTGTCGATCAGGTTCAGCATAATCTGCTCGAGCGCGTCGCGGTCCGTCGCGACGTCCACGGCAGCCACAGGCAGTTCGGCCCGCAGGATCAGCCCCGCTTCCTGCACGCGCGGAGCGTGCGTCGCCAGCAGCCGACGCAGTTCCGCGGTGAGGTCGACTTTTTCACGCGCATATTTCTTCCGTCCCTGCTCGAGCCGGCTGAAATCCAGCGCGTTGTTGACAAGCCGCGCGAGCCGCTGGGTTTCGCGTCCGATCGTGCGCAGGTATTCGCCGCCTTGCGCGGCATCACGCACGCGGCCCTGCTCGAGCAGTTCGGCATACAGTCGAATCGTCGTCAGCGGCGTCTTGAACTCATGGGAGACGTTCGCGACAAACGAAGTTTTCTGCACCGCCTCCTGCTCGCTGCGCCGGGCCTGCCAGAGCAGCAGCGAACCACCAGCCAGGATGGCCGCGAGAAAGACTCCCACCAACAGCATCCCGAGCCCGAGCAACCCGGGGCTGCTGTCGCCGTACAAGGAGTCCGATGGTCGCAAATATGCGACCACCTCCCAGCCCGGCAACAGCGTGGCCGCCAGCGGCACGCGGACGAATGGTTCACCTTCGCGCGGCAGGGCCCCCACCTGTTGCAGCACGCGCTGCTGGTTGTCGCGCAGCACGTAGCCTTCGCCCAGTGAAACTTCCGCCGGCAGCGTGCCGCCGAGTTTGCCGATCAACGCCACGAGTTCGACTTCGACCCCGCGCACTTCACCGCTGCCGGTTGGCTGCACCCAGCCGAGCAAATGCATCCGGCCATCGACGACCGCGGGCACCCAACCGCGCCGGTCCGCCGCATCCTTCGCCGCGAGTGGTGTGTTTTTCCCCGGATCGATCCGGTTTGCCGCGACGCGCGGGCTGTCGTCCGAGCGGCGCGCCCCCCCGCGCGTCAGCGCGGTGTCGCGTTCGGCGCGGCGGGCTTGCGGTGCGGCTGGCGCTGCGCCCGCCGCATCCGCGACCGTCGGTGCCGCGGCGGTCGGCGTGGATGGCACGGACGCTGAAGCATAGGCGTTCTGTGTTTTCAGCAGTTCCTGCACATCGCGACGGGCGGATTGGACCTGCGCGACATTCTTGCTGATCTCCTGCCGCGCCGCGGACTCTTCGACCGTGCGCTCCCGCTCCCGTTTGTCCTCGAGCGAACCTTTCAACTGGTCGGCCGCCGCCCACGGCGGCGAGTTGCCCACCACTCGTGTGAACCGGCGCGCAAATCCGCGCAGCTCCTCGGTGGGACTCCGCGGATCGGGTCGCAGCAACTGCCCCTGCGGTGTCGCCCGAAATGTCGTTCGTACCAGCGGATTGTTCTTCTCCCAGCGATCGAGAAATGCGTCGAGACTGGCCGTCGGTTCCACCGCGAGGGCATCGAGCAATCCCGTTTCGACTTCCCCCACGAGCAACTCGACATTCTCCACGACGAGCCGCGCGCGCGCGCTGACCGCGGCGCGGTGCGCCTCATCCGCGTAGGCGGCTCGCTCGACGAGCCGCGCCTGCTCGCGCCGCAGCAGAAATACGGCCACACCGCCAATCGCGATCGTCGGCACCAGCAGCAACAGCCAGTACAGCGTGATCCTCCGTGGAGTGGTGAGCACCGGCATGAGCTACGGCGTGGCCGGGTTTGGTGCAATGCTCGCGTGCGGCCGTTGGCCTGCACCGAGTTCTCCCCCAGTCGGTCCCGCGCAGGGCTACGACCGTTGCGCGGCGCGGAACGCGAGCAGTCGCCGCGCCACCGTCACGGCGTTCGCGAAGCTCGTCGCGCGGGCGACGCCTTGGCCGGCGATGCCGAAGGCCGTGCCGTGATCGGGGCTCGTGCGCACGTGCGGCAGGCCGAGCGTGACGTTCACAGCCTCGTCGAAATCGATCACCTTCAGCGGCGCGAGTCCCTGATCGTGGTATAACGCCACGACGACGTCGAATTCGTTGCGCAGTGCCCGTGCGAAAAGCGTGTCACCGGGTTCGCACCGCGACACGCCCGGAAAGTCGCGACGCAATTTGTCGAGCGCCGGATTGAGCAACTGCAGCTCCTCGTTGCCCAGCACGCCATTCTCGCCCGCGTGCGGATTGAGTCCGCAAACTCCGATCCGCGGACGCGCAATGCCCTCGGCGCGACAGAGCGTTTCCGCGGCACTAATGGCGCGATGAAGCAGGTGCGGGCCGAGGAGTTGGGCAACCTGGACGAGCGGAACGTGCCACGTCGCGAGCACGACGCGGAGCCGGCCGCCGCAAAACGCCATCACCGGCTCGCCGCCCCAGCGCGCCGCGAAGAACTCGGTCTGTCCCGGAAATTCGTACCCGATGCGCGCCAGCCGCTCCTTGCTGATCGGCCCGGTCACGACGCCGGCAAACTCGGCGGCGAGGCAACCCTGCGCGGCACGCTCCATCGCCGCCCAAGCCACCAACGCCCCCTCGCCGTCGGGCTGTCCGGGCCTGGCGACGAAATCCTCGAGTCCCACCGGGATTTTTTTCGCGTTCGTCCCCAGCGCATCCAGCCATTGTGCCGGGCCGATCACGGTGACATCGCGCGCCTCATCCGCGTGCGCGGCCAGCCACGCCGAGATGATTTCCGGCCCGACCCCGGCGGGATCGCCGCACGTGAAGGCGAGCTTGGCGTTCATCGGTGGAGCGCGACCTCCGGCCGGGTCCGGGCGACGCCCGGCAAACGCCGTCCACCTTTGGCCCTTTCAGTCACTTTCTTCCTCCAGGCTCGCCCGCCGCGCGCGGGCGAAGCTGCGTTTGCCACCGGCGAAAAATTCGAGGAACCGCCGCGCCTCGGGTGTCTCGAACGCATTCGCGGCCAGCCGCTTCGCCGCGAGGTCGCGGATGTTGCCCGGGGTGAAATACACTTCCTGAAACGCCGCCTTCAATTCGGCGATGGCCGCGCGACTGAAGCCGCGCCGGCGCAGCCCGACCGCGTTGAAGCCGATGACTTCGTCCCGCTCGGCGACCATGGTGAAGTGCGGCACGTCGCGGGTGATCGAGGCGTGGCCCGCCACCATCACGCTTTCGCCGACCCGGCAAAACTGGTGCACGGCCGCACCGCCGCCGAAGAACGTGTGTTCGCCCACGCTAACGTGGCCGGCGAGGAGCGCCGCGTTGGCCAGCACGACGTTGTCCGCCACCTCGCAATCGTGCGCGACGTGACTGGCGGCCATCAGGAAGCAATTCGCTCCAATGACCGTCTGTTTGCCGGCGTAAATCGAGCGGTTGATCGTCACGTGTTCGCGGATGACGGTGCTCGCGCCGATCGAAACGCCGGTGGCCAGCGCGCGATCGAATTTCAGGTACTGCGGATCGCCGCCGATTACCGCGAACGGATGCACGACCACGCGATCGCCGAGCACGCAGTGCCGCGTGAGGATGGCATGCGCCATGATCTCGCAGTCCGCCCCGAGCTGCGCGCCGGATTCGACGATTGCGGTTGGATGGATAATCGTGGGCACAACTTGCAGTTTACGAAAGCGTCATCGCGAGCGAGAATCCCGGCATGACCGGCATCGTCAGGGAACACGCGACTTGCGCGCAGTCGCTTCCCGCGTGCCGGGCAGGTCCAGCTGGGTATCCTTGAGCAGGTCGTAGTTCTTCAGGATGCGCATCACCTGGAGCGTGTCGCTCTTGCTGTAGTTCTGGTTGATTTCGATCTTCTCGAGCAAGTCGAGGAGCATCGCCCGAAACGAGATGATCGCATCGACCCCGTGCTGTTTCAGCAGCTCCACGCTTTGACCCCGAAACGGTTCCGCCGTGGGCAGGCTGGGCAAGACGAGGATCTTCGTGAGCGTGCCGTCCATCGTGTCGGGCGGGAAGAACCGCGCGGCCTCCTTCACCACGTTGTGCTGGAGAAACGAAAAAATCTCCGGGCTGCTCTTGAGCATGTTGGGCGTAAAGACGCCGGTGTGCCACCCTTTCACCGCCACAATCGCCTTCTGCACAAACGGCAGCTCGCTCGAGAACAGGAAGAAATCCGGCTTCCGCGAGTCGCGCTGCCAGGCCGGGTTGAACACGATGAGGTCGATCTCCTCATCCGCGACTTTGCGTCGCGCCTGGACCTGGTACTTGCGTGCCTGGCGGACGAGAAAGCCGTTCTGTTCAAAGTATTCGCGAACGATGCCTTCGTCGATGGCGGACATGGCGCGGCCAGAATTCAGCAGCAGGCGCCTCTACGCCAGACCGAAAAACAATCACTGCGCGCCAACGTCGCGGAAGCTCGTTTCGACATGGGCCGCCGGAATATCCGATTGGGTGGCCGCTTCCCCGACCCGTTTCAGCACGACGAAGCGCAAGCCACCCGCGCGGACCTTTTTGTCCCGGGTCATCGCCGCCCATAGTTTCGCGTACGGCAAGGGTGCGCGCAATCGCGTCGGCAGCCCCTGCGCGGCGACGACCGCTTCGATGCGCGCGACGTCGGCCGGTGGCGTGTAACCAAGTTTCTGCGACAGCCGCGCCGCTGCGCACAGGCCAATCGCCACGGCCTCGCCATGCAGATACTCCCCGTACCCGGCCACGTTCTCGACGGCGTGAGCGAAGGTGTGTCCGAGGTTCAGCAGGGCGCGGCCGCCTTCCGCCGCCGTTTCGCGTTCATCCGCCTCCACGATCCGCGCCTTCAGCGCGCAGCAACGGCGAATGACTGCCGGTAAATCGCCGCTGCTCACCGCGAGCGGACGCTGCTCCAGCTGCTGGAAGAGCGCTGCGTCGCCCAGCAGGCCATACTTGATCACCTCGGCGGCGCCGGCCGCGAATTCCCGCGGCGGCAACGTCGCGAGGAGCGCCGTCGAAACAAAGACGCCACGCGGTTGATGGAAAGCACCGACAAGGTTCTTGCCCGCGGCGATATTCACCCCGGTCTTGCCGCCAACCGAGCTATCGACCATCGCGAGCAACGTGGTGGGCACCTGAAAACAATCGATTCCGCGCAGCCAACTCGCCGCGCCGAACCCGCCCAAATCGCCCACCACTCCGCCCCCGAAGGCAAACAGTGCGCCGCCCCGATCAACTTGGTTCGCGGCCAGGAAATCCCACACCTGGGCGAGCCCCGTAACCGATTTCGCCGTTTCGCCCGGTTCCACCGCGAGCACTTCCGCATCCTTGAACATCGTGCGCATCGCCACAGCATGCACGCGTTGCAGGTTCAAATCGGTGAGAACCGCGATTCGCCGACCGGCTTTCGCGAGCGCTGTTACTTGGTCGCGGACAGCGTCGGCGCCGTCGGTCGCGAAGTGGATGGCGTAGCCGCGCTCGCCGAGATTGACCGTCAGCTTCTCAAGCACACCCGGTTAAACGACGGGGCATGGCTTCCGTCGAGGACAACTTCACCGCCAGCTCGGCCCCAGTTCGAATCGGAGCTGGGATCGGAAGCCGGAAGCAGGAGTGGCACGATGCTAGCGGATGTCGTTATCTCGCGTGGAAATGTGGCATTTGTAGGCGCTCCAAACTGAGCACTCCTTGCGGTTCCTATCGCAATTCTTGCGGTGCGGTTTTTTCCGCTTGTCTAGCCGAGACGGAGTCTCAATACCAAGAAATACAGCATGCGACACGGTCTCACTCTCATCAACTGAGCCTCACATTCCGCCAACCGCTTCCCGCCATGACCTCCACTTCACCGCACCCACTTCGCACTCTCCGCGTTGCCGGCTTGTTTTCGCTGGCCTTGGTTAGCCGGTTGGCCGCGATCGACTATGACGTAGCTTCGGATCCGGCGATCACCCTCGAGGCGGTGACGATTGGGGAGGCGAGATTCACCCAAGCCAACACCTCGACGCTGAAGCTCGCGCTCCCGCTCCACGAAACGCCACGCAGTGTGACGATTTTCGACGAAGGGCAGCTCCGCGAACATGACTTCCAGAATCTCGCCAGCACGCTCGACTACGTGCCCGGCATATTTGGGTTCGGCGCCAATTCGGACAGCTACCACTTCTTTTCGCGGGGATTCAACATGGGCCAGGATGAGACGAAGGTGGACGGCTTCAGCGGTTTCGTGACGGGTGGCAGCTTCACTCCGAGCCTTTTCGGCGTGGAGCAAGTCGTGTTCCTGCGCGGGCCGGCGGGCCTGCTGTACGGCGCCGCCGCCGCGCCAGGAGGCATGATCAACCTCATGACGAAAAAACCGCAGGCCACGAACTTCACCCGCTTCGACGCGCGCTACTCGACCTATGCGGGCGGTGGCGTCGGGCTGGGTTCGCATGCGAGCAACGAATTTGAACTGGACGTCAATCGCCGGCTCACGAGCGACGGCCGGCTGCTCATGCGATTCAACGGCGAAGTTGAAAGCCGTGGCTATTTCAACGACGGGATTCGGGACCGGGCCCGCTACGCGCTGATGTCGCTCACTTGGCGATTCGGTCGTGAAGAACGTTTCGAGCTGACGCCGGTGTTTCAGTACGACCGCCAGCCTTTCGCCGAAGGTCGCGGACTGGTGATTTCGCCCTCGACTTCACTCAGCACGGCGGACGGCCGCAGCGGCCCGATTAACACTGCCGATCTCAGCCCCATCACGAACTGGCTCGCGGGCGGCGAGCGCCGTCTGGAACATCGGATCGCCGGGTTCGATTTTCGCGCCCGCCTCACTCCGAGGTGGCGCGCGACGGCGGGCTATCGTTTCATGGCCACCGATAGCGACGTTAACCAATTCTCCGTGCAGACGGCGTCGCTGCGTCAGCTCAGCGCCGCCGATTCGCGAAGTTGGGTCGTGGATCGCCGCCAGGCGGCAAGCCAGACCGATCGACGGAATCACGCGTTCGATTTGTCCACGAGCTACGAACTTTCCTCGAGCGAAGCGTGGCGCAATCTCACCCAGCTCGGCTTCAACGGCCGGTTCTACCGCACGACCGCGGCGCGCACCACGGCGACCCAACCCAATCAATCGCCGATCAACATTTACACGGGCACCGCGAGTTCGCCGCTCGCAGATCGTCGGCCGGCCCTGATCGACGGATTCCTCAGCGACGATTTCTATTGGAATGGCTGGGTACAAAACCAGACCGAGTTCCGCGACCGGCTGATCCTCACCCTTGGCGCGGGCTACGGCGAGCAACGGTTCGGTCGTGAATATCCCGCCGGCCAAACGCCACCGGCGAATCTTGCGCTGCTGATGGCGACGCGCCGCGGTGAACTCACGCCCAACGCCGCAGTGGTGTACAAGATCACCGCGCCGCTCGCGCTGTACACGAGCTATTCGACGAGCTATCAACCTGCCGACGGCTCGTTCGAAGACAACACGGGGGCGACCGGGAATTTCCGGCCCGTCACGGGCCGCAACCTCGAGCTCGGCGCGAAATACGATATCGGCCATCGGCGCGGTTCGGTCACCCTGAGCTTGTTTCAGACCGAGCTCACGAACGTCCTCCTTCAGTCGGACGCGACGGATCTTAATCGAAACGGCAACCGCTACTACACCCAAAGCGGCGGCGGCCGGCGAGCGCGCGGAGCCGAGTTATCGGCCGAGTTCCGGCTGCTTTCGAACTGGCGCCTGACTGCAACCGGCAGCCTGCTGGACGCCCGGTACCGCGGCGAGGGTCGCATCGCTGGTTCGCTCGCAGAAAAAACACCGCGCCGCGCGCTCAGCGTTTACCAGCGCTACGATTTTGTGCGTGGTCCGCTCACAAATCTCGGCGCCAGTCTCGGCGTGATCTGGCAGGACGGACGGCTATCGGCGGCTCGTAACAATGCGGCCCCGGATCCGCTCATGCTGCCAGGCTACGCGCGCGTCGATGCGGGAATCTATTACCGTCTCGGCCAAAACTGGAATGCTTCGGTGAACTGCCAGAATGTTTTCGATCGGCTTTATTTCGTGAGTGGTTCGACCGGAGCCGCGCTTGAAGTTGGCGCGCCACGGACTTTGAGCGTTCATTTCGGCTATAACTGGTGAGAAGTTAGGTGCCAGCGGTTGGCGGGGCGACGCGGGCCCTGGGCGTGTAACCGGGTAGCAGACAAATAATACCGGTACTGTCCCGATGCCACGACGGGCAAAAGTCCCGGGGGACCCGGCCCGATCGGACATGGCCGAATATTTGGTGGCTTGCGGGCCGGTTTAATCAATGATTTGCAATCGTCGCTGAGAGACGAAGATGCCCCGCCGGCTTCGCAAGGTCCACCAGTTCCTTTTCTTGTCGTCGCTCATCGCGACGCTCGTGGCAGCGCGTGCCAGCCAGCCAATTTGGGCCGGCAACGGCGGCAGCGGTAACGGCAACGGGTCGAACAGCAGCAATTGGAGCCTCCCACCCACCGCGAGCCAAGTTGCACAGGTCGCCACCGGCAACATGTTCGTCGACACCGCGCTGACATTTGGTGCGCTCGAGTTTTCCGGCGGCACCATCAGCGGCGCGAACTCGCTGACGCTCGGCAACTCCACCCTCACTTCATCGTGGACCGGCGGCGATTTCGACGGCCCGACGATCAATATCCTCGGTCTTACCATCGGCGCGGGGAGCACCAAGCGGGTAAAGAATAGCGCGCTGCTCAACCTGCAGGGTGCAACGCAATGGACCGGCGATACGATCGCCACAAGTGCGGCGGGCTCGTTGAACAACGCGGGCACGTTCACGACCAATTTCGACGGGACGATCTCTTTCGACAGCACGGGCACGCGCGGGACTTTCACGAACAACGGTACCTTCACGAAATCCGCTGGCGCGGGCGGCGCGACGGAAGTTCAAACGGTGTTCAACAACAGCAGCGCAGGCGTCGTGAACGTCGGCGCAGGAAAGTTGAAACTGTCGGGCGGTGGCTCGAGTGCCGGCACGGTCAACGTCAGCACGGGCGCTGCGCTCCAAATCAGCGGCAACTACAGTTTTTCCGGCGGCAACTTCACCGGTGCGGGCACGGTGGACGTCACGGCGGGAGTGACGACGTTCAGCGGCACGGCCGGAGGCAACACCAGCCTCCAGGTCAGCGGTGGTGAGGCCAAGTTCGACAGCGCGCACGAGACCAGTGGAAAGCTGACGCTCGCCTCGGGCAACGTGAGCGGCACCGGTAACGCAACAGTCGGCTCGTTCGAGTGGACCGGCGGCGCACTCGGGGCCAAAGTCAGGAGCACCGGTAACACGACGATTTCGAGCAATACCACGCTGTCGCTCACGAATGAGCTGACGCTCGCCGGGAATACAACGTGGGACGGTACTCAGATCAGCGGCAGCGGTTCGGCGAAAATCGCCAACGAGTCCGGCAAGACGTTCAGCGCGACCGGCGACGGAATAATCAGCGGCGGCAGCAACATTGTTTTCACGAACGCGGGAACGTTCGAAAAGTCCTCGGGTAATGTGACGAGTACGAACATCCAAACGCGGTTCGAAAACTCGGGCGAAATCAAGGCCAGCGCGGGCACGCTCAAGCTATCGGGCGGTGGCAACAGTTCGAACACAGTGACAATCGGAAACGGGGCGAAACTGGAAATCGACGGCACGGATTTTGCGTTCACCGGCGGAGCGATCAACGGGTCAACCGGCAAGCTTCAGCTTTCCGGCAACACGACGACCTTCACCAGCACGACCAGCGGTGACGCGGAACTCGCCGTCAACGGCGGCACGGCGAGCTTCAACGGGACGCACAGCGGCACGGGGAAACTCAGCCTCGCGAGCGGCACGGTGACCGGCAACGGCACGGCGAAGTTTGGTTCGCTCGACTGGAGCGGCGGGACGCTCGGCGGCAACGTCACGAGCAACGGCTCGACGACGATCGGCACGGGTTCGAAGACACTCGCGGGTGAACTGACGCTGGCCGGTGACACGAGTTGGTCCGGCGGCAACATCACGGCCGGCGTTGGGGCGAAGCTCACCAATCAGTCTGGAAAAACCTTCAGCGCATCGGGCAACAGTTCGATCGGCAATGGTGTCACGCTGACGAACGCCGGCGTGTTTGAAAAACTCGGGGCGAGCGATGATTCGACGGATATCCAGTCCTCCTTCGTCAGCACGGGCCAAATCAAGGCGACGGGCGGCACGCTCAAACTTTCCGGCGGTGGCAGCAGTTCGAACGGCGCCACGATCGGCAGCGGCGCGAAACTGGAAATCGGCGGGGCCGACTTTGCGGTGACCGGCGGCGCGATTGGCGGCAGCGGCAAACTGCAGCTCTCGAGCAACACGACCACGTTTACCAATGCCACGAGCGGCGATGCGGAATTTGCCGTCAATGGCGGCGCCGCGAAGTTCGACGGCGCGCATGTTGGCACCGGCAAACTCAGCTTGGCGAGCGGCACGGTCTCGGGCAGCGGCACCGCAACCTTTGGTTCACTCGACTGGTCGGGCGGCACGCTCGGCGGCAATGTCACGAGCAACGGGACGACGACGATCGGTTCGGGCACGCAGACTCTCTCCGGCGAACTCACCCTGGCCGGCAACACGAGCTGGGCGGGCGGCACGTTGACGGCGAACACCGGCGGCAAGATCAAGAACCAGGCCGGCACCAGCTTCACGGTGAGCGGCAACGGCACGCTGGCGAACGGCGGCACGGGGGCATTTGAAAACGCCGGCACCTTCGCGCAGTCCGGCGGCGGCACGACCGATCTTCAGGTCGGTATCACGAATACGGGGACAATCGATGCCGGCACCGGCCTCGTGAAGCTCTCCGGCGGTGGCAGCAGCGCAGGCAACATCGTCCTCGGCGACAGCGGCAAACTGCAGATCAATGGAAAGGACTTCGCGATCAACGGTGGCGCCTTCTCAGGTGCAAAAGGCAAACTGGAACTGGCCGGCAACACGACGACCTTCACGAGCACGACCAGCGGCGACGCGGAACTATCCGTGAATGGCGGCGTCGCGAGCTTCAACGGCACGCACAACGGTTCGGGAAAGCTGAGCCTCGCGAGCGGCACGGTGACCGGCAACGGCACGGCGAAGTTTGGTTCGCTTGACTGGAGCGGCGGCACGCTCGGCGGCAACGTCACGAGCAACGGCTCGACGACGATCGGCACGGGTTCGAAGACACTCGCGGGGGAACTGGCGCGGGCCGGTGACAC
>Ga0080064_1006675_pt1 | contig 12270 bp, 10 predicted proteins | sample Subgrocontami54m_FD_69260 | JGI IMG/M metagenome (GOLD analysis project Ga0080064, IMG submission 69260) | Subsurface groundwater microbial communities from S. Glens Falls, New York, USA - GMW46 contaminated, 5.4 m (SPADES assembly) (version 2) ...
GAGACCTTGACGCGCCGGTAGCGGCCATCCTCCGCCTGGTTGGTGGTGTAGTAGCCGAGGATGTAGTAGCTGGAGATGCCGGCTTGCGCCTCGCGGATGCCCACCGTGAGGTCGTTATTGTCCAGCAGCGCCTTGCCGCCGGTGTCGGCCGCGAGCGTGAACAGAGTCTCCTGCTGATCCTGTTGCTTTTCGCGCCTTCCCATTTGCGCCCGGCCGGAAAAGATACTGGAGCCTTTGGGCGCGCCTTGCGAGGCATCCCCGGCCGGAGCGCCGGCCACCAGGCCTTGCGAGTCCACCGGATAAAAGGCGACGTTGCTGCGCACGGCTGCATTGATGGTGGAGCGGAGCTGCGAATTATTCTCGGTGCCGGTTTTTCCCACGCCGCTGGAAAAATAGACGAGGACTTTTTTCTCCGGCAGGCTGGAGAGCATCTTGGCGGCCGACTCCAGCGCGCCGAGCTTGCGGTCCGTGTTGAAGATGTTGAATTCGGTCTCATCGGCGGAAAACGCGGCTCCGGTCTCCTCGCTCTCTTCCGAGTCCGTTCCGGCCAGCGCTGACAGCTCGCTAGTCTCGCCGATACGGAAGCTGGAGATCACCTGGTGGAGGCGGTCGCGATCCTGGGTGAAGTCCTGGAGCACTTGCAGCTTGTTGGTGAAGCTCATGATAGAGACCAGATCGACCGGACTCATCTGTTCATCGATGAATTTGAGGGCGGCGCTCTGGGAGCGGATCTGATCCGGCTCCGGCATGCTGGAAAAGTCGAAATACATCACCATGAGACGGCGGTCTCTGTAGCGGATCTGGCCCGGCTTGGAGGGCGTGATCTCGCGCCGGACGGTGGCGGCTGTGGTTGCGGCTGCTGGTTCCGCGGCGGCGATCGGCGCGTTTCCCGCCTCCAGCCGCTGGTACTCGAACACGGAGATCTTTTGCGGCTTGCCGTCCTCCAGGATCTGGAAATCTTCCTGCTTGAGGTTTTCGAGCGGCTTGCCGTCGCGGTCGCTCACGCCGACGTTGACGATCACCAGGTTGCTGGTGACCGAGATCTTGAAGCCGGGTTCCTGCTGTTGGCCCAGGGCGGCGATGGCTAAGAAAAGAGCAAGGATTCTCATGGAGTTAGAACCGGAATCTAAGGTGAGCCTGGAAGGTGCGCATGGAAGCCACTCCGGTGGCCAGCCCATAATTGGATGCGTTGACCGTGGTGGCCAGGCGGTTGTAGTTGACGTTGTTCAAAAGATTGTTGCTCTCGACGCGGAACTCGATGTTGCGCCGGGATTCGCCCAGCGGGAAGGTGCGGGCGAGGGAAAGATCGAAGGTGACCAGGCTGGGGCCCGGGATGGTGTTGCGGGCGGCGTTGCCGTAGCGGGTGCCGGGCGGGATGCCGAAAGCGAGCGGGTTAAAGAAGCCCGCCGCCGAACCGACCGGCAGTCCAGTGGCATCGGCGCGGCCGCTGCCTACCACACCCGAACCGCTGGGATCGGACTGGTTGCCCAGCACGCGGGCGGTGAATGGCGATCCGGAGCGGGCCGCGAAGGCACCGGAAAAATTCCAGTCGCGCATCAGTGATCCGGCGAATCCGTTTTGGGTGGCGGCGGCGCGCCGGCCCGAGGTGCTGAGCAGGAAGGTCATGCTGAGGTTGTGGCGGGAGTCAAAGGAGGAGAGGCCGCGCTCGGCGTTGAGATTCCTGTCGTCCTGCACCACGACGGCCCCGCCGCCGCCAAAAATGGACACGTTGTCGATCGACTTGGCGTAGGTGTAGAGCGCGTTGGCCGAAATGCCGCGGCGGAAGCGCCGTGTCAGCCGAGCCTGTCCCGCGTGATAGATGGAGCTGCCCTCGGAATTGTCGTAGGTAAAGCCGACGGCGTTGCCGATCATCCGGCGCTGCTCGGCGGTGAGAGGCGAGCCGGGCGCGGCGCGGTTAGGCAGGCGTTGGATGTCCAGGCGGGTGCCTTTGGTGCCGATGTAGCCCAGTTCCATGATCAGCTGGCGCGGCAACTCCTGCTGCGCCGAAAGGCTCCAGGTCTGGGCGTAGCCGGCGCGATAACCGCGGGCGACCGCAAACGTATTGGTGATGCTTTGGGTTGGGATGGTGGAAAAGCCGTCCCGCAGAGTGAGCCGGTTCAGCAGGCTGGTGTTGACGGTGGCGGTGCTGGCAAACGGTGGCTGTTGGGCCAGCCGCGAGGCCGCCTGGTTGTAGATGGAGTTGTTGTAGTACCAGCCGTAGCCGCCGCGCACCACCATCTTTCCCTTGGACCGTGGTTTCCAGGCGATCCCAAACCGGGGACTGACATTGTTGCGGTCCGCATCAATCAATCCGCTGGAGAACCCGCCGGAGTAGGGCCCGGCCTGGCTTGCCTGAACAGGAGCAACACCGGTGAAGCCAGGGGCAATGTCGAGATTGACCATCCGTCCGTACTTTTCATGAAAGGGGGATTGGAACTCGTAGCGCAGTCCGGCGTTGATGGTGAGGTTGGGGCGGATGCGCCAGTCGTCCTGCGCATAGAAGTTGTAGGACGAGCCGCGGAAGTAGGTGTCGGGGTTGCCAAAGCGGATCGAGCTGGATTGAGGAAGACCCAGCAGGTAGTCGGCAAAATCGAAACCGGTTTGATTGAGGGGCTGGCCGGCAGCGGAAAAGCCGCTCGTCGCCAGGCCCGAGAACGTGAACGTGCCGCGCGCGTTCTGCTCGTTGAGGTTGTTGAGTTGCAGCCGGCGGTATTCACCCCCGATGGTGGTTGCGTGCTTGCCCTGAATGTGGATGATACTCTCGCCCATGCTCAGAGTCTGGTCCCGGCGCAGGGCGGGGCTGGCATCGGTGAGTCCGCCGAAGTTGGTGAAGTTGAGATTGGGGGGGCCGTAGTTGATCGGGCTAACCGAGGTGCCGCTGATCCCCAGCTCGCCGGCGTAGTTGCGGCCGTAGGCAAAGAAGGGGACTGTGTTGCTGCGGTTTCTGCTGAAGTTGAACCGCGCGTTGCTGATGAGCCCGCGGCGGATGTTGCGCGTCCAGGTGAGATTGGAACTGAGGCCGCGGCCCGAGCTCTCATCACGGAAGCCATAGAGCTGGGCGTTGGTGCCGGCGCGGTTCTGCAGGTTGAAGGCGCCCGAAAGCCGGTCCTTGCGCGTGATGGCGCGGCCCAGGCGGAGCCCCAGGTTGTTGGAGTTCTGCGCCACCGAAGTGAGGTATTGATAGTTCTGGACCAGGCCCGGTTGATTCGGCAGCGGGATGAGGTCGAGCATCCCCTTGGAAGCCGTGTTGATGCGAGAGGCCGGAATGCGGTTGGCCGGGAACGGCTGCCCGGTTGCGGGGTCGAAAATCGTCACCGGAACGCGGATGATGGAGCTCGAGAAATCGCCTTGCCGCTCCAGCGCCGAGGGCAGCGTCGCAATGCTGTCGAATGGATTGCGGCTCCGTCCGCCGGAGTAGTTAAAGAAGAAGAACGTCTTGTCGTCCTTGATGATTTTCGGGATGTTGAGCATGCCGCCGATGGACGCATTGAAGCGGGATTGCGCGTAGCTTGGCTTCAGGATGTTTTGTCCACTCAGCGAATAGGGTGTGGCGTCGAGGGCTGAGTTGCGCAGCGAGAAAGAGAGTCCGCCGCGCATTGTTTCGCGTCCGCGCCCGGCCCGGTTGCCAAAGGTGCCCACGCCGGCGCGAGCGTAGATGTTCTTCTTGGATCCCTTGTCCGACTTGCCGTCCTTGCCTTTGGCTTCTTTCTTGGCACTGGTCTCCGGCTGGGCTTCGCCGCGGCCCCTGCCATCTCCTCTACCGCCGCCCATCATCCCAGGAGGTCCGCCCCTGCCGCCAAAGCCGCCGCCGCGCATGCCGCCGGGGCCTCCACCCATCATTCCACCTGGGCCTCCACCGGGTCCGCCCGGGCCGCCGCGCATGCCCCCCGGACTGCCCATCATTCCTCCGGGCCCGCCTCCTGGCCCGCCCGGACCACCCATCATGCCGGGTCCGCCCATGCCGCGCGCCATGCCGCCTTCCATACCGCCAGGTCCGTCCATCCCCGGGCGTCCATCCATTCCCGGAGGGCCCCCTCCGAATGGGCCATCCGTGCGCATCGCGAAAAAGTCGTCTTCCCGGCCCGGGAGTTGCAGGCCGCGGCTGAGGCTGCCGCTGACCAGAAACGATTCGCTGGCGCTCATGCCGGCCTCGGCCTGCACCGGTTCGACGCGCATGGCCGCCTGCATCTCCTGTTGCAGACTTTGGCTCATCTCTGTCTGCTGGAACATCGTGCCGCCGGCGGCTCCGCTCTGGCCGGGCCCCCCAAACTGGGGCCGCTGCCCGGGCTGGCGCAGCGGAGGCGGCGGTTGCAGGCTCAGTTCAAAATCGGAGACGGCCGCGGTTTCCCCGATGGTAACAGTGCGCTTGAGCGTCTGGAACCCGGCCATCTCAACGGAAATCTCCCAGGCGCCAGGGGCCAGATCATCAAAGACGTAGGCGCCGTTTTCATCGGTCAGGACGATATGTTTGGCCTCGGCCTGCGTGGCGACGATGGTGGCTCCGGGGATGGGTAGGGAAGCAGACTTGACGGTGCCCCGCTGGGCCGAAGCCGCCAGCATCAGCGGCAAACAAAGTAGGATTGAGATGGTTCGCATTCGTTTTGTCATGCCGGTAAGGCACATGTGAGAGGGCGCTTTTGAACGACCGTCTGTTACCATCCTAGCGCCCCATGAGGCCGATTTTGGGTTAAGAGTATGTAAAGCTTACAGGCCGCTGTGCTAGCGTGAAGGGATGCGTTTTCTGGTCACGGGCGCTCAAGGCTGTATCGGATCCTGGGTAGTGAAGCTTTTGCTGGATCGAGGCATCGATGTGCTGGCCTTTGATCTGGGCGATGACCTCAGCCGCCTGCGCCTGATTTCGGACCATGACGCCGCTCCGGGCCTCCGCGCGGTGGCCGGAAAGATTGAAGATACCGAGCTTCTTAGGACGCTGGTCCGCGAGCAGGGCATTACCCACATCGTTCATCTGGCCGCCGTCCTGATGCCGGTCTGCCAGGCCAATCCGGTTTCCGGCGCTCTCATCAACGTGGTTGGAACGTTGAATGTGTTTGAGGCGGCGCGCGAGGCCGGACGGCCCGTCCGCGTCGTCTATGCGTCTTCCTCGGCCGTCTGGGGGCCGGAGGAAGCCTACGGGGCCCGCTCGCTCAGCGAACAGGATCCGCTCCTTCCAGGAACTCACTACGGCGTGTTTAAACAGGCCAACGAAGGCAATGCGCGTGTGTATTTCGCGGGCAGCGGGATTTCCAGCGTGGGGCTGCGGCCCTGGACCGTGTACGGCGTCGGCCGGGATCGCGGCATGACCGCTGATGCGACCCTGGCGATGAAGGCGGTGGTGCTTGGGCTTCCGTTCCGGATCCGAATCTCCGGCCACATGGACTTGCAGTATGTCGAGGATGTGGCCGAGACGTTCCTTCGATGCGCCTTGTTGCACATCGAGGGGGCGCATGTATTCAATCTGGCCGGGGATATCGTGCGCATGGATCATCTGGTGGCGATGCTGGAGAGCATGCGCCCCGGCGCCGCCGGCTTGATCCAGGTGGAGGGACCGCAGGTTCCCGTGTCCTATCGAATGGATGCCTCGCAGTTGCACACGCTGATTCCCGGCATTCCGGCCACCAGTCTCCAGGACGGAGTCGCGCGAACGCTCGAAATGTTCGACCGTTTGCATCGGGAAGGCCGGCTGAGTCCCGAACTGGGCGCATAAGCCAGGGCGGCTGTTACTCGCGCGTATCGAGGGCCGGGACGGCCCTTTGCGGCTAGCCAGGAATCTGCCATCGCGCCGCGCTCCGGCAAGAAACCGCCGCTGTGCGGATCGGTCCGAATGCGGCAAGATCTTATCGGACAGTGGCAGAAAACCTTTGGCCCCAAACTTGCTCCATTTGTTGCGCAGGCCGCTTGTCTTTGGCCGCTGCGCATGTGTGGGAGATATCAAATGATTGACCGGACCGGAGAAAATTTGGGGCGCTACATGGATCTGCTGAGCGCCCGTCAAAAGCTGGTGGCATCCAATATTGCCAACGCGGGGACACCCGGCTACTCCACCAAGGACATCGATTTTCAATTCGAATACATGAGCGCGCTCGACCAAACGAAGCCAAATGTTATCGAAGCTCCGGGGTTGACATCCCGCAACGATGGCAACAACGTGAGCCTGGACCGCGAGTCGCGGCTGCTGGCCGAGAACGCCATGCGCTTCTCGGTCGCCTCTAATCTGATGCGGTCGCAAACGCGCATGATCCGGACGGCGATTCAGGAGGGTAAAAACGGATGAGCCTATTTTCATTAATGTCGGTCAGCGCCAGTGGCATGTCCGCGCAGCGTGCCCGGGCCGAGGTGCTCGTCGAGAACATGGCCAACTCCGAGACCACGCGCACGCCGGGAGGAGGGCCCTACCGGCGCAAGGATGTCGTATTCCATTCCGCCGCCCAGGTCTCGCCGTTTTCTTCCGTCTTTCAGCAAGCCTTGGGACCGCATGTAACCGGGGTCGAAGTGAGTGAAGTGGTGGAGGATACCCGTGAGCCCGAGAAACGTTATATGCCCGGCCACCCCGACGCCGATGCCTCCGGCTACGTCGCCTTTCCGCGGGTCAATCCGGCCGAGGACATGGTGGACCTGATGAACGCCTCGCGCCAGTTTCAAGCCAACGTGAGCGCCATGACCACCACCAAGGAAATGATTCAGCGATCCCTGGACCTGATGCGATAGGAGCTTGCCGATGAATCCCATCTCTGCTATTTCCGCTGCTGCCGCCGTTGCCCCCGTCAGCATGCCCGCCGCTGTTCCGGCCGGAGACGCCAGCTTCTCCTCCATCCTGTCGAAGGCGATGGACCGCGTGGAGGCTTATCGCACCAACGCCGACACGGCCGTGGAGCGTTTTCTTTCCGGCGAAGACGAAGAGGTGCACAAGGTGGCCATGGCTACCCAGCAAGCCGAACTGTCGCTGGACCTGTTCCTGCAAGCCAAGAACAAGGTTGTGCAGGCCTATCAGGAGATCATGCGGATGCAATTGTAGGAATCCCTCCTCGCATCCGACGCTAGGCTACCCTCTTCCCCTTCTCCATGGACCAGATACTCCGCCTGTTCTCCAGTCTTACGCTGCGCCAGAAAATCTCGCTGGCGGCTGCCGCTTTGGCGGTGGGCGGTGGTCTGTTCTATTTCCTGAATTGGAACAAGGAACGAGATTTTCAGGTTCTCTATTCCAATCTGGCATCGTCGGACGCCTCGGCCATCACCACTCGCCTCAAGGAATCGGCCGTGGAGTACCGCCTCAACGAGGATGGAAGCGTCATTAAGGTCCCCTCGGCGAAGGTGGCTGATTTGCGGCTTCAAATGGCGGCTGCCGGAATCCCCAAAAGCGGGCGCATCGGCTATGAACTGTTCGACAAGACCAACTTCGGCGCCACCGAATTTGCCGAGCAGATCAACTACCACCGGGCCTTGGAAGGCGAACTGGAACGTAGCGTCATGGGCCTGGCCGAAATCGAATCGGCACGGGTTCATCTATCCCAACCCAAGGAATCTGTCTTTCTGGAGAATCGCCGCCCGGCCAAGGCCAGTGTTCTGGTCAAGCTCCGGGCGGGAGCAAAGCTGAGTCCGCAGAACATTCTGGCGATCACCCATTTGGTGGCCAGCGCCGTGGAAGGGCTGACCCCGGATTCGGTATCCCTGATGGACTCGCAGGGCAATCTTCTCAGCAGGGCGCGCCGCCAGGAAGAAGGGATGGAAGAGGGGCCCAGCGAGGCGACGCTGGATTACCGGCGCAATCTGGAGCGTGACCTTATCGTCAAGATCAATAACACGCTGGAGCCTTTGCTGGGCGCGGACAAGTATCGCGCCGGGGTCTCCATTGAATGTGATTTTTCGAGCGGCGAGCAGAGCGAGGAAAGCTATGATCCGGCCCGGTCCGTGATGACCACCTCGCAGCGTACCGAGGATGTCGCGGGAGCCGGGCAGCCGAGTGGTATCCCCGGCACGGCATCCAATCTCCCCCGGCCCACTTCGCGCCCCGGCCAGTCAGGGCAGGGTGTCACCCGGCGCACGGAAAATATCGCTTATCAAACCAGCCGGTCGGTCAAGCGCATGCACCTGCCGCAGGGATCGGTGAAGAGGATCTCGGTCTCCATACTTCTGGATCACAACGTGCGGTTCGAAGGAACCGGACCCAAGGCGAGGCGTATTGTGGAGCCGCCCTCGCCGGAGCGGATCAAAACCACCCGCGATCTGATCGCCGCTGTGGCCGGTCTCCAACCGGATCGTGGCGACCAGGTGATTGTGGAAAGCCTTCCCTTTGAATCGACCCTGACGTGGTCCTCGCCGCTGGCAAACCAGCCGCAGCCGCTCACCCAGACCCTGACCGGGGTACCCTTGCCTGCCTGGCTCAGGAACGCAATGGAGAAGAAGGACATGGTGATCCTGGGGGCGTTGGGAGGAGGCCTGTTGGTGCTGCTGCTCGGCGTTGGCTTTATCGCCTTCCGGCTGCGGTCGAAGAAGTCAAAGAAGACCCGGGTAGTAGTGCGAGCCGGCAACGAGTTGAACGAGGCGGAACTGGAGGCTCTGGCGGACGGCCCGACGCTGGACAAGATGTCGCAACAGTTGAATGTGAGCCGGCAAAAGCAGGAGCAGGAGATCATCAACTCCATTCGTTTGAAGCTGCCCTCCACCACCACCAAGAAGGCGGAGGTGCTGGCCAAGCAGCTGGTGGAGGAGTCCAAGAAAGACCGTACGACATTGACGCAGGTGGTTCGGACCTGGATGAGCGACAACGATTATTGATGAGGAGGTAGGGTTTGCGGAAAGCGGAAGCCTGGAGTAGAACCGGATGATTACCAACACCGAACAACCTACCGCACTGATGCCCGGCTTGCGAAAGGCGGCCATCCTGATTGTGGTGCTCGGCGCCGATCTCGGCGCCGAGATCATGAGCCAGTTATCCGACGATGAAGCCACTGATCTGAGCAGGGAGATCGCGCGGCTGCCGACTGTCACCCCGGAGGTGGCCGAGGCGGTGCTCGAAGAGGGCTACCAGATGTCGCTGGCGCATGACTACGTCATCAAAGGCGGCATCGACTACGCCAGAACGATCCTGATCAACGCCTACGGTCCGGAACACGCCCAGGGTCTTCTGGACACGCTCATGCGTTCGGTGGGAAGCGATTCGGCCACCTTTGATGCCTTGCAGAAGGCCGATCCGCAACAGCTGGCCAAGTTCATTCACAAGGAGCACCCGCAGACGGTCGCCCTCGTCCTGTCGCACCTGAATGCTTCCCAGGCGGCGGCCCTCTTGGCTTCCTTGCCCATCGAACTGCGCGCCGATGTCTCGCTCCGCATGGCGAATCTGGAGCGGATCTCGCCCGAGGTCATTTCACGCATCGCCGGCATTATCGGCCAGAAGATCAAGTCCCTGGGTGAGTTCAGCCGCGAGGCCTATGGCGGCGTACGCGCGGTCGCCGAACTGTTCAACCGGTTGGACTCGGGCACCAGCAAGGAAGTTCTGGATGAGATCGAAAAGGACGATCCCAACCTGACCCAGGCCATCCGGCACTTGATGTTCGTGTTTGAGGATCTCCTGCTGATGGACCAGGGCGGGCTTAAGGAAGTATTGGCGCGGATTGACCGAAAGATCCTCACCGTGGCCCTCAAAGGTACCAGCGAACAGTTGCGTCAAAAGTTCCTGGATTGTATGTCCCAGCGGGGCGCTGAGATGCTGCGCGAGGACATGGACGCGCTGGGCCCCATCAAGATCAAGGAAGTGGAGGCCAGCCAGCAGCAGATTATCGCCATTGTGCGGCAATTGGAGTCAGAGGGTGTGGTCAGCCTGAAGGGGGCGGTGGGCGAGCAGTATGTCGTCTAAAGTGCTGCCTCCGGATCAACAGCCGAACTCCTCCCGCAAGATCGTCTGGCGTAAGGTGGGCGCGCAGGCTGGGCAATCGCAGGCTCACCTTTACGCCGGCACGGGCGCCGGGGGCGGCCAGGCCCTCGCTTCGGAACAGCAGTTGGCCTCACTGGGCCGTGAGGCCGAGATGCGTGAACGGCGCGCTCATGAGGAAGGTTTTCGCAACGGTGAACTGGCGGCTTCGCAAAAATCTGAACTCCAGATCGAGCATATGATGACTCGCGTGGCGCAAAGCCTGGACGAGATGCTTGCCATGCGGCGGCAGATGCGGCGGCAAATGGAGGAGGACCTGGTGCGGCTGGCGATCGTGGTGGCCCGCCGGATTCTTCACCGCGAACTGAGTGTGGATCCGGATGCCTTGTCCGGGGTGGTGCGCGCCGCTACCGCCAAGATTGAGCTGCGCGACCTGCACCACCTTCGCCTCAGTCCGGCCGATGTGCCGGTTCTCGAAAAAATTCTGCCCGCCCTGAATTTCCCGGAACGTGTGGAGGTGCTCGCCGATCCTGCTCTGGAACGAGGCAGTGTGATTCTGGAAACCTCGCGCGGAATTCTGGACTCCTCGGTCTCCGTTCAATTGGAGGAGATCGAGTCCGGCTTTGTGGACCTGGTGAGGCGGCAATCATGAGCGAGAGCCCTTATTGGGACTTGTCCCGCTATCTGAACGCTGCTCAAACCATGGAGAGCTGCCGCTGGATGGGCAGGGTTACACAGATGGTGGGCCTGTTGATCGAATCGGAGGGCCCGAGCGCGGCTGTCGGAGACTTTTGCGAGATCGTCACTTCCGGCGGACGACGGCTCCGTGTTCAGGTGATTGGCTTCCGCGAGGGCCATGTGCTCTCCATGCCGTTGGAGGAGACCGGCGGCCTCCAGCCCGGCGCTCCCATCATCGCGCGCCGTGAGCAATCGAGGATTCAGGTCGGCCATCATCTGTTGGGGCGCATTCTGGATGGTTTCGGAGTTCCCATGGACGGCGCTCCGCTTCCGGACGAAGGCGTCCCTTACGACCTCTATCAACCGGCCCCCGGACCGCTGGAAAGAGAGCTCATTGCGGAGCCCTTGGTCACCGGGATTCGCGCCATCGACAGTCTGCTCACGTGCGGCAAGGGACAACGGGTAGGGATTTTCGGCGGCAGCGGAGTCGGTAAGAGCACTTTGCTTGGCGCGATGGCCCGGCACAATTCAGCCGACATCAGCGTCATTGCCATGGTCGGGGAGAGGAACCGGGAAGTGCGCGATTTTATCGAACACGAGCTGGGCCCGGAGGGGCTCAAGCGAACCGTCGTGGTGGTGGCGCCCTCAGACCGCCCGGCCCCGCTCCGGATTCGCGCCTGCTTCGTCGCACTCGCCATTTCCGAGTTTTTTCGCGATCAAGGCGCTGATGTCACCCTCATCATGGATTCAGTGACCCGGTTGGCCATGGCGCAGCGCGAGATCGGTCTTGCCGCCGGCGAGCCTCCTTCGCAGAAAGGCTACACCCCTTCGGTGTTCAACCTCTTGCCGCGTATCTTTGAACGCGCCGGCAATTTCCATAAGGGCTCCATTACCGGCTTCTTCACCGTCCTGGTGGAAGGGGATGATTTCAATGAGCCCATCGCCGACGCGGTGCGCGGCATCCTGGATGGCCATATCATCCTGTCACGCGAACTTGGCGCCGCCGGGCATTACCCGGCCATCGATATTCTACAGTCGGTCAGCCGGCTGGCCGCACGCGTGGCTACCCCGGAGCAGAAACTGGACGCCCAAAAGCTGCGGCAATCGCTGGCCTCCTATGACCGGTCCTCTGACCTGATCAATCTCGGAGCCTATGCCGCCGGGGCTAACCCCACCCTCGATTCGGCCATCAGCCTCCGCCCGCGCCTGCTGGATTTTCTGCAGCAAACGCCCTCGGAATCCACCCCCCTTGAGGAGACGCTTTCCCGCATGCGTGAGTTGGCCGGAACGTGAAACGCTTTCAATTCAACTTGGAGCGTGTCCGCCAGTATCGCAAGCTCCAAATGGAAGCCGAACAGGTCAAGCTGGAACATGCGCAGGCCCGGCTCCTGTCGCTCGACCATATGGAGGCTGAACTGCTGCGCCAAAAGAACGAGGCCGGCGAGACCATTCCCGTCGGTTCCTCCTTCCAGACAGGGGAGCAGTTGGAGCGGCTCGACGGATTTCGCCGCTACCTTGTTCGAATGGCTCATCTGCTGGAGATCCGCCGCGCGGAAGCAATCGCCGTGCTCGTGGCCCAACAGACGGTTCTGCTGGAAGCGCGCCGCAACTACGAATTGCTGAACCGGCTCAAAGACCGCTCACGCGGGCAGTGGCAGGCCAGTTTCAACCGGGAGCAGGAGCAGGTGACGGCCGAACTGTATCTGGCCCGGTGGAAGCGCTAGCCA
>Ga0080064_1006678_pt1 | contig 12262 bp, 12 predicted proteins | sample Subgrocontami54m_FD_69260 | JGI IMG/M metagenome (GOLD analysis project Ga0080064, IMG submission 69260) | Subsurface groundwater microbial communities from S. Glens Falls, New York, USA - GMW46 contaminated, 5.4 m (SPADES assembly) (version 2) ...
CGGTTTCTTCGGCAATTTTGGCGTCCTGTTGCGGGCCTATTCCTACATACGCACACTTGGACCGGACGGCCTGGCAAAAGTGACCGATAATGCGGTCTTGAACGCGAACTATCTTCGCCATGAGCTTGCCGACCTCTATGCCCTCAAGTACAATCGAACCTGCATGCATGAAGTGGTGCTTGCAGGAACCCGGCAGAAATCTAAAGGCGTGAATACCCTTTCCATTGCAAAACGTCTGATCGATTACGGGTTCCACCCACCCACAATCTATTTTCCGCTCATCGTAGAAGAAGCGCTCATGATTGAGCCGACGGAGACCGAGAGCAAGGAAACACTTGACGCGTTTGTCACTGCCATGCGGGCTATTGCCAGAGAAGCAGAAGAGGACCCCGAAGTAGTGCGTACTGCTCCTCACTTCACACCGGTAGGCCGCTTGGACGAGGCTGCGGCCGCCCGCAAGCCATACCTACGGTGGAAACCAGCAAACCCCCTGACACAACAAACTACATCGCCAGCAGCCCCGCTCACGTGAGATTAAAATGTTTTTCAAGAGTATGATGACATTGGGACGATTTACATTGGCTTGCGGGGAAGTAACGCCATGCTCCTAAAAGCACGGGCATTGGAGGAAGGTATGCGTGGGGAGATCACCCGTTTTCTCGACCATCTCCAGGCGGAGAAGGGCTTTTCACCAAATACACTGGCGGCATACCAGAATGATCTGAGCCAACTCCTATCTTCCTTGCAGGACCGCACTCAACACATGGTGGCTCCACTGCCTGAGCCCAACCTCTGGAATGGCGTACGCAACGAACATATTCAGGTTTATATCTCCACGCTGCATAGCAAGAAATATGCTCAAACCACCATCGCCAGGAAGATTGCGTCGATAAAATCGTTCTTCCACTTTCTGCATGATGAGAAGCTCATTTCCGGCAACCCTGCGGAAAGCCTCTCATCTCCCGGCATCAGACGTTCGTTGCCAAGGACCATATCCTCGGGAGAAGTGGCAGAGCTCCTTGAGCAGACGTTGAAACGAGAAACACCGGAAGCACGCAGGGATTGGGCGATGTTGAGCCTCCTCTGTTCCACGGGCATGCGGGTCACCGAACTGGTGAAGCTCAACGTCGATGACGTGATTCTGGACCAAAACCTCCCTCATATCCGGTGCATTGGGCGCAACACCAGGGCGCGTCTCATCCGTTTGCCGGAGGAAAGCATAGGGGCCATCAGCGAGTATTTGACGTCAGCCCGGGACCGGTTAGCGCGCAGCGCGGAGAAAACCGCCCTCTTCTTGAACCGTCGTGGTGAGCGGCTTACCCGACAGGGATTCTGGCTCATCCTCAAGAGTTACGCCAGGGCCGCACACCTGCCGGCCGAGATAACGCCTCATATGCTGCGTCACACTTTTGCGGCCCATATGCTCGGAAGCGGGCGGCTAAACCTCCGCGAGCTGCAGGAGTTCCTGGGGCACGCCAGTATCACCACGACGCAGGTTTACACGCAAATTTCTGGTGATTTTTCCATCAGCGGCGCCGCGCGTAAACCCGCTCGCTCCGGTCGCCGCTAGACCTTTAGTAGCTCTGAAGGGGACCACCCTCGTGCTGCGCGCGCTCCTTGGGATCGGGGAGGAGCTCGCCCGCGAGCGCCTCGTCCTCCTCCGCCGTCTTGCCGCGCGGACGCGTGCCGGCGATCGGCCGCAGAGTGACCTTGTCGCCCTCCAGCCGCACCAGGATCTCGGGCGACGCACCGACAACGTAAAAGTCGTCGAAGTCGAAGTAGAACATGTAGGGCGAAGGATTGAGCGTGCGCAACGCCCGGTACAGCGCGAGCGGCCGGGCCGCGAACGGCAGCGACAGGCGCTGCGACAGCACCACCTGCATGATGTCGCCATCGTAGATGTAACGCTTGGCACGCTCCACCGCCGCCTTGTAGCCGGCCTCGCCGAAGGCCGATTGCGCCTGCTCGCATGCCTGCGGCGTCTCCGCCGGAATCTGCGCCGGCGAGCGCAGCACGGCGAGCAATTCGCGCAGGCGCGCGCGCGCGTTCTGATACGCGAGCGGCACTTCCGGTTCGGCGTACACCACCAGCGTCAGCTTTCCCGAGAGGTTGTCGACGATGGCAACCTCCTCCGACAACATGAGCAGGATGTCGGGCGTGCCGAGGGAATCCGGCGGCGCGGAAAGCCCGAGGCGCGGCTCGATATAGCGCACCGTGTCGTAGCCGAAGCAGCCGACCAGCCCGCCGCAGAAACGCGGCAGCCCGGGCAAGGCCGCCACCTTGAAGCGCTTCAGATACCGGTTGATGAACTCCAGCGGATCGCCTGCGTCGGAGCGTTCGGCAACGCGATTGCCGGACAGGACCAGGACCGTTCCGCCCTGGACGTTGATGCGCGTGGACGAGGCAAGGCCGATGAAAGAGTAGCGGCCGAAGCGCTCACCGCCCTGCACCGATTCGAGCAGGTAGGAATAGGGCTTGTTGGCCAGCTTGAGATAGATCGACAGCGGTGTATCGAGATCGGCGAAGGTTTCCAGCACCAGGGGGATGCGGTTGAAACCCTGCGCGGCGAGGCGCTTGAATTCGACTTCAGTCATGACTGCTCCAAAAACGATCCGGCAAAACAACCATGCGACTACGGGTGGGCGCGCAATTGCATGCGCCGCGCGAATGGGCCTAGGACCGCCAGCAGCGCCAGCTTTCCCAGGCGCAATGCGCCCATTTCCCAGAGTTTGCCAATTTCACGAGCGTCACGACCGTATGCTTTGTTTGAAGGATGTTTGCAGCTTCTGACAGGGAGCCAACTATAGCATCACGGTCGGGATTGTGCACGTCCCCGCCCTCGTTGCAGCCATAGGAAACGCACGGCACCGGGCAGCCCGGCGGCATGCTCGGGCTAAGCGCTCTGAATCGCCGCGCGCATCGCGGCGATGGTCGCCTTGTAGTCCTTGGCGCCGAAGATGGCGGAGCCGGCGACGAAGGTGTCGGCCCCGGCGCGCGCGATCCCGGCGATGTTATCCGTTTTCACGCCGCCATCGACTTCGAGCATGATCTCGCGCCCCGAGAGGTCTATGCGGCGGCGGACTTCGGCCAGCTTGGTGAGCGCATGCGGGATGAACTTCTGCCCGCCGAAACCGGGATTGACCGACATGATCAGCACCAGGTCGAGCCGGTGGAGCACATGATCGAGATAGTCGAGCGGCGTACCCGGATTGAACGCGAGGCCGGCCTTGCAGCCGAGCTCCCGGATCAGCCCGATGGTGCGATCGACATGCTCGCTCGCCTCCGGATGGAAGCTGATGATGTCGGCGCCGGCCCGGGCGAAGTCGGGCACGATGCGGTCCACCGGTTTCACCATCAGGTGCACGTCGATAGCAGCCTTGGTCAGCGGCCGGACCGCCGCGCACACCAGCGGACCAATGGTCAGATTGGGCACGTAATGGTTGTCCATCACGTCGAAATGGATCATGTCGGCGCCGGCGGCGATGACGCGCGTCACCTCCTCGCCCAGCCTGGCGAAGTCGGCGGAAAGTATGCTCGGCGCGATGCGGTAAGTAGGCATGGGGTGCGGTCGGGGTCGCGGGTGCTTGCGCGCATTTTACCCGCTCGCCTGAGCGAGCGCCAAAAAACGTTTGGCGCCTGCCGGCAAACGGCGCCCGCGCAGTGTAAAATAAACGCATGCAATCCGCGAAGAAATACGACGTCAGCGTCTCTACCGAGACCCAATACATTGCCGACCAGTCCGACGAAAGCAAGGACCGTTTCGTCTTCTCCTACACCGTCACCATCCGCAACAGCGGCACGGTCCCGGCGCAGTTGATCAGCCGCCACTGGGTCATCACCGACGCGCGCAACCAGGTGCAGGAGGTACGCGGCCTGGGCGTGGTCGGCGCCCAGCCCCTGCTGAAGCCCGGGGAGAACTTCGAGTACACCAGCGGCACCGCCCTCGCCACGCCGGTCGGCACCATGCATGGCCGCTACCAGATGGTGGCCGAGGACGGCACCCAGTTCGACGCGGCGATACCGGAGTTCACGCTGTCGGTGCCGCGCGTGCTGCACTAGTACTGCGAATCACTAATTTCGGAACATTGTTCGCATCTGTCGTGATGTTGCAAAATTAACGTGTGTCGATACTAGGTCGTGGTTCGTGGTTCGTGGTTCGTGGCTCGTGGTTCGAACAACGAACCACGAATCGGAGCGCGGCCAGGTCCACCAGACGATGAACAAGAGCAGCCCCAGGGCCACGCCCGCTTCGAGCAGAAACATCCACATGCCTTGTCTATTCTCCGTTCACCATGCGCCGTCCACCAGCGCTTGCAGCATGAACCAGGGACGAGCGCTCGGCGCCGCGGCACTGCTCGCGTTCCTTGCGGCTTGCGCCGTTCAGCCTCCGGCTGCCATCACCGCGGCCCAGGCCTGCCCGGCCGCGGCGCCCTGCCCCCTCCCTCCCATCTGTCCGGCATGCCCGGTGGTCACGTCCGAGCCGCCGAAGGCGAAAACGCTGGAAGCGGTGAGCTGGGCCGAGGTGTCGGGCTGGATGGATGACGATCCGGGCGCGGCATGGGAAACTTTTCTGCGAGGCTGCACCCGGCTCAAGGCGCAAACCGCCTGGCGCGAGAGCTGCGCGCTGGCGCAGCAGCTTCCCGCCGGCGCCTCGGTACGCGACTTCTTCGAAACGCAGTTCCTGCCTTATCGGGTGGCCAACGCCGACGGCAGCGTGCAGGGCCTGGCCACCGGCTACTACGAGCCGCTGCTGCGCGGCAGCCGCAGGAAAGAGGGGGCCTACCGTTATCCGCTCTACGCCGCGCCCGAGGACTTGCTCATTGTCGATCTGGCCGAGATCAACCCCGAACTGAAGCACCTGCGCCTGCGCGGTCGGCTGGAAGGCCGGCGCGTGGTGCCCTATTACCCGCGCGCCGAGATCGAGCGCGGGCTGCCGGCCCTCGCGGGCAAGGAATTGCTCTGGGTGGATGATCCGGTGGATCTGTTCTTTCTGCAGATCCAGGGCTCGGGCCGGGTGCGGCTCGATACGGGTGAGCTGGTGCGCGTGGGATACGCCGACCAGAACGGCCAGCCTTATAAATCGATTGGTCGCAACCTCGTCGAGCAGGGCGAATTGAAGCTCGAGCAGGCGTCGATGCAGGGCATCAAGGCCTGGGGCGCGGCCAATCCGGCAAAACTGGAGACCCTGCTCAAGCAGAACCCGAGCTATGTTTTCTTCCGCGAGCTGCTCAAGGCCGAGGGCGGCCAAAATTCCAACATGGATGGCCCGGTGGGCGCCTTGGGTGTGGCGCTCACCCCCGAGCGCTCGATTGCCGTCGATCCGAGCCGCATCCCCTTGGGTGCGCCGGTGTTTCTCGCCACCACCTGGCCCAACAGCACCCAGCCGCTACAGCGCCTGGTGCTGGCACAGGATACCGGCGGCGCCATCCGCGGCGCAGTGCGCGCCGATTATTTCTGGGGCTTCGGCGATGCCGCCGGCGCCCAGGCCGGGCGCATGCGTCAAAGCGCCAGAATGTGGGTGTTGCTGCCGCGGGATTATCCGGCCCCGAATTGAGAGCCGGAAAATTTCAGCCTTTATTTTGAGTTGTCGGCGAGCAGCTTTTCCAGCTGCGCCTGCGGAATCGCTCCGGGCACGCGCTCGCCGTTGGCGAATACGAGAGTCGGCGTGCCGTTGACGCGGTACTTGCGCCCGAGCGCCAGGTTTTTCTCGATCGGCGTGTCACAACGCGCGGCCACCGGCACCGTGCCGTTCAGCATCAGCTCGCTCCAGGCCTTGGACTTGTCGGCCGAGCACCAGACCGCCTTAGATTTCTCGTGCGAATCCTGCGACAAAATCGGGTAAAGGAAAGTGTAGATCGTGACGTCGTCCACCTTGGCCAGGTCTTTTTCGAAACGCTTGCAGTAAGGACAGTTGGGGTCCGAGAAAATTGCCAGCATGCGCCTGCCGTTGCCGCGCACGGTCTTGACCGCGGCATCCAGCGGCAGGTTTTCCCACTTGATGGCGGACAAATCGCGCAGCCGCTTCTCGGTCAGATTCTGCATGCTCTTGCCGTCGATGATGTTGCCGCTGAAAATGTAATTCATCTTCTCGTCGGTGTAGAGAATCTCGTTGTCCAGACGCACTTCGTACAGCCCAAGGTACGGGGTCTTCGCGACCGCATCGACCTTGACCCCGCCCAGTCGGCCTTCGAGGGTGCGTTTGATGATGGCCTCGCTGGTGAGCTTGCCCGCAGGCTCGGCGGCCTGCGCCAGCGCCAGAATGGGGGCGAGCAACGCGAGAACTACTAAGCGTTTCAACATGGTGTTCCCTTTTCGGATTCAGCCCAAGGCGCGGCGGATAAGCAGATTCTTTACGATCGGCAAGGCATTGGTTAAGTTCAATCCGGCGTTGCGCAATTTCGCCGCGGCGCCGCCGGGTGCGGCGAACAACTGCTGCAGTCCGTCGGTCACCCAGGCAAGCGCGAGTATATCTTCGGCACGCGCGCGCTCATAGCGCCGCAGCAAACGAATTTCACCCGGATCGCGGAATAGTTCACGCTGCAGCAACACCCCGGCCAGATCCCTGGCGTCGCCGAAGCCGAGATTGACGCCCTGACCCGCCAGAGGATGCAAAACGTGGCCGGCGTCGCCGATCAGGGCGATGCGCGGCGCGGCCAGACGCGCCGCGCGCAGCCGCGCAAGCGGGAACTGCATTGCCGGAGACAGCAATTCGAGCATCCCCAGCGCATCCTTGCCGGCCGCGGCCACCCGGGCACATAACGCGTCGGCAGGTATTGCCAAGAGTTCGGCCGCGTGCGCATCGGGCGTAGCCCATACAATGGACATGCGCTGCCCCGGCAGCGGCAGGTAAGCGAGCACGCCGTCCTCGCGGAACCATTGGTAAGCCGTGTCGTGGTGCGGCCTCGCGCAAGCGAAATTCGCCACCACGCCCATTTGCCCGTAGGCTTTTTCCGCGACGGCGATTCCCGCAGCCTCGCGCACCCAGGAATGCATGCCATCGGCGGCGACCACCAGCCTCGTCCGCAGGGTTCTGCCGCTCGCCAGGCCGAGCTCCGCCGCCTCGTCGCGCAGTTGCAGCGCCTCGCACCTGTCCGGACAGATGAGTTCCAGGTTGTGCTGGTGCTCGAGCCCCTGCCACAGCACGGACTGCAAGCGGCGGCTCTCGACGATCCACGCGAGTTCGGGCACCCCCGCTTCATAGGCGGAAAACTGCAATAGCGCATCCGCGCCATCGCCATGGACCAGCATTTCGTGCACGGCGCAAATGCGCGCGCGATCGAGCCGTTTCCATACGCCCAGGCCGTCCAGGAACGCGGCGCTCCCCGGACTGATGGCATAGACGCGGCCGTCCCAGGTGTCGCCGGCGGCAACCGGCGTTTGCGCTTCTACCAGAGCCAGCTTGAGTCCGGCGCCGCGCAGCGCCATGGCGAAGCTTGCGCCGACCAGACCCGCGCCGACGATGACGATATCGAAGTCCATGGGGGAATTTTAAACGCAAAGGCCGCATTGAAACGCAAACACCGCAAAAATGCGACACTTGGCCTGCCGCCGCCTGGTTGCCCAAGAAGCAGGCAGCGCGAGCTGCGCCGGCAGAAATTTTTCCTTTCTGGATTCAGTCGCATAGCGCGCGAGCGCGCTTGACAGGCCTGGTGCGGCGCGAGGATAATCCGCGCCTTCGCCTGGCGAATTAGCTCAGCCGGTTAGAGCGACGGAATCATAATCCGCAGGTCCCGTGTTCGAATCACGGATTCGCCACCATCATTAATTCGGCTCCCAGCGATGGGGGGCGCCCGCATTTCCAGCTTCTGCTATCAGTAAAACCCAATAAAAAAGGCGACATTTGCTGTCGCCTTTTTTCGTTGCGTCTCGATATTACTTCTTATGGCATTTCACGCAATCGGCCGGCGCCTTGACGCTGAACGCCTTCTTGCCATCATGACAAGCACCGCAGAACTTGCCTTCGTTCATGGCAGCCATGGTCAGCTTGTCCGTGCCCTTTTTCATCGTGAACAGCTTGGGCGTTGTATGGCAATCCGGGCATTTCAAGCCTTTGTCCGCGTGCGCCTTGCCGTCGAAAGTCACTTTACCCATAGGCCCACCGGCGAACTCCAGTTTACCAGGCGAAGCAACTGCCGTGACGTTCCCGATCGACAGCATCAGCGCCAGAAATACAGCCAATATCCCAGCGAACTTCATATTATTACCCCCTTTTTTAGCATGTTAAAAGAATGAAAGAATTACGAATATAAACGAACGTTTTGATCAATTGTTGACCAAGATCAAACAATGACCCATCTATAAATTTGGGCTTTCTGCCGCCTGAAGTCCGCTGGGGCGCGGCTACAGGACTCAGGAAAGCAGCAGTGCCCGGATGGAAATTATTCACGCCTTCAGCGAATAAGCCCACCGCCGCCAATGCCTCCCGCACCCCGAACGGTGACGGGGCGCAGGGGCTTGGTCTATAATCGCCTGCCTTGAATCCTGAATCACCGGTCTGGTGTAGTCCCATGCGAAGTAAGCTGCTTGCCTTGCTGATCTGCGCCCTTGTCCTGCCGCTGGCCGCCATGGCGCAGGTGCGACAGATCCCGGATGGCGCCAAGCGCGGCAACATCGTCCACTTTCAGAACGCCATGGTCGAAATCGACGGCAGGCCGATGCGCCTGTCCGCCGGCGCGCAGATCCGCAGCCGGGACAACCTGATCATGGTGCCGATGAGCCTGCCACCCGGCGCGCTGGTGAAATACACGCTCGACGGCACGGGCCAGATACACCGCGTCTGGGTGCTTACGCCGGAAGAAGCCGCCGCACCCGACAAGAAGCCGCAGTGAGCATGGCGCAGAAGCTCTACATCAAGACTTTCGGCTGCCAGATGAACGAGTACGACTCGGCCAAGATGGCCGGCGTGCTCGCCGCTGCCGAGGGCATGGAAGCCACGGCCGATCCGGCCGAGGCCGACGTCATCCTGTTCAACACCTGCTCGGTGCGCGAAAAGGCGCAGGAGAAGGTGTTCCACGACCTGGGCCGGGTGAAACACCTCAAGCGCGCGCGTCCCGGCCTGCTCATAGGCGTCGGCGGCTGTGTCGCGAGCCAGGAGGGCGCAGCCATCGTGGCGCGCGCACCTTACGTCGACGTGGTATTCGGCCCGCAGACCCTGCACCGCTTGCCCGCCCTGATCGAGGCGCGCCGGCGCACGGGCAAGCCGCAGATCGATATCTCCTTTCCCGAGATCGAGAAATTCGACCGGCTGCCGCCGGCGCGGGTCGCGGGGGTTTCGGCCTTTGTCTCCATCATGGAGGGCTGCAGCAAGTACTGCAGCTTCTGCGTCGTTCCCTACACCCGCGGCGAGGAAGCTTCACGCCCGTTCGAGGACGTGCTCACTGAAGTGGCGGAGTTGGCCCTCGCAGGCGTAAAGGAAGTCACCCTGCTCGGCCAGAACGTGAATGCGTATCGCGGGCGAATCGGCGGCGACCGAAAGGATGGCTCACGCGACAGCGCCGATTTCGCGCTGTTGCTGGAATACGTCGCCGAAATTCCCGGCATCGAGCGCATCCGCTACACCACCTCGCATCCCAAGGAATTCACCCAGCGCCTGATCGACGCCTACGCTCGCACGCCTAAGCTAGCGGGCCACGTGCACCTGCCGCTGCAGTCGGGCTCGGACCGCGTGCTCGCGGCGATGAAGCGCGGCTACACCACGCTGGAATACAAGTCCATCATCCGCCGGTTGCGCGCCGCGCGCCCAGGCATCTCGATTTCATCGGACTTCATCGTCGGTTTCCCCGGCGAAACCGAACGCGATTTCGACGCGACCATGAAGCTCATCGCCGAAATCGGCTTCGACGATTCCTATTCCTTCCTCTACAGCCCGCGGCCGGGCACGCCGGCGGCGGAACTCGCCGACGACACCCCGCAGCAAGTGAAACAGCAGCACCTGGCGCGATTGCAGGCGCTGATCGAGCGGCAGGCGCGCTCGATCAGCGAGACCATGGTCGGCGGCGCCCAGCGCGTGCTGGTCGAGGGTGCGGCGAAAAAAAACCCAAACGAGCTTTGCGGCCGCAACGACAGCAACCGCATGGTGAATTTCCCCGGGCCACCGCAGCTCGTCGGCCGTTTGGTCGACGTCACCATCACTGCGGCGCTGTCGCACTCCCTACGCGGCGAAGTCCGCGTTCCACCACCGGTCGGCGAAGTCCGCGTTCCACAGCCGGGCGGCGAAGTCCGCGTTGCGCCTTGAAACCCAAACCCGTAGAAGTCACGCTGTCCCCGGTCGACAACCAGCGCCTCGCCACTCTGTGCGGCGCATTCGACGAGAACCTGCGCCAGATCGAAATCGCGCTCGATATCACGATTTCGCGCCGCGGCGAGCGCTTCGTGCTGAAAGGACTGCCGCGGCAGACCGCGCGTGGAGCCGAAGTCCTGGAGCGCTTCTACAATCAAGCCAAGCGCGGCCTCACCATCGACGACGTGCAGCTTGGCCTGGTGGAAGTCCGCGAGCCGAGCGCGAATGCGGAAACCCCGGCGCTGCTCACGCGCAAGCCCGACCTGCACGGGCGCACCCCGCGCCAGGTCGAGTACATGAAGAACATCCTCGAGCACGATATTACCTTCGGCATCGGCCCCGCCGGCACCGGCAAAACCTATCTGGCGGTGGCCTGCGCGGTGGACGCGCTCGAGCGCGACGCAGTCAAGCGCATCGTGCTGGTGCGCCCGGCGGTCGAGGCGGGCGAGCGGCTCGGCTTTCTCCCCGGCGACCTGGCGGAGAAAGTCAATCCGTATCTGCGCCCGCTGCACGACGCGCTCTACGACCTGACGGGCTTCGACAAGGTGGGAAAAATGTTCGAACGCGGCGCGATCGAGATCGCGCCGCTCGCCTATATGCGCGGGCGCACCCTCAACCACTCTTTCATCATTCTCGACGAAGCGCAGAACACCACGCCGGAGCAGATGAAAATGTTCCTCACCCGCATCGGTTTCGGCAGCAAGGCTGTGGTCACAGGAGATGTCACCCAGATCGACCTGCCGCGCGGCAGCAAGAGCGGATTGATAGAGGCGCGGCGGATACTGGCCGAGGTGCGCGGCCTCGCCTTCACCCTGTTCCTCGCCGAGGACGTGGTGCGCCACCCGCTGGTGCAGCGCATCGTCAACGCGTATGAGCGCCAACAGAACGAAACCTGAGCGCGCCGCGGTTAAACTGGAACTGACGGTGCAAAAAGCGGTGAGCTCCCCCGGCCTGCCGAGCCGTACCGAGCTGCGCCGCTGGCTGGCTGCCGCCCTCGAGCAGAGCGCGGCAATCACCGTGCGCTTCGTCGGCGCCGCCGAAGGCCGCAGGCTCAACCGCGAGTACCGCGACAAGGACTACGCCACCAACGTGCTCAGCTTCGGCTACAGCAGCACCGGGCGCGGCCAGGCCCTCGCGGGCGACATCGTGCTGTGCGCGCCGGTGGTGCGGCGCGAGGCGCGCGCGCAGGGCAAAGCGCTGGCGGCGCACGTCGCGCACCTGACCGTGCACGGCGCGCTGCACCTGCAGGGACACGATCACCAGAAGCCGCGCGCAAGCGCCCGGATGGAGGCGCTCGAAAAGAGGATACTGGCGCAGCTCGGTTATCCGGACCCATACGCCGGCGATGTATGATGAACAACGGCTGACGGGCGGATAATGCCGCCCTGCCCCTCGGCCCCCGCCCGCACCCCATCAGCTATCAGACATCAACATGGAAGAAGAAAAAGCGCATAAACCCTCTCTGCTCGAACGCCTCTCGGCGCTGATCCTGCGCGAGCCGGAGGACCGCGAGCAGCTGATCCAGTTGCTGCACTCCGCCTACGAGCACAACCTGCTCGACTCCGAGGCGCTGTCGATGATCGAAGGCGTGCTGCAGGTGTCGGAGATGCAGGTGCGCGACATCATGATCCCGCGCGCGCAGATGGACGTGGTCGACATCGGCGAAACGCCGGACAAATTTATCCCGACGGTGATTTCGACGGCGCATTCGCGTTTTCCGGTGATCGACCGCGAGCGCGACAATGTCCTCGGCATCCTGCTCGCCAAGGATCTGCTGCACTACTACGCCGGCGAGGAGGAATTCGAGGTGCGCGAAATGTTGCGGCCGGCGGTGTTCGTGCCCGAATCGAAACGCCTCAACGTGCTGCTGCGCGAATTCCGCGCCAGCCGCAATCACATGGCCATCGTGGTGGACGAATATGGCGGCGTCGCCGGCCTGGGGGCCATCGAAGACGGTCTGGGGCAGAGCGGCGTGGAAATTGA
>Ga0080064_1006679_pt1 | contig 12262 bp, 6 predicted proteins | sample Subgrocontami54m_FD_69260 | JGI IMG/M metagenome (GOLD analysis project Ga0080064, IMG submission 69260) | Subsurface groundwater microbial communities from S. Glens Falls, New York, USA - GMW46 contaminated, 5.4 m (SPADES assembly) (version 2) ...
CGCGCCTTGGGCAGGCTCCAGCCCGCCTGCATCAGGCGTCCCGACAGCCAGCCTCCCGCCACATATCCTATATCCCCGAAAATGAACGGTACCCAGGCGTACTTGCCCACCATCGCCAGATCAAAGCCGCGCTCCTTCCGCAGGTACTCCGGCAGCCAGAAGATGATGAAGTAGATCACCGGATCGGTAAAGAACCGCGCCATGATTAACGAGTAACAGGCGCGCATCGAGATGATCTTTTTCCAGTCGAGCGACCCGCGAGCCACCGCCTGCGTCTCCACCGGCGGGCGCACGTGATCCTTTAGCTCGTCGTACTCCTCCCGGCGCAACCAGCGGTTCGTGTGCGGCGGAGAGTAGAGCAGCAGCCACAAGGCCAGCCACACCAGGCCCAGTGATCCGGTAAACAGGAACGATGTCCGCCAGCCGTAGCTCAGCGTGAGCCATGCCACCACAGGCGGCGCCAGGGCCGAACCCATGGAGGATCCGGCGTTGAAAATCCCCACGCCCAAGGCTCGCTTAGAGGCAGGGAACCATTCCGCAACCGCCTTGGCCGCTGCCGGCCAGTTGCCCGGCTCGGCTAAACCTAGGGCAAACCGGCATGCGCCCAGGCTCCACTTGCCCACTGCCAGCGCGTGCATCATCTGCGCCAGGCTCCAGGTGAAGATGAACACGGCGAATCCGCGTCTGGTTCCCAAACGGTCCACTATGTAGCCGGAACCGGCATACATGATGGCATAGGCGATCATGAACAGCGTCACTACGTGCGAGTAATCGCGTTCGTCCATTGCGAACTCGCGCCGCAAATCCACGCTGACCACCGCCAGCGCCAGCCGGTCGGCATAGTTGATCATCGTGGCCAGGAACAACAGCGCCGCCACCACCCACTGCATTCTCGGGATCTTCATGGGAGTTCCTTTTTCGAAGCAGGGGGGAATCCGAATCCACCCACCGGGATGCCCAGCACTCGCGTATCTGTCGTGGACGGCCGGTACGCGGGCTCGGCCACCAACTCAACCCGCACAGGACCGGCCGGGGCCTCCGCCAATTCCATTGTCGTGCGTTGCCAGCCGTGCCGGACGTATTCGGCCACGCCGATCTCGCGCCCTTCGATCAGCACATGGACGCGGGAGCGCTGCACATCGTGGATGTATTGCGGACCCACGTTCACATACAGCTCGAATTGGCGGGCTCCTTCCGGACGGTAGAGCCGGGCCGTGGCATGCGGACGAATCCACCGGTAACCGCCTTCCACACCATACCAGCCATCTTCCAGCTGCCACACCGGCATCAAACGCGTCATCTCGATGTAGGAAAAATCGGGCGCCCCGGGCGCGCGGGCGAGGGTGGAAAGCGTGCGCCTGGCATTGTCCCAACTCAACAACATCAGCGGCCCGGCTTGCAAGCTGCCGGTGTGGCCTCTATCCTCCACGGAATACAGTTTCCCGCCGCCGTTAAGGAAGTTGCGCAGCGCCCCTTGAATCCCCCACCAACTTAGCCCCGGAGGGTGCCCGTCGTAGACGAATGTGCGGACACCCGGCCACTGCTCTGTTACTTTTCGGAGCTGGTCGACGTAGGCGCGATTCTCGTGCGCGGTGGCCAGCGCCGCCTTCCGGTTCTGCTTAAGAACCGCATAGTTTGCCGGCAGCCATAGCGCGAACACGGCCAGCAATACGCCCCAATGCGCGCGCGCCGCGGCAGTGGCGGCGGCAATCGCCAGAAACGCCATTGGCGCATACAGGTAGGCTCCAAAGGTCCGGTTGGGCAACGCCAGCATTGGCGCCAGTAACAGCAGAAACGCGGAAAGAGAAAACCATGTCCTCCGGTCACGGATGCAAACGGCGGCTACGGGCAGCAGCAGCCAGAGCCACGGGAATACCATCACATGGCTGGCGTAGAATGTCACCGTTGCCAGCAGCGATGACGGGGACAGGCTCAGGTTGTAGGAATGGCCTACTTCGTGATTGGCGAACACGGCCTGCAATCCAAACATCGCCGACACCGCAAGGAACGGCGCGAGGCGTTTCCAGTTCCTCTCGCCGAGCCAATATTCGTAAGCGCAGAGTACGGCCGGCAGCATCACCGCATGTTCCTTCGACTTGTAGGCGAGCCAGAAGAATACGAAGCTCAACACCCAGCGCCGGCTGACATAGCTCAGCATGCTGAGCAGACAGAAGAGCCCGCAGTAGACATCGAACAGGAACATCGGCTTCCACATCGCCTCGAACAGCCCCATGTGAAAAACGAAAAACAACGCCCCCGCTCCGGAGGCAAGTGGTGGGAGGCTCAACCGTCGCCCCAGCATCCACACCAGCAGCGCATTCACCAGATGAACAACCTGTATCAGCAGCACGTACCACCGGAAGTTGAGGCCGGCGGTGCGGCTCATCGCGGAGAAAATGAAATGCCCCACCGGGCGGAAGTTGTGCGGATAATACTGTGGCGTGATCAGTCCCCAAACATAGTCGGCAGGCTGCATCTCCCGGTTCCAGCCGATGTTGTCCAGGTCATCATCGGAGAAGTAGCCCTCATAAGCTCCACGATTGGCAACCACAAACAGGAACAGCAGCGCCAGCACCGCGACGGCAACCAGCCCTTTGCGCATAAGGGACTATTCTACCCCGCGCTATCGCTTGGCCCGGAAGGTATCATAGTTTCTGAGGAGTAACTTCATGCAGTTTCCCGGACAAGGCAAGCCTCCCGTCGGTGTCGTTTTCGACTCCGACATGGGCGACAGCATCGACGACGCGCTCGCGCTGGCGCTCCTCTACGCCCTGGACGGCAAGAACGAGGCGCGTGTCATATCCATCAGCGTCAGCAAGTCCAACCTCAAGGCCGCCGCGTTTTCGGAAGTGATGGGCCGCTTCTACGCCGGCGCCGTCAGCGGCGACTTCGGCGCAGTGGGACGAAATCTCCCCGTAGGCATGTCCACGGCTGGCTGGTCTCCCGAGGACACCCCGATGCTCACCGTTCCGCTCTCCCGCAAGTCGGCGGACGGCAAGCCGGTGTATGCCCATGGCATCGATCATCTAAACAACACCGCCGAGGTGTCCGTCCTCATACGGAACGCACTCTCCTCGCAATACGACCAGAATTGCATGGTCGTGCTAACCGGCCCTGCCACCAATCTCGCCGCAACGCTCCGGCTGCCGGGGGTGAAGGAGCTCATTGCCGCCAAGGTCCGCTATCTCAGCTTAATGGGCGGGGCTTTTCCTGGCGGGTTGGGACCGGATGGCAACTCCGAATACAACATTAGGGCTGATATCCCAGCCGCAAAAGAACTGTTTGCCGAATGGCCCACCCCGATCATTGCGTCCGGCTTCGAAGTCGGCAACGCTTTACTCTATCCCGCCTCCAGTATCGAGAACGATTTTTCCTGGACCGATGCCCATCCGCTGGTGGACGCCTACCGCGCCTTTCAGACCATGCCCTACGACACGCCCACCTGGGACCTGACCTCTGTGCTCTATGCGGTGCGCCCCAAGGAGAACTACTTCAAGCTCTCCGAACCGGGCCGCATTAGCGTCGCGGACGACGGCCGGACAATTTTCATCCCGGCCGCGGACGGTAAACACCGCTACATGATCCTGGACCCGGAGCAGAAAGAGCGCATCCTCAAAACCTACGTGGAGTTGGCCAGCTCCAAACCCGTCGTCCGGCAGCGGTTCCGCCGCCCACCCGTTGAACGGAAGCAGGAACAAAAGAAAGCGGAACCGGCCAAACCAGCCGAGGTCAAGCCGGCCGAAACCAAGCCGTAGCAAAACTCACCTTTTCCCGGGAGCCTCGTCCCTATACAATAGAACTATGAGGACTGTGGCTGTTCCGTTGCTGTTTTCCCTCGCCGCGTTTGGCCAGGGCTTCGGCAACCTCTTTGATAAAGCGCCGCCTCATGTGGATGAGGCGCTTCGTTCCCGTATCAACGCTTTTTATCAGGCGCACGTCGATGGCAAGTTCCGCGCGGCGGACCAGCTTGTCCATGAGGACAGCAAGGATGTCTTCTTTGAAGCGGATAAGACCAAGTTCCGGGGCTTCAAGATCGCCGGCATCACCTATGAGGAGAACTACACGAAAGCTAAGGTGGTCGTCGACGCCGATATGGATTTTTACTTTGGCGGTTTCGGCAAGATGGAAGTCAACCGGCCGGTCTCCTCTCTCTGGAAGCTGGATCAGGGCCAATGGTGGTGGTACGTGGTCCCCTATGACCGCACCGTGGGACGCGACAGTCCTTTCGGCCGAATGAAGGAAACGCCGGAAACGCCGGGCGCCCCGCGCGCGGACCTGATGGCCAACTTGGATAACGCGCCGAAACTGGCCGACATCAAGAAATCGGTTGCCGCCAGCAAGGCCGAAGTGGAACTCGACAGCCAAAAGCCTTCCGCCGAAAGCGTCGTGATCAGCAACAAGTTCGCCGGCCCGGTCACGCTGGAATTGCAGGTTCCCGAGTTGCCCGGACTCGAGGGCCGCCTCGACAACTACAAGCTGGCGCCCGGAGAAAAGGCTACGCTTACCCTCGTCTATAATCCTCCCAACAAGTTGTGGCGGCCGGAAGTGGTGGCCAAAGGGGTGGCCCAGCCCACGATGTCGGAAATGTTCATCAAGATCAACTTTACGCTGCCTCCCGCCCCCGCCAAGCAATAAAGAGCAAGGGGCCCCGCCCGCGCCTCCCAACTGGCCAGAATCACACTTCTGCGGACGGCACTTTCGGATTGCGGGTGTCCCTTAGTCTTAGTTCTTAGTTGGCACCCCAGTTGCTTCTACTTTCCACGGAGGCAATTGGAAAGATGATTACTGCCATTGACAATGCGCGCCTGTCGAGTTCCATCGGCACCCTGGGCGGCTCACAAAGACAACTCACACCGGCCGCGAACCCTGATGATTCACAAGGCTTTGAGCAACAGCTCTTTCAGGCTTTGTCCAACTCTTTGTCCCGTTTGGGTCCCGCCGGCGGCAAACTTCAGGTGGATGTTCAGGAAACCGGGCGACGTGATTCCGCCGGCGCATCTTCCATGCGGCAGTTTCTGGTCACTGTCACCCCGGTCCTGGTCCCCTCGACGGCCTCCACCACCACCGCCGCCCCTGTTGTGAGCCCTGTTGTAGGCCCTGTTGTAGGGAAGATTCATATTCTGCGAACCTCGGAGGTCGCGCCCGATAGCATGGAACGTCTTCCTCCGATTGGTTCCAACAATCTCTCCGTCCATGACTACGAGGACCCCGTTCCTGAACTTGTTGGCATACTCCAGAAGATGGGGGTGAACACTGCGGGAATGACCTTTGAACTCTACGATGACGTTATCGAGAATCTGGGGGGCCACTACACCAACCACCTGATCCGGGCGGACTTGGGCAATGGCAAGAAGGAAGATTTCTCGGTGGAGTGGACGCTCAGGAATCCCAAGGTGACCGCGGTGGAGATCGCGCGGCTCTCCAAAATGAGTTCGGCTCAGGGCTAGCTGGCCGCAACGGGCCGTCCCCGCCCCCAAACGCCTGCGCGCCCAACAGCAGCTTGCTTAGTTTAGGCCCGGACGGGCTCCTTTTTGCGGGCTCTACGCTCAGAAGCGCAAAGGGCGCCGTCCGCGCCCCCAAACGGGCCAGAAACACGCGGGTTAGCGTTAGCGCTGCGGACGGCAGCTTCCGTTTTGCGCGTGTTCCTCGGAAGAGGCTTGGCGCAAAACTTCTCTGACTACGGCGCGATCGCTATAGTCGGGTTGTTGCCGGGGAACACCAACTGTCCGTTCGGAAGGGAGAGGATGATGCCTAGCGGCCGCGCAGGTCCTGTGGCGATGCCTGTTGTGATCTCAAAGGCGATCTCGTAGACACCCACGGAATTGACGGCATAGGTGGCCGAAACCAGACGCACTCCGGAATCGTTGATTCCCACCAAAACCGGAGCGATCATGTTTTGACCAGGTGACCCGGTCACTCCGGTGATTGCGTTCGGCGTGACTTGTCCGCCACCGGTGATGAAGGCGCGAATGACCTCTCCGTAACGGGCCGGATTCTCCGGCGTCACGTAGGTGCCATTGGGCCGGATCGCAGCCGCATAGCGGCGTCCTTGTGAGTCAACAGTTTCGAAAATGCCCGGTTGCAGCGTCAGCACCTGGACATTGTTGACCACGCTGGAGCCCGTCCCAACTCGCACCGTCACAGAAACGGTTCCACCGCCCACAAGATCAAACGGCGCCTGCATCGTCACCGATTCGCGCCCATTGATATTGCAGACATTGTAGATGGGTGCGGGGCTGCTCCCGAAAAGAATCTCGATTCCCTCCAGGCGCGTTGGCAATGGCCCAAGAATGATGTTCGACACAGTGCATCCGCGGAGGTCTGGCGCCAGACCGGTCCCGACCATCGTGTAAATAGACCCGCCGACCACCGCTCCCCGTTCGCCGGAAGCCGTATTAAAGAAGTCCAGCGCATTGATTCCAGGACCCGGCAATTGGGCCGTGAGGTTGAAGGTAACCCCTTGCAGTCCGGCCACCGACGCATTCACCTGGATTCCTCCGGCCAGCGCCCCTGCGCGGACCGATACACTCGCCCGCCCATTGGCGGCCGTCACTGCCGAGGCCGCGCTCAACGTGCCCCGGTTGTCAATCACCGTGAAATTGATGGTCTGTCCCGGAACCCCGGACCCGGCGGTATCTATTACTTCCACCACCAGCGGTGCTGCAAAGTTGGTGTTGATGAACGTGGTTTGGCCGTCCCCGCTGATCTTGGAGAAGCCGGAGAGTGTGGCGCTGGCCGTAGCCGTAAACGTGATATTGGGCTGAGTTCCGCCCACAGCCGCGGCGCGAACGATTACGGTGCCGGGGACTGCCCCCAGCCGCACGTTATTGGTGGCGCGCCCAAGGCTATCGGTCACCGTTGTGCTGTTGGCGAGCGTGGCGGTGCCGGTGACCACTTCCCACCGGATCGTGGCTCCCGGCAGCTTGTTACCGCCGCCGTCACCCAGTTCTACAATCAGGTTTCCCGGCAGGTTCTGATTGGTTTTGGCGGTTTGGTTGTTGCCGGAAAGAATAGTAAGAATCCCAGGATCACCAGGATCGACGGAGAGGAAAATGACACGCTCACTGAAGCCGCCGACGTTTAACAGGATCTGGTGGCCAAATCCGGCCTTGCCGGACAGCTTGAGGTCGCAGATTCCGATCCCGGTTTCGTTGGTCAATGGTACGGCCTTGGGAACGCAACTGACCACAGGTCCATTCTCAGGCTTGTTATCCGTCCTGGGTTCCATGCCGATGTAGGGCATGACCGCGCCGAAGGCGGCTCCAGAGGAGGATTGCACTTGAATCTTGATTGCCCCCACCAGAGTCTGACCCGCCTTTCCTCGAATGCTCAATGGGTCATTGGTGGGCTCCAGGAATGTGATGGTCGGTGGCGGAGCCTGGTTTCCCGTGGTAGTAATCGCCAGATAAGTGGTGCTGAACATGGTCACGGAAGAATCCGACGTGCTCGCCGTCATCACAGTTTGGTTAAACGTTTCGCCAAAACTCAACACCGGAGCCAGCAGAGTGTTTTGCGTGCGGCCATTGGCGTCTGTAATGGTGGTCCGCCGGTCTTGTGTGTCGCCCTGCTGTCCTTCCGTGAACGCTCCCCCGCCCTGGGTTACGGCCCAGGTGACAGTGGCGCCGGCCACTAAGAGTCCAGACGTATTCCTTACCTCCACAACCAACGGCCTGGGCGCGAAGTTGCCTTCCCGGACCACCTGGCCGTCACCGGAGATGTTGGTAATGCCTCCGGCTCCTGGCGTCCCGCCGCCCCCGCCGCCTCCGCCTGGAGCGGCCACCTTGAGGACAAAGTTAGTGCTGAGACCGGAGCCGGTGATAGAGACGTTCACCTGTATATCACCAGGGGTGGTTGGCGCGTTCACCGTGGCAAACGCCAAGCCGGCCGCATTCGTGTTCACCGTGGGAGAGCCGTCGATGCTGGCTCCCGAGGTCGGAGTGGTAAAGACGACAGGGGCATTGAAAAGCGGTTTCCCGGACAAACCAATCAGGCGGATTCCAATGGGCAGTGACTTGCCGCCCGGAGCAAGCGACGCCTGATTCTGGTTGTACCGAAGGAGCCCATTACTGGGATCTTCCGCAAGTGTGGAAACCGGGCCCGCGAAAGTCACCAGGCCGGGAAGATAAGTTAGACTGTTCGTCCCGATTATGTTCGGCGAGGCCGACCCCAGGTCCGCCGTATAGAGGGTATTCAAAGCGGACGGCGCCAACAGGTTCAATGGCGCGGAAATGAATATCCGCGAGGCACTGGGCACTTCCCCGGACCTGACTACTGTGTCCACGATGGGAATATTGCCGAGCGACCCAAAAAAGGCCTCGGTAACCGACGGGGTCCCCAGCGTCTCGCCCGCTCCCGGCAGCGGCGGCAGTGAGACCCGGTACAACTTTCTCGGACTCGCGGATTGGGCTGATGTGATCGCATAGGCCCTATCGTTGGAAGTCACTTCCAGCTTTTCGAAAACAAATCCGGACAAACCCTCCGTAGTGCTGGGCAATTGTGTAAATCCGCTGTTCGTGAGATCCAGCGAAAAGAAATAGAGTAGCCCTCCCGTCTGCGGAGAAAGGTTCACAGCGATCGCACGGGTGCCATCCGGAGTGAAGTAGAGTTTCCCGACGTTGACGCCCTGAATCGTAAATTGACGCCGCACGGCGTTGGAATCGATCGTCGTTGCGCGCGGGTCGATTTCGAGCACCCGCCCTTGCGTGCTGACATAAATAAACCCGTTCGGTGCGGTGGCAATCGATGCCGCCGTCACACCCGGCAAGGGGATTTGTCCGGCCACGGTGTTATCGGACAGATTCATCGCGGTGACCCGCTGCGCTGCCGGACTCACCAGGAAGGCGCGTTTGGAATCCTGGCTGAAGGCCACCTCCGTAGGCGCAATGCCCACGTCCAGAAAACCCGTTTGGATCTGCGTGTCCGTGGCCGTATCGAAGATATTCAGGTTTCCCGCGACTATCAACAGACGCTTGCCGTCCGGGCTGATGCCGGCCGCCGTCACGGTCTGCCCCAGGCTTAAGGCGGAACCCACCGGGGTGAAGGTGGAGTTCAATACCTGCAAGGTGTTGCTGCCTGACCGCGCGATGACATAATACTTCACTTCGGCAGCGGTGGCGGACGGCTTGCGCAGCAAAACAAGCGCCTCCGTGGATGCCGTAAAGCTACCCACCAATGTGGGCGGCGTCCCTCGATACACTTGCGCGGTCCCGGTCGCGCTTCCGGAAAAAGTCGGAAAGACGAAGGTGTTGTCGGCGAATAGGCCTCCTGCCACCGCGGCGAGCAGAATTAGGGCAAGGCTTGATTTTTTAAAGAGCAAAGGAACCTCCTTGAATATTTGGAACGCTGTACCGGCGGGACGCGGGGACGCACTCATTATTTTAACACGCGGATTTCCGGCTTGACTTGGCATAATTTCGTAAACCATGGATTTTGTTTTAGGCTGTTCGGAAGCGCAAAGGGCGCCGTCCGCGCCACCAAACCGGCTGGAAACACGCGAGTTACTGCTGCGGACGGCAGCTCCGTTTTGCGCGTGCTCCTCAAAACCCACAGGCGGAAATGGACATGGAAACAAACAAAAAGGGGGAGGCCGTAGCCTCCCCCCTCTGTTTTTACTGCTGTTGGTCTTTACGTCCTAGTGGCCGAGAGTCTCACTCTTGGAACCAGTACGGGAACCAATCGAGTCGTCCATCACCAGAGCAATGTAGCCCTGAGCCAGCTTCTGGGCGCCGAGGTCGCTGATGAAGGCGTACCCGTGTCCATACTGGAACTGGCATTGCGCGATGATATAGCCCTGGAAGCCAGCGGTTGCCGTGACGGCGCCGCCGTTAGCCAGAGACCAGACGAAGTGCTGACCACCGGTGATCGAAGGCGAGGGGAACGACAGGCAAACGTTGCTGCTGCCAACAATTCCGTAGAAGTTGATGGTGCAAGCGCCGGTCTGCAAGGAAGTCCCGAACGGATCCTTCGAGGTGTTGGAGATGGCAAGACCCGTGTCAAAGCCTGCCTGGTTGGTCACGAACGGGAACAGAATGTTCGAGCGGCAGGAGTTGATGGTCAGCCAAGTGCGGTTGACAGCGGTGTCGATGAAGCGCGGCAGCGAAGCTGTTGTGCTTGCAGTGGACACTGTGCTGATGGGCGCCAATGAGCCGTTAACCGTGGCCGTGCCGAGGCTCGGCAGGTTGTTGGTCGTGTTGGCGTTGTAGGCCACAAACACGCGGATATTGATGCGCTCAATAGCCGTGGTGTCGGCGTTGATGATTTCCCAAACTGCCTGCCCGGTTCCACCTACGATGGAAACCTGGTTGGAGTTGAATCCAGGGCCTGTCGCCCCGGTCGCCACGCTGCTGAACGGGCCGGCCCCGTTGGGGTCAGTCGAGGTCAGCCGCGCCTTACCAGTGATGTTGAGTACGCTAGCCGTGGTGCTTCCACTCTGGATGCTGAAAACGTTCGGATTGTTTTCAACCCAAACTTGCAGTCCATTGGCAACGTTGTTGAAACGGGCAATCAGGCGAGTGCCGTGATCGGCCAAGCCCAAAGTTCCGAGGGACGTACCGGCTATGACGCTGGCGTTTTGAGCGCTCCCGGGCCATCTGGTTCCGTTGGCGGCAGCCTTGAAGAAGCCAGTCTCCGTTTGGAACGGGAAGCCCAGGACGTCTTGGCTGACCGGCGTCGGCGGAATTTCACCGGTGGTTCCAGGATTCGCAGTGTTCTGACGGCGGAATACCGAGGGGAACAGTTCCTGGAAGCGCAAGCTGTTGGATACGCCGTCGCAAGTGGTAACGCTACCAAGCCCTCTTCCATTGTCACCCAAGAAGCCGCTGTTGGATGAGTTGGTGCCGTTGGCGTTCTCGCACTGCAGGCAGCTCTTGGCGTCAGCCACCGAGAAGGTGAGCGAGTTCTGTGCGATAGCCACGGTGGGAGCCGGGTTGGTGATGGGTAGGGCGATCGGGTTGCTGACGCCGGATGCGCTGGTGGAAATCACGAGCGAAACCGAAGCCTGCGCGCCGGACGGAACACCCAGTTGGCTGGCATTCACGCGCACGTTGGTGAGACGTAGAATGCGGCTGTTCTGAGAGCCCGGAGCGTCAAACGGAATACCTTGCCAGATCAAGCTGTTGGCCGAAGCCTGGCGAGCCTGGTAGGCGTTTCCTCTGCTGCCCTGTAGCGGATAACCCGTTGTGTTCGGATTGTAAGTACCCGTCCCAGGGAAGCCGAAGGTGTTGGAACCGTAGTGGTTGCCGCAGACGCCAATGATGATCGGCTGTCCGGACCCGGCAGGAACCGAATACGGATAGTCGCCGGAACCGCAGATCACCTGGTTGGCAGGCGTCGGCTCGTCAATGAACAACAGCGCTTCCGAGAAAGCGCCGCCACTAGCGGTGGATGAGACCAGCAGACGGCTGGTGACATTGATGCTGGGCGATGTGAATACCTGAATATTCACCTGCGGCAGGATTTGGTTGTAGAGGTTCGGGGTGCCGCCGTTGCAGATGATGAGAACATCACCGACCGGCTCGGCCACGCCTTCCGCTCGGATTGAGGGCGTACCAGCAGCCTGAGCTGTACAGCTCAGCGCCTGCTGCACTTGTGCGAAAGCTGATACTGATGCGATCATCAGGACAGCCAACGCTAGAAAAATTTTGCGCGAATCAAGCATTTCCTTCTCCTTGTGCAAAGTTCGATATTGATATTGAATTGATGGAAGTTTCTCTCAACCTGAGCCTCAAAATCCCGCTCGAACAGTAGGTTTTAAGACCCGGCCGCAAACTCTTAGGAAGGCTCCGACACCGGTGGGTACCGCGTCCTTCTCCTCGGTCTGTCGTCCGTACAGCATCTGCACTAGCAAACTCAATTTTGTTTTTGTTCTTCCAACTCTTGTGCTCTCGGGATTCATTCGTTCAATGAATGCCTCATTATGTAACTGCTCTGTACTGCAAAAAACAACCGTGGACGCGGTCACATTATTATTAACACTAACTGCTACACGATGTCAAGCCCGATGCGCCTATTTTTTCAGGCACATAGACTTCCAGCATCCGCTCAGCGAGCCTTGGCCCCCTGTTCTAATGCTAGTCTTCGATTAGAACACAGCTTCCCGTTTCGAGTCAAGGCAGTCTTGTCCAATACAAGATGAGCCTGGAGAACAAGTCTTGTCCAATACAAGATGAGCCTGGAGAACAGGCCGATTCCAATACAAGATGAGCCTGAAGGGAGCCGGATGGGCCAAGCTGGGGATTGCTCATTCGAATGCAGAAGATCGAGA
>Ga0080064_1005327_pt1 | contig 12258 bp, 7 predicted proteins | sample Subgrocontami54m_FD_69260 | JGI IMG/M metagenome (GOLD analysis project Ga0080064, IMG submission 69260) | Subsurface groundwater microbial communities from S. Glens Falls, New York, USA - GMW46 contaminated, 5.4 m (SPADES assembly) (version 2) ...
CTAGTTTTCTCACATACAGAATGTACTCTTTGTCGTTTCGCGCGTTTAATGTAACTGATACTTGGTATCCCCATGCAGATCCATCACCAAGGCAAATGCCAATAAACTCTGCAAGCTCTTCACTCTTTTTCGGTAATACTACATTATGCTTTCTGTTTAGATTAAATCTATTTGCACATAGGAGAGAGCAAAACTTTCTTTTCGCCTCTCGTTTTTTGAAGTCTTTTTTACAAAAAGTGCAAATCCCTCTCATGTTATTTACTAATCCGCTCTGCAATTAGTATAAAACCTTGAGCTTCAATAAGGCAAGTTTGATATAATTGGCAACACGGAGAGGTGTCCGAGTGGTTTAAGGAGATAGTCTTGAAAACTATTGTAGGCGCAAGCTTACCGCGAGTTCGAATCTCGCCCTCTCCGCACGTAGAAAAAGCCTCCTCCAAACTTGACAACAAACCACTCTTTAGCGCACACTAAAAAGGTATGCGTTTAACTGCCCGCGCTGTTTTGTGTTCGTTTCTTTTCTCAGCAATTCTGTTCCTTGTTAGCTCGGTTATCTTCTCAAGAACCTCCCTTGCCCAAGGAACATACTCTACAACCCCCTCGTACCAGTCTTCAACAGACAGCGTCAACCCGGATGTTATGCAAAATCAACACACAAGAAGTCAGATTCTCCTCATTGAGACGATGAATGCCATTGCTTGTCAGATTGCCGGCATTGACCTGATAGATCCTCAGAGAGGCTGTTTGGGCATTGATCCACAAACACGAAAAATAGGCTACGTAAAGCCTGTGGACGCGGAAGGCCGCCCACTCCTCGGAGGAGCAATCGGCGGCATGACTGGTATGATGGCTGCTCTCTATAATCCTCCAGCTAGCTCGACAAACTACATCTCCTATCTGCAAGGAGAATTCGGTTTAGTGAAGTCTGCCAATGCGCAAGTAAGTACTGGTGAAGGATTCAGTAGGTTTACCAATCTTCTTGATCTTTTTGTCTTCACAAGGAATCTTGCTTACTTACTCCTGCTTATTTTCTTTGTCGTTATCGGGCTTGCTATCATGCTTCGCGTCCATATCGACCCACGAACAGTCATGACCGTTCAGAGTCAAATCCCAAAAATCATTATTGCAATTATTACCATCACCTTTTCCTATGCAATCGTTGGCCTTCTCATAGATACCATGTGGGTCACGACCTATTTTACGATTAATGCGGTCACTAAGGATCGTGATTGTGACAATCCGGGAGGAAAGTCTCTGAACGAAGCAGTAACAAATAGCCTTCTTGATAACCCGATTTCCTTCGTGACGAATATCTTTGGTGATGACACCGGCTGTCTTGGTAGATTTGATGGTATCACTGGTCTCTCAAAAAACGTCTCCACAACATTTGGTGATGCAGTGAGTCGTACCGTTCTTGCGACATTATTCGGCGCCGATGAAAGCCTTCCAGACTGCGGCTGGAAACAGGCTCTCACCCTTTCGTTAGGTGATTGTGTAAAAGTGAGCGGCTTTGGGGTTATGAAGTTTCTTATATCCTTTGCAGCCTTCTTTATTGTTCTCATCGCGCTGTTAATTGCGCTTATGAAAACGTGGTTTATGCTCATAAAAGCCTACATAAAAGTCATCATTAATGTCATTCTCGCACCACTCTGGATCGTCACGGGATTGATGCCGGGAAGTTCTTTAGGTTTTGGTTCCTGGTTTAAAAATACCCTCGCCCACCTCTCTGTCTTTCCAGCAACTGCCTTAATGCTTATTATGGCTCGCGTTCTGGCAACGAATATTCCAGCCAGCAATCCACAAGATACGGTGTTCATTCCACCCCTCCTTGGCAATCCAAATATTCCGGATAATGTGAACTGGCTTCTTGCTGCAGGTTTTATCTTTATGACCCCTGATATGGTAACCGTACTTCGTGACGCGCTGAAGCAACCACCATCTAAGATGGGTGGCAATATTACAAAACGCATCATGAGTGGTGCGGGTGGTGGTGCACTCCAGTCGGCTGGAGGGTTGGGATTGACCTTGAGTGGACTTCGAGGATTACCTATAGTGAGTAATATGTTCAGTAAAGGGGATGTTCCGCATGCGACTGGACCTCTTCCCCATGGGGTCGGTGGTGGCGGAGGCGGCGACGAGCAAAAATAGTTGATAACGACGCTTCTCTATCACGTGATCATTAGTCATCATCAAATGTCTCTTTTGCGATATAGAGAAGTGTTGCTAGCGCAATAAGCTGCAACGGGAAGTTAAGCTTATCTACCGGTACTTCAAGCCAATTTCTCGCTCGAGCCACAGGCAGTAACTCTTTATATTTCGCAGGCGTAATGAGTCCACGTTCTTTCATCAAATCAACAAAAAGGCGTTTCTCAGCAGCTTGCCAGACAGGCATTCTTTTGCCATACCAGCTTTGGATAAACGATGCCAGACCAGCGTACTTTTTAATACCCCCAATGATTGGCAGTACACTCATAAAGTCTGATCCATAGACTTTAAGCATTGCATCTGTCCACTCACCCATCAATTCTTGTGCCAGATCAAGATCGTAGTTTTGCACAGGTTTATAGATTGCCGTAAGCGCTCCAACGACATCTTCTGGTTTTCGAAGATCCTTCAGATGTCCGAGTAACTCATTTTCGGCTATTGATGCTTTGGCATTGTCCATATTGTTGCCAGCACGCATGGTAAAGGCTCCTGTCTGACCAATCGCCGTCATTTTCAGAAGATCCACAGGCGCATCACCAGACCAGAGCACAAAACCATGATAGTTTTCGCGGTACTTAATAAACTCTTCGAAGTACGTTGGCTCTCCCCGTATCGCTCCACCTTCTTCATCCAGTCCTCCGTGATGCTGATCCCAGTCTTCTCTCATCAGCTCGACAAACGTACGAACAGTACCATTCTGGAGTTGGTTGTCGAGATGATTTCTTACCGTTTGACGCTCCAGAAGCAGCGCCTGATAGCTTGCTTGATCATTAGCAAGCCGTTGCGGGCCTCCTGGCCCCGTATAATATTGATCAGCAGGATTTGGCGGCTCGACAAATCCAGTCTGGCTTCTAGGATCAGGGATTCTGTCATTATTTGGTTGCGTCCTATCTAAAACAATGTCTAGGTTGTAATCGACATTTCCCTGCTGATCGATGAAACGAAGATCGTCGAAGCGTACTCCTTGACGAAGCAGTGTATCTCGATTCTCTGTGACTGCATCACGCATATAGCCGAGATCCTCCGTCGTCCGTCTGAGAATATCCTGAAAATTTGCTTCGTTGAAGACGCCATTCGGAGCAATTTCAATTGGAGCTCCTCCGCTCATAGGGACATATTGTAAGGGTCCCATTTGACCATTTTGCTGTAGCCAGTTAGGCGCTGCCCACTCATCCCTCAGGCTTTGCATCACACGACCCTGAATCTTATGTGATTTTAAGAAAATCTTATCCGGCTGGTACTCGATGATCTTTTCAAGAAGCGCCATTGCTGGTACGACTGAATCTCGTGCATTTTGATTCTTCTCAGCATCTCGTGATCCTAGGTAATCAAGCGTTGAACGCATCTTTTCGAAGCGAAGGCCAGTTCCGAGCCACTTCGAGTACTCATTCAGGTTATCCCGCATCTCTTGAATCTGCTCCCTGTTCCCAGGTGTTCCATTGATGTAGATATACATATTCATTGCAGCAATTTCCTCGATATTTGGAGGGGCATGGCTCTCTGGGTCAAGCGTTATATAATCAACGCCTGTTGCGAAGCGGTGAAAAAACTCTTCTCTGGTAGTAGGTCCAGCAGCTCCTATATTGTTTGCCGCTCGAAGCTGCTGAAAGGCTTGAGACTCTGCGTTCTGCGTCCTGTACGTATCAAGCATGAAATCCCATCCTTGGCGCATGAAGTCTCGAGAAATACTCTCATTATTATGAAGTCCTGTCTCCATTCTCCAACTCAACCAGGTATATAAGTCACCACATCGATTCGGATTCTGCTTATTCATCTGGGTAATTTCATGATTTTCAAGAAAATCGACTGCACCATGTTTATATTCATGATGCCTTTGTTTCATCGACTTGACGTGATGCGGTTTTATCCAGAGATCTCCTGGCCCCCAATGGCCTTCTCCTTCTTCGAAGATAAGAGCAGCTGTAGGCTTTGGCCCTGGGACAAAGTATTTTGCCTCCAAATGCGTACGTGGTGAATAAGCGTAGAGAATATCCTGCAAGAAATACTGATTGATCTGTGAAGCTTTTGTCAGACGACTCTCGGCAGCCAGAGAGATGAGACGTTCTGAGGCGATCATCATACCTCGTGAAATTGTCATAATACGACCAAGTTCCCATTCCTGTAACTGAGCACCATTGAGTGTTGATCGCATATTGACAACCTCACCGTTATCAAGCTGCTGGTAAATAAGTCCCCTGTTATAACGATCATTAAAGATACGCTTTGCGCGTTCTTCGACCACTGATTTATCTTGTCGGGTATGTATGGTCACTTTATTTCCCCTCTCTATTCGAGAAGATGAGGAAGTCTTTCCTAACACATCTTCTGCGCTCAAATAACCATTCTTCTCTGCCATCGCCAGACGAAGCTGCTCCTCATAGATATCCATCATCTGACGAACGCCAATGAATCGATGAGCGCGGTCGCCGAGGTCACCACCAAACTGTTTGATAAAGCCGAAGAGCTGCTCTGGTTGAATATCTGTTCTATGGAGAATTGCATTAGCGTTATGCAACGTCTCACGAGCCTGTCTTTCTTTGGAGTACGTTTCATGATCGTTTCGTAATTCAGTCTGTAAAACGGCGAAGATATGCTCTCGCTGTTGGGGAGTTAAAGCATTAGGAGCTGGAGGGGCTCCACCTGGAGGGATTCCCATTTCTGGCATTTGTGCGAAGTCCCCTTGTCGAAGAGCATAATACTCTTGCAGTACCTCGGTTCCATGATCTTGTTCGAGCTTCTGTCGTGTTCCTTGATATATATTCTGGACATAGCTCATAAAATAATGTTCACGCTGCCCTTCAATAAGTGGGTTAAAGGCCCGATCCCAGAACTCATGTGGCTTACTATCCACCCCTTTGTAGAGATCGTTAAAGATTTTATCTCGCGATCTCCGATGCCAGATGATCTTACTGATATTCATTTCTCTTCCTGTTTCATCATCAACAACCCCCTCGATAACCTGTTCCTGCCATCTCTGTTTCGTACGATTTTCCCCTATCTCTTTCCCTTCCTGTCCTTCCAGCGTAGTCGCGATTGAGCGAAGATTTGCAATTGCTTGTATGACTGCACTCGCCTCTGCTTGCCCCGCCCCTGGTACCAGTGCGTTGACCACATGTTGTATTGATGGGTGCTGGTTCAATCGATTTTCTAAGAGTTTTATGGCATTGTTGAAATCTTCACTTTTTACCGGCTGTGCTTTTTCTGGATTTGGTGGCTGACCAGGAAGTGCCTCATCATAGAGATGGTTATCTGGATTTTCTCGCTCTACAAGCTCCAGAAAATTTTGTCTGATATTTTCTAGATTCTCGTCATGGAATTGATTCGGAAAAACATCCCGATACATTTGAAGTTTCTCATCTATAGCCTCTGGGATCGCCCGCTGATGAAGCTGGGTTTCTGCGTTAATTTGTGTTTGATGAAGCGTCGCTTTACCATTTGCAGCTACTGCAGTAGGTTCGACATGCGCCTCCGTTACTGCTTCGGCGATTTGATCATCGTGTCGGAATCTTCGTATTAACTGTTTTATACCATCATCATTTACCTGATCTTCTATATTCTTAAAACCTTCTCGCTCAGCGATGTCGTAGACGAGGCGCACCATATCGCTTTGGATTTTATCGACATCTCGACTGACATCTGCTCCCTCAACAGCTTCCTTTAATGCTTTCAAGGACCACTCATCCATTTTTGCAGCCAAAAATTTTTCTTTTTCTTTGGGATCATCGGGTATATCTTTCCGATCCTTGCCGAAGATTTTCTCGAGGTGTTTTTTTATTTTCTCTTTGAGTTTTGCTTGCTTCACCGCCTCAATCTTTGTCAGATTAACGTGCACATCACCATTTACTTCTGAGACGATTCCGCTTTCGTATTTTGCAGCAGTGGTTCCACCACCCTTTCGAGCAGTGCTGTGTGAACTGACAAGATTTTCAGAAGCACCTTCACCAGACATACTTAAAGCATACGTAAAAGAAGCTGGCGTTGTCAAACGAATCTGCTCTTTGTTTTCCATACGGCGGCAGTATAGAACAGCACCTCAAAAAGCACTTGATAAGGAGATTACAGGAAGCTTACAAGGAGCTTATACGTCTTTCGCTTTGCATGCCTCAGCAATGAAACAATATGCGCAGTTCTATGGGGTAAGCCTGATTCCTCGGCCTTTCACTGTTTCCAGATGTTTGGGATTATTGGGGTCTTCTTCGATCTTTCGGCGAAGACGAAAGACGAGTTGGTCGATCGCTTGATCAGTCACTCCTTCGGTCGTTTTACTCTCCTGCCAGACAACACGAATGATCTCATCACGCTCAATTACTTGTTCTGGATGTTTGAGGAGATACTGGAGCAGCCGATACTCTGCAGCGGTTAATTTTTGCGAGAGCACACTCTCCCCTTTCATAATTTCTCGTGTCTCATCGTTATACGAAAGCTTCTCCAACTCTGTATGTTCTGCTCGGTAACGAACAAAGTCTGTAAACAGCGGAATCGTTATCTCCTTCTCCTGAATGAGACCTATCTGCTCCAGATAGGAAAGAGCACCCTCATCACCCACCCCGATCTCTTTTCCTCCGCTTAATCGTTTGAGTATTGTCTGCTCCTGGGTCGTCAGGGTCTCCCAGATCTCATACGAAACGCTTCGCACAACCTTACTCTTCAGAAAAAATGAGGTTAAATCCTTCTGCTCTGGCATTTCTGCAAAGTATTCCTCAACACAGATCTTTGCCAGCTTACTTAAGCCACGGGTTAAATGGAGAATCTCTTTTTGTACTTCTCCCGGTAGCACCTTTCCAACGAGTTTTTCAATATAGGAAAATCGAAACGTTAGCCCTACTTCATCATACAGCGGCAGGTACACATCATGCCCTGAGACGAGTGGGTAAACATCGGAAAGGAGAGTCGGCTCGACTGATTGATCAAGTGGGCGATTGAGAGAAAAAACGACTGAAAATTTGTGTTTGGCCCGACTGCGAAGTACTGAAAGATTGGCGAAGAACTGTCCGGTCACTTCGGGGAAATACGTCTTGAACCGATCAAAGAGAAAAACGACCGTTAAATCCTTTTCTTCACTCAGATACTCGATCGCTCGTTTCAAACCAGTAAACAAGACCGCATCATCGTGGAGCGAAAATGCTTCTTTAAAAAGACTATCGATCTTCTCAAAGTCTTCTTGCATCTTCCTCTCTCGAAGCGACTCGGAGAGTGCGAGAAAGAGAAATTTCGTCACATCAAAAAGACTGTACTGTCGAATCTCAACAAACTCGACGAGAACGAAATGGAAGGTTGCTTCATCGCTCCCCAAATGTTTCTCGCGAACGGAACGATTATAGACGAGCAGCTCAAAAAGCGTTTCCTTCCCTACCCCAGGAATACCGATCATTTCACAGGCGCCGCCATTTTTAATGTAGGTCAGTATTTTTTCTATTTCCCGAAACCTCGTATCTGCGGGAAAGAGCGCTTCAAATTTCTTCGGATCCATGATGATAGTATAGCCCAAACAGTAATCAGGAGTTCAAGCTACCACAACTTGCAAAAGAATCGACATATGGGATACGATTGATGTATGAAGCGTACCCTGCTCACCTTTTTTGGTGTTGTCTCTCTCTTCTTTATCACACTCCTTCTTGTCTCAGCAAATGAAAGTGGAGTAGGTATTTCCTTGTGGAAAAATGATCCTAGCGGTGGTTACACGCCTTTAGCTGCACCTAATAATACTGCTTTTAACAGAGGAGAAAGCGTACTAGTGGAGATTCACAGAGGGTCAGATCCTATTAAAAATTTCCGCCAGATAGGCATTTTCGCTCCTCAAAAGGATACTCCTGAAAATGCATACCATGTTGTAACGCTTTATAAGGAACAAGATATTTGTGTAATCAATATTCCCGATGATGGGGGGAGAGGAATTTGGAAATTTGGTAAAGAAATTTATGGTGGTGTCTTCACAGGAAGTGAACAACCAGAATTTTGTGAGGGCAGTAATCAGATATTTCTCGATCTCACTCCTGACCAATTCTTTCACTGCGGACCGAATGGCTCTACCTGTACCATTCGAATGTCAAAAGACGGAGTTTCTCTTACAAAGCCTGACGGTTCAGCGCTCAGTAGTAGCGACTTAGAAAATGCGACAACAGCGCAAGCATCGTTTCGCCTCAATGACCTCTCTCAAAATCCTAATGGACTTGCTCCCAATGTCATACTTTCTTCAAATGCAGTTACCAGTGGGGACCAAATAATCGCTACAGTAAGCAGTCTCGATCCAGATCAGGACTACGATGTTCTTGTCTCATTCAAAGATAGCACTGATCCAACCCATAATTTTGGTTCCGGAACCATCCATGCTACGTGTAATAGAGATAAAGCGTTTACAGGAAGTGGGGCTTTCGGTGATGCACTGAAAAAAGCAACGGTAACGGGAGTCACCGGTTGTCTTAATAATGAATATTTTATTTCGATTAGTACGACTAACTATATGTGTGGAGCAGAAACAGGAAACCCACCTTGCGAGATAAGAGTTCAAAAGCACAGTGGAGGAGATATAGGAAAAGCTGAGTTCACAGCTAGTACAAGCAAAGTTGCCTTCCATTCTCCTGCTAACAACAGCAGTGTTAAATGGGGTGCGAAGCAAACGATTCGAATAATTAAAATACCGAAAATGACCTCTGGAAACGCAAAATACACAGTCACAGTAAAGGACAGTCAAAGTAATGAAAAAGGGAAGTACAACTTCGAGATTAAAAACGGTGGAACTACTGCAGCTGGCTGTGAGGTAAAAGGTGTCAGTACTAGTGATACAACGGACAAACTTTTTATCTATTCATCACCTGCTGGTGAACCCAGCTCCTGTTACTTCAATACAAATGCAGGAGCAACAAAGGACACCTTCAGCAACGATGTCGTCCTTAATACGACAAGACTCAGCAAGCCACAAGGTAATACGACCTACACCCTCACACTGTCTGCCGATAACAAGTCAATCTTGCCACAACCTATCACGACACAGTTTACCCTTACCTCTGCTTCCGATATTATCATGAAGCCAGAATCAGAATATACAGGAGATGCGATAGACTCAGCTAACTACGCATATGAGTTTTTTGAAGGTAGCAAAGTCAAAATCTCAGTAAGGGGATGCCCTGTGGGAACGAAAGTAGATGCGTACTGGTGGAGAGGCGAAGACGATGTTAAGACGGCAAAAGGAATCTCAAAAAATCTCCCAAGTAGCAATTCCGACGCTACAGATGAAGCCGACGATTCAAAAAAAGATCTTGTCGTAGGAGCAGATGGCATCGCTCCTTTCCCAAGCCTTCATGATTTCGGCAATTCAGGGAAAAATGAACCCTACCTCATGAGAGCGTGGTGTAAGGCTGACAGTAAATCCGGTGTCGCTGCAGAAGTGAATTTCCGCGTCTGGGGAGAAGGAGAGGAGTTTATCACCGTACCGGTAGTTATTAGGGCGAGTGAACCATTCGACATGACTGTCGGTGGCTTAGAAAACGGAGAGTGTTACTATATCCTCTTGCAAAACACCGATACGCATGAACCGGTTACTGGAGCTGGAGGGAGCATTGAAACATGCAGTGACGATGCTGAAGGAAAGATAGATCCGCCGAAACATGATAAAATCTTTGCCAAATCAAATAAGTGGGCGCCATCAGCTTCTGTTTCTGTTCCCAGCGGTCTTCAGTCTGGGAACTATCGGGCTACTCTGTATATTCCAAATAACCGTGAGGGTGGGGTTGGTCTCTGGGATAACTGTAACACCTACCAAAATGACGAATGTGACGATCATAAAGCCGAAAGAGATTTCTGCGTCGACGTCTGCAGAAATGATGGTCAAGCATTTCCTCCTGGTAAAGCTCCTTGTTTAATCGGACGAGATATCGATGACAAACTCATCGATGCGAGACCTCCAACAGATATTGATAACGATGGTGTCTACAAAGACGCTGTCCAAGGGACAAGAGATCAGATTATCACCTGCACGGTCGTTCCGACCGCATTTGGGAATATCGACACCTCGCCTCAGGGTATTGTCAAATCCCTTCTCCAGATTCTTCTCAGTGCCGCTGGCGGTATCGCTCTGATTCTTATCCTTATCGCCGCCTACAAAATCATGACTTCTCGGGGTAACCCTGAACAGATCCAAGATGGAAAAGAGCAGATTACCTCTGCTATCGTCGGCCTCCTCTTTATTATTTTCTCAGTCGTTATCTTACAAACAATCGGCGTCGACCTTCTCCGTATACCAGGATTTAAACCTTAAGCAGTCGCCTAGTGAACAAATGTAAAACGAACTCCCGATGAGATATACTATGAGAACAGGTTACCAACAGCGATGAAAAACCTACTTTCCTTAACGCTTCCTGGCATGGAAGGTACACCAATAGAAATCCCAGAAGGAGTTCCTGTTGGAGGACTCAGTACCGCCAATGATATTTTTGCAACAGGTGTCCAGACAGCGTTTGTCATAGCGATTATCCTTGCGCTCTTCCTTATGGTCTGGTCTGGCATACAATGGATGACCTCAAGTGGTGAAAAAGAAAAAATAGCAGCAGCGCGAAAACGAATCACCTTCACGCTTATTGGCTTACTTGTTATGGTTCTCTCCGTTTTCTTTGTGAATATTATCCTCATGTTCTTCGATATGCAGTACTTCGGACAAAGCAATCAATCACGAAGCAGACAGCTACAGATAAGAGCTTGCGAAGCGAAAGGGAAAATAGGAGAGATCGGTCATCGAGGAGCAGTAACATGCGTCAATAAACCAACATCCACCCCTGTCCCTCCTTTTTGCACCAAATTTAAAACACCCGCAGAATGTGACAGGAATGGCTGCTTGTTTAGTGGATCATGTAAGCCCTACCCTGATACAAGACGATAACAACACAAACTTCATCTTGACAAAAATTTCTGAGAGGTCTTCAATAAAAGAGGTATGAAAAAAATAATCGCGGGGATACTCTGCATCGCTTCCCTACTTTTCCTTGCTCCTTCTGCATTTGCAATAACCGGTACGGCGTGGAGTCCTTGTGCAGGAGACAATGCAAATATCGTCGGCAACATCATCTGTAAGATTAACGTTGAGAATCCAGGAGGCGTGATCGGTGCCATCATCTCCTTCGTTCTCTTCCTCGCTGTCTTCATTGCCTTCGTCTTCCTCGTCATCGGTGGCCTCAAATGGATTACCTCCGGTGGAGACAAATCAGCAGTTGAGTCAGCTCGCAATACCATCATCGCTGCTATCATCGGTTTAGTCATCGCTTTCCTCGCCTACCTCATCATCAACATCGTCTTAGGCCTCCTCGGCCTAAGCTTTAGTACCCTCGTATTACCACAGTTACCTGGAGCAAGCTCGGGAACGACGAACGCTGGATCGACAAGAGCTGGTACCTCAAATCCAAATAACGCTGCTAATGGAGCACGTAACTCTACTTCCCCAAGAACAATCACCATAGGATGCCCAGGGAGAGTTGAAGGCTTCTGCACTAATAATTGCAAATGGACTCCTCCTCCCCTTGGTATTGGAAAAGGCAGCTGTAGTGATAGATAAGCAGTACTGCTAGATCAATCTCTCCGAGGACATATCACCTTGCCGTTATCTTAGTAATACTGACTACATTAATCCCCTTTAAACTGATCCAGATACGAATTATTCTTTATACAAATTTACCTGACATTACCCCACTTTTGCTTCAAACCATTGGTTTTGTCATTGCGAGGTACGAAGCAATCTCTGTATAGTGATGGGATTGCCGCGTCGTGCTAAAGTAATGGCACTCCTCGCAATGACAACTACAAACTGGGGTAACCTCAGCAAAGTTCCCTCTTGACAGGTGAGAAAAGCTCTGTCTATCATGGGTATAGATATGAAAAAAGTTTTGGCATCAGGGTTAGCACTGCTTACCTTCCTTACCTACACAGCTACTACCTATGCAATTAGTGGTACGGCGTGGAGTCCTTGTGCAGGAGACAATGCAAATATCGTCGGCAACATCATCTGTAAGATTAACGTTGAGAATCCAGGAGGCGTGATCGGTGCCATCATCTCCTTCGTTCTCTTCC
>Ga0080064_1006680_pt1 | contig 12255 bp, 12 predicted proteins | sample Subgrocontami54m_FD_69260 | JGI IMG/M metagenome (GOLD analysis project Ga0080064, IMG submission 69260) | Subsurface groundwater microbial communities from S. Glens Falls, New York, USA - GMW46 contaminated, 5.4 m (SPADES assembly) (version 2) ...
CGAGGTGAAGCGGATCACCGGCGGGCGAGGCGTGGACGTCGTCTACGACGGAGTGGGCGCGACCACCTTCGACAAGAGTCTCAACTGCCTCCGGCCGCGCGGCTTCATGGTCCTGTTCGGCGCCGCCAGCGGTCCCGTGCCGCCGCTCGATATCCAGGTCCTGAACGTGCGCGGCTCGCTCTTCCTTCAGCGGCCGAGTCTCAACCACCACATCGCCGCCCGCGAGGAGCTGCTCCAGCGAGCCGGCGAGGTCCTCGGCTGGATCCGTGACGGCAAGGTCAAGCTGCGCATCGAGCACCAGTTCCCGCTGGCCCAGGCCGCAGAGGCGCACAAGGCGTTGGAAGGGCGCAAGACGACCGGCAAGATCCTGCTGATCCCGTAGCGCAGGCGCCGACAAACATGGCCGGCCGGAAATGGCTCCGCTGGTCGCTGATCGTCTTTGCCGTGATCGTGCTGCTCGCGGCGGGGACGCTGGCGCTCTTGCCACGCCTGGTCGACACCGCGGCCTTCCGCGACCATGTCGCCCAGGCGGCGGGGCAGGCCGTGGGTCGCCCGGTGAAGTTCGCTTCGCTGTCCGTTTCGCTGCTGCCCCTGCCGAACGTGACGCTCCGCGATCTCGAGATCGCCGACGATCCGCGCTTTGGCACCACTCCCGTGCTGCGGGTGGGCACGGTGGAAGTGCGCGTGCGTCTGCGGCCGCTGCTCTCGCTCCGGATCGAGCTGGCGAGCATCACGCTCGACAAGGCGCAGGTCGAGCTGGTCGAGGCGGGCGGGCGGTGGAATGTCGCCACGCTGGCCGGCGCCGCGATGCCGGCGAAGACCGCTCCCCGGGCGGTGCCGGGAATTCCCGGCACCACCGCCGTGGGCGGAGTCATGGTCTCGCGAATCAGCCTCACGAACGCCGTCGTCCACGTCAAGCGGCTCGGGGGCAAGCACGGCGATGTCCGGATCCAGGATATCAACGCGACCGTGGCGGGTGTCGGCGGCGCGGACCTTGATATTCGCGGTGAGGCCCGCGTCGAGCCGGGAGGCCTCAAGCTCCGCGATCTGCGATTGACCGTGGGTACGCGTGCCGGCGACATGCCCATCAAGGCCTCGCTCGACCTGGAAGGCGCCGACATCGCGCCACTGGCGCGGGCTTTCTTCGCCTCCTCGCCCGAGGTCTCGGGTCCCGTGAAGGGCAAGCTCCAGGTCTCCGGCGCGCTCGCGCGGCTGGGCGCGACGGGCCGGCTCGATCTGAGCCGCGTGACGTTGAGCCAGGAGCGGAGGTCGTGTGCGCCGCCCACGCGGCGCCAGCTCGCGTTCGACGACGTGCGCGTGCCGGTGCTGCTCAAGACTGCGGTCTTCGAGAGCGCGCCGCTCAGCGCGAAGCTCGGCAAGGGCTCGATGGCGCTCACGTTCACGGCCGGACTGACCGAGCTCTCGCCGCTGTTGACCTTCACGCGCATCACAATTGAAGGCGTCGAGCTGCTGCCCGTGCTCCAGGGCTATCTCTGCCAGGGCTTCGCCGTATCGGGACCGCTCGATCTCGGCGGAGAGCTGTCAATGCGCACAGCGGACATGTGGCGCAGCATGAACGGAATGGGCCGGCTCACGATCGGCAAGGGCCGCGTCGTCGGCGAGGGCGCGCTCAAGCTCGTGCGCGACGTTCTCGAGGCCGGCTCGGTCGTCGATCAGGCGCTGCGGGGGAAGTTCTTCGGATCGAGCAAGACGGCGCTGGATTTCGACTCGATCACGGGCAGCTATCGGATCACCGCCGGTGTGCTTCGCACGGACGACCTTCTGTATCAAGGCAAGGACCTGAAGGTGACGGTGGCCGGGACCTACGCGCTTGTGGACGGCCGGACGGACATGAACGTGGTCGCGACCCAGGGATCGAGCCAGCTCCGCGCCCAGGTGACGGGCAGCGGCGGCTCGCTGCGGGTCATCCCGACGGGCGTCAAGGTCAAGGAGTCCGAGCAGGTCAAGAAGCTGCTGGACCGGCTGTTGCGCTGAAGCGCGCCCCGCCGAGTTTTCCCGCTTCGACCAGCCCCACGAAGAACGTGTAGAGCTGATCGTATTCGTCGTAGCGGGCTTGACCCAGTCTCGCGACGGTATCCGCCCGCAGGCCGCGGTACATCTCGAGCCGCCGCCTGAGGATGCCGATCCACTCGGCCGAGAGGTCCTCGGCATCGATGGCGCCGAATCCGGCCCGCGCGAGCAGTGCCTTGTAGCCGTCCATGCTCTGGAGCGTGACCGCGGCCATCCACTCCTCGAGCCGTCGCCGCTCTCTGTCGCCCAGGCGGGGTGTCACGATCCAGTCGCTGAAGGCGATGCGGCCGCCCGAGAGCAGGACGCGACGGCACTCCGCCAGCACCCGGCCCTTGTCGGGAACGTGGAGGAGCCCTTCCTGGCTGACTACGGCGGTGAAAGCCTGCGCCCCGAAGGGGAGGCTCTGCGCGTCGCCCCGCACCATCCGTACGAGCCGCGCGAGGCCGACCCGGGCGGTCAGGCGGCGGGCGCCTGCCGCGCGCTCGGGGTTGAGATCGAGCCCTGTCACGCGCGCGCCCCAGCGGCGGGCGATGAACCGCGCGGGTCCGCAGAGCCCGGCGCAGACGTCGAGGACGCGGCTCGCGGCGTCGATGCGCGCGCGCCGCGCCAGGACCTCCACGGCCTCGAGGCCGCCGTAGTGGTCCTGGTCGAGGTCGTACAGGTCTTCGGGCTGGAGGCGCTCGAGGTCCTTGCCCTGCCGGCGGAGGGCGTCCACGACCTGGCCCTCGCTGATCGGGTGGCGGCTGTAGAAGTCCACGACGGACGGAACGGGCCGGTCCATGCGGGCAGTATACGGTTGCCCCGCCGGCGGGCGAAGTGTTGCCGAGCGTTCGACCGTGTGGTACAAGACAACCGCTGTCATCCCGCACGCCGAGGAGTCTGGGTGGAGCCATGAGCGACGCCGCCGCGAATCCCGCGAAGCCCGGTCTGGAAGACGTTGTCGTCTCTCCCTCGGAGATCTGCTTCATCGACGGCCACAAGGGCCGGCTGGTCTACCGGGGCTTTGACGTGGACGGCTTGGTCGCGCAGTCGACCTTCGAGGAGGTGACGTACCTCCTCTGGTACGGCCGGCTGCCCACGCGCAAAGAGCTGGACGCCCACGTCAAGGCGCTCTCCTCGACGGCCAATCGCAAGCTCCCGCCCAAGCTCCTCGCCATGCTCCGGCTCTTCCCGAAGAAGACGACGCCGATGGAAATCCTGAGAACCGGCGTGTCGGTGCTGTCGGCCTTTGACCCGGACGCCGCGGATAACTCCCGGGAGGCGACGCTCCGCAAGTCGATCCGGCTGACGGCGCAGATGCCGACGCTCGTGGCGGCCTGGGACCGCATCCGCAGCCGGAAGGCGCCGGTGGGGCCCAACCCGCGACTGTCGCTCGCGGGGAACTTCGTCTACATGATGTCCGGCAGGAAGCCAACCCCGCTGGCCATCAAGGCCTTCGATGTGGCCCTGATCCTCCACGCGGACCACGAGTTCAACGCCTCGACCTTCGCCGCCCGCGTGACGGCCGCGACGCTCTCCGACCTTCACTCGGCGGTGGTGTCCGGCATCGGCGCGCTCAAGGGCCCGCTGCACGGCGGCGCAAACGAGCAGGTCATGCTGATGGTGGAGAAGATCAAGGACCCCGGCAAGGCCGACGGCTGGATCCGCCAGGCGCTCGCCGACAAGGCGCGCATCATGGGCTTCGGCCATCGCGTGTACCGCGTCGAGGACCCGCGGGCCAAGCACCTCAAGCGCCTCGCCCTCGAGCTCGGCCGGCAGGGCGGCAGCACCGCCAACGTCGAGATCCTCGACATCATGGCGCGCGTGGTCTCCGCGGAGAAGCACCTCTTCCCCAACGTGGATCTGTACTCGGGCGCGGCGTACGCGTCCATGGGCATCTCGACGGACGAGTTCACGCCGATCTTCGCCATGAGCCGGGTCGCCGGCTGGGCGGCGCACGTGCTCGAGCAGCACGGCAACAACCGCCTGATCCGGCCGCGCTCCGACTACACGGGCCTGACGGACGAGAAGTACGTCCCGCTCGCCCAGCGGTAGCCCGGCCGCCAGCGTCGTCCTGGTCGTCTACAACCAGGAGGCGCTCACGCGGGCCTGTCTGGAAAGCCTCCGGCCGACTACCGTCCCCTTCGAGCTCTGCGTGGTAGACAACGGCTCGACCGACGGCACCGAGGCCTATTTCCGTCGCTTCGCCCCGCCGTACCCGCTCCGCTACGAGCGGAACGCCGCCAACGTGGGCCTGATCAGCGCGCTCAACCAGGGGGCACGGCTTGCCGGCGGCGAGGTGGTCTGCTTCCTCCACAACGACACCGAGATGCGCGAGCCCGCATGGATCGAGCGGTTGGTGGCGGCCCTCGGCGACGGCAGGGGGGTCGGACTGGCGGGGCTCTACGGGGCGCGGCGGGTCAGGCGCGACGGGCGCTACGTCGGGCGGACCATTGTCCACTGCCTCGAGGGCGGTCCGGGCATGGCGGCGCCCGTGGTCGACGTGGCGGCGGTGGACGGCGTCTGCCTCTGCCTCCGCCGATCGCTCCTGGACGAGATCGGCGGCTTCGACGAAGGCTACGGCTTTTTCCACGGCTACGACCGCGATCTCTCCTTCGCGGTGCGGGAGCGAGGCCTCGCCTGCGTGGTCGTGGACGCGCGCTTCGTACACCGGGGCGGCGGGACGCGCACAGGGGAGCGCGCGCCCGTTGCGGCCGCCGAGGACTTGGAACAGCGGCGGCAGGCCATGGCGCGCTTCGCCCGGAAATGGCGGCACCGTCTGCCGAGCGACGTGCGCGGGCTTCCGGAGCGCATCCTCAACTACATCAATCTGCGAGGTGCCAAAGCGAGCGTATGATTCCGTTCGTCAAGGGGCACGGACTCGGCAACGACTACATCGTCATCGACGGACGTGACCTGCCGGCGCCGCTGACGGTTCCGCAGATCGTGCGGATCTGCGACCGCAACTGGGGTGTGGGATCCGACGGCATCCTGCTCAAGGTGCCGGCCTGGGCCGGCGCGGATTTCGGGCTGCGCATCCTCAATCCCGACGGCAGCGAGGCCGAGAAGTCCGGCAACGGGCTCCGTATCTTCGCCAAGTACCTCTGGGACCACGGCCACACGAAGGAGCCCGTGTTCACCGTGGACACCAAGGGCGGGCGTGTGGAGTGCCACTGCCACCTCACTCACGGCCGCATGAACCTCGTCACGGTTGAGATGGGGCGCTGTACCTTCGTGGCGCCCGAGATCCCCATGAACGGACCTCCGCGCGAGGTGGTCAGAGTTCCTCTTCAGGTAGGCGGCGAGACGCTCCTGGTCACGGCCGTGTCGATCGGCAACCCGCACTGCGTGGTCTTCGTCGACGCGCTGGACGAGGCGCGTCTGAGGGCGCTGGGACCGCAGATCGAGCGCCACCCCGCCTTCCCCAACCGCACCAATGTCCAGTTCGCGCGCGTGGCGTCGCGCTCGCAGGTGGACATCCTGATCTGGGAGCGCGGGGCGGGCTACACGCTGGCGTCGGGCTCGTCCTCGTCGGCCGTCGCGTGCGCGGCGGTCAAGAACGCGTTGTGCGACCACGGGCTCGTCACGGTGCGGATGCCCGGTGGCACGCTCGAGGTGGACGTCCGGCCGGACTGGTCCATCCGGCTCAAGGGCCCAGTGGAGGAGGTCTACGCCGGCATCTTCTCCCGCGATCTCATGGACGCGCTCAAGGCCTGGCCCGCGCCCGATTGACGTCTCAGGCGGCTGAAAAGGGGCCATCTGCGCCATTTCGCAAAGGCGTTGGGGCGCCCTCGGCCGCACGCTCAACGTACAGGAGTACGCCTCGCGTGCGGATCGACTCAGCCCTCGTCTCGCGTCGGCCGGCGGCCGCCGCTCAACTCGAACGGCGGGGCGCCGCCTCGCATCTGGACCCTTTTGAGCCGCCTGCTAACCCCAGGTAGTTTCTCCGGCTTTCGGCGGAGTTGAGGGCGCGGTCCTGGGCAGGCGCATGGCCTTGGCGACGAGACCGTCCCGCACGCGGTCTGGAACGAAGCGGGCCATCGCCGCCCGGATCTTCGCCTCGCGGCCGACCACGTAGCGGGTCCTGGGCTTCACGGCCGTGAGCGCGTGCTCCACGGCGCGCGCCACTTCGACCGGATCGACGGCGTTCTTCGCGGCGTGCGCCGCCGTCTTCTTCACGGCCTCGATCGCCTCCGCGTAGAGCACGAACGTCTCGGGTGGGACCGCACCGAGTATCGCCTCGGCGCTCTTGGCGGACTTCTCCCAGATGGGCGTGGCCACCGCGCCCGGCTCGATGATGGACACCGAGATGCCCCAGGGCCGGAGCTCGAGTCTCAGCGCGTCGGTCAGCGCTTCGAGGGCGAACTTGGAAGCGCCGTAGGCGCCCGTGAACGGCGTGGCCATGAGTCCGGCGATCGATCCCATGTTGACGATGCGGCCGCGGCCCGCCCGGATGAGAGGCAGGAAGGCCTGCGTCACCGCGACCTGGCCGACCACGTTGATCTCGAGCTGGCGTCTCAGATCGGGCAGGGGAAGGAACTCGATCGGCCCTGGCACGACGATGCCCGCGTTGTTGACGAGCCCCGCGAGGCCGGCCGCTCCGACAGCGCCGGCGACCGCGCTGGCCGCGGTCGAGATCGAGACGGTATCCGTGACGTCGAGCGAGATGGGAGTGAGCCGCGCCGAGCCCTGGGCCCGGAGCGCCTCGGCATCGCCCTGCTTGCGCACGCCCGCGAAGACTCTCCAGCCCAACTGGTCCAGATGGAGCGCGCACGCGGCGCCGATGCCGGTCGAGGCGCCGGTGATCACGGCCGACTTCGCCGTGGCCATGCTCAGAGGGCGTCCGACAGCCGCTTGGCGGCCACTCCGCCCACGAGGGCGGCGACGAAGGTGATGATGAGGGCGGCGAGTGTGGGCCCGGCACCGGGGACCATCGCGGCCAGGGCTGGTCTCGCGGCGGTGTACCAGCCGCCGACGATGAACAGCAGGAGGCTGAACGCGACGGTGGACGCGACGGGGCGGCGGCGGGCGTCCACCAGCGCCATCCCGACGACCGCTGCCGAGCCCATGTACAGGAGCGGGAGGCCGCCCACCCGCCCCGGCGTCACGCCGTTCTTCCTCGCCATGATGTTGGCCACGGCGATGGGCGAGGTCGGATCCTTGGCGATCGCCTCTTCGATGACGGACACCGGCTGCATCACCTCGAAGCCCGCGCGCGCGACCCGGAGCCCCGCCATGCCCACGAGCGCTACGACGACGAGGACGAGGGCCGGCGTCCAGCGGTTTCCCGAGAGCCGTGCTGCCGGCACCAGGGCGAGCGGCAGGAGGAAGGCGGCGATGACGGCGAAGGTGTAGAAGCGGACGCCGCCGTAGAGGTAGGCGATGCGGAACGACGGGTCCACGACGAGATGGAGGCTGCCGTACAGCGTCGCGCCCGTGAGGACCATGGCGGCGAGCCGAGCGCGACTCCCCGCCGAGTAGACTTCATTGGCGATGGTCAGGCAGGCCCACGCATTGATCACCGCCCCGAGGATGCCCATGAGATGCGGCGGGCTCCAGAGCGTCACGTCGATACCGAAGAGCCGGTGCCAGAGATCGTCGATGGGCGCGGCGATGATGGTGACCGAGATGCCCCAGGCGGCCAGTTGGAAGCCGCGGCTGCCGCAGAGCCCCAGCACCCTCACGCCGCCCGTCCCGCGCCATGTCTCCCAGAAGAGCACGCCGAAGGAGAGGAACACAGCCGCGGTGACGCCCGCGTAGGTGATGAGATGCGGCGGGATCCAGAACGAGTCGCGCCCGATCAGGACGTGCCACTGGATATCCCACTGGACGCCCCAGCCCGCGACGATCTTCGACGCCAGCAGCGCCCAGAGCGCGGCGCGCTTGAGCTCCAGCGCCTCGGCGGGCACGCGGACGGCCCCGAAAGGCAGATCGCTCGCGCGGGTGCTCACCGAATCGGTCTACTTTGCAGGCGGCTCGACCGAGACCACCTTGACGTCGAAGAAGAGCGTCTGTCCTGCCAACGGGTGGTTGAGGTCGAGCAGCACGGTCGTGTCCTTGACGGCCTTCACCGTGACCGGCCGCGGCTGCCCATCCTGGCCGCGAGCCAAGAGGCGCGTGCCTACCACGGCAGCGCCCTGTGGCAGGACGTTCTTCGGCACCTCGGCCTCGGCCTTGGGATCCGCCGGACCGTAGCCGTCCTCTGGCTTGACCGTGACCTTCTTGCTGTCGCCGGCCTTCATGCCCAGGAGCGCGTTGTCCAGGCCCGGGATGATCTGCTTCGCGCCCTGCGTGAAGGCCAGCGCCTCCTTGCCGGTATTGGTATCGAGCACCGCACCCTTGTCGTCCTTGAGCGTGTACTCGATCTTGACCGAGGAGCCTTTTTCGATGGCCACCGTGGGCTGCGCCCCTATGGGCGCGGCGGCCAGCAGGACCAACAGCGCCACGAGTGTGCCGAGGGAACGCATCAACCAGCCTCCATAGCGCCGACGTGGGAATGTGAACTCTCAAACGAGCTTACACCCGCCTCCGCCAGGCCAGCAAGCTTCCTCGGTCGCGGCGCAGGGCCACGCGCCCGGCCCACGGCGCTTGCCTGGCTCGCCATCCGAGGCGCAGACTGTGCCGGGATCCTGGGTCGCGGCGCGAGGTGGTGATCGTCCGGGACGCCGACCGCATCGCGCGGAGGGCGTGGTGCCGGCTTCTCGAGGCGCGTCTCGACCTTTCGCTGCCTGGACTCGACCTCCACGGACCTGAGCCGACCAACGACGCACGAGCCTTCGTTTGCAGTGCTTCTCCACTGTGGTATGCATGGAGTCATCGAGGCAGTGCCCCATCGACCAGGAGGATAGCCATGATCGTCGATCGATGGCCTCGGGCGCGAATTTCGAGGTGAATGTGCCGAAGAGCTGGGGTAAGTTCGTGGCGTACGGCAACAACAACCCGCTGCTGGAGGGGCCGGATCAGACCATGCGGACCTGGCTACGGTTGCTGCGCGCTCTGCTGCTCTCGGGCCCGATTGCTCTGGCGACCTTCGCGACGCCGGCGCAGTCGGCGGCTGCCGTGCCCGGGCTGTGCGTCGAGGGTGTCCTGCCGAGCGGCGCTCTTTCCCTGATCTGCATCCCCAGCGAGGGCTGGAACGGCGACCTGGTTGTCTACGCCCACGGATACGTCGCCTACAACGAGCCCATCGACTTCTATCACCTTACCCTGCCGGACGGCACCTACGTGCCGGACATCGTTCAGACCCTCGGGTTCGCCTTCGCCAACACGAGCTGCCGGACGAATGGGCTGGCGGTTCTCCAGTGCGCCGATGATATCCGCGAGCTGGTGGCGGCCTTTGCGACGGTCTCCGGGACGCCGCCGCCGCACACGTATATCGCTGGAGTCTCGGAAGGCGGACTCATCACTGCGCTCTTGGTCGAGCAGTCACCCGGACTCTTCAGCGGGGGCCTCGCCGCATGCGGGCCCATCGGCAGCTTCAGGAAGCACGTCAAGTACATCGGCGATTTCCGCGTGCTCTTCGACTACTTCTTCCCGAGCGTCCTGCCGCCGAGCCCGATCAGCGTCCCTCAAGACGCGATCGATCACTGGGAGGATACCTACGAGCCGGCGGTCCAATCGGCCATTGCCGCCGGTCACGGCGCCTCCCTCCAGCTGATCAACACCTCGAAGGCCGCTGTCGATCCGAACGACCCGACGACCGTGACGACGACGACGGTGAACGTGCTCTGGTACAACATCTTCGGCACCCATGATGCGACCGAAAAGCTCGGGGGCAACCCCTACGACAATACGAGCCGCCTTTACATGGGATCGACGAACGACCTCAAGCTCAACGTGAGCGTGCAGCGGTTCGCCGCTGACCCGGAGGCGCTGGCCTCCCTCGTCGCCTACGAGACCACGGGCAAGCTCACGATCCCGCTGGTGACGCTCCACACCACCGGGGACGAGCAGGTCCCCTTCTGGCACGAGGCGCTCTACCTCGCGAAGGTCCAGTCCAGCAAGACGGGGAGCCTCCTCACCCAGATTCCGGTCGCGCGGTACGGCCACTGCAACTTCACCACCCAGGAGATCGTGGGGGCGTTCCTCCGGCTGGTTGCTCAGGTGACGCGGCGATAGCCGCGAGCGCCGTGCGCTACGGCTTCTACCTCCCGCCACGGAGGGCGTTCATGATGGCGTCGGCCCCTTGACGCTCTCGCCGCTCGGCCAATAGGCCTGAACCCGCGTGCTAGAATCGCTTCATGGTGGCCACCGAGATCGAGCGTTTCGTCGAGCAACTCGCGGATCTCGGCGTGATCGCCCCGTCCGTGGAGATCGTCGTCCTGTTCGGGTCAATGGCTCGGGGCGTGTCACGACCGGACAGTGACGTGGACATCGCCGTCCTCTGTGACGGACCCGCCGATCTGGACGCGCTCTACCTGCTCCTGGCGCCACGCCTTGCCACAGGCGCGTTGGACCTGACGGATCTCCGGCGTGCCGGCTCCTTGCTGGCGTTCCAGGTGGCCCGGCACGGGCGGCTGCTTTATGAGCGGAACCCGGGCACGTTCCGCAGCTTCCAGTCGCTGGCCTCGCGCCGGTACTGCGATACCGACAAGCTCCGTCGGGCGCAACGCCGGGCGATCCACGCCTTCCTCGAGCGTCACGGCCTCGAATGAGCCCGGTCGACGCCGCCCTCGTTCGCCGCAAGCTGGCCCGGATCGCCGCCTCGCTCGACGCGCTGGGGCCCCTCGCGCAGCTCACGCTTCCCGAGTACCGAGCGCGTCTCTACGAGCGGAAGGCAGCCGAGCGATTCCTCCAGGAAGGCATCGAGGCGGCGCTGGACGTCAACGCGCACCTCATCGCGGAGCTGGGCGCCGAGGTGCCGGACGACTACTACGGGGGGTTCGTGAAGCTCGGCAACCTCGGCGTACTGCCGCGGGAGCTGGCGCTCTCGCTGGCGCCGTCGGCTGGCCTCCGAAATCGCCTCGTGCACGAATACGAGTCCCTCGACGATGCCAAGGTGCTGGCGTCGATCGGCACGCTCCGCGCTCAGTACCCGTCCTACGTGCAAGCCATCGAGTCGTACCTGAGCAAGGCCGGTGCCTAGCAGATCGCGGGCTCCGTCCAGCCGATCGTCCTGCGGAGGGACTCACGGTTGGCACAGAGGGCCCCGCGCTTCAGGGGTCCCGCAGGTGGGGAGCAGTCGATGCGCGCAGGAGTTTCGGTCATGCGCTGTTCTCGGCCGCTGCCTGGTCGGTGCTGCCGAGGATGAGCGGTCCCGCCACCACGACCGCGATCTATCGAAACGGTCGCCTGTCCGGAATCACGAGGCGGTCATTCGCACCGTGGGCGGTAAGAGCCAATAGCTGCTCAAACAAGTCACGCCCACGTGAGCGGGTTTCGGGCTCGTCACTGGTGCCGTCTTCGGCGAGGGATGTCCCGCTGGCCATGTCGCGCTCTCCTCTGTTATCATGGCCGCGTCGATCCCCCGCGGGCGAGGCGGCGTGATCCTGTAGCCGCTGTAACCCGATGGCCACACCGGACTCGTTCTCGCGTGCGAGCTTCTCGGGATCCCGATACATCCGGTCGACAAAGACCCGCGCTCGGCGCCTGAGTGTCCCTGCGCCGGCGGTAAGAGGGGAGGCGCCGTCATGACCACGCGGAGGCCCGTCAGCCTAGTCGCCGCGATCGCCCTGGCGATAGGCCCGATCCTCACGAACCTTGCCGGCGATCCCGGCGGGGCGTCGGCGGCCTCGCCGGTGGCCGCCGCCTCGATCAAGCTCGTGCCCGTGCTCGCCGGACTCGACAGCCCCGTTTTGGTGACCAATGCGCGGGACGGGAGCAACCGGCTCTTCGTGGTTGAGCAGGGCGGCGTGATCAAGGTCCTGCTGCCCGGGGAAACCACGCCGACGGTCTTCCTCGACATTACGGCAAAGGTGCTCCTGGGAAGCGAGCGGGGGCTGCTCGGCCTGACGTTTCATCCTCAGTTCTCGTCCAGCCGTCGCTTCTTCGTCGACTACACGCGCCAGACCGACGGCGCCACCGTGATCGCGCAATACCAGGCCTCCCTGGGCGACCCGAACGTCGCCGACCCGACGGAGACGGTGCTCCTCGTGATCCCGCAGCCGTTCGCGAATCACAACGGCGGGATGGTGGAATTCGGACCGGACGGGCTCCTGTACATCGGGATGGGGGACGGCGGATTCGCCAACGATCCCAGCAACCGCGCGCCGGCCACGACCGCGTTGCCGGGGGAGAGCCTGCGGC
>Ga0080064_1006681_pt1 | contig 12253 bp, 9 predicted proteins | sample Subgrocontami54m_FD_69260 | JGI IMG/M metagenome (GOLD analysis project Ga0080064, IMG submission 69260) | Subsurface groundwater microbial communities from S. Glens Falls, New York, USA - GMW46 contaminated, 5.4 m (SPADES assembly) (version 2) ...
AGCCATTTGTAAACAGTTGGTCGGCTAATTCCGTATTTTTGAGAAAGATCAGTAATGCTAAAATGTTCTTTAATGAGGTCGGTTACAAACTGAGTTTTTAATTCCATTTGGTTTATCACTTCCCATGGCATAGGATGATCCTCCTTGCCATTAAGTGTAAACCATGTACCTAGTCTATTTTGTAAACTATGTTACCAGTTTGTACCCTCCCCTAGCCCCTCCCATCTCGAGGGAGGGGAAATCTTATGTTGGTCCAGAGATCCCACCGTCTTTTCTTATCCGCCAAAAATGCACAATCATAAAAATCATAATCAAGAAAGGAAATCCAATGCAGTGAAGGACATAGAATCTTAAAAGTGTCGCCTCCCCAACGAAACGTCCACCTAATAAAGCAAACCGAGCGTCACTCGAAGTTGTGACAAAATTAACATCGCCTAAAGCGAGGAGCGCGGAACCAGGGCCTGATGTTCCAAGGAAAGGAGCTGCCCCAGCCATATTGGAACCAACGGTAATAGCCCAAATGGCTAATTGATCCCAAGGCAGAAGATATCCCGTAAAACTCAAAAGCATGGTCAGAACCAAGAGAACGACACCGACCGACCAATTGAATTCTCTAGGTGGTTTATAAGAGCCCGTCATAAAGACACGGAACATATGCAACCAGACCGTAATAACCATCAAATGCGCGCCCCAGCGGTGAATCTCTCTCATAATTCCTAAAGGAACTTGTTCCTTTAGATCCATAATATCGCCGTAGGCATATTCAACCGTGGGCCGATAATAAAACATTAAAAGAATTCCCGTAATAGTCAAAACAAGGAAAATAAAGAAAGAAAGCCCTCCCATGCACCAGGTATATTTTACTTTGACGGCATGCTTAGGCAAACGCACAGGATGAAGATGCAAGAAAACATTATTCAAAACAACCATCATCCGTTGACGGCGAGTTCGTGGGACACCTGTGCGGAAAATGGACCTCCCTACCGCTGTTTCTATAAATTTTTCAAATAAATTTTTCTTTGGACTGCCCTCTTCAGCCATTGATTAACCTCCCCATTAAACTACCAAATAAGATTCCGCGTCGTTCCATTCCCCTTTTTCCTGCTGAAATTTTTTGGTCTTATCCACAATCATCTGACCATCATCTCCTAGGGCGATTTTAAATCGTTCTAATGGACGCGGCGCCGGCCCTTCAAAATTGATGCCTGTTTTATAAAATCCGCTCCCATGGCAAGGACACTTAAATTTACTTTCATTCTCAAGCCAGTTGGGAGTACAGCCTAAATGAGTGCAGACGGTGGATAAAGCGTAAATTTTTTCTGAGTCACGAACAATCCACGTCGCGTGCTTGTTTTTAAAACGCTCGGAAACTTGTCCCGCCTCATATTCATCAGGAAAACCCGCCAGAAAGGTTTGCTTAGGTTCAAAGAGAACATTGGGGAACAAAAAGCGCATGACCATGATTCCATATCCAGCCACAATCGCCGCGAAAGCCACCCAGCCAATCGTTAGCCATTTGATAAATGTCCGTCGATCCATGGATTCCAAATTGTTATTTGTTTCATTCATATTTTTTACCCCGTTAGAGAACGACGTTCTTTAGCGGGGTTTACCTTTAAGAATTTCGAGGGCCGCGGAACGCGCCTTCATGCTTAAATCTTGACGAGATAATTTTTGTAATTTTTCTTTTAATTCAGCCGTATCCATAACGCCGGCGGCTTCAATAGCCATCAAAATAATTTGCGTCTGCTCTTCTCGATCGACTTCTTTAAATTGCGATAAATAATTTCTATCTAATAATAAAGCAATAATATCTTTTCCTGTCGCGTCCCCTAGCTTGGCTAACGATAAAGCGGCCCCCCATTGGACATTAGGTTCGGAATCATTCAAAGACTGTTTCAATTGAGCAAGTGAATCTGAATTCCCAATATTGCCTAAGGCCGCAACTGCCGCTGAACGTATACGGGGATCATGCGCTTGCAGGTAAGGATAAAGGGTTGCGCTTGCCCTTGTATCTTTGAGCATCCCCAAAGCGTAAATAATCGCGTAAAGATTTTCTTCTCGTTCTTTTTTAAGATTCTCCGTTAAAACGTTTAAAAATTGACGATTGCCTGTCCTTCCCATGGCGAGGGCTAAATATTGACGCACACGAGAATCATCTTGGCTAGAATCACGAAAGGCTTGGGCTAAGGCCTCCACGAATCTGTTTTCCGTCGGGATAACTTTTGGATTCGCTAAAATTTTGGATAATTCAAAAGCCGCCTGCCAGCGTTTGGTGGATCCTCCCGTTTTAATATCTTCTAAAAAATCGTAAACCGTATGCTCTTCTTTGGTTAAAAGATGCACCGCGGTAAAAAGAAGAAGACAAAAAACGGCAATAAGAAAAGGAATAACAAAGAACGAATGAACAATGATTCCGAAAAAAGATTTTTCTTCAGCTTTTTCTAGTTCTTTTTGTTCCTCTAAATTATCCATATATCTTCCCAAAAATCAAATAAAGATTAAGAAATTTTGAATATCACTCGATACCTGCCGCCTGAATTAATCCAATTCCCAGGCTAATACATGTTCGATGCCTTCTTTATTTCCAAAAGAGACATCATCAAGACTGATCACCCGTTTAGGATAATTGTCTTTAATCGCCTCTAAAGAAGAAAATTCTCGTTGAGTTACTTTAGGAGAATTTAACGCATATGTCACCTGAACATATTCCCGCTCGTTGTCCTTCTCTAGAATGAAGTCCACTTCTCCTTTATCTAATGTCCCCACGTAAACTTTATACCCTTTGCCTCGGTAGTAAAGATAAACAGCATTTTCTAGATGCCTCTGAAGTCCAGCCTCAAACCCTGAACTTAAAAAATTGCGGAAAGAAAAATCATTTAAATAGTACTTCTTACTTCCCGAAAGAAGCGCTTTGCCCTTAATATCAAAACGATCCGCTTCGTGCACCAAAAAACATTGACACAGATACTGTACGTAACTAGAAATCGTCTCGTAATTGGTTTTCTGCCGGTGAGAACTTAAGTAATTGACAATCGAGTTTACCGAAAAAAGGTTGCCCACATTGTCCACCAAAAAAGAGAACACATGCTCTAATAAAACCGCATCCTTAATTTGAAAACGCTCGACAATATCTTTAAGTAAAATTGTATCTTTAAGGGAACTGATGTAATGGCGTTTTGTTTCTTCTTCCTTTAAATGAAAAAGTTCGGGCAGGCCTCCGCTTTGTAAATAAGCGAGATAATTTTTGCGGTTACATTCAAGCCCCAGATAATCTATAAATTCTAGGAATGAAAAAGGCAAGACTTCAAAACTTAAACTACGGCCGCTTAAAAGGGTGGCGAGCTCACCTGAGAGCATTGTTGAATTTGATCCCGTGATAAAAACTTCGTACTCTTCTTTAAAATTTTGGGATAAGGAATTTACGATTCTCTCCCAGCCGGAGATTTCCTGTACCTCATCTAAAAAAATATACCGTTTCCCTTTGACTTTTAATTGATTGTACGTATATGTTAAGAGCCTTTGAAGATCTTGGTGGGTTTTAATGACATCGAACTCCACAAACTCTTTATTCAGATAAAAAATATTTTTTGGCTTAACCCCTGCCTCAAGCATCTGCCCCATGATTTGACGCAAAAGATAGCTTTTTCCCACCCGTCTTTGCCCAATGATGACCTTAACCAAACGATTCCCGAGATAAGGTTTGAGCCTTTCAAGATAGCCCTTACGCTTATAACCCGCGGGCACTGTCTTTTTTTGATGCCAAAGATTGTACTTTTCGAGGTTTTTAAATATTTCAATCATATCTTAAAAATAGCATAAATTATAAATATTTTCAAGTGTATTTTAAATATTTTAATCCCGTCTTTTTCGCGTTTTTTGTCCAAAATTTTAATCAAGCTTCCCGCCATCTTTGATGAACACTCCACCGCCATCTTCCACGCGTAAAGCATAATCCGCGAAATTAAGGTCCAACGATCCTTGAGATGAAATTGTTAAAACTACCCCTGCCTTGACAAGCACATTAGCAGAAGCCGCGGAGGAACCGGTTATGGTGCAATTCTCGGTAACAACCCAATCTCCCGAAGCAGGAATATTACAAGCGCTTGGGAATTTCGCGGGATCTATCGGACTCGTATTCGCTTGATACTCCTGAAGATTAGTGAAGCCATCTCCATCGGAATCGATCGAGGCGTCACCCGCGTTTAAAGGATCCAAACCGTATTGGGCTTCCCACGTGTCTGGCATCTGATCGTTATCATCGTCATCATCAAAATAATTTCCACTCCCATCATTGACCGGATAATCCACATCAATACCGGTAGGTTCCGGCTCTGTTACGTCAACGTAAAGAGTGAGATTGCTACCCTGAGTCGTACAGCCGTTACAACTGACGACATACTCTAAAATATCATCTTTGGGATCATCATTTTTGTAACAATAAAAAGGAGGAGTTTGATATAAATTACACGGTGTCTGTACTGGATCATTAATAGTGACCTTAGCGGTGGTTGATCCAAAATAGTACTCTTTTGCACCGTTCCACCAATCATTGACACGATACCGAACATCGTAAGCGGTATCTCCTGTGTCGGTAATCTCAAGCAGAACAATATTATTTCCCGCCTGATCTGCTTGAGTATCACGATATTGGCTAAAATTCACAGGGTTTTGATTGAGAGGCAAAACATAATCCGACTTGGAAGGCGCAACCCAATGCTGAAGAAAATCACCGATTACATAGAACCCCTTAAATAGAGAATCTTCGTCATAAACAAAATAGTGACTCGGATCCGCAACAAAATGCTCCAAAGTGGCGTTAAAGATCGTTTTCATGGCAGGCTGTCCCTGGAGAAGTCCCGCAACAGGAAGTTTCAAATCACCATCCTGCCATTTCCTTCGGGCAATGGCCGTAACCTGGTAGCCCCCTTTGGCCTTGTTTAGATCGACATAAAAAAAATACTGAAACCAATTAACAAACTTTTCTATAAAACCAGCGGATCGGAATGTAGAATCCCAATCTCCAAGGAGAACTAATGCCCTAAGGGTTACCCAGGAATAATTCCCATCGTAACCGGCGGAATGGGAATCGGTTTCATCGACATTTGTTGCTTTATATCCTTTTTCCAGGAGAAGGGCTTGACTCGTAAACCAACGGTTAAATCCGTTACCGCTCACCGCTTCGGCAGGGCTTCCATAAAAAATCTCATCTCTTAAGTCGTTCAACATCCCTCGATCCAGGTCATCCATGAGGGCATCGAGGTCGGACTCCGGGACGGTGTACCCCAACTGATCGTAAGCCTTATTCAAAGCATGTAGGGCCAACAAGCCGAATACATCCTGGTTCGGGGCGTGCCCTCGCCCGCCATTCGCCAAATAGTAAGCGGCCTTCGTGATGAGATAAGAGTACGCTTGATTCCGAAGATCATCGGCCACACCATCTCCACCAATGACAATCAAATCATCGACTCGATCGAGAAAATTCGGATCCTTCGCGAGCAGATTGATTGCCATCGCTGCGGCATAATAAGTGAAACCCGAAACAGACATCCCACTTCCGTAAGGAGGATCATTTTTGCAACGATTCTCTTTCACGGTACGCTCATTCTTTTCCCCATCACAATCCACATCGTTGTAATCGACCCCTTGCCAACCAACTTCGCTGATAGCCCCAGTATCCCCTTGAGCACGACGGAGATAGTCGAGACCAAACAGAACCCGATTCAACAGATTGCTGTTCAGATAATAAGCGCTTCTCGATTCCTGATAGAGAAAAGCTAGTGTGTAGACCGCCTCCTGGTTTCTTTGATTGAGTTCCGATCGAAATTGACCTTTATTGTAGAAGTCAGTCTGGTACCTCTGTTGATCTGACGGACAGAGACCATCAGCGGAATAAACGCGCTGATCACAGGCGATATCTTGAACACGGCTGTCCATGTACTCAACGAGAAGACAGCGGACATACTCTGAATCATCTGAAGGATCTGCGGGGTTCTGCGAACAGCCGGATGCTATTGTCTTTTTAACGGTAGTAGGATCGTAACCAGCCGTATCTTCACTCGGTTGACACTCTGCAACCAAAAAAAATGAAAAAAATGCGATAACAAAAGAAGCTATCTTTACGCTCTCTCTCATCTTCAATTGCACCTCCCAATACAAATGTCTCCATCGGGAATAATATTGCCCGTCAACCGAATATCACCTGAAACGTCGAGAGGCGCATTAGGATTCGTCGTTCCAATCCCGATGTTACCATCAGAAGTAATACGCATGCGTTCAACACCTTGATTAGTTCCCAAAGAAAGTGCCTGCCCAATTTTAGTATAAATTGATGCAACTTTTGCGGCCGCTGCACCAATAACCACATCAGCATCCCCGCTATCGCTTCGAAAATGAGCAATATCATTTACGCCAGATGGGACAACAACATGCAGCCCCGTGTCAGGACTCGTCGTCCCAATCCCGACATTGCCGCCATTTGGATTAAGTGATAAAGAATACTTTTGGCTTAAATCACCGGCATCCGTGGCCTGTATCCAAGTGCCCCAAACGCCAATACCCATATCAAGAACAGTATTGTAAAAAGTGGATCCTCTTATGCGAAATCCACCGATTGCGGCTGAACCAGCAGTAGCTATTCCATCCACTGTAGTTTTTGATTCTAATCTCATGTCAGGCTCCGTCGTTCCAATCCCAACGTTACCACCACCACTAATAGTCACTAGGTTTATAGATTCCCACTCATTTCCAGTCCTAAACTGAAATCCACCTCCACTATTTAAAAATCCAAGATAATGACTCCCATCATGGCTTATTTGAAGGTTCGATTCTAAACCTGTTAATACAAGACTTTGCCCTATTGTGCCTAAATCGCCCCTAATCGTGCCTCCGAACACACTTAATTTTTGTGAAGGCTCGCTTATTCCAATCCCAACATTACCTTGATCAAAATAAATTCCAGACCCATCTGCTGAAGACTTCCACTGACTAAGGATATTAGTAAGTCCTGAGCCATCTCCTTGGAAACGGACGGCCTTTACTAATCCTGCCACCTCCAAATCATTTAATACTTTCCCACTCCCTGAGGTCAGCAGGCCATTAACGATCAAATCTCCTAAAATCGTATCACCGCCGGCCGTATCAACATATTGTCCGTCAGCCTTAGTCACTGTTAAAACTTCTTCCTCACCAACAAAAATTTTATCCGACGCGTGAATCTCCCCCAAAACATCTAAAGTCGTTTGCGGAGTGTTAGTTCCAATTCCAACGTTTCCATTGACCGTATCCGTGTAAATTAAATCTTGCGGGGATTTTTCCTGATCGTCGGGATTCGGCACAAACGCGACTCCTTTTGTCACTTGACTGAGCATCACGCCGTCTAAACTGATTCCTGTGGCGGTTGAGACAATTTCTAATTCTACTTTCAAATATTGCGCTGAACTATTAATCGCTGTCGTCTTAAACGTCACAAACTTCCACTGAGTATCGACAAGTGACGTCGTCTTCTCTTGTTTGGCGACTCCGTCATCGATAGAAAATTTTACGCTATCCCCTGAGCTTCCCTTAATCCAGGCGCCTAACGTTACCGTTGATCCCTCTAATCCCTTCCAGTCCCGAATATCTTGAGTGAATTTGACCGGCCCGCTTAAACTTAAACTCACTGATCCTACTTTCACCGACAAAGGATCATTCAAAAGGCTCACCTTACTTACATCCGTAATTGTCCACTCCCCCGGAAGTCCCTGCGCTTGGTCAATACTCTCAAACGACCCATTTCGCACCAAATTGTGAAAGGTAAAATATTCCCGCGCCACAGGCGTCGGCGTCTGGGCGTGGGCGGAACTCCCTTGGAAGAAAAGAGCTGTTAGAATAAAAAAGAAATTAAAAATACTAATACAAAATTTGAAAAACTTTTTCATCGAAAATCCTCCTGTTTTTTTATTAAATTCCCTTACTCCATAAATCCTTACAAAATTTAGACACCGGAACAATTTCTATATCCTTAATTCTTCTAGGGGAAGAATCCATCGAAACAACGATTCTTTTTTTTAATTTCATCTCCTCGGATAAAGCCTTAAGTCCCGTTAAATGACGTTCTGCGACACGCTCAGTCCCTTTGACCTCAATGGCCACTTCATCTCCAATTAAGAAATCCACTTCATACCCTGACTTAGACCGCCAAAAAGACAACGGACGGCTATCTAATCGATACGATAAGCAAGCGCGGATTTCTGTAAAAATAAAATGCTCCAAGGCCTTGCCAAATAACTCTGTCTTAGGCTTTATCCCCCGACGGCCAGCTAAATAATTCTCCACACCTACATCAAAAAAATAAAATTTGGCCGTCGTAATAGCCTTTCTTTTTCTAGATTTTGTAAATGGCTCCAAGAGATATCCAAGAAGCGTATCTTGAAGAATCGTAAAATATTCCGCAACCGTCCTTGACGGGACAGCCGCATCGCTGGCGACAGAAGCGAAGTTCAATAACTCCGCGTTAAAAAGAGACGCCGTCTGCAAAAACCTAGAAAAATTTTCAATCTTACGCGCTAATCCTTCTGCCTGAATCTCCTCTTTAAGATATGTCCCCACGTAACTAGCCAAATCCCGTTCAGGATCAGGAGAATCATAGATCGAAGGAAGCGCGCCAAAGTTAAGAATCCGTAAAAGATCGTACTGCGGAATCTCCGCTGTCACCAAAGGAAACAGATACTGTGTCCAGGCCCGGCCGCCCAACAAATTTATTCCTCCACGCATCAATTTCCTCGGGCTGCTCCCAGTTAAAATAAAGCGAAATTTTTTTTCTTCGATTAAATATTGAACCTCATCCAAAAGATGAGGGAGTTTTTGAATTTCATCGATAATGATGGGCTGAGGACATTGTTCCCCTAAGGCCAACAGTTCTTCCCGAATCATTTGCGGACGCTGACTAAGCTTAAAAAACACATCCGCCAGAAGAAGATTATAAAAAGGACTTTTTGGAAAAATCTTTTTTAAAAGAAAGGTCTTTCCTGTCTGTCGAGGGCCAAAAAGGAAAAGACTCTTTCGCTGGCTATCCTTAACTAAAGGGATAATCCGCTGGTAAGCGGCCATAATTTTTGCTCCTTTATTATGCTATCTATCATGATATATAGCATAATAGTCGCCGATTGTCAAACAGTTCAATAGAAACGGTATTAATCAAGCTTCCCGCCAGCTTTAATGAATCCCCCCCCGCCGTCTTCTTCGGCGGTAGCGGCCTCGCCGTCGGCAGCTTCGTCAACCTGGCGGTGGCCCGCCTCCCCGCGGGCCAGTCCCTCGTCCGCCCGCGCTCCCACTGTCCTGTCTGCCAGGAACCGGTTTCCTCGCTTGACCTCGTGCCCGTCCTCAATTACCTGTGGCTGCGTGGCCGCTGCCGCTACTGCCGCGCGCCCATCCCAAGCCGCTCGCCCGTCATTGAGCTGATAGGCGGCCTCCTCTTTGCCTACGTCGGGTACCGCTGGGGCTACACGCTGGACGCGGCGCTGGCCGCGTTCGCCGTCACCGTGCTTATGCTCACCTTCTTCATAGACCTGGAGCGCCAGCTCATTCTGGACAAGGTCACCTTACCCGCCCTGGCCATCGTGCTCGCGGCGGCACCCTACGGCCCGGCCAGCCTCGGGACGAGCGCGGCGTGGGGCTACGTGCAGGCGCTGGCGGGTATCGGCGTGGGCTTCGGCGCGCTGCTCGCCATCTACCTCGTGTCGTGGCGTCTGCTCGGCCAGCCGGGCATGGGCGAGGGCGACGTCAAGTTCGGCGCGCTCATGGGGGCGATGCTCGGCTGGCGGCTCACGCTTGTGGCGCTCCCCGTCGCGTTCATCATGGGCGGCGTCTTCGCGGTCGGCCTCATCCTCTTCCGAGGCAAGGGCCGCCGCGACGTCATGCCCTACGGCACCTTCCTGAGCCTCGGCACGCTCATCACCTACTTCTTCGGCATCCCCATCCGGGACTGGTACCTGAGGTTGCTCGGCGTGTAAGGCTCGGCTCGCTCCCTGTCTCCATTGTGCCGAGCAGCGGGAGCGCGACGCCGACGGTGCGCCCTTCACCCGGCCCAGTCCGCTAGGCCGCGACGCTACTGAGCGTGGTGCACGTGGCCGAACTCCAGGGAGCCGAACGCACGCTGGACCACCTCTGGCAAGGCCGGATGGACGTAGATCGCTTGCAAGATGGCGTCTGTGGTGAGGTCAGCACGCATGGCGTTGGCGGCCTCCTGAATAAGGACCGAGGCGTGGGCGCCGATGATGTGACACCCCAATATCTCCCGCGTCTCGGGGTGCGCCAGCACCTTCACGAACCCGTCCTTGTCCTCAATGGACGACCCATAGGCCGTGTTCTCGTAGTTATACGTGGCGGCCACGTAGGGAACATCGTGCTCCTTGGCCTCCGCCTCGGTCAGGCCGACGCCGGCGACCTGTGGCGACGCGAAGATTGCGTGGGGCATGGCGTGGTAGTCAACCCGGACCTTGTGCTCGGGGTTGAAGATGTTGTTCGCGACGTAGCCCGCCTCCAGGTTGGCGCTGTGCTTAAGCAGGTAGCGCCCAACGATGTCTCCCAGCGCCCAGACCCCCGGCACGTTCGTTTCCAGGAACTCATCGGTCTTGACGAACCCCCGCTTGTCCACCTCAACGCCCGTCTTAGCGACTTGCAGCACGTCGGTGTTTGGCGCGCGGCCCGTGGCAATCAGCAGCGCGTCCCCCTTCACCGTGCTGGTGCGGCCGTCTTGCGACACCTCCAGAGCAACGTCGCTTCCATCCCGGTACGCGCGGGAGACCTGACCGTTGAGGATCAGGTTGAATCGCCGCTGGTACACCTCCGTGAAGCGGCGCGCAACGTCGGCGTCCTCCGCGCGGAGCAAGACGTCGCGCCGGTGAACGATGGTGACCTCCGTGCCCATCGCGCCGAAGAAGTGCGCCATCTCTGCTGCGATGAACCCGCCTCCCAGGATGAGCAGGCGGCGCGGCTGCTCCGGCAGCCGCATGATCTGGTCGGAAGTCAGGTAGGAGACCTCCTCCAGGCCCGGGATGCTTGGTATGGAGGGACGTGTTCCCGCGGCGATCACCACCGTCTCCCCGGTGATGCGCGCGCCGTTCACCTCAAGCGTTTTCTCCGCGACAAAGCGGCCCCGGCCCTTGTGCACGGTGATCTTGGGGTGCTGCCGGTTTCCCTCTTCAATGCCCTGCGCTTCGCCGTCGATCTCGTCAAAGACCCTCTTGATGATGAACGGCCAGTCCACCCCCTCTACGCGCGCTTTGATGCCGAACCGCTCGGCCCGCCGGATCGTCTCCATCACGTCCGCGCAATGGATGAGCATCTTGGACGGGATGCAGCCGCGGTTCAGGCACGTGCCCCCGAACGGGCCGTCCTCCACGACCGCGACCGAAAGCCCCCGGTCGGCGGCCTCGGAAGAGATCTCCAGCCCTGATCCGGAGCCAACCACAATAACGTCGTAATGGTCCACCATAGTTCGTCCCTTTCCCTGGTCTCAGCAGGATAGCCGGCAGGGGGTAATTCACGACTCAGCATACTACGGGCAGTCCCAGCGACAAACGCAGCACGGCTGGAACGCGGCTTAGGGCACCCGCTGGCTTCGGGCTGGGTTCGCCCTAGCCCATTGCGTGCTACCCGATCCCAAACGATCGGGGGAACAGGGCACCCACTCACACGACGCACGTTTCTGATTCGGCTGAACGTGTTTCGTGGTATCATCCCTGCGGCGCAATTCCACGGGGGAGGCGGTCATGCTGGCGTGCGTGTTCCACGGGCCCGGCAACTTGAAGGTTGAGGAGCGGCCCATCCCCAAGCCGGGCGAGGGCGAGGTCCTCATCAAAACGGGCGCGGCGTCCCTCTGCTTCTCCGACATCCGCGTCTTCCGCGGCGAGAAGAGCGCCCGACCGGGCGTCATCCAGGGCCACGAGGCGGCCGGCGCCGTCGTATCCGTGGGCGCGGGCGTCCGGGGCATCGCCGTCGGCGAGCGCGTCGCCATCTGCCCCATCATGGCCTGCGGCGCCTGCTACTTCTGCGTCCGCGGCCTGCGCAACCGCTGCCTCAACCGCAAGACGCTCGGCTACGACGCCGACGGCGGCCTTGCCGAGTACATCCTCGTCCCGCGCGAGCTTGTGGAGATGGGCCACCTCCTGAAGGTGCCCAAGGACCTGCCGGACGAGATGGCCTGCCAGACCGAGCCCTTCGCGTGCGCGCTCTACTCGCTGGAGACGTGCGGCGTCGGCGCCGGCGGCAG
>Ga0080064_1006682_pt1 | contig 12253 bp, 10 predicted proteins | sample Subgrocontami54m_FD_69260 | JGI IMG/M metagenome (GOLD analysis project Ga0080064, IMG submission 69260) | Subsurface groundwater microbial communities from S. Glens Falls, New York, USA - GMW46 contaminated, 5.4 m (SPADES assembly) (version 2) ...
TCGTACTGAGGACAGGCGCTGCCCGGAAGCCAAACCCGCCGTCTCGGTGTCCTCGGCGGACTGAATCCCGACGCCTCCCCCCTCGGGGAGCGCGAGGGGATTACTCCGACAGGCTCCTAGGAACTTTCCCTCTACCCCAGTAGACCCGGCGCGCGGACGACGATGTGTCGTCCGCGCGTCCGATTCCGGGCAGGTCGCCAGTGCGCGACTCCAGCCCCACACCGCCCCGCGCAGGCCTCCCGCTCGCAGCGGTCCGGGAACCGGACGGCCGCGCGATCCACGTAAGATCCTCCTTCACGCTCACGCACGAGAGTCGAGAGTCAGACCCTCATTCGCACCAGTGAGTTGCAGCTCGTGTAACCCGGCGCTTGCGCGGAAACGCCGAAAACGGGCTGGAGCGGTGTTACGATCCCACACGTGTGAGGACGAGCGGTCGTGAGTGTCCGGAATCAGATCGCTATTCACACGTGTGCATCCACGCAGCGCAACTCAATCTACGACAGCATGTTCCGACATACTCTCAAAAGTGACCTCCCCGTGCATTCACTCGGGTTCGTGGCAAGGCGGTTGCGAATCACTGGAGTGAGGTCTACGGTTCCCTGGGGCTGGAGGAACGAAGATGCGCACGAGCGTGACGACGGTGATGGCTGCCGCGGCCCTGGTGCTCGGGCTCTCCCTCGACACGCTGGCGCAGTCCAGGCCCTCTACGATCTGGCGCCCCGCCGCCGCCGACAACTACACGACGGGCCGCGGCGGCAACTCGATCCGCTACGTCGTCATTCATACGGTAGAAGGCTCCGCGACCGGCGCGGTGAGCTGGTTCCAGAACTCCTCCTCGAACGTCAGCGCGCACTACGTCGTCGCCTACACCGGGACAATTTACCAGTGCGTGGCCGACTCCAACACCGGGTGGCACGCGGGAAACTGGACCTACAACACGCAGAGCATCGGGATCGAGCACGAAGGCTGGACCAACCAGAACCGCTGGACCGACGCCCAGTATCGCGCGAGTGCGTCCCTGACGAGTTGGATTTGTGCGACGTACGGCGTCCCCCGCACCCGCTCGAACATCATCGGGCACATCGAGGTCCCTGGCGCGACGCACACCGACCCGGGCCCGTTCTTCAACTGGACCTACTACATGCAGCTCGTGGGCGGGAGCAACCCGGCGCCGAATCCGACGCCCACGCCGACCCCCTCCCTGACGGCGCAGCAGGTCAACACGAGCGCCCTGAACGTGCGCAGCGGCGCGGGGACGACCTTCTCCATCATCGGCTCCGTGGCGAGCGGCCAGATCTACGTGGCGAACACGACGTCGAACGGCTGGCACCGGATCTACTTCGACAACCGCCAGGGCTGGTGCAGCAGCCAGTATCTGACGCGCCGCACGGGGGGCCTGGGGCGCCAGATCTCGACGAGCAGCCTGAACGTGAGGAGCGGACCGAGCACGAGCAACTCGATCATCGGGTCGTGCACGAGCGGGGAGGTCTTCGTCGCCGACACGAACCAGAACGGCTGGCTGCGGATCTGGTACCGCGGCGCCCAGTACTGGATCAGCGCGCAGTACACGACGACGGTCCAGTTCTAGGAACTTTTCCTCTACCCCAGAAGACCCGGCGCGCGAACGACGGTGTGTCGTTCGCGTGTCCGTTTCCAGGGTTGGCTGACAGCGACCCGATCGCGTAGAATCGCGGACATGAAGATCATCGCGCAGGTGCTGGTGGCCGCCGTGTGCGTCGCCTTCGGCTTCGCGCTCGGACGGATGTACCCGCCCGACAAGGGCCCCGCCCCGCGTCCCGCCGGCCCCGGGGCGACGACCACTCCGGGAACGACCACGCCCCGTCCAGGCGTCCTCCCGCAGCCGAACGGGCCCGGCCCGACGATCCCGAGGGTCTCCCCCTCCCCCGCGACCGGGCCCGAGCCCCCCGACCACGAGCACGCCTCCGGCTGAAACCACGACATGCCGCCGCCCGAGATCGGGCCGCTTCCGGAGGACGTCCAGGGACCGCTCCGCGACCTCCTCTCCTCCCTCCACGACGCGGTCAGGAAGAGCGACCCGGATGGGATGACCGAGGCGCAGAGGAAGATCAGCGAGTGGGTCGGCGCGGACGCCCAGCGCGCCCTCGAACTCCTCGACTGGTTCAAGCGCGAGGAGGACCCCTCGTCGCTCAACATCCTGATGGCCTCCCTGACGATGGACCCGAGGATTGCGAACGAGCCCAGGGTGGTCTCTGCCTTCCTCGACGTCGCCCGGCGCGACGCGTCGCCCTCCCGCCGCATGGAGGCCCTCTCGTTCATCGGCCAGGGGGCGAAGCGGTCTCCCGAGGTCGAGCGCGATCTCCTCTCGCTCGCCCGTGGCGACGCCGACCCGTCGATCCGCGTGGCGGCCGTGGTGGCGCTGCGCCAGCAGATCGACATCGACCCGTCCGCGGCGGAGCGGTACAACCCGGAGTTTCTCCTCGTCGCCGGGCAGTCGGCCGACCCGGGGGTGCGCCAGCAGGCGATCCAGGCGATCCGGATGAGGCAGGCGGCGGACGACCAGGTCCGGAGCGTCGCAGCGTTCCTGCGCCAGGACGAGGACGTGGCGGTGCGGATGACGGCGGCCGAGCAGCTCGGGGGGGCCCGCGCGCAATTCCGATCCACGGCCATGGCGGCCCTGGCGGAGGGGTTCAAGACCGACGCCACGGAGGATGTCCGTCGGGCCTGCATGCTGGCCCTGGTCCGCGCGGGACGCGGAGAGGCGGTCGCGACGCTGCGCGGCCTCCGCGACGTCGACCCGAGGATGACGCAGGACATCGACGACTACGTCCGGATCCTCGAGGGCGGCGAGGTCGACCTCGACTGGATCTACGACGAGAAGGGCCGCCTGGAGCGGGCCCGCATCCCGGAGAACACGTTCGACCCGCCCACGGATCACTAGCCCCGCCCCCGCGCGTGCTACGTTCCGTAACGTCCACTCACCGGACACGCGCGCATGCGTGAATTCCTCACGTAGATGCGTGCAGCGCAACTCGTGACACACGCGTGCGTTCCAACACACATCAATTGCGCACTCAAGGAGGTGCGCCGGACCACCGTGTGCATCTCACAGGAGTGCACGAGGTGTGCGTCGGAGAACTGCGATGATGACGAGCGTGGTGCGGCGGGTGACGGGGTTTGCGGCGGCGTTCCTCTGGGCCGCGACGGCCCTCGCGACGGGCGAGTTCGTCTACCCGCAGTCGGGACCGCTGACGAGTACGTACTACAGCTCGCGCCCCTACGGGATCCACGCCGCGCTCGACATCGCAGGCCCGAACGTGACGCCGATCACGGCGGCGCGCGCGGGTCGGGTATCGTTCACGGGGGTGAACGGGGGGTACGGGAACCTCGTCATCGTGAGCCACGAGAACGGCTACCAGACCTACTACGCGCACATGTCCCGGATCACGGTGTCGAACGGCCAGGCCGTGGCGCGCGGTCAGCAGCTCGGCCTGGAGGGGAGCACGGGGAACTCGACCGGCCCGCACGTCCACTTCGAGGTCCGGAGGAACGGGGCGAAGCAGTTCGTGCCCGGGTCGGGCGGACAGTTCGTCCAGCGCGGGAACGGCCTGCCGTACACCTACTCCGGTCTCTCGGGCGGCGGCCCGGCGCCCACGCTGACGGCGCACCAGGTGAACGCGGCCACCGTCAACGTGCGGACGGGCGCAGGGTCGGGGTTCGCGGTGATGGGGACGGTGCGGAGCGGACAGATGTACGTTGCGGACAGGGCCGAGAACGGCTTCCGGCGAATCTGCTACGACAATCGCCTGGGGTGGGTTGCAGACGCGTCCCTCACGCGCCGAACGAGCGGGATCGGACGGAGGATCACGGCGAGCGTCCTGAACGTCCGGACGGGCCCGAGCACGAGCAACAGCATCACGGGGACCTGCACGAGCGGCCAGGCCTTCATCGCGAACACGCTTCAGAACGGCTGGCTGCGGATCTACTACCGCGGCGGGGAGTTCTGGATCAGCGCGGAGTTCACGACGACCGTGCAGTTCTAGACGGGCCTGCGCCCGAGATCCAAATCCAAAATCCCAGATCCGAACGAAATCCTAGATCCCAGATCTTGTCTGCGCCGCAGGCGGGATCTGGGATTTTGGATCTGGGATCTGCGCGCCTGCGCTACTTCGCCCCCGTCAGCGTCGGCAGCTTGCCCTTGGGCAATTGCAGGATCAGGGCGTAGCTCGCCGTCGTCCAGACCGGTCCCATCTCGCGGTCGTTGTTGGAGTGCATCATGACCGACTCCTCCGTGGGGCGCGCGCTGAAGGTCCCGTCGGGGCGGCGCGCGGCGAGGATCTCGAGGCGGAACAGCTCCATGAACCCCTTCCAGTACGCCGCACCCAGGTGCATGCACGCGAACGCGCTCGCCGTGAAGTGCATCACGGGCGAGACGTGGCCGTTCGGGATGTTCTCCATCTCCCGTTTGAAGTACGAGGCCATCTTCGGGTAGAAGGGATGCTTCGACATCCCGAGGAGCGAGAAGGCCCAGATGCACCCCGCCGTCCTCCCCGGGTCCCCCATCCCCTGCTGCCCCGGCTGGTCGCTGTACCCGATTCCCCCATCCCCCCCGCTCGTCGAGATGGCGTACGCCACTCCCTTGTCCACCGTGGCCTGCGGGACCTTGAACCCGAGCCGCTTCAGCGTCCCCAGGGCGCAGAGGCACCAGTTCCCGACGATCTGCAGCTCCTGGTACCCGAGCGCATTGGGCCCGCCGGGGCCGTGCGCCCACCCGCCGCTCGCCTCCTGGTTCCTGGCGATGGTCTGCATCATCTCCTCGAGCTTCTCCTTCAGCTCCCTCGACGCCTCGTGGCGGTAGACCTCCCCGAGGAAGACCGGAGCATAGGCGTACGCCCAGTTCGTCTGGTTCCAGTTCCCCCCCAAGTCCCTCCCGCCGAAGTCGAACTCCTTGCCGCAGTTCTTCATGACGAACTCGGCCGCCTCCTGGATGTTCTTCGCGTACGGACCGCTCTTGGGCGTCGATCCGCTCGCCAGGAACGCGAGCCCCGCGAGCGAGGTGACGACGACCTGGCCGTTCACCGCGCCGAACTTCGTTTCGAACGACCCGTCCGGGCCCTGCGCCTCCGCGAGCCAGGCGAGCGACTCGGTCGCCTGACGCTCGCACCGCGCGCAGCCGACGGGACAGCCCGCGCTGTGCGCGCCGAGGGCGGGGAGCGCGAGCGGGAGGGGCTCCTTCTTCCCTCCCCGCTGGACGACGAGCGTAGCCTTCGCGCTCTTCTGCGAGGAGACCTGCTCGAGCGCCCCGACGAGCTGATAGACGACGTGGAGCTTCGACTTCGCGAACGTCATGGTGCCGACGCCGACGATGACGTCCCCTTCCTGCAGGCCCGCGGCCTTCGCGGGGCTGTCGGGGAGGATGGCGGTGACGCGGATGGCCTCCTTCCCCTGTGGGAGGCCCTCGGCGCCCAGGACGCCGAGGTTGAACGCGTCCTCCTCGGCGAAGAGGGTGGAGAGGGAGGCCAACACGAGGACGGCGGCTCGCAGGGCTGGCATCGTCACCTCCGGTCGGATACAAGGACTTGGAAGGATGATACGGAGGAGGTCGACCGGATGCTTGAGGTGTTCGACAACCCGAAGACGGAGCGGGACTACGTCATCACGATCCGTTGCCCGGAGTTCACCTCGGTCTGCCCGAAGACGGGAAATCCGGACTTTGGGACCATCGTGGTCGAGTACGTGCCGGACCTGAAGTGCCTCGAGCTGAAGTCGCTGAAACTCTACCTCTTCACCTACCGCAACCAGGGTGTGTTCTACGAGGCGCTCACGAACAAGATCCTCGACGACCTCGTGACGGCGTGCTCGCCCCGCCGCATGGAGGTCCGGGGGGAGTTCACGCCGAGGGGCGGGATCTCGACGACCGTGACGGCGAGGTACGAGAAGCGAAGTTAGAGGTAGAGGATCCGGGTGCAGGAGCGGCAGAGGATCGCCTCCTGGCTGGTCTTCATGAGCATGTTCACGTCCTGCGACGTGAGGCCCATGTAGCACCCCTGGCAGGTGCCGTCGACCACGCGCGCGATGGCCACGCCATCCGGCTTCGCCTTCTGAATCTTCTCGTACGTGCGGAGCAGCTCCCGATCGAGGTGGGACGCGAGCTTGTCCCGCTCCTTCCTGAGCGTGTCGATCTTTGCCCCCAGCTCGGACAGCTCCTTGTCGATTCGGGTCGACTCTGAGGAGATCTGCGACTCGGCGTCGGCGACCTGCTTCTGGACCGCCTTCACTTCCTGCTCGGCGGCCTCCGCGCGCCCCATGAGGACGAGGATCTCCTCTTCGATCAGGCTGTTGTCGGCCTTGACGCCATTGATCTCCTGCTGAAGGACGCTGTATTCCTTGTTGGTCTTCGCGGTGTTGAGCTGCCCGCCCAGCTTCGCGATCTTGTCCTCGCACCCCTTGAGGTCCGACTCCTTCTTCTGGATTTCCTTCTTCCAGGTGAGGACCTCAGTCTTCTTCCCGTCGACGTTCGCCTTCTTGCGGACGAGCTCGCCGCGGGCGGACTCGAGCGACCTCGGGCGCTCCCTGCGCTCGCGGTCGAGGGCGAAGATCTCGCTGTCGACGGCCTGGAGGGACCTGAGGGTTTCGGCGACCTTCTGGGTGGGCATGAAAACGCCTCGGGGAAAAAGCGCCAGATAATAGCACCGAGGCGCGGGTCCGGCAAGCGATGCGAACCACGGAACGGGAAAGGGAAGGGGATGAGGGTGCCCGGGGGCGGCCAGAGGATGGCCCGCCCCCGGGGCTTCATATGCAGGACTAGGTAGCGTCCACTAGGTTTCCCGGGATACACCAACCAGCTCGACTTGGAGTCGCGCGCGTAAGCGCGCGGTGGATCACGCCCGTAAGGGCGTGCGACCGCAGGATCACGCCCTTACGGGCATGATCCACCGCGCCCTCACGGGCGCGACTCCAGCGATCGTGCATTCCGGTATCCCGTGGAACTTAGTGCGTCCTACTTAGCCGTGCGAGAGGCCTTCGAGGAACCCCTCGAGCTTGCGGCTGCGGATCGGGTGCTGCAGCTTCCGCACCGCCTTCGCCTCGATCTGCCGGACGCGCTCGCGGGTCACCTTGAAGATGCGCCCGACCTCCTCGAGGGTGTACGTGTACCCCGTCCCGATCCCGTAGCGGAGCTTGATGATCTCCCGCTCGCGGAACGAGAGGGTGTGCAGCACGCTCTCGATCTTCTCCTTCAGCATCTCGTACGTCGCCGCGTTCACCGGGGACTCGGCGTTCTCGTCCTCGATGAAGTCGCCGAAGTAGCTGTCCTCGCCGTTCCCGATCGGACGGTCGAGCGAGATCGGGTGCTTCGAGATCTTCAGCACCCGCTTCGTCTCCTCCACGCTGATGGCCGACGCGTGGGCGATTTCCTCAATCGTGGGCTCGCGCCCCTTGGCCTGCATCAGCTTCTTCGTGACGTTCCTGAGCTTGGACATCGTCTCGATCATGTGGACCGGGATCCGGATCGTCCGGGCCTGGTCCGCGATCGCGCGCGTGATCGCCTGGCGGATCCACCACGTCGCGTACGTCGAGAACTTGTACCCGCGGCGGTACTCGTACTTCTCCACCGCTTTCATCAGGCCCGTGTTTCCCTCCTGAATGAGGTCGAGGAACGACAGGCCCCGGTTCCGGTACTTCTTCGCGATGGAGACGACCAGGCGCAGGTTCCCGCTCGACAGCTTCCTCTTCGCCTTCTCGTACTCCTGGTAACGGGTCTCGATCTCCCGCACCCGCGCGCGAAGGGCCGCAGGCTCCTCGCACGTCATCAGGCGCAGCTCCTCGAGCTCCCGCTTGTACTCCTCCAGCCGCGCGCGGTTCCCGCGCCCCCGGCGGAGGTGCTGCATCTCCCGCATGATCTCGTGCATCCGCTCGCACATCACGCGGAGCTTCTCCATCATCGGGCGGATCTTCTTCGTCTGGATGGAGAGCTCCTCGAGGAGCACCACGAAGCGGCGCTGGCGGAAGGCCACGCGCAGGCGAAGCACTTCCTTTTCCTTCTTCTCGCCTCCCGCCTTCTGCAGCAGGGCGTAGTCGTCCTGGTTCGAGCGGACCATCCTCTTCAGCGTCTCGATGTTCTCCGGAAGGCGCGAGATGATGTCCGCTTTCGTCACCTCGATCGCGCTGTCGGTCTTCAGCGTCCGGTCGAAGGCCAGCTCGCCGTTCCGGACGTCCTCGAGGATCTGGATCGCCTCGAGCACTGCGATCGGGCTCTCCAGGACCTTCTTCCGGAACCGCTTCCGGGTGACCTCGATCGTCTTGGCGAGGTCGATCTCCTCCTCGCGCGTGAGGAGGGGGATCTCCCCCATCTGCGTCAGGTACATGCGCACCGGGTCGTCGATCTTCTCCGACGTCCCGCGCGCGAAGGAGCCGACCTCCTCGATCTCCTCGGCGACCTCCTCGGCCGGCTCCGTCGTGGTCGACTCCTCGTCGGCGCCGAAGTCGGGCTCGGCGACGTCGCCCTCGTCGACGAGGTCGATCCCCAGCTCGTCGAGGGTCATGAGGATCTGGTCCACCTTGTCCGGAGCGACCATGTCGTCCGGGAGGACCTTGTTGACCTCCTCGTAGGTGAGGAAGCCCTTCTTCTTCCCCTCTTCGATGAGGAGCTTGACCTCGGCGTCGAGCTTCTCGAGCTCCTGGGCGGCCGTCAGCGCACCCTCAGGCCGCTCGGGCGTCTCGGTCGCCGGCGCGACTTGTACCTGCTTGGGCATCCGTGTCCTCCACCTGGCAAGGCCAGCTTGCTGGTCCGGGGCCGCATTCTTCGCGCACCCGGCTCGCTATCTTCCTTCGGCGTCGTTCCGCTTCTTCCCCCGTTTGTAAGTCTTCATCAGCGCCTCGAGCTCGCCCAGGCTCGCCCGGGCCTTCACCGAGTCGCTCGCCTTCTGCGCCTCCATCACCTGCGCCCGGAGCTCTCCCGCGGGACGCTCGGTCCGGCTCTGGTCGAAATAGGCGATCACGCTCTCGAGCCGCTTCTCGAATTCCTGCGACTTGTCGGCGCCCTCGTCGGCAATCCGGGCGAGCTGCTCCGCCGCCGCGCGGTCCGAGACGACCGCCAGGACGTCGGACACGCCGCCGCCCGGGACCTTCTCCGCCGCGCGACACACCTCTTCGGTGAGGCGCCGCCACTCGACGGGGAGCTCCGACAGGTCGATCCGTGTGCGGGCCCGCTCGACGCCCCCGGGCCAGACGAGGAGAACCTCGACCAACTCGAGCGCCGCGCGCTCCGCTCGATCCGGGCCCTTTTTGGCCGCCTCTCCTTCGGTCCGGACCGGGTCGCTGGCCTTGCCAGCCACCAAGCTGGCCCTGCCAGCCTCCGCCACCCTTCCTTTGACGCTCCGACTGAGTAGACGCTTGCCGAGCGCGGATTCCTCCACACGAAATTCCTCGGCCAGCCGGCGGAGCGCGAGCTTCTGCTTCACCTCGCTCACCATCGCCGCGACGCTCGCCAGCATTTCGTCGATCGCCGCGCCCTTCCCGTCCATGCCGGACAGGTCGTTTCGCCCCTTCGAGAGGGCGATCCGGTACTCGAACAGCTCCTGCGCATCGCCCAGGCAGGAGACGAACAGGTCCCGCCCCTTCTCGACGAGGCAGTCGCACGGATCGAGCCCCTCCGGCATCGAGGCGATCTTCATCGGGAAGTCCTCGGCGAGGAACATATCGAGGCTCCGCTCGCTCGCCTTCTTCCCCGCCTCGTCGCCGTCGAACACCGCGACGGCCTCCGTGGCGTAGCGGCGGATCAGCGCGATGTGGTCCCGCGTGAGCGCGGTCCCGAGCGTCGCGACGAACCACTTCACGCCGTGCTGGTGCGCCATGATCGCGTCGGTGTACCCCTCGACGATCGCAAGCTTCCCTTCCTTGATGGCCGCGTCGCGCGCCTGCGGCAGCGCGTACAGGTTCCGCCCCTTCTGGAACAGCGGCGTCTCGGGCGAGTTCAGATACTTCGGCTCCGATCCGTCGAGCGACCTGCCGCCGAAGCCGATGACGCGCCCGCGCGGGTCCTCGATCGGAAAGATCAGCCGGTTGCGGAAGCGGTCGTAGACGCGGCCGGTCTCGTGGCGGATCGCCAGGCCGGCGCGCTCGACGAGCCCCTCCGCGAACTTGGCCTTCTTCGCCGCCTCCAGGAGGCTCGTCCAGCCGTCCGGCGCGTACCCCAGGCGGAACTCGGCGACCATCGAGGGGTCGAGTTTCCGCTTCTCGACGTAGCGCCGCGCCTCCGCGCCCGAACGCTCGCCGAGCTGCTCGCCAAAAAAAGCCGCCGCCCACTCGCAGAGGCGGTACAACTCCGCCTTCTCGTCCGCCGCGGCCCCGTCCTCCGCGTCGAAGCGGATCTTCACCCCGGCCCGGTCCGCGAGCATCCTGAGCGCCTCGGGGAACTCCACCTTCTCGTGCCGCATGATGAACTCGAAGACGTCCCCTCCCACCTGGCACCCGAAGCAGCGGAAGGTCTGCCTCGAGGGGGACACCATGAACGAGGGGGACTTCTCCTCGTGGAACGGACAGCACGCCTTCCAGTTGGCGCCGGCCCGCTTGAGCGGCACGTATTCGGTGATGACCTGCACGATGTCAGAGAGCCGTCTGACCTCGAGCTTCTGATCGTCCGTGACGCGGCGCGCCATCATGGTTCCAGCCGCCATCGAAATCCTCGGGACACTCTGTCCCCCTCTATTAAGTACGATTCCGGGAGCGCAGTTCCGGGGGGAACGGAATGGTAGGGAAGAAATTCTCCCGGAACGTTTGGTCCCGCCGCAGGGCGCCCCTGGACCTGAAAGGCGGGTGCGAAAAGGTATAACAGTATATCCCGCCCGGGTTAGGCGTCAAGCCCATTCCGGGAATCCGGGGCCCTCCGGGAGGCGAGATCGACCCCTACGGCCGCGATCGCGGCCAAGAGAGGGTGGAGTGGGAGGCGATACCGTAGGGACCCGACGAAGACAAGATGGAGCGCGCAGATCGCGATCGGGAACAACAGATAGGCCATACCGGTACGCAGGTTGCGGCGGATGAGGACCACGGCGCCAACGAGGCCGAGCGCGAACAGCGGGAGCGACGCCCCCAGCGACGCGACGAGGTAGAGCGGCTGGCGGAACTTCTCGTAGTTCGGCACGGGGTTCCAGAACCGAGCGAACTTCGAGGGGACCAGCCCGAGCACGCGGCCCGGCTCCTCACGAAGAACGCGGAGGCACTCCTTCTTGAGGGCCTCGTCGCGCGCCAGCTCGCCCTTCGGGAGCCCGGTCGGCCAAGCTACGTATTCCGTTGCAGGACCGCCTGTTGCGCCTGGACCAATCGACTCGAAGAGGTCGCGCCCCAGCTTCGCCGTGACGGGGAGAAAGCGCCCCGACAGTTCCCCGTTGCGCACGATCCAGGGGAACAAGGTGGCCGTCGCCGAGACGACGTAGACGGCCAGGAGGGCCCAACGTCGTGCGCCCGCGGCTTTCGGCAGCAGGAGCGGCCAGGCGATGGCCATGAGGCCGAGCGAGGCGAGGTGGCCCGCGTGGAGGAGGGCCGACACCGCGGCCACGACTCCCAACGCGGCGGCGTCGAGGTGGCGCCGCCCCTCCGACAGTCGCAGCAGAAGAAGCACCTGGAGACCGAGGAGCAGGACGTAGATCGTCTCTACGAGCAGGAGGCCGGTGAAGTAGACGAGGAACGGGTCGAGTGCGACGTAGAGGGCGGCGAGAAACGCGCCGGCAGGCGAGGCGACGCGACGGGCGAGGAGCCAGGTGAGCGGCACGACGAGCGCCCCGAGGAGGGCCTGCGTCACGCGGATCGGGACCTCGTGGTCGCCCAGGACTGCGATGTGCGCGGCGAGGAAGATCGGGTACGCGGGCCCGCGGGCGAAGAGCCTGCCGTCGGTCGTGACGAAACCCTTGCCCTCCACGACGTGGCGGGCGATGTCGAGGTACTCCTCGGCGTCGGGGTAGCGGAGCGAGTCGGACGACGTGAGTCCGACGAAGACGATGCGGACGAGGGCGGCGAGGAGGGTGAGGACCAGGATCGCTCGATTCATCCGAGGAACGCCCTTGCGTACGAGTGTCCATCTCGGGGACAAAACCCAGATCCCAAATCCAACATCCCAACGAAATCCCAGATCCTGCCTGCGGCGCAGATGAGATCTGGATCCCTACCCGTCTCTGACTTTGTTTTCCGCACAGTTGTTCATGCGCTCTTCCTCAGCTGTTCAAGCGTAACCCCATGAGCAGACAGGATCGTCGCGATGGTTGCGCACCCCTTCGTG
>Ga0080064_1006683_pt1 | contig 12252 bp, 12 predicted proteins | sample Subgrocontami54m_FD_69260 | JGI IMG/M metagenome (GOLD analysis project Ga0080064, IMG submission 69260) | Subsurface groundwater microbial communities from S. Glens Falls, New York, USA - GMW46 contaminated, 5.4 m (SPADES assembly) (version 2) ...
GGGCCCCAGGGGGGGCCGCCCCCCAGCCCGCCGCCGACACAGTAGCCGTCAATGGCCGCGATGATCGGTTTGTACACGCCGCTCTCGAAGAAGTGCGGGAACACGCTCGGATACGGCTCCCCGCGCGACGTGAACTCCGCCACCTCTTTCAGGTCCGCTCCGGCGGAGAAGGCGCGGCCTCCCGCGCCCGTGATGATAGCCCCAAGCAGGTCGGGGTCGCGCTGGTAGTCCCGCATGGCCTCCGTCAGCCCCTTCTGCACGGCTGTGCTCAGGGCGTTCATCGCCAGAGGGCGGTTGAGCGTGACGTAGGCGATGCGGTTCCGCTTCTCATACAGGAGCGGTGCGTCTGTCATGATGTCATCCTCACGCAGATTACAGTCTCCGGGTGCGACCGTGCTACGGGCTTTTCTTCGGTGGAGCATGCGGGGTTGGAGCCGACCCGCGCAAGTCCCCGACGGCCTTCGCCTCCTGCATGCGCAGCTTCCAGAACTGGGGCTTGCGGCGCTCTATGAACGCGGCCGGCCCCTCTTTCCCTTCCGGGGAGTCGAACAGGTCCGGCTTCAGCCAGTTGACGAATGTGCAGATTGGCGAGAGCTGGTCAAGCTCCCAATCGAAGGAGGCCTTCAGGATTTCCAGGCACGATGGGCTGGCCAGCAGAAGCTCCTCGCACCAGCGGTCCACTTCCTCCTCCAGCCGGTGCAGCGGCACGACCTTGTTGATCAGCCCCAGCGCCAGCGCCTCTGACGCGGAGTAGCGGCGGCAGAGCATCCATATCTCGCGCGCCTTCTTCGCACCGACGACGCGCACCAGGTACTGGACAAGGAATCCGTCCGCGGGGCTGGACACGCGCGGCCCGTTCTGCCCGAAGACGGCGTTGTCCGCCGCGATGGTGAAATCGCAGAAGTAGGCGATGTGATGCCCGCCGCCGATGGCGAAGCCCTTGACCATGGCGATGACCGGCTTGCGGCAGATGCGCAGCACGCGGTTCGTGGGGCTGTGCCAGTAGAACTGCTCGCGTGACGCCCACTGCTCCCACACCACATCGCCGCCGGTGCAGAAGTGGTCGCCCGCGCCGGTCAGCACCACCGCACCGATGCGCGCGTCGTGACTGGCGTCATAGAACGCCCGGAACATCTCGTCCGCCGTGTGGGACGTGTAGGCGTTGTACTTTTCAGGCCGGTTGATGGTGACCCGCGCGACGCCGCCCGTCAGCTCCGCGTGGTACTTTTTCTCATAGATGATGTCCGTGAAGTCCAGGCCCTGACCGGTGACCTTCTCCCATGAAGACCAGCCCATCTGTCGCCTCCTGATCCTGACCTACCAGGCTCCGATGACCTTGTCCGACTTCGCCACGAGCGCGAGAGCGTCCGCCGTCCCCAGCTTCGCGACGCCCTCCGGCAGGCGGTCCTTGTGCCCCAGAAGCTCCGCCCACAGCGGGCACGCGTACAGCGCGACGCCGCCCTTCGCGGCGAGGCCGACCATTTCGGCGACGTCCATCTGCCGCCACTGGCCGCGTCCGCGCGTGGGCAGGCCCATGTTCCTGGCGTTGTCCGCGATAACCCATTTGAGGGGCTGCTCCTGCAGGTCCACGGGCCACAAGAACACACCTTGCGCCACCGCCTGCAGCGCGCTGCCCGTGAAGATGACGGACGCCGTCTGCCCCTGCTTGCGGGTCTCCATGGCATAGTAGAGCGTGGTGAGCAGCGAGCTCGCCAGCGCGTCGCGGAGAATGAATACGGTATGCATGATGATGTCGCTCCTCCGGGATTCCGCCAGGCGCGGCCTATTTGTAGGGCATGGCCTCCTTGCCCATGAGTTCGCGGATGATGGTGAGCTTGAGCGCCTCGTACGTGCCCGCGCCTATCTCCAGGCCGAGGATGTTCCGCAGGCGCATCTCCAGCGGCAGCGCCTTATTGTAGCCGTAATGGCCGTGGAGCAGCACGCAGGCGTGGACCGTGTCGAACGCCGCCTCCATTGACATAATCTTGGCGACAGCCGTGTCCTTGGAGTGCGGCAGGCCTCTGTCCTTGCGGCGGAGCGCCTGGTAGCACAGCAGGCGCGCGGCCTCCATCCGGACGTAGTGCTCCGCGATTTTGAACGAGACCCCCTCGAACTTGGCGACGGGCACGCCGAACGCCTGACGCTGCTTGACGTAGGCGATGGTCTCATCGAGCGACTGGTACGCGGCGCCCACGTAGAGCAGGCTGGTTATCGTGCGGCTGTAGTCGAAGTTGGACATGGCGCGGATGAAGCCCTCGCCCTCCGCGCCGACGAGGTGGTCGCCGGGCACGCGCACGCCGTCGAAGCGGATCGCGCCGCGCTGCGTGAGGCGCTCGCCCGGGGTGTCGTACACCTCCCGGCCAACGCCCTCCACGTTCAGCGGCACGATGAACGTGCTGACGCCGCGCGCGCCCGGGCCGCCCGTCCGCGCGAAGACGACGGAAACGTCCGCGTTGCCCGCGAAGGTGATGGACGACTTCTCGCCGTCAATGACCCAGTCGTCGCCGTCGCGTTTGGCGCGCGTGCGGAGGCTGGCGGCGTCGGAACCCGCCTCCGGCTCCGTCAGGGCGAACGCGGCGATGACTTTGCCCTCCGCGATGCGCGGGTACCAGTGCTTCTGCAGGTCCTTGTTCCCGGCGCGCAGCGTCTCCGCCAGCATGGCGGGCAGAGACACGTAGCTGCCCACGCTGGTGTCGCCGCGGCCTATCTCCTCCGCCGCGATGCCCATCATGGTGAAGGACGCTTCCGTGCCGCCGTACTCCTGCGGGACGCGCAGGCCCGACAGCCCCAGGCCGGTAAGCTCCTTCAGAACGTCGGGCGTCATCGGCGCGCCCTCATCCCACTGGCGCGCATTGGGAATCAGGCGGCGGTGCGCGAAGCGGCGCACCTCCTGTCGAAACTGCTGCTCTTCGTCGTTGAACTCCAGCACGGCCTTCTCCCTTCGTGTCTGACTAACAGGGTGCGGAAAAACCTTTTCGACCATCCCCCTTGCCCCCTTCCTGGCCAGGAAGGGGGTGAAAATTGTATCTGGGGGATACCCCCAGACCCCCGCCAGAGGGGCGAAACCCCTTTGGACACCCCTTTTTCAGCAGCCTGCTAAATGTGTGGCGGCGCCCTAAAGCATGCTGTAGCCGCCGTTCACGCTCAGCGTCTGGCCCGTGATATAACTGGCCCGCTCCGACGCCATGTAGACGATAGTGTATGCGGTGTCCTCCGGCGTCCCGAACCGTCGCAGAGGGTAGTTCCTGACCGCCTTCGCCCGCCACTCCTCTTCATGGCGCACCTTCTCCAGGTCGCCCGCGTCGCGCCACTGCTGCAGTAGGCGCTCGTGGCGCTCCACCGGCGTGAAGCCGGGGCACACGACGTTCACGCGAATGCCCTGGGAGGCGACCTCCTTCGCCAGCGCCTTGCTGAACGTGATGACGCCCGCCTTGGACGCGGAGTAGAGGGACATGCCCGGCTCGCCCACGCGCCCGGCGTCGGAGCCCACGTTGATGATGACCCCCTTCTTGCGGGGGAGCATCTGCTCAAGCCCCGCGCGGCAGAAGGTCATGGTGGACACAAGCACCATGTTGACCGTGAACTGCCAGTCCTCCGGCTGCAGGTCCATGAACCTGCCGTTGCGCCAGGCGGCGGCCAGGTTGACCAGCACGTCCAGACCGCCGAGCTGCTCCGCGACGGCGGCGCAGGCGCGACGGGCGTCGTCCAGTTTGGAGATATCAGCGCGCACTGCTATGGCCCGTTCAGCCCCCCGGCGACGCGCCTCTTCCACCGCCAGCTTCGCGCCCGCTTCGTCGATGTCAACGGCCGCGACTCGCGCGCCCTCTTCGGCAAACGCGAAGAGCGTCGCCTTGCCGATGCCAGCCGCCGAGCCGGTCACCAGCACTGCCTTCCCTTTAAGGTCCATGTCCACGATGGTATTTCTCCTCTCTCCGTTGCGTGACCCTCGCCGGGCCCGCGCACCGAGCCCGCAAGCCGCCGCCGATTCCAGCGCAGGCCACTTGCAGGTACAACAGACTCCCGCTGCGAATCGGCCAGCGGGAAACCGTGATGGGGAGCGGCCTCTGACGCTGGCCGCTCCTCCGCGCTGCTATTTTGAGCGTCGCGGCAGGACTATCGTGACCTGGGCGGTGGCGGTGACCCAGTTCCGCTGGTTTTCCGCCCACAGCTCGCATTGGACAAGGCCATCCTTGCCGTCAATGCGCTTGTCCACGACCTTTCCCCGGCACCAGCAGGTGTCCGTCAGGACGTTCGGCCTCCGCAGGCGCAGCTTGGCGTTGCGCAAAAAGCCGTCATCGCCCATCCAGTTTGTGGCCACCTGGACCAGCCACGAGACCCGCTGATGGCCGTAATCGAAGGGCACGGGGATGCCGTTCACGCGGGATAGCTCCGTCTCCCAGTGAACGCGCTCCGGCACATCCGGGATGCCGTACTCGTTCTTGACCGCCGTCGTGGGGTGGCGTCGCTCGTACTCAACGCGCATTTTATGCGCCCGGACGAACGGAGGGAAGCCGCTGCCTATCTTCCATGCGAGGATGTCCGTCAGCGTGAGCGGCCCCTTGACGACGTGCGGCATCGCATCGCCCACCTGCACGTCTTCGAAGTAGCGCGGCGTGGCGCCTCGGACGACCTCCTTGTCGTAGTCGGCGTAGATACGCTTTATCTCCTCGTCCGTGTATTTCCAGGGCGCGATAGACCCGTAGCGGTCGCGCTCACTCTGCTCCTCGCCCTCCTGCTTCGTCTCCATGTGCCGGACGAACCGGAAAGTCCGCCTGAACTCCTCCGCCACCACGTCCTTGCTCTGGTTGTGGTAAACGAACTTGGCGATCTGCGCGTACATGGGGTCCGCGAACTTTTGGTGGATGCGCTGGCAGTCCTCGAAGTAAAGCTCCGTGCGGATGCGGTCGCCCTCGCGCACCGGTTGGCGCCACGTCCACTCGTCCTCCGCCCAGAGCGCGTGCGCGCCCGGGAAGCCGACCGAGGGGGACATGCTGCCGATGCAGCTCGAGAGGAACGTGGGCGGAGCGATGACGGCGCCCCAGCGGGTCTTGCGCCCGTACGCCACGTCGTTCCAGAGCGGGTTCGTGTCCCCGTACCCGTACGCGAAGTGGCAGATGGCGTCCGCGGAGGCCAGCTCATTGAACTGCTGGCCGAGGCGCAGGGGCTTCCCGATGAGGGCCCGGACCTCGGCGAGCGCCTGTTCACTGAAGACAACCTTTGGGTCAGCCATATGTCTCCTTTCGGCTATTCATCTGGTAGCTGCCGCCCCGGAGCAAACTTGACAGAGGAAACGGCACCACCTACAATTGCCTCGCCTTCAGACTAACCGGGTCTGCTATCGGCGTATTGCTACGAAAACAGGCGTTTTGTTGTGCTGGCGCGTGATTGCGGGAGCATGCGCCGGATGGACATCGCCGGTGGCGCATCCGGCGAGTTACGGCCGGGCACACGCCACATCTTACCCCGCTGGCAAAGAATACGCTACCCGGTCCAGACCAGGCTTCGATCATTCTGGGCCAGGCTTTCCAGCCTTGCAACGGGCTAAAACTACAAAAGCTCGATGGGCGTGTTGTAGAGATGAGCAGGGGGGCCGCCATGGTGCAGTCAGTCAAGGGTGAGGCAAGCGCGTCCATGAGGGCGGGCCATCTTTTGGGCGGCGCCCTTCGCACATGCAATCTGAGCCGCGAGAGGTTCGCCGAGATGGTCGGCGTGTCGCGGGAGGCCGTTGACAACTGGTGCAGCGGCCGGACAAAGATTGGCATAGACAAACTGCTGGCCGTCATCGAGGCGTTTGAAGGCTGCGGACTCGCCACATCCGAACTTCAACAGATTGTGTTCAGCCACATGGATATCCACGGACTCCCGCCGCAACGTATCGCCCGCTACCTGGCCGGAGATATCGCGACCAACACCCACTGGATCGTGTGCTGGAACAGCCAGGCCGCCGCCACGCGGGTCATCGCCGGGTCCGCGGCGGAGGTGCTGCATCTACAGAACGCCAAGAGCGTGACGATTGACTGCGAGGGCAGCGTGGATACGCTGATGCGTGTCCAGGGGCTGCTGAACACGTGCGAAGCCGGCGGCATTCTGTACATAGGCGTGCCCTGGCAGCGTTACCCGGAGGCCCAGGACCTGATTGGGGCATCGGATCGCCCCACCCCGTCGCTCGTTTTCGCGCGCGGCACGCCCGGCAACGTGGACCGGCTGCGGGGACGCGTCGCTTCCATCGAGTGGCGGGAGGAAGACATGGGCTTTGCCGCGGCCTCCCAGCTTATCGAGCAAGGCCATACCCATCTGCTCGTCGTCCTCAGTCCGGACAGGGCCACGCACCTCATGCGGCTGGACGGCATCCGCCGCGCCGCGGAGACCCTGCGCCCCGGCCTGCGCGTGGAGGTGGAATGCGTACCCATTCCCGCCGCTATCGCCGACCACAACGTCACGGAGTACACATCGCAGCGACTTCAGTTGCTTCTCGCCGCGCGGATGGCGCCGGGGGTCATCGCCGGTTCGCCGAATCTGACTGGCGCCGTTTGCGCCGCCGCGCAGCGCGCCGGAGTCCGCTGGCCGAAGGACTTTTCCATTGTCTCCATAGGCGGCGAGCCGTGGATGAGCGACATTGCTTACCCGCCGATCACATTCATCTGCGTGCCCGCTACCGCCGCCGGCAGGCAGGCCGCAGAGCTTATCATTCAGAAGTCTCTTTTCGCGAACGGCGGGAGCGCGCGTCCCGCGCACGCCAGGTTCGGCCTCGGCTCGACGGTCATCAATCAGGCGGGCGGGTCCGTTGACCGCGCGCCTCTGCGCCACACCGCCTGACGCCGACCGAGCCGTCACGCGGCGGAGCATCCGGGGAATCCCTGCCCGCGCGTCTGGCCGCTCGTCACTACGGGTTTCCGTGGGGCGGTTTGTAGTCTGGGTGCGTTGGCAAAGACCTTGAGGAATGCCACAGTTTGGGCACTTGCCGCGGGATGCTGGGGGTAGCTTCTCCTCTGACGGGTTTTCGGCCTTCCTGAAAGCGTAAGAAGGTGCAATGACCAAATTCCACTCGAAGGCCTTCGATGTCAAGGATAGCTGGGACTGGCTCGACATGGCCTACGAGAACGGCTGGACGGACGGCGTCCCCGTGGCCCCGCCGACGACCGAGCGCGTCCAGGCGGTCATTGACTATCTGAGGCGCGACCCCGCCGAGGAGATCGGCGTTGTCCCGCCCATGGACGGCTTGGCGACCGTCGAGAAAGTCGCCATCAACTGCGTCATGGCGGGGTGCAAGCCGGAGTACGTGCCCGTCGTGCTCGCCGGCCTGGAGGCGTCCCTGGACCCGGCGTTCAATCTGAACGGCAATCTCAGCACCACCAACCCCTGCGCGCCTCTCGCCGTCGTAGGCGGGCCGGCGGTCAAGAAGCTGGGCTTCAACGCGGGTGACGGCGTCTTCGGCGGCGGCGCGCGCGCCAACGCTGCGGTGGGACGTGCGCTGCGCCTCCTGTACTGGAACCTGGGAGGCGCCATCCCGGGCGTCACCGCCAAGTCCACGCTCGGCAGCCCCGCCAAGTACGCCTATTGCATCGCGGAGAACGATATTGGCCTTCCCTCTTGGGAGCCGCTGCACGTGGAGCGAGGGTTCGAAAGCGACGACAGCGTTGTTACCATGTTCGCGTGCGACGCGCCGCACAGCGTCTACTGCGCGGGCGGCGTCGAGCGCATCCTCAGCTACTTCGCGACGCGTCTGACCATCCTGGGCACGTTGCATTTTCACCGCGCGGGCGAGATACTGGCTGTCGTCACGCCGCGCGTCGTGCGGCTTCTTGAGCAGGAGGGATACTCCAAGCGCAAGTTCCACGAGGCGCTCTACGAGCGCGCCCGCTGGGACCTGGAGGCGCTCTCCCAGCTCCCGGGCGTGGTGGGCGGCGACGACTACCTGGGCCAATGGTGGGGTGATATCCACGGCGCTCCGTCCGTGGACTCCATGCCGGACAAGCGCCGCCTGCCGCTGGTGCAGAGGCCGGAGGAGATTCTGGTCGTGGTCTCCGGCGGCGACGGCCAGTGGTGGGGGGCGGTCTGTCCGGGCTGGGGCAATCTCAGCCAGTCGGTCTCGCGCCGGATAGTGTTTCCGGGCTAACGCGCGGGTTTTCCGACGGAGCCGGGGCGACGGGTTATTGTAGGCGGAGAGGTTCGCCATGCGAGTCCTGCATCCAGGGCGCGAGGAAACGCGGCACGACACACGGATGGCGCCGCGCCTGCGGAGTCTTGACGGCGTAGTCCTGGGGTTCCTGGACAACATAGGGTACACCCACAGCGACGGGCGACGGGACATGTACCCCCTCATGGCGGAAGTCAAACGGGTGCTGGAGCAGCGCTACCGCATCAAGGGCGTCCTGTGGCGACTGAAGCCGTTGAAGGGACAGGTGGCGCCGCCGGAGATGATCAAGGAGGTCGCTCAGGCGGACGCCGTCATCAATGGCATCTGTCTCTGAGGGTCCTGCACTGCCTCGTCGGTCAGGGACGCGGTCGCGATTGAAAAGGCGGGAAAGCCCACGGTGACGATTGCCCAGGAGACGTTCATCGTCGCGGCGAACAACCACGCGAAGGCGCTGAGCATGCCCGGTCTGCGCTTCGTCCTGGAGCCCACGCCCGCGGTGGGCAACGTGGGTGGCGGATACGATTCACAGCTCGTCGGGGCCATAGCGAACGAGATGGCCGCCGCTTTGCTGGAGCCGCCGGAGCAGGCGAAGCCGCGGAAGGCTTCACCCAGTCCGGCGTGACTTTGATCTCGAAGGAGGAGATAGCATGAGGAAGCTCGTCAGTCTGGTACTCTTGTTTGCGCTCATCGCGGCGGGATGCACGTCCCCAGCTCCGGCGGCGCCCGCCGCTCCGGCTGCTCCCGCAGCGCAGCCCACCCGTGCGCCGCAGCCGACGGCCGCTCCCGCGGTGCAGCCGATAACGCTGCAGGTCATTGACCCGGGCGCGGCGGGCTCCGGTCGCCCTGCCGTCGTCGAGTGGTGGGGCAAGACGATTCAGGAGAAGACCAACGGCCGAGTGCAGTTCAAGTTTCACTTCGCGGGCGCGCTGGCCGGGTCCAACAAGAGCCTGGACGCCATCAGCACGGGCGTCGCGGACGGCGGCTCGGTCTGGCCCATCTATTACCCGTCCAATATGCCGATGGCGTTGACGTTCGGCGCGCCGTTCGCCACGCCGGGCGACGCGCGAAAGACGCTGACCTTGGCCCACAAACTGCTCAAAGAGGATGTTTTGCAGAAGGAGTTCGACAAGAGCAACATGGTGCCGCTGGCTCCCCTGGGCCAGATGTCCTACCAGGTGTTCGTCAAGAAGCCATTCGAAACGGTGGACGGCTTCAAGGGCATAAAGATTCGCGCGGGGGGGCCGCCCTGGCCTGACATCATGAAGGCTGTGGGCGGTACGAACGTGTCGCTCTCCGGCCCGGAGACGTATGAGGCGGTCCAGCGCGGCACCGTGGACGGCACTCTGGGCGCGTACGATGCCTGGAGCAACCTCCGCTGGTACGAAGTCGCCCCGTACGCATTGCAGTGGGATGTGGGCGCGCCTGTTCTGGGCTGGCTGGCCTTGAACAAGGACGCGTGGAACAAAATCTCGCCCGCCGACCGGAAGATCATCCTGGACGTCAGCGACATGGTCCCGGACCGGCTGGCCAAGCAGTTCGACGACGAGATGGCGCCGAACATGAAGAAGATGCAGGCCGAAGGCGCCAAGGTCATCGAGATCTCCGCCGCTGAGCGCGCCAAGCTCAAGGCGCTGTCGGTGCCCGCCGTCAAGGCGTGGGCGGCCAGCGTTGAGAAGGAGCGCGGCGCTCCCGTGACCGCGTACCTGGACAAACTGCTGCAACTTGCCGAGGCGGCAAACAGCGGCAAGTAAACCCGTGTAGACAGGTAGCGTATGCGCGCGGCCAGCCGCGCGCATACGCTATGTTGACCGGCGTGACCATTCTCTTCCGTTTTGCAACAGGGCCGATGGAGCGCGGCCTGTATACTGCCCATAGGCGCGGTGAGCTATGACCGAACCCCAGGCGGAGCATAAGGAACCCCCCGAGCGCACGTCCTTGTGGGCGCGGGTGGAGAACCTCTTTGAGTCCATGGGCGGCGTTCTGATCTTCATCATGATGTGGGGCATCATGGCTGACGTGGTGGGCCGCTATTTCCTGCGGTCGCCCGTGCCCAACGTGCCGGAGTTCAGCGCAATGGTAATGCCGGTCATCGCGTTCGCGGGCATGGCGGCGCTGACGGCCAGGAACGGGAATGTCCGGATCACGGCGCTGGTGCGCTACCTCCCTGATAGGGCACGCCGCGTTATTTACCTTGTGTTCACCGTGATGGCCTTCCTGGCGATGGCGATCGTGGCGTGGCAAAGCTATGTCAGCTTCTTGCAGAACTATGCGAACATGAGCCTGCGAGAGGCCACGGTCCCCTTCGTCCTGTGGCCGTTCCGCCTTCTGGCGGCCATAGGCGGGATGCTCCTCTGCGTCCGCTTCCTGATCAACATATGGGGCGCTCTGCACGGCTCTCCCCAGAGCGCCGCAGTGGAAGAGTAGCATGCCGAACGAGATCATAGGCGCGCTGGGGTTCGCCGCTCTGGCGGTGCTCGTTCTGCTGGGTATGCCCATCGGGTTCGCCTTTATGTTCACGGGCCTCGGGGGGCTTCTGCTGCTGCGGGGCATGGACACGGCCCTGGGATTCGCCCGGTTCGGTCCCTTCGGCGCGACGGAGAGCACCGTGCTGACGGTGCTGCCGCTGTTCATTCTGATGGGGAACTTCCTCATCGTATCCGGTACAGCCACGGAGCTTTTCGACGCCGCTTACAAGTGGGTGGGACGCTTCCGCGGCGGGCTGGCATACGCCACCATTCTGGGTGTTTTCGGCTTCTCCGTCATCAGCGGGTCCAGCGCGGCGTCCTCCGCCACGTTCGGACGCGTCGCCCTGCCCGAAATGAAAGCGCGAGGCTACAACGACAAACTTTCGTCCGGGACCATAGCAGCCGGCGCTACGATGGATATTCTGGTCCCGCCCAGCATCACCGCCGTCCTCTACGGACTTATCACGGAGACATCCATCGGCAAAGTGTTGATCGCCGGGTTTCTGCCGGGGTTCGTGGTGATGGCTTCCTACTTCGTCGTCATATTCGTTTTGCTGCGTTGGAAGCCAGGGTGGGCGCCTTCCCATGCCGTGGCGGTCACGTGGCGGGAGCGTTTCGCATCCCTGAAGGGTATCCTGCCCACGCTGGTCATCATGATGCTCGTCATGGGCACAATCTATCTGGGTGTTGCCACGCCCACGGAAGCCGCCGCGGTGGGGGCCGTCTGCGTGTTCGCCCTCGTGGCGGTACGCGGAAAGCTCTCCAAGGCTGTCATGTCGTCCACCTTCCGGGGCACTATGGAATCCACGGTCATGGTGCTCGTCATCCTCATCGGGGCCTCCGTGTTCACGGTCTTTCTGACGGTGAGCGGGGTGGCGCAGACCGCCGCCTCTCACGTCATCAACCTGGGACTGTCACCTATCCAGTTCTACATTGTGCTTATTCTTCTCTACATATTTCTGGGCATGTTTCTTGACCCGCTGGCAATGATGCTCATCACCCTTCCCTTTTTGATGCCGGTGGTCCGTACCCTGGGATGGGACCCGGTCTGGTTCGGCATCTTCATCATCCGCATGGCGGGCATAGGACTTATTACGCCTCCCTTGGGCTTGAACGTGTACGTGCTGAAGGGTGTCGCGCCCGGGGTCAAGCTCAACGACATGTGGATAGGCGTCGCGCCTTTCATTTGCGCCGACATGGTTACTCTAGCGCTGTTCTATGCTTTTCCGGACATCATCCTGGTCCTGCCAAGGATGATGAAATAACCCTTCCTATTTCGGCGGAGGGGCACGGTTGTAATGGGCGCGCCTACTCTTTCCGAACGCTGCTGACCGTCAGGAGGCGAGATGGCTGATCTGCAAGGGATTACGATTCTGGACCTCACGCTGAACGCGCCCGGCCAGGCGGCCTGCTCCGCGCTCGCCGATATGGGGGCCAGCGTCATCGCGGTGACACGACCGGGCTACGCCGCCGCGCGCGGGTTCAACGGGACCTGGTCGGTGGGACGGAACAAGCGCAGCATCACGCTGAACCTCCAAGACCCGCGGGCGCGAGAGGTCTTCGACAAGCTCGCGCGCGCGTCCGATGTTATCGTGGAGGGCTTCCGACCGGGCGTGGTCAACCGTCTCGGCGTGGGCTACGAGGCCATTC
>Ga0080064_1006684_pt1 | contig 12252 bp, 11 predicted proteins | sample Subgrocontami54m_FD_69260 | JGI IMG/M metagenome (GOLD analysis project Ga0080064, IMG submission 69260) | Subsurface groundwater microbial communities from S. Glens Falls, New York, USA - GMW46 contaminated, 5.4 m (SPADES assembly) (version 2) ...
CGCGGGGCGGGCGCCCGGGTCCCGCGCCGGCCGGGCGGGCGCGCCCCGACGCGGCGATCCCCACCTCGCCCGCCTACAATCGGCGGCGTGGACGTCGCCTCGAAACCGTTCCGCGACCTGGCCCTCGGCGGGTTTGTCGATCGTCTGGCGTCGGCGGAGCCCGTCCCCGGCGGAGGCAGCGCATCGGCGGTCGCCGCGTCGCTTGGCGCCGCTCTCGTCGCGATGGTCGCGGCGTTGTCCGCGGATCGCCCGCGGTATGCCGAGCACGCAGCGACCCATCGGGCCGCGGGGACCGAAGGTCGCGCGCTGGCGACCCAATTCCTCGACCTGGCCGATCGAGATGCGGATGCTTACGCCGGGTTCGCGATGGCCCTCAAGCTGCCCAAGGAGACGACCGACGAGAAGACCGCTCGCTCGGCGGCCTTGCGCTCTGCCGCGCGGATCGCGGCGGAGGTCCCGCTCACCTGCGTCGAGGCCTGCTATGACCTCGTGGCGGCCGCAGAGCGGCTGGCCGGGCGGAGCAATGCCAACGCATCCAGCGACCTCGCGGTCGCGACGCTGCTTGGTGAGGCCGCGGCGCGCGGCGCCGCCGCGAACGTGCTGGTCAACCTGCCGTCGGTCGCCGACGAGGACTTCGCGAGCGCGATGGCGGCCCGGGTCGAACGGTTGCTGGCCGACATCGCTTCGCTCGGTGCCGCGACCCGCGCCGTCGTCAATTCCGGCGAGGCTCGTCCCCCGATCCCAGCCACCGACGCCTGACATCGGTGGCTGACGGCGAGGCGCGCCTCCTGCTCGGCGGCCCGATTGCGGCGGAGATTCGCGCCTCGGTTCGTGATGACATCGCCGCCTTCGTCGAGCAGCAGGGCTTCGCCCCCACCCTGGCCATCGTCCTCGTCGGTCGCGATGCGCCGTCTGCCGTCTACCTGCGCCAGATCCTCAAGAGTTGCGAGGCCGCGGGGATCCCGGGACGACTGGTCGAGATCGACAGCAACGGTCCAGCCAGCCCGGCCGATGTCGAGGCCCGGGTGATCCGGACGATCCACGATCTCAACGAGGATCCCCAGGTCGCCGGGATCATCGTCCAGATGCCGCTCCCGCCGGCGGTCCGGCTGCGCGCCCTGATCGATGCGATCGACCCGGCCAAGGACATCGACGGGATCCATCCCCTCAACGCTGGGTTGCTGCGCCTGGGTTACGAGGGATTCCTGCCGGCAACGGCGCATGCCGCGATCGAGATCCTCCATCGCCACGACATCCCGATCGAGGGTCGCGAGGCGGTCGTCATCGGTCGTTCGAACGTGGTCGGGCTGCCGATCGCATTCATGCTCGTCAAGGAACACGCCACGGTCACCGTCTGCCACCGCCGGACCCGAGATCTTGCCGGGCACATCGCACGGGCCGAGATCCTGGTGGTCGCCGCCGGGAAGCCCGGTCTCGTCACCGGGCCGATGCTCAAGCCAGGGGTCGTGGTCGTCGACGTCGGGATCAACGTGGTCGATGGGGTTATCGTCGGCGATGTCGACACCGAGAGCGCTCGCCACGTCGCCGGGTCGATCACCCCGGTGCCCGGCGGCGTTGGGCCGGTCACCAACGCACTCCTGCTGACCCATCTCGTCCGCGCTGCCGTTCGCCAGGCGGCTGCCCGCCGCCCCGAGGAGTCCACCGTATGAGCTTCCAGTCCGACCTCGAGATCGCCCGCTCGGTCACACCGCGGCGGATCGCCGACGTGGCCGCCGATCTCGGTCTGACCGACGACGAGATCGAGCTCTACGGTCCGGTCAAGGCCAAGGTCAGCCTGCGCGCGATCGAGCGGCTCGAGGCGGCCAACCCGCGCGGCAAGTACATCCTGGTTAGCGCGATCACCCCAACCCCGCTCGGCGAGGGCAAGACCACCACGACCGTCGGGCTGGCCCAGGGGCTCAACCGGATCGGCAAGCGCGCGGCGGTCGCGATCCGTCAGCCGTCGCTCGGGCCGGTGTTCGGGATCAAAGGCGGCGCGGCCGGGGGCGGCTACAGCCAGGTCATCCCGATGGAGGACTTCAACCTCCACCTGACCGGCGACGTCCATGCCATCGGTGCCGCCCACAACCTCGCAGCGGCGTTCATCGACAACAGCCTCCACCACAAGAACCCGCTGGGGATCGACCCGTTCACCATCGCCTGGCCCCGGGTCGTCGACATCAGCGACCGGGCGATCCGGAAGATGGTTATCGGGCTCGGCGGTCGAGAGAACGGCGTCCCCCGCGAGACCGAGACCGTCATCACCGTCGCCAGCGAGGTCATGGCGATCCTCGCCCTGGCCCGCGACCTGGCCGACCTGCGGGCCCGGCTGGGCCGGATCGTCCTGGCCCAGACCACCGACGGCAAGCCGATCACCGCCGAGGACCTCAAGGTCGCCGGCGCGATGACCGCCCTGCTGGTCGATGCGATCAAGCCGAACCTCCTCCAGACCCTCGAGGGTGGCCCGGCCTTCGTCCATTGCGGCCCGTTTGCCAACATCGCCCACGGCAACAACTCGATCCTCGCCGACCGGCTGGCGCTGGCGACCAACGAAGCGGTCTGCACCGAGGCGGGCTTCGGGGCGGACATGGGCGCCGAGAAGTTCTTCGATATCAAGTGCCGGGCGTCGGGGCTGCGCCCGGATGCCGCGGTCATCGTGGCCACGATCCGGGCGCTCAAGATGCATGGTGGGGTCGGTCGGATCGTGGCCGGCAAGCCGCTCGACCCGGCGCTGGCCGAGGAGAACGTCGACGCGGTCCGGCGCGGCGCCCAGAACCTGGCCAAGCAAATCGAGAACATCGGCGAGTACCGGGTCCCGGTGGTCGTGGCGATCAACGCGTTCCCGACCGACACCCCGGCCGAGGTCGCGGCGATCCAGGATGTCGCCCTGGCGGCCGGCGCCCGCGCCGCGGTCGTGACGACCCACTGGGCCGATGGCGGCCGTGGGGCCGAGGCGCTGGCCCACGCGGTCTGGGCGGCCGCCGAGGAGGGCGCCCCCGAGTTCCGGTTCCTCTACCCGGACGACGCCCCGCTACGTGACAAGATCGAGGCGATCGCGACCCGGATCTACGGGGCGGCCGGGGTCGAGTACCAGCCCGCCGCGGCGAAGGCGCTCAAGACCTACGAGGAGCTGGGCTTCGGGCACCTGCCGATCTGCATGGCCAAGACTCAGTACTCGCTGAGCCACGACGCCAACCTCAAGGGTCGCCCGACCGGCTTCACCCTGCCGATCCGCGAGGTCCGCCTGTCGGCGGGGGCCGGCTTCATCACCCCGCTGTGCGGCGAGATGCGGACGATGCCGGGGCTGCCGTCCAGGCCGGGCGGCGAGAACATCGACATCGACGCCGACGGCAACATCGTCGGGCTGTTCTAGACGATCCGGAGCCGGGACCGGGCCTGGGTCTCAGGCCGAGGGCAGGGCCACGTTGGCCAGGATGAACGCCCAGACGACGGCCAGCCCGAGGAGCACCCCGATCGCGCCGGCTCCCCAGGCGGCGACGTCGATCGGTCCGAGCGCCTCTTCGGCGTGGCCATGGTCGTCGTGGCCGTGGGTCGAGCCATGATCGCCGAGACCGTGGGGTTCGCCCGCCATCGGCGGGTCGCTGGCGTGCGGATCGCTCATCGTCGGCGGTTCACCTCGGGGTCATTCTGGCAGATAGACTCGGATGGATGCTGACCCTCGTCCTGACCCGTCACGGCCTGACCGCGCGCTCCCAGCCGGAGCAGCACCTCGGCCAGCGGATCGATATCGGGCTATCGGCCGAGGGCCAGGCCCAGGCCGCGTCGCTCGGGCAGCGGTTGGCGGGGGTGTCGTTCGACCGGATCGTCGCCAGCCCGCTGGTTCGGGCGCGGCAGACCGCCACGGTCGTCCGATCCGCCCTGCCTGCCAGACCCGATATCGAGATCGACCCGCGCCTGGCCGAGATGGACTACGGCGCTTGGGAGGGCCTTACCTACGACCAGATCGAGGGGCGTGACGCGTCGGATCGGGCTCGCTGGGAGGTGGACCCCGAGGTCAACGCCTGCCCCGAGGGCGAATCCGGGGCCCAGGTCGCTACGCGGGCCAGAGCCTTCCTGGTCGACCTGATCGCCTCGCATGACGACCGCCACGGCCGCGGCTCGACCGACGAGCGGCCGGTCCTGGCGGTCGCCCACAGCACCCTCAACCGGGTTCTCGTGTGCGTCGCGACCGGGATCCCGGTCCGCGAGTTCCGGCGTCGGTTCAGCCAGGACCAGGCCAACCTGACGGTCCTTCGGTTCGAGCACGGCGACGGTCCAAGCGACGCCCGCATCCTGCTCCTCAACGACACCGCCCACCTCCACGCCCCCAGTGCGGTTCCGTGGGCCTGACTGGTTCGCCCGACCCGGGCCTGCTGGCCAGTCTCGGCGCGCTCGATCGCGATGGCCGCCTGCTGTTCGCGACCCGCGTCCTGCGGATGTTCGGCTATGGCTTCCTGGCCGTGGTCCTGGTCCTCTATCTCGACGCCATCGGGCTGGATGCGATCGCGATCGGGATCGTACTGACCCTGACCCTCGTCGGCGACACGGTCATCTCGCTGTGGCTGACGACCAACGCCGACCGCCTCGGCCGTCGTCGGGTGCTCGTCGTCGGGTCGCTCCTGATGGTCGTCGCCGGGGTCGTCTTCGCCCTGACGAGCTGGCCGCCGCTGCTGATCCTGGCGGCCACGGTCGGAGTCCTCAGCCCGACCGGCAATGAGGTCGGACCGTTCCTGGCGATCGAGCAGGCGGCGCTCAGCCAGACGGTTGGCGATCGACGCCGGACGAGCACGTTCGCCTGGTACAACGTGGCCGGATACGTCGCGACGGCGACCGGCGCCCTGGGCGCTGGATTGCTCAGCCAGGCCCTGGTCGGCGCCGGCCTCCGATCGGTCGACGCCTACCGCGCGATCGTCGTCGGCTACGCCCTGGTCGGGCTGGTGATGGCGCTCGTCTTCGCTCGGGTCGGTGCCGGCGTCGAGGCGCCCCCCAGAGCGGAACCGACCGATGGGATCCGGCGCCGGCTCGGGCTCGGCCGGTCGCGCCGGACGGTCCTCCGCTTGTCGGCGCTGTTCTCGCTCGATGCGTTCGCCGGCGGGTTCGTGCCGCAGAGCCTGATGGCCTACTGGTTCCACCTCCACTACGGCGTGGAACCGGCCGTGCTTGGCGGGATCTTCTTCGGGGCCAACCTGCTGGCGGCGGTGTCGAGCCTGTCGGCGGCCCGGATCTCGGCCCGGATCGGGCTGGTCAACACGATGGTCGCCACCCATCTCCCCTCGAACGTGCTCCTGATCCTCGTCCCCCTGATGCCGAACCTGGCCCTGGCGATCGCGGTCCTGCTCCTGCGCTTCAGCCTGAGCCAGATGGACGTGCCGACCCGCCAGTCCTACGTCATGGCGGTGGTCGACCCGGACGAGCGCTCGGCGGCGGCCGGGGTGACCGGGATCGCGCGGACCACCGGAGCGGCGCTGTCACCGGCGCTGTCGGCTCCGCTGATGGCAAGCGCCGGTCTGGCCTCCGTCCCGTTCTTCCTCGCCGGCGGTCTGAAGATCGTCTACGACCTGCTGCTGTACCGCGCCTTCCGGGCCGTCCGTCCGCCCGAGGAGGGTTAGCCCAGCGGGGGCTTCGCGGCGCGGCGCCAGCCGGGTCGACCCAGGTGGGCCCACACGAACAGGACGACCGCGCCGACGATCGCCACCGCGATCAGCAGGTCGAACGGCTGGAGGGTGTGCCGGATCTGGTTCCAGTTGGCGCCCAGGACGGTGCCCGCGTAGACCAGCAGGATCGACCACAGGAAGGCTCCGGCCGTCGAGTACACGATGAACTTCCGGAGGTCCATCCGGGCCACCCCGGCCGGGAAGCTGATGAACGTCCGGACGATCGGGAGGAGGCGGCTGAAGAAGGCAGTCTGCGATCCCCAGCGGGCAAAGAACCGGTCGGCCAGCTCGATGTCGTGGGGCCGGATCAGCAGATAGCGGCCGTAGCGCTCGAGGAACGGCCGGCCGCCCTTGGCCCCGATGGCGTAGGCGATCAGCGAGCCGCAGGTATTGCCGGCTGTCGCCACGATCACCACGATCCAGAAGTTCCAGGCGCCGCCGGTCAACGGTTCGATCTTGAACGGGTCGGAGATGAGGAACCCGGCGAACGGCAGGATGAGCTCGGACGGCAGCGGGATCATCGCCGATTCGATCGTCATGGCCAGGAATACCCCGAGGTAGCCGACCGCGCCATAGAGCTGGTCGAGGAACGGGATGACGATCTTGTCGATGAATTCGAGCACGGGCCACTCCGGCGTGGGCGAGGGACGGCGGGGAGCATAGCCGACTATCCTCGACGCCGTGACCGGTACCGTGGTCCTGACCGGGGCCGACCTGACGATCGCCGACGTGGAGGCCGTGGCCCGCGGCGGGGCGACGGCCGTCCTCGACGACGACGCGCGGAACCGGATGCAGGAGGCTCGTGACGTCATCGAGCGGCTGGTCCGCGACGGCGCCGTGGTCTACGGGGTGACCACCGGGTTCGGGGACCTGGCCAGCGTCTCGATCGCCGCCGCCGACACCGGCCGGCTCCAGGAAAACCTGCTGATGAGCCATGCCGCCGGGGTCGGCTCGCCGTTCCCGACCGAGATCGTCCGGGCGATGCTCCTGCTTCGGGCCAATACCCTCGCCCTTGGCCACAGCGGCTGTCGCCCGCTCGTCGTCGACGGACTCCTGGCCTTTCTCGCCGCGGGCATCCATCCGATCGTGCCCGAGCAGGGTTCGCTCGGCGCATCGGGCGACCTGGCCCCACTGGCCCATCTCGCGCTGCCGCTCATCGGCCGGGGCGAGGTGGAGCTTGGTGGGCGGCGCATACCAGCCCGGCTGGCACTGACGGAGGCGGGTCTCGAGCCGCTCCGCCTCGAGGCCAAGGAGGGCCTCGCGCTGCTCAACGGGACCCAGATGATGGGCGCCGTCGGGGCCCTCGTCCTGGCCGATGCCGACCGGCTGGCCCGGACCGCCAGCGTGGCCGCCGCGCTGAGCGTCGAGGCCCTGCTCGGGACCGAGGTCGCCTTCTCGGCCGCCTACCAGCTGGCCAGGCCGCACCCGGGCCAGATCGCCGTGGCGGCCGAGCTGCGCCACCTGCTCGCGGGTTCCACCCTCCAGACCCACCACCATGCCAGCGCGCACAAGGTCCAGGACCCCTATTCGCTGCGCTGCGTCCCGCAGGTCCATGGGGCCGTCCGCGACACGCTCGATCACCTCCGCCGGGTCCTCGACATCGAGCTCAACAGCGCGACCGACAACCCGCTCGTCTTCCCGGACGGCGGCGTGGCCCCGGCCGATGCCGCGGCCACCGGCGGCGGGCTGGTCATCAGCGGCGGCAACTTCCACGGCGAACCGATCGCGCTCGCCCTCGACTTCGCCAAGATCGCGGTGGCCGAGCTCGGGTCGATCTCGGAGCGGCGCACGGCGCTCCTCGTCGACCCCCGGCTCAACGGCGGCTTGCCGGCCTTCCTGGCGGCCTCGTCCGGGATCGATTCGGGGATGATGATCCTGCAGTACACGGCGGCGGCCCTCGTCTCCGAGGACAAGGTCCTGGCCCACCCGGCGTCGGTCGACTCGATCCCGACCAGTGCCAACCAAGAGGACCACGTGTCGATGGGCTCGATCTCCGCCCGTCACGCCCGGGCGATCGTGGCCAACGTGGAGCGCATCCTGGCGATCGAGCTGATCGTGGCCGCCCAGGCGCTCGACGCCCGGCTGGCGCTGCTTCCCGATGCGGCCCCCGGGACGGCCGTCGCCGAGGCTCATCGTCGAATCCGGGCGGTCGTGCCGCACCTGGATGGCGACCGCGAGCCCGGTCCCGATCTGGCGGCCGCGCTCGGACTCGTCCACGGCGGCGCGCTCGTCGACCTCGTCGGATCGGCGGCGGCTTCCTGACGTGGCCATCCGAATCGTCGACGTGACCGACCTCGACGGCTTCAGCCTCGTCCCGCCGTGCGCGGACCCCGGCTTCGACCATCGGTCGTGCGACTACTGGGAGGACCCCGTGCGGGGCTCGAAGGCCGCCCGGCTGAGCTGGTTCGCGTCGGGCCCGGCCACCGAGACGCCGACGCTCGCCAGGTCCAGCAACCCGTTTGCGAGTCCGGGCGACGAACCCGTCGAGAACCCGTTCGCCCCGCGCCGCTCGGGCGGTCCCACGCCCAACCCATTCGCCCTGGGCGCCGACGACCCGCTGGGGGACAACCCGTTCGCACCCGGACCGCCGGCACGACCGAGAGTCGCCGCCGATGCCCCGCGAAAGCTCGCCCTGCTGGCCCGCGGTCTGGGGGTGTTCGGAAGCTACGCCAAGGTCCTGCTCAGCGATGACGAACCGGCGGTCTACGCCCAGTTCGGACCGCTGTCCGCTTACCCACGGGCGCTCCGGCTGCGCGAGCTCTACCCGCAGTTGCCGGACGCTCCGCTGCCGGCCGTGATCACCTGTGTGGCCACGACCCGAGCGGCCCGCGGTGCCGGTCATGCCCGCCACCTGATCAGCGCGGTCTGCGACGACCTCGCCGAACGTGGCTTCGCGGCGGTCGAGGCGTACCCTGAGGCCGGCGCGGCGCCGGACACGACGAGCGGTGCCAGCCCTCGGTTCTGGCTCGAGGTGGGGTTCACCCTGGCGGTGGATGATGAGCACTTCCCGGTTGTCCGCCGGGAGCTCAGCTGAAAGACGGGAGCCCGCGATGTCGCTGATCCAGGCCCTTGGCAGCGTCAGCAAGGTCCGGGGCGCGCTGATCTTCGTAGAGGATATCGATCGGGAGCTGGTGTTCTACCGCGACGTCATCGGAATGCGCCTGCTCTACCGGACGCCGGCGTTCGTCCGCTTCGACGCGACCCAGGGAACGAGCCTCGCCCTGATCGCCGGCGGCGTGGCCAGCCGCCAACCAAAGGACTACCGGCAGGGCGGCGTCGTGCCCGAGGTCATCGTCGACAACCTGATCCTGGCCCTCAAGCGTCTCGAGGCCTCGGACGTCCGACACGAGGAGGTCGTCGCCACGAAGTGGGGTCGGTTCTGCTTCTTCTGGGATCCCGAAGGCAACCCGCTCCAGTTCTACGAGTCGGCCTTTGTCCGACCCGACGCGGACCCGGAGCGGATCCCGGGGTAGTGCCGAATGCGCACCGTTCTCGTCGGGTCCGGGTCGCCCTGATCCTGGCGGGCGGGCTCATGGCCGTGGGGGCCTGCGGTTCGAGCCCGAGTGTTCCGACGGCGTCCGCGACCGCCGTGGCCACCCCGAGCCCGAGCGGGGTGGTGTCACCCTCCATCGCGGCGACCGCCAGCCCCCCGTTGGAGACGTTCTTCACCCCCGGCCCGTCGGCCGCCACGGTCCCGATCGATCCCGGTCTGCTCGACCTGCTCCCGTCCACGGTCGCCGGCATACCCGTGACCGAGGTCCCGAACCCGAGCGGGATCGACGACCCGACCCTGGTCAGCACCGTGGAGCGGCTTGTCGAGGCGGTGGTCATCGATCCGGCGTCCGGCGACTTCGCCTACGCCTCGATCATCGTCCTCCGCTCGGGCGTGTACGACGCTGCGTTCTTCACGTCTTGGCGGGACAGCTTTGACGTCGGGGCCTGCTCGCAGGCCGGCGGGGTGACCGGCCACTCCCAGGCCACGATCGGCGGTCGGATGACCTACATCGGCAAATGCAGCGGCGGCGTCCTCACCTACCACGTCCGGCTCGCCGCGGAGGACGCCATCGTGTCCGTCTCGTCGCTCGGCCCGAGCCACCTCGGCCAGAAGTTGCTGACCGGGCTACGACCCTAGCTGAGTAGGGGCCGACCCAGGGGGTGCCTCGCCTCAACGATCACCGCCGAGCCCGCGCAGACGGAAGGCGCTGGCGTGGGCGGGGAAGCCCTCGTGATCGGCCAGGGCGAGGGTCGGTTCGGCCAACTCGGCCAGCGCGTCGGGGGTCAGACGGGCGGTCGACATCGAGGTCAGGAACGTTCGCGCGGTGACGCCGCCGTTGAGGCGGGCGTAGCCGCCGGTCGGGAGCGTGGCCGGGATGCCGATCGTGTAGCTCGAGGCGCCGATCGGCGTGTCCTGGCCGAGGAGCGCCTCGCCGGCGTAGCGCAGACCCAGGAGCGTGGCCTCGGGATCGCGGGTCGCGATCTGGACGTGCTCCGCGGCGTACTCGTTGGCGAAGGCAACGGCCTCGTCCATCGAGTCGACCAGGACCACGCCGCCGAGGTCCGACAGGGCGACCCGGGCCGCGGCCGCGCGGACCTCGGGCAGCCCCACGATCTGTTCCGCCACTGCCGCGTCGACCGCCTGGGCGAGCGCTTCCGAGTCGGTCACCAGGGTGGCCGCGGAGTCCGTCCCGTGCTCCGCTTCGTTGAGCAGATCGATCGCCAGCCGCCACGGATCCGCCGCGTCGTCGGCGATGATCAGGCTCTCCGACGGACCACACAGCATCTGGGTCGCCGTGCCATGGGCCTGGGCGAGAACCTGGGCCGCGGTCACCGCCGGCGATCCGGGCCCGACGATCTTGAGCACCCGCGGGATCGTCTCGGTCCCGAACGACAGGGCAGCGATGGCGGCCGGACCGTTGGCCCGAAAGACTCGCCTGATCCCGAGCTCGCGGGCCACGGCCAGGGTTGCCCCATCCACGACCCCCTCCGCTGAACCGGGCACCGGTGGGACGACGACGACGATGTCGGGCACCCCGGCCACGACCGCCGGCGTCCCGATCTGGCACAGGACCGACGGGTACGAGGCCTTGCCGGTCGGAACGAACAGGCCGACGCTCGGGATCGGGGCAAACCGCTCGCCGAGGAGGAAGCCGGGCCGGACTTCGCCCCGCCAATCCGTGGCCGTGGCCGCCATTTGGGCCTCGTTGAACCGGCGGCTGTTGGCGATCGACTCGCGGATGCCGGCCAGCAACGGTGCGGGCGTCGCCGCGTGCGCCGCCGAGATCTCGGCGTCCGACACGGCCAGTCGATCCGCGCCCAGCGTCACGTGGTCAAAGCGCGCGGTGGCGTCGACGACGGCCCCGTCGCCCCGCGCCCGGACGTCGGCGAAGATCGCGGCGATCGAGGCCATCAGACCCGGCTCGAAGATCGCGGCCGTGGACCGCGCGAGAAGGCGCGCGCGCTCTGCGTCCGGAAGGTCCGCCCAGCGGCGGACAGCGAGGACCTGCATCGTCCCGGGAGCGTACCTGACGCGCTCGCCCAGCGGGGTAGACTCGCCGCCATGACCGTCACCGACTCCGGCGCGCTGCCCGGAGCACGACCCGTCCGCGCACCCCGCGGGACCGAGCTGTCGTGCCGCGGCTGGCAGCAGGAGGCGGTCCTCCGGATGCTCATGAACAACCTCGATCCGGAGGTCGCCGAGAACCCCGATGCGCTGGTCGTTTACGGCGGCACCGGTCGGGCCGCCCGGAGCTGGGACGCCTTCGACGCGATCGTCCGCGAGCTGCGCGCGTTGGCCGATGACGAGACGTTGCTCGTCCAGAGTGGCAAACCGGTTGGCGTCTTCCGGACCCATCCGTGGGCGCCCCGGGTGCTGATCGCCAACTCGAACCTCGTCGGCCGCTGGGCGACCTGGGAGAACTTCCGCGAGCTGGAGCGGGCCGGGCTGACGATGTACGGCCAGATGACCGCGGGTTCCTGGATCTACATCGGCACCCAGGGCATCCTCCAGGGCACCTACGAGACGTTCGGGGAGCTGGCCCGCCAGCACTTCGGAGGCACCCTCCGGGGCACGGTCACCCTGACCGCGGGCCTCGGTGGGATGGGTGGCGCTCAGCCGCTTGCGGTGACCATGAACGACGGCGTGGCGATCTGCATCGAGGTCGATGAGACGCGCGCCCGCCGGCGGCTCGACATCGGCTACGTCGACCGGCTGACCGCCGACCCCGACGAGGCGCTTGGGTGGGCGCGGGCGGCCGCCGCGGATGGCGTCCCGCGATCGATCGCGCTGGTCGGAAATGCCGCCGAGATCGAGCCGGCCTGGGCGAAGGCCGGCGTTCGCTTCGACGTGGTGACCGACCAGACGAGTGCCCACGACGCCCTCGGTGGCTACGTCCCGGCGGAGATCGGCCTGGCCGACGCGCTTGCCCTGCGTGCCGCCCAGCCCGCGGTCTACATCGAGCGGGCGATGGTTTCGATGGCCGCCCACGTCCGGGCGATGCTCGCGTTCATGGCGACCGGGGCGGTCGTCTTCGACTACGGCAACAACCTGCGAGCGATGGCCCTTGAGGCGGGCGTCGAGGACGCGTTCGCCTACCCGGGC
>Ga0080064_1006694_pt1 | contig 12236 bp, 14 predicted proteins | sample Subgrocontami54m_FD_69260 | JGI IMG/M metagenome (GOLD analysis project Ga0080064, IMG submission 69260) | Subsurface groundwater microbial communities from S. Glens Falls, New York, USA - GMW46 contaminated, 5.4 m (SPADES assembly) (version 2) ...
ACACGACTGCAACGTAAGAGAGTATATTAGAAGTGGCGTATCGCCTGAAGAAAGAAGGGATGTTTTAAAGAAATTTGGAAAGCTCGCAAAAAACATCCATGACTCAGGGGTAAAGCAAGATGACTTTTCACTCGACAATTTTCTTGTATATGACGATGAAGCGGGGGAAAGAAGGCTGATCTTAATCGACTTTGAAAGAGTTACAATACAAACAAAATGTTTAAGCGATAAACAGCGAATCTGGTATCTGGCCAAGTTAAATCGGGCAAAAAAGCACTTTACAAACACAGAACGACTCAGATTCCTTTTATCTTATACAGGGGGAGATTTCGATTATTGCAAAAAATTAGCAAGACAAATCGAGGCTGTAACCGTATACATACAAAAAAAAGATGCCAAGAAGTTTTACAAACAATGCAGCCAGGAAAATAGAAAATTCGGCGTCTTTAAAAACACTAATTATCACGGTTATTTTAAGCGGGATTATTCGCCAGAAAAATTGTTGCCGTTGTTAAACACCCTTGGGGAATCTACCCAGGAGGTTCGTTATATAAACAATTTTCGAATAGTACATTTTACAGGACATACCAGTACAGGCCAGAATTACCGTAACATTAAACAGGTATGGATGCATGCAAACGCCTTATTTGCACTGAGAATTGACATCTTAGTTCCAGCAGGTGTTTTTAAAAGAAACCCCGGCAGGCAACGAACCGAAGGGTTTCTCGTCTCCCAGATGCCGGATAATTGCATTCCCTTGAATCAGTATGCTTATTTACATTCAGACAGGAACTCCATATTATATGCCCTTTTGCGATTGGCAGAGCAAGTCTCACCCTTTGGTATTTTTAGCAAAGATTTGAGTACCCATGATTTCCTTGTTCGGATGAAAGGAAACCGGCTTGAATGTTATTTGGGGAATTACGCTGTATTTCATACAAATCACCATCCAGTACAGAAGAATACAACGGTAAATACTTGTATTATCAAACAACTCTTACAGACTGATGATACATAAAAATATTATAGTAAAGTATAAACTTGGAGGGGATATTGATGTATAAATATGAGATTATAATTTATTGGAGCAGGAAAGATACGGTTTTTATAGCAGAGGTTCCTGAGCTTCCAGGGTGTATGGCACACGGGGAATCTCAGGAAGATGCGCTAAAAAATACCAAAGAGGCGATTCAATTATGGATTGATACCGCTAAAGAGTTTGGAGACCCAGTACCAGAGCCGAAGGAAGAGCGATTAATATTTGCATAGAGAACAGGATGCACCTGCTCAATTACTTGGCTTATTTTTTGCCTTTACCAAATGCTTGCTGTTGGTTCAATCTTGCAGATTGAACCAAACATTTCGGTTCAGGCTACAAGCCTGAACCAGCGACAATTGAACCATGTATTTTGATCGGGCTATACGTCTTAAACTGTTACCAATTGTGAAAAATGTCAACTATTTCGGTTCAATCGAGGACGATTGAACCAGCAAAAAAACCATCAAAAACTACTTTATACTGCCTGTAAATACATAGTCATTATTCGCCACTCCCACATGACAGTCAATACACGCATCGACCTTGCCTTCCAGGCGTGCTTCCCCATCGGGTTTGTACTTTACCCAGTACCAGTCGTGCCCGGCGGGATTAAAACCCTTTGCTTTGTACATCACCGTGATTAAGAACAATTTTTTATCATCGGTATAGTTTTCTTTGATGAGGAGTGCACCTTCCGGAAACGTGCCTTTTTTATTTACAATGGTATCCAGGGCAATATCATTCACAAACAATTTAAGGATATTGCCGGGAGGCATGGTACTTTCATAAAAGCCTTCTTTGCCCGGCCACGTGGGGTAGTTCTGGTATGGATTTTCAAGGGTCATATATCTCCACAAGGCCTGTGCATTTATTTTGCCTTCTTTATCTAATGTTTGTCCAGTGCCAATGCCGTACAATATAAGCAATATGAAAATAAAAAGGGAGGTGTTAAACACCCAAAATTTAAGTTTATTCATACATTTAAATCACAAATCCAAAATCGCAAATCGTAAATCGAATTATCCTCCATGCAGATATCCGCTGTTCTTGCAAATGTGACAAATCGTTTGTTTGTCATTCTTGATCCCCAAAATCTCTTTTCGAGCCGCAACGTACATCTCATTGTTCCATATTTGCTCAAAGGAATTTTCGAGGATGTTTCCAAATGCGTACTTTTCACTGTAGACCGCACAGCATGGCAAAACGCTGCCGTCCCAGTTAATCATCGTTTCCGTCCATGGGAGCATACAGCCTATCCGCTGCTTCCGTTTTGTTGAAACGACAGTAAATTCGGGATTATCGGGCATCCACGCCAAATCTCTTTCCAACGCCCTTTGGGTTGTTTCGAAGACTTCCTTGCCCATATCGGGTCTCATTTTGGATATTTTGATTTTGATCCCGATTTTTTTTGCCAGGTCATTTGCTGTAGTTACCTCATGTTCGTTGTGCTTGAAGACATGGAACAGCCAGATTAGATTGGTATGACAGCCGGGTATCTCTCTTTTCTTTCGAACCAATCTTTTCATATTATCCATCACCAGATCAAAATCTCCGCCCACATGATATTTCAAATAAGTCTCAGCACTCGCCCCATTACAGGAGATATAGATTTTTTCCAGTCCGGCCTTTACTAATGCCTCTATCTGGTCTTCTTCCATTTTCATAGAAAGGTTTGTGCTGATTTTTATGTCGATACCGCGCTCTTTTGCATAATGGGTCATGCTTAGCAAATCCTTATTGAGCATCGGTTCTCCCCAGTTATACAAACGGATCACGGTAAGGTGCTGGCCTATCTCATCGACTACCTTTTTGAATATGTCGAAAGAAATAAAACCTTTTCTGGCGCTTTTATCCTGCTGGCCGGTAGGACACAAAGGACAGCGCAGGTTGCACAGATTTCCTGATTCTATAGATATCTTTGAGGGATAATAGGGAAGAGAGGTCTTTCCGAGGAATGCATAAATATGAGGTATAGCAGAACTATATACTTTTTTAATCGCGGACTTTTTTCGTGCCATTGTTATAGTATTACCCTGTAAAACCTTCTTTTCCCATCTTCATGAGGACAAGTTTTGGAAAGGTTTTTTACACCCCCCTGTGTCCCCCTTGCGAAGGGGGGAAATAGAGGGGTCTTTTGGTTGCGGCTGTGCTGCACTATGCTCTCGTTCCCAGAGTTTTACGTATTTGACAAAAATATAAAATGCATTAGAAACCGCAAGGATGAATCCGGGGAGTCCGTCCAGAAAACCTCTTTTTATGAAATACACTTTGATGAATTTATAGAGGGGTCTGGAAATCAACTGGAACAGACTGAACCCCTTGTTCTTTTCAATCATTACATCGGCAAAGATATTCGAATAGGTATCTATTGTTTTCAGTTGATGGGAAAAGTTTTTGTAGTTGAAGTGGTAAATGTCATGTTTCATGTATTTGGTTTTACCGTCTACGATAACCCTTCCGTGAGGGTTTGTGCCCTGCCACTGTCCGCAATCCCTCTTGAAAAGCCGCAGTTGGTGATCAGGATACCAATCCCCGTGATAAATCCATCGGCCAAGGTAGAAACTGCGTCTTGGGAAAAAGAATCCTGCAACATTACCCGGATTACGAACGGCCTCCTGAATTTCCTTGATAAGTTCAGGAGACAATCGTTCATCGGCATCGAGGGAAAGAATCCAGTCGCATTTTGCTAAACCGATGGTGTAGTTTTTTTGATCGATATTTCCCGGCCATGCTCTTTGATATACCCGATCTGTATACTCCTTGCAAATATCCACGGTTTTATCTGTGCTGAATGAGTCTACCACGATAATTTCATCTACCCACTTTACACTTTCAAGACAGTCACGGATGCGGGACTCTTCATTCAGAGTGATGATACAGACTGATATGGAATATTTTTGACTCATATTTTACTCAGGGCATGCTTTAAAGATTACTATTTATGAGGTTGATGTTATGGTATTGACACGAAAACACCCATCACCAAGGCCCTCTCCCACAAGGGGCGAGGGGACTTTCCTTCCCTTGGTGGGCAATGTCATTGAATTAAGATATTGTGCCGCCCCTTTCAGGGCTAAATCCTTATCCCCGTGCTGTCGCCATGGGCCATACTCTGTCAGCCCTTCGGGCCTTGTTTCAAAGAAAAAAACACTCTCCCGTGAGAATGGGGGAATAAGAGAAATTTTCAGGTTGTGCCACGCTGGGAATAGCGTGGTATTTTGGGAAATAAATAACGTAACAGTTTAGTTTTTTTGAAAACATCAATAGTTGAAAATTCCTCTGTGGCAATATGTAGCGGCAATTCATGAATTGCCGCTACATTGCATAACAACCATACTGGAATTTTTCAAAAAACTAAACTGATACTGAAAAACTATGATAACGACAACGGAAGTCTATTCTTCGGCTTCCTCTGTGGCACTTTCTTCAGACGCTTCTTCTTGCGTTTCTATACCGGAAACTTCTCCACTATCCGTTTCGACCTTTGTTTCTTCAGGAACAACGCGTGCAACGGAGACAAGCTTATCTCCCTCTTCTACGTCAAAGAGTTTGACCCCTTGTGTATTTCTTCCGATGGCGCGAATGGTATTTATGGGTGTACGAATAACCATACCTTTTGCGGTAATCATTATCAGCTCGTCGGTATCTCTGACATCAATCAGTGCCACGACTTTCCCATTTCTTTCGGTGGTTTTAATGTTAATGACACCCTGTCCTCCTCTATGATGAGCGGGATATTCTGAGAAATCAGTGCGTTTCCCAAAACCATTCTCACAAACCGTCAGGAGGGAGGAATTTTCGTCCACAATTACCATATCCCTGACTTTGTCATTTGCCTTGAGTTTGATGCCTTTCACTCCGTGCGTTACCCGTCCCATCGTTCTGACGTTTTCTTCAGAAAAACGCATGGCCTTTCCCTGCTCAGTGCCGAGGATGATGTCTTGTTTGCCATTTGTTAGTTTGACGCCAATCAGTTTATCCCCCTCATCCAGGTTAATGGCAATAATACCACCCTTTTTGGGGTTACCATAGGCGCTTAATACGGTCTTTTTGATGATTCCATGACTGGTAGCCATGACCAACTGCCGTTCGTCAAAATCCCGCGCGGGAATAAGGGAGGATACGTTTTCACCCTCCTTGAATTCCAACAGGTTAATCAGCGCTCGTCCTTTGGACGTACGTCCCATTTGCGGAATATCATAAACCTTTAGCCAGTAAACCCGCCCCTGGTCAGTAAAGAACAGGATATAATCATGGGTAGACGCTACAAAGAGATGTTCTATGAAATCCCCTTCTTTCATGTCAGCGCCGGTAACGCCCTTGCCGCCGCGATGTTGTTTCCGGTAAGCAGTCAGAGGCAGTCGTTTAATATATCCTTCGTGGGTAATAATGACGGCCACATTTTCCTCTGCAATGAGGTCTTCTATATTAAATTCCGTTGTCGCTGCGACAATCTCCGTGCGGCGCTTGTCACCAAAGCACTCTTTAATTTCTGAGATATCTTTTTTGATGATATTCAGTACCAACTTGTCACTCGCCAGAATTGCCTGATATTCTTTAATCTCAGCGCATATTTTTTTGTATTCTTCCTCGATCTTTCCCTGTTCGAGTCCGGTCAACCTCTGGAGTTTCATATCCAGGATTGCATTGGCCTGAATTTCTGAAAGAGAAAATTGGCTGATAAGTCCCTGTCGCGCAATTTCTACCGAGTCTGAATTCCTGATTAATTTGATAATTTTATCGATATGCTGGAGTGCGATCTTCAGCCCTTCCAGAATGTGCGCCCTTGCTTGTGCCTTTTCCAGCAAATACTTAGTTCTGCGCAGGATAATGACCTTTCGGTGCTCGATATAGTAGACCAGCATTTGCTTCAGATTCAGTGTCTCTGGCCGATTGTTGACAAGGGCAATCATGATGATACTGAAGCTGTCCTGGAGTTTTGTGTGCTTGTAAAGCTGATTTAAAACAACTTCTTCATCCTCCCCCTTCTTCAAATCGATGACCAGTCGGCTCCCTTCCCGATCACTTTCATTGCGGATATCAGAAATGCCTTTGAGTTGTTCTCCCCGTACCAATTCGGCAATACGTTCCAGGATATTATCCCTATTAAGCTGATAGGGTATCTCCGTCACGACGATACTCTTTTTCCCACTATTAGAAGTTTCCACGTGTGCCCGTGCACGCACCGTAATCGTTCCGCGACCTGTCCGGTAGCCTTCTTTGATTCCTTCCGTACCGCAGATTGACGCCCCGGTGGGGAAATCAGGGCCTTTGATGACCTGCATTAAGTCGTCAATGGTTACATCAGGGTTATCAATAACAAGGGTAATGCCGTCACAAATTTCGTTGACATTATGCGGAGGAATACTCGTGGCCATGCCGACTGCAATACCAGAACAACCATTACAAAGTAGATTTGGGAATTTCGAGGGAAGGACTTTGGGCTCTGTTCGTGTGTCGTCGTAATTGGGTACATAATCAACGGTTTCCCTCTCCAGATCTTCCATGATGGTCATGGCAACTTCCGTCATGCGGGCTTCTGTGTAACGCATGGCTGCTGGCGGGTCTCCATCGATAGAGCCGAAATTTCCCTGGCCTTTTACGAGGGGATATCGGTAGTTAAAATCCTGTGCCATACGGACGAGGGTAGGATAAACCACCTGCTCGCCGTGTGGATGGTAGTTACCGGTTGTGTCACCGGCAATCTTGGCACATTTCCTGGATTTGGAGCGAGGGCCTAAGCTGAGGTCATTCATGGCAACAAGGATGCGTCTCTGCGATGGCTTTAGTCCGTCCCTTACATCGGGAAGCGCCCGGCTCATGATGACGCTCATGGCATAACTCAGATACGAATCCTTCATCTCTTCTTCGATGAACAACTCTTTTATGTTTTCTCTTCTTTCTACCATGTATAATTACCTCGGATATCTCAAAATTTCTCCTGTATTACCATATCGAAATTGTTACTTTTATTCTAATTGTTTGATATCGCTCAAATCTTTTGGTCGGCGAGCGGCTTTCTTGTTTTTGATTAATTGTTTTTTCCCAATAAAATAAACAGGAATCTTAGATTCGTCAACGAAACCTCTTGTTTTATTTCTCCATACTTCATTCCAAGTTACCCCAGAAATAGAGGCTAGTATATCTATTCTTATCGGGGCGTAACCCAGCCTAATCATCTCACGGCCAGCAAAAAAATTATTCCAGTTAACTACTGAAGCATCAAATCCAAAATCAGATAGAACTCTTACCATTTTAGCAGTATTACCAGTTGTGGCTTCTACAAAAATATCCAAGTCGTTGGTGTAACGAGGTTCCGTATAACATCCTAAAGCATAAGCGCCTACTATTACATATTTAACTTTGTGGCAATTTAACAATTTTAAGAACTCTTTGAAGTTTTTGTCCACGGGGGTTTATCCCTTTAAATAAACAATAATTTAACCATAATTGTTTACGCGCTTCTACTCTTTCCTCCATAGATGCGGAAGCCCAATATTTTTTATCATCTGCATCCATTTCTTTAAAACTTTTGTATAACTTTAAGAATTTTTTTCTCTTACGATTCATCTTTTGAATTTCTGGCATTTTATATCATTAAAATTACGTAGTAACAAATGGATTATATTTTTTTTCTTCTGCAATGGTTGTTGAAGGGCCATGACCGGGATACACGATGGTCTTTTCGTCCAGCACAAACAATCGTTCCTTAATAGCCCGGATTAACTTTTTCTCACTGCAACCGGGAAAGTCTGTTCGCCCAATGCCTTCTTTGAAAAGGGTATCTCCAGAAAACAAGACGGGAGGCTGTCCGTTTTCCTGGTTTTTACTGTATAGACATATTCCACCGGGTGTATGTCCGGGTGTGTGGATTACCTCAAACGTATACCCATCTATAGTAACCGTGTCGCCATCCTTGAGTAATCGGTCTGCCGAGGGTGATCGCACGGTTGTGCCCCCATAGAAGGCAGCAAGGATAGAGAGATTTTTTGCTGGATAGGGTAACATGTCTTGATCTTCTTCATGCACACAGATCTGGATGTCCGGAAAAGCCTCTTTTAACCTGGCATTGGCGCCGATGTGGTCGCCATGTCCATGGGTGATCACAATGAATTTAGGAATCAGATGTTTATCTTTTATAAAGGCGATAATGGTTTCTGCGTCTGCGCCCGGGTCGATAATCATTGCCTCCGAAGAAACATTCCCCGTAACAATATAACAACAAACCTGCAAGGGCCCTACATTTATCTTTTGGATACGCATGCCTCACTTTCTACCTTTTCTTTAAGTAATCTTCGATCAAATCCTTTAGTTCGCAGGTGCCTTTATTATCCCACAGTCCGATAATCTTTCGTTCTCTTTCCGCATTTTCTACTGCATCAGAGGCGTGTGCGGCATTCTTCATGATGTCTTCTCCGTAAATCCTGCGAACTTTGCCAGGCTCGCCCTTCTTCGAATCGGTAGGGCCCAGGATATTTCTGATTTTAGAAATTGCATCCGGCCCACGGTACAACAGGGCAAGACAGCGTGCGGTGCCGGGCTTCTTCTTATCGGTGGATGAAGCTTTCGCGGGATCTAATCCTGTCATATACTGTATGATCTTATTAAATTCATGCCGTGCATTTATATCTTTTAATTGATCCGACAGTTGCTCTGCATGGGTAGTAATAACGTCGTTCGGGACCTCGAATGCAAAGCTGGATTTGAAGGTTTCTCTTAATCTCTCAGCGATCTTTTCTGGCTTGGGCTTTAATTTTTCCCGAAAGATGTTTATTAATGGGCCGTAAAACTCCTCAGCCTGGGCAATACTCATCCTAAGGAGCTTTAATCCAACAATATACAAGCCGGTTCTTGAAAACATATCGATGATATTTCCCGGCAGTGGACTTTGTTCTTCAAAGGGTTTCAGGATAACTAACGTAGTTTCAGCCTTGACCCCTTCGGGAAACTTAACAATATCTTCCAGAACGCCCCCGTCTTTTGGTAAATATTCAGCGAATAAGGCAAGTTGTTTGTTGTTAACGACGGGATCTGCCGAGGACACCACGGACGGTTCAAAATATTCGACTTTGCCGTCAGAACTTTCTACAAAATCTCCAAAACTCCCGCGAATGGTGTGTCCCTGGAAACTGGTAATAGGCCCAATAACGTCGTCTTTTAACTTTTCGATAGCGTGAGGTCCTTTAAAGAAAAGGAGTACCGTTCGGTTGGTGATTCCAAATTTATTTTGTTTGCGGAAGTTGGTATTGATATAGTTAATCATAACCTTTTTCCAGGCAGGTTTTATATCCTGTTCTTCAATGGTTGCGCAATATTTATCGACGAAGGCATCGCTCGGCGCAAACATGGTTGCCCCGATAATTTCAAGATTCGTCAGTGAAAGCAACCGTCCCAGGATACCACCGGTGCGGCTCTTTAAAAGGCTGTAAGGGGTAATGAGTGCATACGTAAGTTCATCTGCCATAGGTTTATTTCTCTCCAAAAACAGAATAGTAAATATCTAGATACTCAGCCATCAAGGCAAAAAGACACAAGGAAAAATGTAATAGTTCGGTCAGTATGCAAAAAAAGCCTTGCAGACAACCCCCCAGCCCCCTTTTCTAAGGGGGATTCAGTTAAGTCCCCCTTAATAAAGGGGGAAACAGGGGGTTGTTACGCGATCTCCGCATTCTCAATGGCGAACCGAACTGTAACCATCTTCTATTCAGGCTGTAATCTTGTTATTCCTTTGTGACTTAGTGTCTTTGTGGCTAATAATAAGATTAAAATTTTAACACAATAAATTAGGCAGGTCAAACACTTTTAAGCGGATAAAAAAGTTTGGAACCACAGAGGGCACAGAGAAAAGACACAAATAGTATGTGGATACTCGTGGTATGAAATCTATGCAAACAGTAAAACCTGTCTCCAACAGGTCCACGATCAGGAATTTCAATCTGGTAGGGGCAATTCATGAATTGCCCCTATATGCAAATAAAATAGTCGCTGAAGGCCTAACTTAGGGAATCTGTGGCGTAGGATATGCAGGGAGCAAGGGGGCAGCCTCAACGAGGTGTTAGGCAATTTTCAACATCTTGTTTGCATAGTCTTTTCCTGCTGTTGGGGGAGGTAACGGTTTTCCATCTTTTTTATAAAGCGCAATTGTTTCTTCGACTATTTCACATAGTTTTGCGAATACCTCTTTTTCATTGTTGCCATGACAACCTCCGTAAAACAGGCCCGGGCAACTGCCAACATAGCATTGATCTTCATCAGACCACTCAACTATTTTTACATAGTGCATACTGTCTTTCATCTTCTCGATTCCTCAATGACCGCTTTTACTGCTTTTATTTGGTAATGCTTGGCATCATCACCAGCTTTACCTGAGATGGTGATTGGTTTTGCAACCTTTGGGTGAACAAAATTTCTATGATCACCTTTCCCACCCCGGTTTATAAATCCAGCCTTTTCAAGTTCCTTAATAATCTCTCTGAGTTTGGGAGGCATTAATCCTCACATTTTTATCCCTATTCCTATAATTATCAGCATACTATCGTATGAGATGGTGGATGTCAAGCAAAACGCGGAGGAATTATGGTGAAAACTAGGGGAAAAAAGATAGAAAAGATATGGCCAGAAAGATAGCGAAGATAGGGTCACCTTCATATTTCAATTGTCAAATGATAAAATATTGAATAATGAAGGCCTGAACCTCTTGGTTTGATTTCACTGCAATGACTGCTGGTTAGACTTCTTTATTCTACTTTAGCCAATTTCAACGCTGGCTTAGGTTTAAAACGAACTAACCGATTGCCGTATTGGTTCTGTACCTGTTGAATATGTTCGTAGTATTTCTGAGAATCGTTTTGGCACTCTGCTTCAATCTCATGTCTGATTCTACGAATTTCTTTTAAGATGGGTTCTTGTTCCATGTTATCCCTCCATAAGTTCTTCCGGAGTACAAATTATTGGCGTTCTGATTCCTTGCCTTGCATTAATTTCTTCAATCAACATCTTGATACGACCATTTACAATATGTGTGCAGTTCCACGAAACTATAAAATCTATTCCATGCCATGATGCTACGGCAAGGTGATAAGCATCTGCTCTGGCTTTCTCAGGTATAATTAATGCAGAAAAATAAGTATCTGCAAGATTCCGGACTTCCGGCAAAATCTCTAAAACCGGAAAAACTGATACCTTCTCAAGTCGTGATTGTACTGCATTAGCATCTCCTCTTGAAATTTCATCTAAAACAATGGGCGAAACAAATGCCTCGTAATTAGGTAATGCATTCTCCCACCAATCATTTGTAATCTGCTGATGTGCAGCAACAATCAAATCTCGACTTGGTTTCGCCGTAAAATAACTTATAACGCTGGTTTCGATATAAACTGTTGGTTTCATTGAAATAGTATAGCATACTAATTGATTTTTAGAAGTCTAACATTTATTTTTATCTTTATTCTGCAAATTTCTGCATATTTCGTTTGATATAGCGCATACCAGCCAAAAATCAGCAGTATCACACCGAATATTTGGAGATATTTTCAATATAATATTACCTAACAATTGCGGTCGGACACAGATAAACACTGATTTACACTGATTTTTCAACGACATAAATAATCACAGGTAATCACCTAATGGGTGACCCCAAGACCTTGTAATTCAACCACCGCTGAACACGTGAGATTGCAGAGATTTTAAAGAATAAACAGAAAAATTATGAGGGATTTCAGGTTTTATTTATGAAAGCCAGAAATTTTGCTATGGAAATGACAGAAACGCCATTTTTTGATAAAAATGAGCAAACTTCTTTGCTAAACTTAATATCGTCATCTCTTGTTACAAGAAATGCCGCCTGCCCTTTGATTGCTGTTTCGATGACAAGGTTGTCGTCTTTATCCCGGCAGATAGTAATATCTCCCGAAAGTAAAACATGCTCTGCCTTTTCTTCTATCAGTATCAAAAGTTCTTTTATAGTATGTTCAGAAATTCCGTATTTGTCTTTTATCCTTGGACGGCTAAGAACTTCCGCAAGTTCTTCAAGTATGGGTTCCGAAATGACTGCATGGAAAGCGCCTTCTTCAAAGGATTTTCTTAATCTGGCAGGAAATCCGAAGGGATTGAGTAAAGAAGATACCCAGACATTGGTATCAATAACAGCCTTTACGGCCACGTTTTTCTTTTCTGACCTCTTTTATAGTATGGG
>Ga0080064_1006695_pt1 | contig 12232 bp, 9 predicted proteins | sample Subgrocontami54m_FD_69260 | JGI IMG/M metagenome (GOLD analysis project Ga0080064, IMG submission 69260) | Subsurface groundwater microbial communities from S. Glens Falls, New York, USA - GMW46 contaminated, 5.4 m (SPADES assembly) (version 2) ...
TCAAGCCCCGGGACTGGCCATTTGCCGGCGCCTACGAGTGGGACTTCGGCCGGCGGAACCAATCGTGGTGGGCCCGGCTGCTCGGCCGGCAACGGCTCGCGGGCCTGCTCTCGGGCAACGACACCGACCTGCGGGAACAGGAGTTGTTTGCACGCATCCTCCCGGCGGGCGGAGCCAAAGGCGTCGATCCCATCATCAACGGCATCACTTTCCGGACACCCTTCGCCGCCAACGGGGCACCGCAGAACGGATGGGTCAACGACACGAGCCGGAACATTCAATGGCGCTATTACCTCACGAGCACGGATCCCGTGCCGCGCCCGTTCGCCGATATGTTCGCACCTACGACGCTGATCGATTCCGCGGGCAAGCCTTTCACGATCGACATGATGAACACCGGACTGAAGGACCCGTACGGCCGCCGGCTCGGGGCGCTGCGCGAGAACATCATGACCAAGACCTATCTCCACACCCAGCAGCTCGCCTACCAGGGATTCTACTGGGAGAATCGGGCCGCCATCACGTATGGCTGGCGCAAGGACACGACCAACCAGGCGGCCGTGGAAAATGGCAACACGGCCGACCCGTTCACCGGACTGCGCCCCTTGATTCAGGACATTCGTTTCACGCCCTACGACGCCGCCAACGTCCAGAGCGGCCGGACCACCACCAAGGGCATCATCCTCCGCCCGCTGCGCGGTTTCGTGAAGCTGCCGTGGGAAGCGGACATTTCCGTCGGGTACAACCGGTCGGACACGTTTCAGGCCAACATCTCGAACTTCGATCCCTACGGCAGCGCCTACCCCGGCGCAGAGGGCACCGGCCAGGACAAGAGTGTGCGGCTCGATCTGTTCGGAAACAGATTCAGCCTGCGCTTCACCCAGTTCACCAACGACGGCGGGCCGCAGCGCGCGGGTGGCAGTCCGTATAATCTCCTGCGCAACAATATTTCCAATGTCCTGTTTCGGGCCAACACGCTCGCTTTCGGCACCGCGACCGTGAGCATCGATCCCGCGAACCCGCGCCTCTTCCCCGCGCTGGGCAACGCGGATCCCTATATTGTCACGAGCTACAATCACAGCGAAGGCCGGGAGATCAGCCTCGACTGGAGCGTGACGAAGAATTTCCAGCTCCGGTTCAACATGAACCGGAGCAAGGTCAAGGAGAGCAATATCGGCCGGGACTGGTTTGCCTTCCTCGACAAATATATCCCCGTCTACAAGGCCCTCACCTACAAGGAGGGCGGCAACACCAATCCGCGCGACCTGGACGGCGACGGCCGGATCGGCGGCGTGACGCCCGGCGCGCCCGCCTGGACGTGGGACACCGCCTGGCAATCCGACACGAACAGCACGCCGCTGGGCACGTTCTATCAGAACCTGGTGATCATCGGGCCGTCCGGCCAGCAAATCATCCAGGCGCTCGACGGAAAACAAAACGAGTTCGGGCGCAACTCACGCTTCAACGTAAACTGGGTATACCGCTTCACCGAGGGCCGCCTGAAGGGTTTCAGCGCGGGCGGCGCCTACCGGTATCGCGCCCCGCCGCTGATCGCTTTCGGCCGCAGGGTGATCAACGGCACCAGCACCTACGACCTCGCCCACCCTTTCCACGGCCGGGCCGACAACATCTGGGACCTCAGCCTGAACTACTCCGGCAAGGCCGAGATGTGGCGTTTTCATGGATACCATGTCGGCGTGAACGTCCGCAACCTGCTGAACGCCGACTCGCTCTACAAGAAGGTCGTGGACATCAACGGCGTCGCCACCCGCCTCGGCAAGGTCGACGAACCGCGCGTGCTGATCCTTTCGCTTGGCTTCAACCTGTGATGCCCTGGGGCCCGCGAGACTTGCCGGCGAGGCGCGTTGGCGGCCCGAAGCGCCCGGGGCCGGATTCGGAGCGTTCGCGATGCCTTCGCGTGACGATCGTGAAAAAGTTTCCCAAAAGTGGGCCGCAAACGCCGCCCCACCCTGGACAGAAACTGGAGGCGCGGGTCGGAATCGAACCGACGCATAGAGGTTTTGCAGACCTCGGCCTTACCACTTGGCTACCGCGCCCTGATTAAAGGAGCCGCGGACGTTGCGGGAAAAAATTAGGCCGCGCAAGTGCGATCGCGCGGCGGCGCCGTTGGCCGCGATCGTCCATCGCAATTCGCAGATCGCCGAGGTTCAATCGCGCTGGCACCGCTGCATCGCCACGCTTGCCCCCGCAGCGATCCGAACGGTACTGATTGACTATCCGCCATCGGCTATTGGCTATCGAACGATGCCCACCACCGTCTTCACCATCGCCAACCAGAAGGGCGGCGTCGGCAAAACCACCACCGCGGTGAACCTCGCGGCGGCCCTCGCCGAGAAAAAAATCCACACGCTGCTCGTCGATCTCGATCCGCAGGCCAACGCGACCAGCGCGGTGGGCGTCGAGAAGCAGGCAGGCAAGAGCCTGTACGGGCCGCTGCGTGGCGAGGGCAGCGCCGTCGAGATGATCACTCCCACCGCCTACGAGCACCTCGCGCTCATCCCCAGCGAGGAGGATCTCGCCGCCGCGGAGATCGAGCTCGCGCAAACCGAGAACTACCTCGCGCGGCTCAACACCGTGCTGACGCCCGTCCGCGATTCCAATGGCTATCGCGTCATCATCATCGATTGCCCGCCGGCGCTGGGCATGCTCTCGATGAACAGCCTGGTGGCGGCGGATTTCCTGCTGATCGCGCTGCAATGCGAGTACCTCGCGCTCGAGGGGCTCGGCCAAATCCTGCGCAACGTCGAGCGGCTGAAATCCGCGCACATCAACGACCGGCTCGAGCTCGGCGGAATCGTCATGACGATGTTCGACCTCCGCACGAATTTGTCGCGGCAGGTCGTCGACGAGGTGAAGCAGCACCTGCCGGACAAGATTTTCAAGACCGTGATCCCGCGCACCGTGCGACTGAGCGAGGCGCCGAGTTTCGGCAAGACGATCTTCGCCTACGACCCGGCCAATCCCGGCGCGGCCGCCTACCGCCAGCTCGGGAAGGAAGTGATTGAGCGGTTCGGGTTGGCGAAAAGTTGAGGGTTGAGGGTTGAGAGCCGAGGAACCCTTGATTGAGTGGGCATCCTGGTCGCGAGTTCAGCGAAGCCAAGACGCGGTGCCTCGCTGAACGAATCGATCCCTCAACTCTCAACGCTCACCTCCTTGCTGGCTTCCCTCGCCAAGTACCGCCAGGCGTTCCTCGTCGGGCTGCAGAGCAACATCGTCTACCGGTGGAATTTTGCGGTCCGCGGGTTCTTCTCCCTGTTTCACCTCTCGGCGGTGTTCATTCTTTGGAGCGCGGCGTTCGCCGGCAAAACCGAGCTCGGCGGGTTCAGCGTCCAGCAGACCATCACGTACTTCGTCACGCTGCTGGTGCTGCAATTCTTCATCAGCGCCTTCAACGAGGACTACCAGATCAGCGAGGAAATCCGGAACGGCCTGATCAACCAGTTCCTGCTGAAGCCGATCAACTACTTCGCCTACCGGTTCAGCATCTTCGTCGCCGCCCGCCTGGTCTCCGGCGCCCTCGTGTTTCTGCCGCTGCTGATCGCGTATCCCGTGCTGAAGGATTATCTCGTCATGCCGACCGAGGGCTGGCGCTGGGCGGTCGGGCTGCCCGCCATGGCGCTCTCGGCGATGATCCAATTCAGCATCGCCTACTGCTTCGGACTGCTGACGTTTTGGTTCCTGGAAATCCAGGGCTTCGTCATTCTCTCGTTCGCGATCGAAACCGTGCTGGGCGGGCAGATGTTTCCCCTGGACCTGCTGCCACCCTGGGCGTACGCGATCGCGAAATATCTGCCGTTCTATTATCAAATGTATTTCCCCGCCGCGATTTTCACCGGCCGGCTCGCCGAGCCGGCCGCTATCGCCCAGGGTTTCCTGATCCAAATCTGCTGGGTCATCATCCTGCTGGCGGTCAACCACGGGCTGTGGGTGCGCGGGCTGCGCCGACACACGGCCGTGGGCGGCTGAATCCAATGCGGATTTCGAATTGCGGATTGCGGATTAACGAATCAGCGCAAATTGCCCGCCGCCCTCCCCGGCTTCACTTCCAACTCCTTCCATTCCGCAATCAGCAATCCACACTCCGCAATCCCCCGTGCTCCACTACCTCAGAATCTGGCTCGCCACCGCGCGGTACTCGATCGTTCGGACGCTGATGTTTCGCGGCGACTTCTTCGTCTGGTCGCTGGTGGAGTTTTTCTGGATGTCGGTGAACCTGCTGACGATTTCCGTGATCTATCAGCACACCGATGCGATCGCCGGCTGGAGCAAGTACCAGATGATCCTCCTCGTGGGCACCTCGCTGCTGATCCAGCGGTTCCTGATGGGATTCTTCTGGAGCAGCATTTTCGAAATGGGCCGCAACGTCCGCACCGGCAACTTCGACTTCTTCCTCGCGCAGCCGGGCAACGTCATGTTCATGGCGACGACGCGCAAGCTCGACCCCGATGGACTCGTGAACTCGATCGTCGCCGCCGCGGTGGTGATTTACGCGGCGAAGCAGCTCGGGCTGCACCCCACCGCGGGCGACATCGCGCTGTACGTGTTCATGGTGATCTGCGGGATCGTGATCCACTACAGCATCCTGCTTCTTTCCGTTTCGCTGGTGTTCTGGCTGACGAGCGCGCAGGGGGTGGAAGGCACCTACTTCACGCTGACGGAGTTTTCGCGGCTGCCGCGCGAGGCGTTCAAGAGCATCGTCACCCGCGTGCTCTTCGTCTGGGCGCTGCCGGTGGTCGTGGTGAGCAACACCCCGGCCCGCACGCTTTTCCAAGGGATGAACCTTGGGCAGGCGCTCTGGCTGTTCGGCGCGGCGGTCGGCTGGTTCTGCGTCGCCGCGTTCGTGTTCCATCGCGGGCTGCGGCGGTACGCGAGCGCATCATCCTAAATCCCAAACTCCAAACGTCCAAACGCCAAACCAGGCCAACCCGCGAATCACGCGAATGAACGCGAATTTGGCGTTTTCCACCGTGTCGCACTCATCCACCAACGCGCTCGACGAATTAGAGATTCGGATCGACCACGCCTTCGGCGATCGCTCGCTGCTCGAGCGCGCGGTCACCCACCCTTCGTACCTGCAGGACCATCCCGACATCGCGGAGAGCAACCAGCGGCTCGAGTTCCTCGGTGACGCCGTGCTGCAGCTCATCCTGACCGAAGTGTTGTTCGAGCTCTTTCCCGGCGATCGCGAGGGCCTGCTGAGCAAACGCCGCGCGGCGCTCGCGAACGGTGTGTTCCTCGCCGGCATCGCGCGGGAAATCGGCCTGGACCTCGCGCTGCGCATCGCGGCGAGCGAGGAGGCGACCGGGGGCCGCACGCGCGCGTCGGCACTCGAGGATGCGCTCGAAGCGCTGATTGGCGCCATCTATCTCGACAGCGGGCTGGCGAAGGCGCGGCGCGTCGTGCTCGGGTTGTACGGCCCGTTGCAGGATCGGCTCGCGACGATGGAGGACGTGGGGAATCCCAAGGGCCGGCTGCAGGAACTCGTCCAACCCGTGCACGGCAACAGCGCGCTGCGTTACGAAGTCGTGGGCATCGTCGGCGAGGACCACGCGCGCGAATACGAGGTGGCCGTTTACCTGAAGGATCGCGCGCTTGGCACGGGCCGTGGCCCCTCGAAGAAAACCGCCGAGGAAGCCGCCGCGCGCGCCGCATTGCTGGTGGTGCAGCCGGAGTGAAGTCACGGTAGTAGCGCGGGCAACCTGCCCGCGCCCGCCTGCTCTCGTACGGTGTTCCAGCGCGGGCAGGTTGCCCGCGCTGCGGGCTCAGTGGCACGGTTGCGGTTCTCCGGCATTTTGATTCTACTCTTCGTTTCCCCATGCCGGTCCTCTCGACGCTCACCCGCCGCAAGCTCACCGGTGTCTGCCCACCGGCCCGCGGCGCCGTGATCGCCGAGCTGGGCCGGCGTCACCCGGCGCCGGTCTGGCTGGTGGTGACGGAAAACCTGAACGCGGCGGAACACCTTGCGGAGGACATCGCGTTTTTCCAGGCGGCATTCGGCGACGGCGCGCGGGTCCAGCAAACGCTGGTGTTTCCCGAGTCGAGGCAGGACAGCGCCGATCTGCGCGAGGCGTTTGCCGCCTCGAGCGATCGGCTGACGGTGCTGTCGCGGCTGCGCGCGATTCGCGGGCTCCGCGCCACCCCCGACACCCTCGTGGTGGTGACGACGCCGGCGGCGCTGCTCCAGTCCGTGCCGGCCCTGGAGGCATTTGCGATGCGCGAACTCGCGCTCGCGCGCGGCCAGACGCAGTCGTTTCAAGGGCTGCTCGAGCAGCTGCAAAAACTCGACTACGACTCGGAAGCGGTGTGCGAGGCTCCCGGCCACTACGCGATTCGCGGCGGCCTCATCGACGTGTATCCCGTGACGGCGAACCAGCCCTACCGGCTGGATTTTTTCGGCGACGTCATCGAGAGCATTCGCGAGTTCGACCCTGTCACGCAGCGATCCGGAGCGGCCGTCGAGGCCATCGCGATCGCCGCCTCACCCCGCGTGCGGCTGGATCCCGCGAAGTCGGGGCTGGCGGACTATCTCACGCCGAGCGCGCAGTTGGTGTTCGTGGAACCGGCCGCGCTCGAGGAGGAGTTCAGCGCATTTGCCCGCGACGGCACGGATGGCCTGACGCCTTTGCTCGAGCACACCGCGGCGGCCTTCGCGATCAGCGATCTCGACGAAGCAAGCGCATTGTTCGACGGCGTGACCGAAGAGGCAACGTGGGACACGGAGAGCCTCGCGCATCACCGCCGCTATCCGGACGACGCGCTGGTCGCACACGAGCGGCTGAATGTGGAAGAGGACGCGCGCCGGGAGTTCCTCGGCCAGGTCGAGGCGTGGCGGACCGCGGGCTACGAAGTCGTCTTCGTCGTCTCGAAACAAGGCGAGGAGCAGCGCACGCAGGAGATTCTCGCCGAGGATCCGAAACTGAAGCGCATTGCGCCGCGCTGGCTGCGCGGGACGCTGAACGAGGGGTTTCGGGTCACTTTTCGGGCGGGGGCGAAGATTGAATGTAGGGCGGGGTCTCCCGACCCCGCCGCCATGACAGGAAACAAACGGCGGGGTCAGGAGACCCCGCCCTACATTCAGGCCGGTCTCGTCGTCGTCACCGAAACCGAGATCTTCGGCCGGCAGCGGGCGCGCCGGCCTTCGCTGAATGCGCGGGCGATGGCGCAGCGCGCGCAAATCGACCAGCTGCTCGATTTTTCCGAACTCGTCGAGGGCGACTTCGTCGTCCACCTGCAACACGGCATCGCGTTGTACCGCGGCTTGACGAAACTCGATACGGCGCAGGGCATCCGCGAGGTAATCTCGCTCGAGTTCGACGATCACGTGACGCTGCACGTGCCGCTGCAGGAGTCGCACCTGATCAGCCGCTACGTCGGGCTGAGCAAGGCCAAGCCGCAGCTCGGCCGGATCGGTTCGAACCGCTGGGAAAAGGCGCGCCAGTCGGCCGAACGCGCCACCATGGATCTCGCCGCCGAGCTGTTGCGGATTCACGCCGCCCGCGAAGCCCAGCCGGGGTTCGCGTTTCCGCCCGACAACACGTGGCAGAAGGAATTCGAGGCGTCGTTCCCGTTCACCGAGACGCGCGACCAGCATCGCGCGATCGAGGAGACGAAAGCCGACATGGAGAAAACGCGGCCGATGGACCGGCTGATTTGCGGCGACGTCGGCTTCGGGAAGACGGAGGTGGCGATTCGCGCGGCCTTCAAGGCCGTGCAGGGCGGGCGGCAGGTCGCCATCCTCGTGCCGACGACCGTGCTCGCGCAGCAGCACCTGAACACGTTTCGCGAGCGGATGGCGGGCTATCCCGTCGCGGTGGAAATGCTCAGCCGGTTCCGCACGCGCGGCGAGTTGAAGAAGATCCTCGCGGCCACCGCGGCCGGCCAGGTCGACATCCTCATCGGCACGCACCGGCTGCTGCAACGCGACGTGATCTTCAGGGAGCTCGGGCTGGTGATCATCGACGAAGAGCAGCGCTTCGGCGTCAAACACAAGGAAGTGTTCAAGCGGATGCGATCGACGGTCGACGTGCTTTCGATGAGCGCGACGCCGATTCCCCGCACGCTCTACATGGCGCTGACGGGCGCGCGCGATCTGAGCGTGATCGAGACCGCGCCGACGAACCGCCATCCCATCCAGACGGTCGTGAAGACCTACGACGAGAAAGTGATCGTCGACGCGGTGCGCTACGAACTGCGGCGGGGCGGACAGGTGTTTTACCTCCACAACCGCGTGCAGACGATCGACCTTGTCGCGGCGCGGCTCCGCGCGTTGTTGCCCGACGTCAAGATCGCCATCGGCCACGGCCAGATGCACGCCGACGACCTCGAGGAGGTGATGACCGAGTTCGTGGCGCGGCGGTACGACGTGCTGGTGTCGACGACGATCATCGAAAGCGGGCTGGATATCCCGAATTGCAACACGATCATCATCGAGGGCGCGGATCGCTTCGGCTTGTCGCAGTTGTACCAGCTGCGCGGGCGCGTCGGCCGGTTCAAGCACCAGGCGTACGCGTACCTGCTGTTGCACCGCCACACGCGGCTGCTCGAGGTCGCCCGGCAGCGGCTCACGGCGATGCGTCAGCACAACCAGCTCGGCGCCGGCTTCCGGATCGCGATGCGCGACCTGGAGCTGCGCGGCGCCGGCAACCTGCTCGGCGCCGAACAGAGCGGTCACATCGTGGGAGTCGGCTTTGAACTCTACTGCCAGTTGCTGCGGCAATCCGTTGCACGGTTGAAGGGCGAGAAGACCGCTGCGGCGATCCGTGCCACCGTGCGGCTGGATTTTGTGTTTGTCGGCGAAGCCGAAGGGAGGGCGCGACCGCCGGGCTCGGCGGAAAAGGGCGGCGGGCCCAGCGGTCCCGCCCTGCCCTCGGACCGCGGCCGGCACGTCGATGGCTACACCGCGCTGAAGGACGCGGAAAACGAAGCGGCGGTCGAAGTCGCGAAAATCCCCGCGCGGCTTCCCTCGAGTTACATCGCGGAGACGCGGCTGCGGATCGATTTCTACCGCAAGCTGGCGATGGCGGATTCGCGGCCGAGCCTGAAACAAATCGAGTCGGATCTGCGCGACCGGTTCGGCCAGTTCAGCGACGAGGTCAGGGCGCTGTTGCTCATCACCGAGATCCGCATCCGGGCGGAACAAAAAGGCATCGTTTCCGTCGAAACCGAGTCCGACCGGCTGAAATGTCTGCGCAACAGTGGCCGCCGCGACGACTGGGTGCAGGTCGGATCGCGGTTTCCCCGGTTGACTGCCCCCAAGCCGCTCCTACGTTTGCGCGAAATCATCGCCTTTCTGAACAATCTCCCGAGCCCATGACGTTTCGCCGCATCCTTGCCTTCGCTTCGTGTGCCGCTGCATCGGGCTCCTTCGGGCTCGCCCAACCCGGCCCGGCCGCACCGGCGTCCAGCCTGTTTCCGAATCCGCCGGCTGCTCCCGCTCCCGCGGCTACCCCGGCCACCAGCCCGGTGGCCGAGAACCTGAATCTGCGATTCGCCAACGGGATCGTCGCCGTGGCCGAGGAAAAGATCATCACGGTCGCCGACGTGATGCAGCAAATCGGCCCGATGCTGCCGCAACTCCGCCAGGAGGCGCGCAGCGAAAAGGAGTTTCAGGAAGGCCTCGAACGGCTGCAGGACGACACGATTCAAAACTTGATCGACCGCGTGCTGATCGTGAAGGAATTCCGGAAGGACGAGAAGCGGCAGATTCCGATCCAATACGTCGACCAGGAAATCGCCAACGAGCAGGCCGAGCGGTTTGAGGGCGATCGGTCCAAGTTCCTCGCTTACCTGCGCTCGAAAGGGCAGACGGTGCGCGAATATCGCAAGGAGATCGAAGAGAACATCATTTACCAGTACATGCAGGGCCAGCAGCGGAAATCCGCGAGTATCGTCAGCCCGGTGCGCATCGAGACCTACTACAACGAGAACAAGGATCGGTTCTACCAGGAGGACGCGGTTTACCTGCGGCTGATTCAGCTCACGCGGACCGAAGGCGAAACCGACGAGGCCTTGCTGCAGCAGGCAAACCAGGTCACGACCCGCTTCAAGGCCGGCGAGAAGTTCGACGAACTCGCAAAGGAATTCAGCAAAGACATGCGCCGCGCGAAGGGCGGCGACTGGGGCTGGCAGAAACGTTCCGATTTCCGCAAGGAATTCAGCGATGTCGCGTTTGAATTGAAGAAAGGCGAGGCCTCGAAGCCCATCGTGCTGCCCGAGGGTGTTTTCATCCTGTTCGCCGAGGATCGGCGCTACGCCGGCATCCAGCCGATCGATGAGGTCCGCGACCAGATTGAACGCATCCTGGTTCAGCAGATGCAGCGCGGGACGCAGGAACGCTGGCTCGAGCGGCTGCGCCGCAACGGCTACGTGAAGCATTACTGAGGCGGGGATCGTGCAGTTGGATTCAGGTGGAACGCGACCTCCGGGCGCGTTCTTGCCACGGACGCGACCAGACGGCGCCCGCCGTTTCCTCCGACAAGCCCCTCGACGGGTTCGGGGCCTTGAGTTTGTCGAAACGGCTCAAGGCCCCGAGCCTGCCGAGGGGAAGGTCGCCGTCCATCGTCCGGTGCTCGCCGCTGCGAATGGAAAATGCCTTCAACTGCCTGAATCCGGCAGAAGCGGCTCGCGTCTGCGTAGGACGTGGTTGGATCCGCGCCGGGAACAGCGCCCCGGCCCTCCCAGATTTGGGGGACGACGTTTTTTTTACCACGCTATGACCCCACCGCAGGTTGCACACCGCCGCCACTCACTGCGCCAGCTTAAGCTGTACGTCACCCTGCAACTGCAGGCGTACTACGAGCAGGACTGGCGGGCGTACGACGATCTCGAAACCAACATCCGGCAACTCGAGCAGCAGATTATCGCGGATTCCGATTGACCCTGGGAGAAAAAGTCGCTATCCTACGGGCATATGGCGGTGCTCGTGCTTCGCGTCATTCCTGATCCGGTGCTGCGACAAACGGCGGCGAGCGTTGCGTTGGCCGATATCCCAAAGCTGAAGTCGCTGGTGGTGGATATGGTGCAGACCATGGACGCCAACCAGGGCGTGGGGTTGGCCGCCCCGCAAGTGGGCCGCGGCCTGCGGCTGATCGTGGCCAGCACCGTCCAGGGCCCGCTGGCGCTGTTCAACCCAGTCCTCTCGCGGCGCAGCCTTCGCACCGAGCTCGGCGAGGAGGGGTGTTTAAGCATCCCCGGTGTCTACGGCCGGGTGCGCCGGTCCGTGCGCGTGGCCGTCAGCGGCGTCGCCCCCGACGGCCAACCCATGCGCTTCACGGCCAAGGGGTTTTTTGCCCGCGTGCTGCAGCACGAAGTTGACCACCTCAACGGCGTGCTGTTCATTGATCGGACAAAAAAAATCACCACGGGTCGCGAGCGACTCGAGGCGATGTTGGGTGGGACAACGGCGGGGGACTCGGCGAGTCAGCCATCGGGCTAACTTTTGATAATACGGGGCCACAGCGTAAACCCAAAATGAACGATAACCCCAACGATGAAACCGATGACCAAGCCAATCACGCTATACATGGTGCTCTCCTAGGGTAAGGAACAATCGGTCAGCACGGATTTCGATGGGTGCATTCTACCGTGCGTCTACCGATCCGTCAATATTGTCGAGGTTATCTCTCCAAATGACAAAAATTATTCCCTGAGCCCAGTCGAAGGGTATCTAGTTTAGACAGTAGAAAAATTGTCATCCCGCACCCGGATGCGGGATCCAGAAAAAAATGAAACGCGCGTAGTTAGCGGTTACTGGATCCCTCCCGCGGTCGCGGGACGGGGATGACAACTAGTTGGTTACTAAGATTTTCTGCAGTCTCGGGTATCTATCCCATGATCATTTTTATCATAACTACGCCATAATTTCAATGATTTGACAAAACAAAATGATTATGGTACGTATGATTCACCGAGGCTAGACGGATGGTCGCCCCGCACCTTTCGACCGATAGACTATGCAGCGTCGTCAGTCGAAAGGTGCGGGGAGGAAAGTCCGAACACCCTTCTCCGCCTTAGGCGGAGATGTCATGGTAGTGGATAACGTCCACCCGCGGCGCAGCAATGCGACGTCAGGACCAGTACCACAGAGACCATACCAGCCCGCGGGGCTGTACTGAGCGAGTCCACCTCTGGCGGATGAGTCGAAGGATCTCCCGTGGGTCAAACGTGAAAAGCGTGCCGGTGTACACGGTTTTATCGGGGATATCCCAAAAAC
>Ga0080064_1006697_pt1 | contig 12231 bp, 9 predicted proteins | sample Subgrocontami54m_FD_69260 | JGI IMG/M metagenome (GOLD analysis project Ga0080064, IMG submission 69260) | Subsurface groundwater microbial communities from S. Glens Falls, New York, USA - GMW46 contaminated, 5.4 m (SPADES assembly) (version 2) ...
TTTCACCCCGCGCTGTTCCCCAACTTTACCCGCGCCCATCTCGACTTTCATTCGGACATGCAGACCTATTTTGAGGCCAAGTGCGCTCTCTTTGCCGGCCAGGATGCGCCCCCGCCTCGCTACGCCATCCTCAACCGCGACGATGAATGGGCCGCGCGCATTCCCTTGGCGGTGGAGACCGAACAGATCTGGTACGGGCTCAAGGAAACCGCGGACCTGCGCGCCTCCCACGTGGAAGCAACGCTGGACGGCCTCCGCTTTCGTCTGGACTGGCAAGGCAAGCGATGGAACGTTTCCTCACCTCTTGCCGGGCACATGAACGTGTATAACCTGCTCGCCGCTTTTGGCGCGGGACTCACCTACGGGCTTGATCCGGCAGCCATGGCCGATACGATGGCACGCATGAAACCCGTCGCCGGACGGTTTGAACGCCTGGACATGCGGCAGCCGTTCCTGGTCGTGGTCGACTACGCCCACACCGACGACGCCTTGCGCAATTCCCTCGCCGCAGCGCGCCAGCTCGCCTCCGGGCGCATGATCACCGTCTTTGGTTGTGGCGGTGACCGGGACCGCGCCAAGCGCCCGCTCATGGGGCAGGCGGCCGGAGAGCTCAGCGACTTTGTCGTCCTCACCTCTGACAATCCCCGCCGCGAAGAGCCGCTCGACATCATGAATGACGCGCTGGTGGGGCTGCGCCGCACCGACGTAGCCCACGTCGCCGAGCCGGATCGCGCCAAGGCCATCCGCATCGCGCTCGCAAACGCCGGACCGGGCGACGTCGTGCTCATCGCCGGCAAGGGTCATGAAACCTATCAGGTTCTGCGCGACGGCGTCATTCATTTTGACGACCGCGAAGTAGCGCGGGGGATCTTACTGGAATTGGGATACGGCAAGGAGCCCGTGCGATGACCGCACTGGGCCGCCGTTCCAAATCGTCTCGGTCGCTGGATCGGGCAACTGCCGGAGCAAACCCGGTGTTGTATTTCCGTGCTCATTGGGAGACGCGGCGGCGGAAACCGGAAAGTGGACGCAAACAGGGACTGAACCCCGGTTTCTTTCGCCGCGTACTTTTTAAGCGTGTTCCTTAAAGGTCCTAAACCTGACCCATGCTCTATTGGCTCTTATTTGAAAAACTTCATACCAGCTTCGGACCCCTGCGCCTGTTCGGGTATGTCACCTTCCGCACCGCCTTTGCCAGCCTCACCGCCCTGCTGTTGTGCATCGTCCTCGGGCCGTGGTTTATCGGCCGCCTACAGCGGTTTCAGATCCGGCAGTACATCGGCCAGCACGCGCCTACCTCCCATCAACGCAAGGCCGGCACACCCACCATGGGCGGCGTGCTGATCATCATTTCCATTGTGGTGCCCACCCTGCTTTTCTCCAACCTCCGCGTGCCCTACGTTTGGCTCGCCTTGTTCGGCCTCGTCGCCTACGGCGCCATCGGTTTTTGGGACGACTATACCAAGGTCGTCAAGCGCCGCAATCTCGGCCTCACCGCCGGGCAGAAATTCTCGCTGCAAACACTGGCCGCCCTCATCATCGGCTTCTTCCTGCTCATGCTTCACGCGCGCGGCCAATACTCCACGGCCATCAACGTACCCTTTGTGAAGACCTTCAAGCCGGACCTGCTCATCGACTCCATGCTCGGCTCCCCCTATACCTATCCCCTCGCTTTCGTTTTCTTCTTCGGCTTTCTCATTTTGGTCCTGGCCGGCTCGGCCAACGCCGTCAATCTCACCGATGGCCTGGACGGTTTGGCCATCGGCCTCATGATCATTGCCGCGGGCGCAATGACCATCCTGACTTACATCGGTGGCCATCGCGACTTTGCCACATATCTTGGCCTGGAACGCGTCCCCGGCGGCGCTGAACTTACCATCTTCATCGGAGCCATGACCGGCGCCTCGCTCGGATTCCTGTGGTGGAACGCCCACCCGGCTGACATCTTCATGGGCGACGTCGGTTCGCTCGCCCTCGGCGGCGGCCTCGGAACCATGGCCGTCCTGATCAAACAGGAGATCCTGCTGCTGTTCATCGGCGGCGTCTATGTGATTGAACTCTTATCGGTGGTGCTGCAGGTGGCCAGCGTGCGGTTGCGCGGCAAGCGCCTCTTTCTCCGCTCGCCGCTCCATCACCATTTTGAAGAATTGGGTTGGGAGGAAGCCAGGATCATCACTCGCTTTTGGATTCTCGGTCTCGTGATGGCCTTGTTTGCCCTCACCACGTTGAAGCTTAGGTAGCCCGGATGAAGGTGGCTGGAGTCTTGTTGCAGAACGCAAATGTCGCGGTCTTCGGAATGGCCCGCTCGGGCCTGGCCGCCGTGCGCCTGCTTCTGGAACACGGCGCGCGCGTGACCGCCTTTGATCAGAAGTCCGCGGCGGATCTCGGCCCCGCGGCTGAAGAGTTGGCGCGCCTGCACGTTCCCTTCCGGCTCCAGTCCGAGCATTCGGCCCGCGATCATCAACTCGCCGTCATCTCACCCGGCGTGGCCGCCGATGCCGCCCCGCTGGCTCAGTCGCGCCTCCTAGGCATCCCTGTCATCGGCGAACTTGAGCTGGCCAGCTATTTTCTCAAGGGCCGCACCATCGGCATCACCGGGTCCAACGGGAAAACAACCACTACCGCACTCACGGGCCACATCCTCAAAGCCTGCGGCATCCCCGCCCAGGTCGGAGGCAACATCGGCACCCCGCCTGCCTCCATGGTCGCCTCCTCACGGCCGGGCCAGTGGAACGTGCTCGAACTGTCCAGCTTCCAGCTCGAAACCATCTCCAACTTTCGCGCCCACGTCGGCCTCGCTCTCAACATTACGCCGGATCACCTGGACCGCCACGGCAACTTCGAATCCTACGCCGCCGCCAAGTCCCAACTCTTTCGCACCCAACAGCCGCAGGACTTCGCTGTGCTCAACGCCGGCGATCCCATCTGCGTGTCCTACGCCTCGCTCACCCCAGGCCGCCCCATCTGGTTTAGCCTCACGCAGCCGGTCAACCCCGGCCTCTGGCTGGAAGGCGATCAGATTCTCTTTGACGGCGAACCTCTCATGCGCGCCTCCGAAATTCCGCTGCGTGGCCGCCATAATATCGAAAATGTCCTCGCCGCCGCCGCCGCGGCACGCCTGGCCGGCGCCAGTTGCGGCTCCATCGCAAAGGCCGTGCGCAGCTTCCCTGGTGTTGAACACCGCCTGGAGTTCTGCGGTGTCAAAGGCGGTGTGGAATTCTTCAACGACTCGAAGGCCACCAACGTGGACGCCGCGCTCAAGGCCATCGATGCCTTCCCCGGCCGCCTCTGGGTCATCCTCGGCGGCAAGGATAAGAACAGTGACTATTCACTGCTCCGTGAGCCGCTCGCCCGGAAAGCCCATGCCGCTCTGCTCGTCGGAGAGGCCGCAGCCAAGATCGCCCGCGCTCTCGACGGCTCCGTTGCCTTGGTTCCGTGCCAAACCATCGAGGCTGCTCTGGACCACGCGGCAGCCAACGCCACGCCCGGAGACACCGTTCTGCTCGCGCCTGCCTGCGCCAGCTTTGACCAGTTTGAAAACTTTGAACAGCGCGGCCGCCATTTCAAGGAACTCGTCGAAAGGATCACAGCATGAACACGGCCACCACCGCCACTCACGGCCACAAAGGCAACCTCGACTGGCTGCTCTTTTTCACCATCGTCTCGATGGTCAGTTTCGGCCTTGTCATGGTCTACAGCTCCTCCGCCTTGGCCGCCGAGCTTCGCTTCAACGAGAAAAGCTATTTCTTTCTCGTCCGCCAGGCGGCCGCCGCCGCCGCCGCTTTCCTGCTCCTGGTCCTCCTCAGCCAGCGCGACTATCGCAAGCTGCGCGAAGCGCATTGGGCCTTTGCCGGCGTTGGAATCATGATTGTCCTCCTGATCGCGGTCTATTTTCTCGACGGCAAAACCCATCGCTGGATTCGTCTCGGCTTTACCGGCTTGCAGCCGTCTGAATTCGCCAAGCCCGCCCTCATCGTCTTCCTCGCCTGGTTTGTCACTCTGCGTTCCTCGGTCATCAACTCCCCGCACACGGTCTGGCCGGCCGCCCTCTGCCTGTTCGGCCTCGCCGGCGGCGTCGTCATCGCCGACCTCGGTACCGCCACTGTCCTGGTGGCCACCACCGCCGCCATCTTTTATCTGGCCGGACTCAACCGCCGCTACACAGCCATCGCCGTCATTGCCGGCGTCATCTTTCTGAGTCTCGCCGTGCTGTACAAACCCTACCGGCCGAAACGTCTGATCGATTTCGTCGACCCCGACTACAAGGCCCTCATCTATGTCGACCCTGGCAAAAAGCTGCTCGCCTATGCCAACAGCGGAACCTCCATTCAAGACACCGGTTACCACGTGATCCAGTCCAAGATCGCCATTGGCACCGGGGGCCTCACCGGCGTCGGACTCATGCTCAGCAAGCAAAAGCTTCTCTACCTTCCCGAGGCCCACACGGACTTCATCTACGCCATCATTGCCGAGGAGACCGGGCTCTGGGGCGCATTCATTTTGCTCGCGGGCTTCATCATCATCCTCTGGCGGGGATGCCGTCTCTATTGGACCGCTTCGGACGACTTCGGCAGATACCTGGCGGTGGGCGTCACCACTTCCATCGTTTTTCAGGCCTTGCTCAACATGAGCGTGGTGCTCGACCTTGGCCCCACCAAGGGAATTCCGCTGCCCCTCATCAGCTACGGCGGCAGCAGCCTGGTGAGTTCGGCCATCTCCCTGGGACTGCTGCTGAGCGTGAGTGAACGGGCCGCATGAACGCGCCAGGAGCCCCTCGCGAGTCGCCGCCGTGAAAGCAGGCGCCCCTCATATGGATGAGATTCCTCTCCTGTTTGTTGTGACAGGTGGAGGGACAGGCGGGCACGTGATCCCGGCCCTTGCCGTGGCGGACCAGCTGCGGAGCAGAGGCCATTCGGTTGTTTATTTCGGTACTGGAGAAGGAATGGAAGCGAGACTGGTTCCACAATCCGGGTTTCCGCTGGAGCGGATCAGTATCGGCGGGCTCAATCGCGTCGGCTGGCGGCAGGTTCTTGCCACCTGCTGGCTGTTGCCCGCCGGCATACTGCGCTGCTGGCGCCGCCTGGGCCAACTCCGCCCCGCCGCTGTTTTCAGCCTCGGCGGATACGTCGCCGGTCCAGTCATCGCCGCCGCCTGGCTTCGCCGTCTCCCCATCGTGGCCATGGAACCGAATGCCATCCCCGGTCTCACGCACCGCCTGGCCAAACGCATGTTCGCCCGTGTACTGCTTGGGGTCGCCGAGGCGCAAAAACATTTTCCGTCGACGCCGTGCGAGTTCACCGGCATCCCGGTGCGCCAGGAATTCTCCGAGGCCGGGCCGCTCTCGCTCACTCCGCCATTTCGGATTCTCATTACCGGCGGCAGCCAAGGTTCGCGCACTCTCAATCAAGCCTTCCAGCAGAGCTGGCCCCTTTTCCGCCAGGCTGGCCTGCCCGTCCGCTTTCTCCACCAGTGCGGCCGCGCAGCCTCACCCGATCTTCAGCGCGATTTTGCCGCCAGCGGGCTGGAGGGAGAAGTGGCCGCATTTATCGACGACATGCCTTCCGCCTTCGCCCAGGCCGCGCTCATCGTGTCCCGCGCCGGCGCTTCCACCGTCGCTGAGCTGGCCGCCTCGCGCCGCCCCGCCGTCCTGGTTCCTTTCCCCTTTGCCGCCGGGGATCACCAACGCCACAACGCCGAAATTCTGGCTGGCGCCGGAGCGGCCCGTCTGGTGCCGGATGCCGAAATGGACGGTAACAGATTTTTTGAAGAGATTGCCGCGCTGGTGCGCGAGCCGGAGCAGTTGCGCCGCATGGGTGTGGCCGCCGGACAGCTCTGGCGCCCCGGAGCCGCCCGCCGGGCGGCCGAAATCCTGGAAGAGTGCAAAAAGAGTGGTTGACTTGGCTGATGAAACTCGAAACAATATATAGCAAAAATGTTTTTTAAACCCCAGCACTTGCACTTCACTGGGATTGGCGGAATCGGAATGAGCGGGATCGCGGAGGTGTTATTGAATTTGGGTTACACCATCACCGGGTCGGATCTGAAACTTGGCCCGGTCACAGAGCGCTTGACGCAGCTGGGGGCCAGTGTGTTTGAAGGCCACCACGCCCGCAATGTGGCCGGCGCGCGCGCCCTCGTCGTCTCCTCCGCCGTGAGTCAGGACAATCCGGAGCTGGTGGAGGCGCGCCGCCGCCAGATCCCCATCATCCCGCGCGGAGAGCTCCTCGCCGAACTCATGCGGCTCAAGTTCGGCATCGCCGTGGCGGGCAGTCATGGCAAGACGACCACCACCTCCATGGTGGCCGCCATCCTAAGCCACGCCGGACTCGACCCCACCGTCGTGGTCGGCGGACGCTTGCGCACCGTCGGCGGCAGCAACGCGCGTATCGGCAAGAGCGACTTCCTCGTTGTGGAGTCCGACGAGAGCGATGGTTCCTTTCTCAAGCTGGCGCCCATTCTCGCTGTCGTCACCAACATTGACCAGGAACACCTGGACCACTACGGGACCTTTGAAAACGTGGTCGCATCCTTTACCGAGTTCGTCAACAAGGTACCTTTCTACGGCGCGGCCGTCCTCTGCCTGGATGACGAGAACATTCAGCGAATCCTCCCGCTGGTGCGGCGCCGCAGCCTCACCTATGGAGTCAGCGCGCAAGCAGACCTGCGCATCGCCGAGGCCGTCTATGAAGGCTCCGCCAGCCGCTTCCGCCTCCGTCTGCGTGAGCGCGAGCTCGGTGAATTCCAGTTGAACGTTGCCGGAGCCCACAACGTGCTCAATGCAACTGCCGCCGTGGCCATTGCCTTGGAGTTGGAGGTTCCCCACGAAGAGATTCGAAAGGGGCTTCAGTCCTATGCCGGCGTGGACCGGCGCATGCAATGGAAAGGGCAGGAGGCCGGGGTCACCATCATCGACGACTACGGGCACCACCCCACCGAAATACGAGCCACCCTGGATGCGGCGCGTCTGGGCCGCTATCAACGCGTCCACGTGTTGTTCCAGCCCCATCGCTATACCCGTACGCAGCTGCTGATGGAGGAGTTCGCACGCTCCTTCCATGCCGCCGACTGCGTTTACGTCATGGATATTTATGCCGCTTCGGAAACTCCGATTGAAGGCGTTACGGCGCAAGCGCTGGTGCAAAAGATCGCAGCCTACGGACATCGCTCCGTCCAATACGCCGGCGGCATGCGGCAGGGCATTCAAATGATTCTGGGCGAGGCGCAACGCGGCGATCTGGTGCTGACGCTGGGGGCGGGCAGCGTCACCCAGGCCGCTGATCAACTGCTCGCCGCTCTGGCGGAGAGGAACTGAATGGGAAAGAAGCAAGTGGTTGCATCCCGCGTTGTTTGGAGGCCGTTTGTGCTGCCGGTTCTGGCCGCGAGCTTCCTTTGCCTGACCGGCCTGCTGCTGTTTCAAGGGCTGGAACGGTTCTTGATTCATGACGCGCGTTTCGTCCTCCGTCCTGGCGACCTGCCCGGTGAAAGCTCCCCGGACTTGGCCATCACCGGCCTCAGCCGGACTCCCGCCGCTCAGGTTCGCGCTCTGTTCAAGGGCGATGAGGGCCGCAGCGTTTACCTGCTTCCGCTCCAGGCGCGGCAGGAGAGTCTGCGCCGGGTGCAGTGGATCAAGGACGCCTCGGTGCGCCGCCAGTGGCCCAACCGGGTCTCGGTTCATGTGATGGAGAGGACTCCGGAGGCCTTCATTCGCCTCTCCTCCGGCCGCCGCGCCGTGACGCCCAAATTCATGTTGATTGACGGCGATGGCGTTCTTCTTCCCGCCCCCGAGCAAACCGTCCGCATGGAGCTTCCCGCCCTCTCCGGCATCAGCCCGGACCAGAGCCAGCAGGACCGCGCCATGCGCGTTCGCATGATGAAGCACGTGCTCAAGGACATCGGACGGCACGCCGAGTTCGTGTCCGAGTTCAACATCACTGAAATCGATAATGTGCGCCTCAGCTACTCCATCGACGATCGTGCCGTGACGCTCCTCATCGGCAATGAGAACTACGCCGCACGGCTCCAGCGCTTTCTCACTCATTACCCCGAAATCAAGAAGCGCGCCCCGAACGCAACCTCGTTCGATCTCAGGATCAAGGACCGGATCACGGCCATTGAGGAGCGACATGGCGACTAAACCGCAATACGCGGTCGGACTGGACGTTGGCTCCACTCGCACACGCTGCGTCATCTGCGTCGTCGAGGATGGGCAGCTTCGTTTCCTGGGCGCGGGCTCGGTTCTTTCCAAAGGCTGGCAGCGGGGACGCGCCGTCGATCCGGGTGCAATCTCGGCCAGCATCGCCGCCGCCGTGAAAGAAGCGGAAACGCGAGCCGGCGTACTGGTGGAAACCGCGGTACTCGGCATCGGCGGACCCGATGTCACCTCTGTGCAGAGCCGCGGTGTCTACGAATTCGGCCGTCCGCGCGAGGTCGGGCCGAACGATCTGGCCTACGCCGTGGATCTGGCCCGCAAGGTGCGCATGGAAGAGGACCGCGAACTGATCCACGTCTTCCCGCAGGACTTCACCGTGGATGGCCGCGCCGGATACCGCTATCCGGTCGGCGCCGTTTGCACGCGTCTGGAGGCCAATGTCCTTCTCATTACCACCTCCTCCATCGAACATGAGTGCATCGTTTCGGCTGCCCAACGCGCGCACATCCATATTAAGGACACGGTGTTTGAACCGGTGGCCGGCGGCTATGCCTCTGTCTTCCCGGAGGAGCGCGGCCGCGGCGTGGCGGTCATCGATATGGGTGTCGACGCCACCGGCGTTGTCCTCTACGACGGCGAAGCGGCCGTTACCGCATGCAGCCTGCCCATCACGGCCGATCATCTCACGCGTGATCTCACCACTGGCCTGCGTTACTCCTGCGGCGTCACCGTCTCTTTAGACGACGCGGAAACTCTCAAGCGCGACTATGGCTGCGCCATGCTCGGGCTCACCGCCGACAACACCCTGATCGAGGTTCCGCTGGCCGACGGCCGCGGCTGGTTTGAGGTTTCCCGGCGGCAGATTAACGAAATTCTGGAGGCCCGCGCCGAAGAGCTATTCCTCTATGTGCGCCAGGAGGCCGCCAGGGTCGGAATGGATCAGTCACTCCTGGAAGGAGTGGTGCTGACTGGCGGCGGGGCGCGCTTGAATGGCCTCTGCGACATGGCCGAGCGCGTCTTGAACTGCCCCGCCAAATTTGGTTTGACGGCCGGCATCCGCAATTGGCCGCAAAACTTTCTCGATCCAGCCTGGACGACGGGCGCCGGACTCGCCATGTATGCCGCGCGCCTGGATGAACGGGGAGATGACCGGCGGCGTGGCCCCGGTTTCTGGGGATTTTTTGGATGGTAAGCGCAAAGGGCGCTCGCGGCGAGCAGCTCCGTTTTGCGCGTGGAGATGGATGGAAACGGTTAGGAGGTAACTCAATGTTGAACCTGGAAGCGAACATAGAAGCCATCAAGTTTGAGATGGCGGAAGACTTAATGCTCGGCACCAAGATCAAGGTACTGGGTGTGGGCGGGGCGGGCGGAAACGCCGTGACTCGCATGATGCAGGCAGGACTGGCCGGGGTTGAGTTTTATGTGCTCAACACTGACAAACAGGCGCTCCAGGCCTCTCCGGTTCCCAACAAGCTCGCCATCGGTTCCAAGGTCACCAGCGGCTTGGGCGCCGGGTCCAATCCGGAGATCGGCCGCCAGGCCGCGCTGGAGGACACCGAGCGAATCATCGAGATCCTGGAAGGCTCCGATATGGTCTTCGTCACCGCCGGCCTGGGCGGCGGCACCGGCACCGGCGCGGCTCCGGTTGTCGCATCGCTGGCCAAGGAACTCGGCGCGCTCACCGTGGCCGTCGTCACCAAGCCCTTCTTGTTTGAAGGACCGCGCCGTATGAAGCTGGCCGAGCGCGGCCTGGGCGAGTTGGCCGGCACGGTCGATACCGTCATCACCATTCCCAACCGCCGCCTGATGGAAATCGCCCCGCGCGGCACCACCTTCCAGCAGGCACTGCAGATGGCCGACGACGTCTTGCGCCAGGCCGTGCAAGGCATCAGCGACATCATCACCACGCCCGGCCTGATCAACCGCGACTTCTCCGACATCAAGGCCATCATGCTCGGCATGGGCTACGCCATGATGGGCACCGCGACGGCCTCCGGCGAGACCGCCGCCATTGACGCCGCCCGCCGAGCCATCAGCTCGCCGCTGCTGGAAGAGGGCGGAGTCACCGGTGCGCGCGGCATCCTCATCAACATCACCAGTTCCAGCAAGATCCTGCTCCACGACGTCGACGACGCCTGCACCTTGATCCGTGAGGCCACCGCCGACGAAGACGTTCAGATCAATTTTGGCGTGGTGACCGATGAATCCCTTGGCGACGAAGTAAAGGTCACCGTGATCGCCACCGGGTTCCAGCACGAAGACTACAAGTCGATCCAGCCAACAGCCGACCGTTGGGCCGCCCCGCCTCCCCCGTTACCGGAACAGATCAAATTTGCGGAACCAGACCCCGAACCGGAGCCGGAGCCGGAAATGATGGCGGACGAAGAGACGCTCGAACCCCTCCAGTACACTCCAATGCCGGAGGCCCCTCCGCCAAACGACATCGACACCCCGGCCTTCCTGCGCCGTGAGCGCAGAATGTTCCAATAGTCACGGGGCAAAATTTTTTCCCGCGCCGCCATCACCGCTCGACATGGCGGCGCGGCTTTTTCTTGAGGGATCAGTTAGAGGGCGAATTCCGACGGTGAATGCTGAAACGGGTCCAGGACCTCAATGTCATGGTAACGGCGTTTGTTTTGGAAGTCTTCCGACAGCAGATACCGTGCGCCGGAACGTTGGGCGGCCGCCAGAATGAGACTGTCCCAATAACTGAGCTGTGCCGCATCCGTCCATTGCCAAGCCTGTTGCATCAGGCCAAGGGAGCTATCCACAGGGTTCCAAAAACTGATATCTTCCACGATCCTTCGGGCTTTGGCCGGATCCATTCGCATTTTCCTGACCGCATTCCAGTAGAACTCGTGCAAAACCTGCCAGCTTAGACGACCGGTTCCAGCGAGCCATAAAGCTTCCAACCACGCTGTAGCTCGCTCCCGCTTGTCGGAGTCTAACGGATCCACATAATACAGCAGAACATTCGAGTCAATGAAAAAACAGTCACTGCCGCTCATGCACTTCTTCTCGACTCAGCCGTTCCGATGCGCCTGACACGGCCAAAGGACGGTCCGATCTCCAACGATCGAACGCTCTCCAATATGCATCGCTCAATCGCATTTGACGTTCCAGCATCTCGCCGACCAGTCGGGACACAGACGTGTTCTCCTCCACCGCCTTGCGCCTGGCCCAAAGAATCGCTTCCTCTGAGATTTTGATTGTCACATTCCTTGGCACGGTTCTAGTGTAGCACGAAAAAAGTGCATAATCCTTGAATCGTTGATTCTATTGGGGTACCGTTTGCGCGAACCGCGCCAGTTCCAGCGCCGTATCGTCGCGGGTTTGGCGTGCCCAGGTTTCCAGTTGACCGGCAAGGCCCGCCACAAGCTGTGGCTGCTTGGCATAGAGGTTGACCGACTCGCCCGGGTCGGCTTCCAGATCATACAACTCGCCCGCCCTCAGTTCGGGGCGCAGGTCGAATTTACGGAGGATGAGTTTGTGCCGCTCCGTGCGGATAGCACGCTCATCGTAGAGCGAACCATCAATGGCCCGCTGCGGAACGTTCTCCAGTATCACCGGCTCCTTCCAGACGTCGCTCCCCGACATCGCCGAAAACAGGCTGCTCGCGTGAAGCGTTGGCGTCAGGTCACTGTTGAGCAGTCCTTGCCCCAGCGAAATGCCGCAGGCGTCCAGAATCGTAGGCGCGAGCGCCGCCAGGTTGACGCCGGAGCGCCAAACCTTTCCGCCCGCGATCCGCGCCGGATAACGAACGATCAGCGGAACACGCGCCACCTCCTCATAGGACATGGCAATCCCCTCGGCCGAGCCCGGCCGGTCAATCCAGGTGCGTCCATGGTCGGCCGTGAAGATGATCAGAGTATTGTCCAGTTGGTTACGGCGGCGCAGTGTTTCGATGATGCGCCCGGCATTCCAATCGAGGTTCGCAACCGTGGCGTGATAGTCGGCATGTTCCGTGTTCTCAAATTGAGATGCCCAGCGTTTGGGAGGATCGAGCGGCTCATGTGGCGCATAGTAGGACTGGTAGAGGAACCACGGCCGGTCCGCATTCGATTCAATGAACCGGATCCCTT
>Ga0080064_1006700_pt1 | contig 12227 bp, 6 predicted proteins | sample Subgrocontami54m_FD_69260 | JGI IMG/M metagenome (GOLD analysis project Ga0080064, IMG submission 69260) | Subsurface groundwater microbial communities from S. Glens Falls, New York, USA - GMW46 contaminated, 5.4 m (SPADES assembly) (version 2) ...
CCCCCTCCCCCCACTCCCCTATCTCAACGGTGATGTCTTCCCGGACAAACAGGGCCTCGGGATCCAGCACGCCGTCGCGGACGTACTCGTTGTTGACGTGGACCAAGTAGGTCTTTCCGATCCTGATGCCCGCCCCTTCGTAGCAGTATTTCTGGAACGCCACATCCGGGTAATAGACGTCCTTGATTTTAGTCGAGCTTTTCACCTCGTAAAGGTCCCAGCGCCCACCCTTGCCGGGGACCAGCACGTCGGCCCGGGCGTAGGTGTTCTTGTATCGGAATCCCGGCTCAAACAGTGGCTTCTTCAGAGAAAGAGCCAATTGGGTTTCCCGGATAACCAGGTCAAAGTCTTTGGAGCCCGGAATCTCGATCCCTCCCGGAAAGAGGGTCTGGAACAGCCGGGTCACCCGGTGCCCTTGGTCGAAGAGCGCTTGGGTCTCGGGATCCATCGGTGGGAATTGGTCTTTGGCGTGATATTGCATCCAGAGGAGTTTCGAGCACTTCAGCCCATCGAGGTATTTGCTTTTGGATAAAAAGGGTTCTGCTCTGGACCTCACTCTAGTTTCTCACTCTGAAAACACCCCACTTATCCTTATACTTGGCCGCGTAACTGCGATCGAAAGAACACCATGTGCTGCCCGGCCGGCGCTGAACGCACATGCTCTTCGCCACAACCTTGCTCGGAACGACATAATACTCGGGCTTAGGAAGATCCCGTCCTTCGCACAGATTCACAAGGACATAAATATGGCTGGGTGATTTCAGGCGCTTGGAGTGCTTGTTCAAAAGCCAGAAACTGGAACGCCCGGCATTCGTCTTAACCTGGACAGAAAAAGCTCTAAGGCAGCCCTGATCTGTCACAAGCAGGTCAGCACCAAAAGCATTTCTGGAGGTCGGTACGGCGATGAACCCCTGCGCGGTAAGCTCGGCCGCTACAAGAAAAACACCGCGCGTTCCTGTTTGCTGACGTTTCGCAACCATGTCGCTCCCCCTCTGGTAACGTACCGTTTCAAAAATTCAGGGCTCAGCATGAATGGGGTCAGGTCTTGCATCACGACATAATGTGCGATTACAAGACCTGACCCTCAAGACTCAAGACTCGAACCAAGAGTATCCTGACTTATTAATAAATCTTCCTGAGCCGCGAAACCCCAACCCTTGTTTAGGACAGCGCTCTCTCTCCCTTTACCACATCAATCAAGTCCTGCTTCCAGGAAGTATATTTGAGTACTCCTTCTTCTGCAATCCGCCGGGCTTGTGCAACAGCAGCAAGAAGCTCCCTAGACGATTTGGAAGGTTCATCACCTGATGATTTCACTGCCTCACATGCGCGTCTACAGAGCCCATCAATGTCCCATTGGAGCGCTTCTATGGTGTCGGCCGGAATCCACCCTATCATCCCCGTAACAACTTCCCGAAGCTTTAACTGATTTTCTCTACCTGGAATACTGTGAACAAAATTCCAGAAGAACCGTAAGAACTCTTGATGAAGAATTTCAACCCATGCTACCGATCGTTCGGCTTCTGCGAGAAATTCTACAAGCCGGGGCTCAATCATGCGGGGATGGAAATGATAAACACCGTTCCTGAATCGCTTAAGAAGATCACAGCGCTGCGACTGCGATAGAATCTCGCCTATGGTTAAATCCTCAAACCCCGCTTCATTCCATCCTTCAATCACAACCCATAGGCTTGCGTACCATTGAGCTAGGAGAGCAATGAAATACCAACCCGTGGCGTCCTCTCCAACATCATGCGGCTTTTCCATCCATACATCGAAACGCCGACGATGAAGATCACACCAATACAGATAGCGACCCCAGGCCATTACCTGCTCAAATCGTTCAACGTCAATTTCGTGAACACGCATGGCTGCTAAGCTCTCAATACCCTTCTGGTTTGCCCCTACCTATTACTCCTTGCCTTCACAAATTCCTCAAGATCCTCTGGCCTAATGCGCCATCTTCCAACCTTCGTTGCGCAAATCTGCTTGAGATTTATGAGCTCGCGCACTCTCTCCTCGGTAAGGGCGAGCTTCTTCGCTGCCTCATGCACAGTCAAATATCTGCTGAGATCAACCACTGCTTTTCTCTGCCAGGAGTTTCTGAATGCGATCCCAATCAGAAATCACATCAAGGCTGGCTTTCCACCATTCATCGAATGGCACTCTAGTGTTTGTTGACTTCACTTCGCTGAATTGCCCTCTGGCAATCGTGTCGGGAGAGGGCAAATTGAAGCACGTACTGCTCGACAAAATCCATCTGTCGTGAATCTGTGCGTTTAGCTTGGAATCTGCAATGACACGCAGCTCGCAAGCTATGCCTTTATTCCTCATCTCCTTCTGGAAATCCTTGAAGGAATCGCGCAGGCCTGAGCTTATTTTATCGACGGACGTGAGTATCTTTATTTCACGGATTCGTTTGTGGTCCAGAGATTCCGCTAGCAGTTCCAGCCCTTTCTGAGAAAAATACTTGTCCATCCAATGAATGTAGCCATCGCAGGATCTAATCGCGTCATAGAAAATAACGCGGCTCGTGAATGGCTGGCCTGGGGCTATCAAGGAAGGCTTTTTCGCAGAATCTTCCAGGCCGACTAGGTGGGCAATCTTGTCAAGAACTGCATTCTCACGTTCCTTCAGGAAACCTTCAAAATCATCCTCTCTGAGGCGCACTCCGGCGCTCCGGTTAATCAGATGCGTCGCTAAAACTTTTATGAATTCATCTTCTTTACCTTGATATTTCTGTTCCACAAATTCCTGCATGTAAATCGAGGGGCGTTTCGCACGTTTAATTACTTGATTCGTTACGTCTGACATCCAAGTCATATTCAATACCGAGTGCACATGCCCACCCTGACCAAATGGCAGAGCATCTGTTTTTGGAAAAACGTGGTCCTTATTGTTGTTCCGGGCGTTCTCAAGATTCAAACCTGTATCAAAATCTTTAGCACCTTCAAGCGCTACAAGAGACATTACACCCCTATACTTCGCACTCGATTTCTTCTGAACGTCGAGGAAGTGGAGGATTCCGAGCTCTATCCTCATCTGGTTTACTGTCTTGGGCACCTTTGAATCGTCGCTGAACCAACTCCGCATTTCTTTGAAATCAGCCGTCATCTGGCTGTCCACCGATGAAGAATAGGCATTCGTGAATACCGAGGACCAATACCACATGCCCAGCTTCTTAAAACACTCTGCCTTCTTCTCCCTCCCATCAATTTCTTTCAGCAGGGCAGCAAGAATGGGGATCATGGGGTCAAAGGGTATTTCCTTTTCGCTTTTGACGCCAAACCCGTCCTTTAGATTTTCAAGTCTTGCAATCGCCCTGCTCAAGTAATCCGACGATTCTTCCCAGTGGTTCTGCAATTTATAGGATGGATTGCCGTAGATGTTCTCGTGTATGTTCAAAACATCTTTCATCTTGCAGGAGCTGTTCCTCTCATAAAGAAGAGAAATCGCCTGCAAGATATAGATCGGGATTTTCTCTGTGGCCTTGTAGTACCTAACTATGTTCGGATATTTCTCGAAAGTGGCATCCCACAGTTTCCTGAGATCAATGTCATATTTATGCAATCTGGCAATCAAAAGATCGAAGACGCTGAGCTTCTTGCCTCTCGTGTTCAGCTTCTCAAAGATGTCCGTTACTTGCCCGATATCCATGCTCTCGGGAAGCTGCACGTAAGGAATTTCAAAACCCTCCCAGACATGCCGCAATTTGTCGCGGATGATTCTTCCCAGATCCCGAATCTTCTTGTTGGGTGCTGTAGCTTCCAGAAAATCCTCAAGCCCGTTTGACCAATCGCTGTAGTTTTCAAGCTCGTACACGGGGAATAAAAGCTTTGCGTAAGATTGTTGGCGGGTTAGCTTCTCGGCGTGTACTTCTACTACTTCCTCTGAATCTTCCCTCTGAAGTAAAGTCACGAGATTGACGTAAAAATAAACCGGCGCCGAACTGCCCCGCAGGCTGAAATGCGGAGTTTTTATGGCGTAGTGGAGGGAAGTTATCCTTTGCTGTCCGTCGAGGATTACTGCCTCTGTTTTTGCCTCCTCATCTCGTTCGACACCCTTTATCGCCATCACGTCTACGGCAGGTTCCCCCTCGACTTCCCACAAGAGAATTGCGCCTACGTAATTGTCCTTGAAGATTGATTCGATAAAGTCCCGAATGTCTTTTTTGTTCCAATCAAAGTACCTTTGGAATCTCGGAAGGAGCCACTTGTTCTTCTCGCTATTGGAAACGAGTTCGCGGATTATTACTGTTTCTGGGTTTTTCAGCCGATGCGTTGACAGCTTTGCTTTGTCGAGCTCCACAAAATCCAGGAACGCTGCGATGTTGACGCCTTTGATTCTTTTCTCTTCCTCAGCCCCGCCGGTTTGCTCATCATCTTCCGAGTTTTCGGGGTCATCCTGCTTTGCCGGCTGCAATACTTCTGATTCATACCACCAACAAAACAAGTCCAGGTGGTCCCTCTTCTCAAAGAGATCCGGATCTATTTCCTCAACCATGCGGTCGAGCTTGGCGGTGTTCTCAGGGTAATCTCTCAGCTTTTGGGACAGCTCGCCCTTTCGCCCAAGCATCTTCTCAATTGCTTTGTAGGCATGAATAACGGGATTGTTGATGACGGGATATTTGTCGTTCAAGCAGAAGAATATAGGCGTGAGAGAACCGCATTGAAAATTCTTGCTGTACCTATCTCTCGAAAATGTCTGAATCAGAGCATTAAGCTCTTCTGGTTTCTTCTGGAAACTCAGGCATAATTCAAAAATCTTGTTGGCAATAATTTTCCAATCTTCCTCGGAGTAGTTATATCTCTTGAAGAAAGGCTTGATGTTCATGAATGCAGAAAACAGGCTTATTCTTTTCGCGTGCTTGGTCTTGGAATAAGGAAGAAGTCCATAAAGCACCCACTCAACAAATTCCGGGCTGTTCCGATCAAGCTTGGAGAGTCTTTCCATTAAGGCTCTGACCTCCTGCTTCTCGGCATTCATTTTTTCCAGGAGACTTTTGGCCTTTGGAGTAGCCAGGTATTCCTTGAAATCAGCGAGGATCTGATCGAGAAGGGCTCTGTTGACTTCTATCGTGGCAGACATTGGCTTTGTTGCACCTCGAAGTTTAGATTCCTTGTGATTCCACGCCGTTCCTTATTGTAAGAGAAAAAATCGCCCTATTCGCCCACCAAAGACAATGTTCCTTCAGAGGGAAAAGTATCGAGCGCGACGAGGGTTATAAATGGACGTTCCGGCGCCTCTTCTATTTTCGAGATTTGCTTCCATGATTTCTCTACGTCAGCAACATGAATGGCTTTCAAAATCATGTCTTTCGTCGTAAAGGAATGCTCAAGAACGTTAACGACTCCATCACCTTTCTCGATGCCCACATGTCCGAAGAAGAACCGCGACTGAACTTCAACGTAAAAAGTGACCTCAACTGGCCAAAGCTTCCCATCTGCTGAGCGAACAGAGAGATTGCTTTCGCTCGGAGTATGAACATGCTCGCCCGCCTCGAATTTAACCCTTCCGGCATTCCAATCCTGAGAAAAAAGCCCCCGAGCACCGATGGTTTCGCCATTGCTCTTCACAAATTCGACGCTGTTAATATCCGCTTGTAACTGCTCCGCTATCGCTTTCGGCATCCTGCCTTTAACCCGCTCTCTGATAATAGGAAATCTGAAATCGCAGATGACAGGAAACTGTATCAGCACGCTCCAATCTTTGTTCTCGGCGTCAAAAATTGAGCACAGGCTTATCCCTTGATCTCTTGCAAGACTTATGGCTCCCTCTGTAAATCCAGCATTTGAAATAATGACGCCGGCGTTGGCTCGTATATCCTTTATCACACTCACGAACTGCTCAACATCATTGAGATCTATCTTGTTCTTGTAGTGCCGGCATTGAACGATGATCAGGGTGGGATAAGGACCGAGGTGCTGACGGATGCTTATATCAATCTGCCGGGGTTGCTTGCTGTCATGACCCGGGATGCTGTCGTCGAGAACTACTTCTGCTTTGGGTAGGAGGGACTTGTGGATTTGATCGGCGATTTTTTCAAAAATCTTCCAGTCGGGAGTTTCCTTATTATTTTCTGTCATCTGTCGTGGGAGTGCTCTGTGTTATTGGAATCTGCGATAGTCAATGCATTTTACCACTTCCACACTCCACGAACCTTAAAACCTCTCTACCGCCTCCCTTACGAGCTCTGACAAGCTTCTGCCTGTCTTTTCAGCCAACTCCCTGAGCTTGGCGTCCTGGTCCCTTCTGATGGTGTACCGATTGGTACCGGGTACCAAGGGGACTTACCTCCCCCGCTTATCCCGAGGACTCCGCGTTACCTGTCCCCCGCGTACCCGGTACGGTTCACTAATCGGTTAAAAACATAATTCCAAAAAGAACGTTTCAACACAATGGTGTCCCCCGATGCAACTCCTGTCTTCGTTTAGACCTGGCACTTCCGGAAATGGTACTCAAACTTCTTTCTACGAGTGTGCCGGTACCGCTTCCAAAAGTTCCGGGCTCAGCAGGTCAACCCGGCCCCGCCGGAAACGGTACGCAATTGGTCTGTGACAAGCGTTATCCATTTGCACGCTGGGCTCTTGACGGTGACCTACGGTGTCGTGCCAATTCTTTCGCTTCATGTGAGCAGCCTCGCTATCAACCGCTTGTCGAAGTCCGAAACATCTTGCTTTGTCATCCATTCCCTTGTGTCGCGAATCCACGTTCTCACGGCCGTTTTCTTGTTCAGGCGAAGCAACCTGAGTACAAGCAGTTTACGCATATCGATGCGCTTCACCCCTTCCACCGTATCGTAAACCGATTCTCGCCGAATCTTGAACCGCTCGGGCACGGTGTCGTACTGCATGCTGATGTCGAGCATGCGGAGGAACTGAGCAAGGTAGTTATCGCGTAGACAACTCACTTCTTTCACTGCCTCTCGATACGTGGATTCGCCATATGACACATAGACGGCCACAATAGCCTTCCCAATCACGGGGTGCGGAACATCTTCCAACCTGCCGACCAGTCTCTTCAAGAGAGGCAGCGACCGTCGATCGCCATATCGAAGGATCAACAGAGGCGCCAATGCCGCGCAGTGTTGCCAGCCTGGAAAGTTATACTTGTTGGATAGCAACCGGGAAGCGATCTTTCGAAGGGTACGTGCCTCAACCGGAGTCGACTTTACCTTCAGCAAACCCTCCGCCAGCACCTGGTTCACGTCCGGATAAACTTGCTCCTCATGCGCCCAGAGGCGCAGGACAAAGCCCAAGTACTGCCTGACGTTGCCGGTCACCCGCATATAATCCGAGACACGGTCGGCCAGCACCGGCTTCCTCAAGATGTCTTGCGTCGCTCGGTGCCGAAGGAAGCGCGCACCCGATATGCCGGCGAGTCGGTAAAACCGCTTCAGCACCTTGCTCCATTCGCCGCCGGCCTTCTCGAACTTCAGGGACTTGCGCCAGACCTGTCCAAGGATCGCGCGAAAGGCTCTCCGTTCTATCGTCGTCTCCTTCGGCATCTTGTCGATGGCGTCAAGGTCAGCATTGATGTCGAAGTGGAAGTGCCTGCTTGCCTCCGCAAGGCTGAGTATCCGGCTCTTGCTGGCGTTCGGCGTGAGATGGAGCCTCGCCAGCGAATCACCGCACTGCTTCAGTATATTCAGCCCTTCCGAATAGCTGCCCGCCCCGAAGTTCTGATCGTCCATCCATCGGACATACCTGCCCTCGCCAACGTACCTGGCCATACGGTCATCGTGAGGAAACAGCACCATGTGGGCGAGAGTGCGCGAGCAGTCGAAGTCGTCCACCGGCAGACCGATACGCGGGGACTCATTGAATGCGTCGCGGATCGACAGCCGCTCCAAAATGAAGAACAGCAGCCCCACTAAGTTGCGGTCCACGCGGATGTCGTGCAGGGCATCGGCCACCCGGTCGTAAAGAACCGTGTCGAAGAAATTCGTAATGTCAGTCGTGACGATGTAGGGATGAACGTGATCCAGTAGCAGGTGCTTTCGGTACTGGTCATATTTAAGCCAGCCAGCCAATGCGCTTCCGGAAGCGTAGGTGTAGGCCGGATCGCCTTCTTCGATCTCTTGCCCTTGCTCAATCTGCCGTACCTTTTTCGACAGGGCGTTCTGCGCGAAGTACACATGCTTCTGCTCATGGCGCTTGGCCTTCTGGTACAAGCAATCCACTACGGCGCGGAACAGAACCAGATCCGGAATGCTCGGCAACGTTGTGCGACGGCTGAAGCCCATCTTCTTCGCTAGCGAGAAGCGTTGCGGTGTTGCTGGTTCGTAACGCCCTTCCTCGACTTCCTTCAGCAAACGCTTGATCCACCAATCGGGATCAATGTCGTACTCGACGAAATCGGTCACGTCCCTCAGATACGTGCGGGACAGTTGCTTCCGGACATTCTTCCATGCCGTCCAGAGCGAAGATTTCGTTATCCCTTGAACCTTCGGCATCAGCCACTCTGTACATTGTGTGTGGCGTCTGATTTATCCCGCTGGGAATGGCAGCAGCGCGGGTCGGCCGGGGGCGGGTCGAGGCGGGTCTGGTAGGGCTGGCCGGCGCGGATGGACTCCGCGAGGGCGTCGTAGATTTCGAGGATGACGCGTTTGGTGCGGTAGTCGCCGTCGAACTTCGCCTCGTCCTTGCGGCGGACGATGGGGAAGGTGTCCATGATGTAGGCCACGGCGTCGCGCGGGGTTGGGAAGCTGGCCTTGAGCCGCGCCAGGTCTTCCGTCGTCTCGCCCTCCGTCCGGCGCCAATCGCCGTTGGCCTCGGCCGGCAGGTAGAGGTGGAAGAAGGCGGCGTCCAGCTCGCAGCGGAGCAGGAAGCGGCGCTCCTCGTCCCAGCGGAATGGCGGGCCGGCGAAGCCGCAGTCCTGCGCGAAGGGCTCCAGGTCCCACGCTGTGTAGATCAGTTCCAGCACCCGTGCCGACATCCAACCTGTACTGGTGGAGCCCGTCCAGGTGCCGCACCAAGAAGTGATGGTCGCTGGCGACATTAGCGGGAGCTGTTTCCAAATGAATTGGTTGAAGTGAACGCCGGCGATTTTCTGTCTAGCTAAATAGTCGTATATGAAACTGTTCATGTTTGCGCACAGGAGAAGTGCCGACTGGGCATCAACATCCAACAGCAAGTTCGCATCAACGCAAGGCCGTTGTGGAATGATTGCGGTAATCGAAGTTCGCTCATTGAGCGCGCCCGTGATATTCCTGATGAGCAGAAACCACTTCCCTGGGAACCGCTCATTGAGGAGCGTTTTCCGCAACCAATAACGAGCAGCTACATAAGCACATGGGCTTGCCAATTTTGCGAACGGTGTTTCTGCTGACTGGTCATCATTTGTCGTTCCAAGATTAAAGCTAGCAAAGCGATGGCTGAATTGATGAATGAACTTGGGTTCGTAGACTGGCAACCATTCTTCGCCTTCCAACTCAGCCACATTACACTCGCCAAACTGGGCGTGAGCCCTCTGAAGCCGCTCGTGGTCGAGGAAGTAGACCGAGTCGTTAGCACTATTGAACGGCGTTCTAATGGTACCCGGCCAACCGTTCAACGCTGGGACAACGCAGACTGGCGGTGATTGCCTATAGATATGCAAACTAATTGACGCGTCCCCTTTGTTTCGGAATGCCGGACAGGCCCGAGTATTTGGATTCAGTATTCCGAGTTCGCCAGCACTCAGAGAAAAGTGTCGAGTTTCGTCGTGCAGGTGATCAATGCTTGGAAGGTAGAACGCGTAATCGGCTGTTGGTATTCGCTGGTGCGACCCACCCCCGCATATGAGGGAAAATTTGTAACTGCGGTGAACGCCTGGGAATATGGCTTGGCTGTTCTCGAAATCCCATGCGTGTATAAGCTGCTGCCCATTGACAAGCTTTTCAAACAACGCTTTGTTGTTGTCGTCGGTAAGAAGCCCGGAAGCTAGAACCAATCCGAAGCGCCCCTTAGCCCCGACGAGTCGCTCCGCAGCTTCGCAGAATACCGAGTAGAGATTGATTCTGCTTACGCCTGTTAGCGGGAAGCAGCCGCTGAATCGAAAGTACGCGCTCAACCGATCGTGTTGTTGCTTTTCCTCCTCATAGGCTTTGAGTAATACCGGATCTTCGGTTCGCAAGAACTCGATTAGGCCTTTTCGCTGAGACTTTGTGGGTGCATTCGCAATGTCAGGCCTTCTTCGCCCAAAGAACTCTTCATCCCTCAGGTGAATCTTCTCCCAAGGCGGATTTCCCAGAACACAATCAAACCCGCCTTTCGCGAACACCTCCGGGAAGGCCCGATGCCAGTGGAAGAACTGGTATTGGCCGGTGAGGCGTTCGACTTCGTCGCGCTGATTTCTTGTCAGGGCGTTTGCATCTGCTTCGAACCGCCGCAGCGTGTCGGTCGTCAGCGGATCCGCGGGCGCGTCGGCCCGCTTGGGCCAGACGAAGGCGGCGCACCAGGCATCGGCGATCTGCTGTGCATGCCGGTACTCCGGCGACACGACCAGCCGGTGAAACTGCTCCGCCTTGCGCCGGATCGCGTCGATCGTGTCATCCGGAACCTCGTCGATGCCACGGGTACGCGCCGCGAGCGAGTCGTACTCGGCTGCCGGCTCAGCCACCATCAGGTGGAACATGTCCCTCTGACCGCCGCGCTCCTGTTTGTTGCGCCGCTTCAGCCCTGAGCAGAACGTTTTGTCGTCGCCCTCGATGGCGGTGAAGGCGTCGTCGGGCAGGCCGCCGGCGATGAGTTCGGGCGTGGCGCCCAGCAGGCTGTTGCCGACGCGGATGTGGTGGTCGAGGAAGGAGAGCGGCTTGCCGGGTTCGAGGGCTTCGAGCCATAGGCTCACGCGGCACAACTCGGCGGCCATGGGGTTCAGGTCTACACCGTAGAGGCAGCGGCCGATGACGTCGCGCAAAGCGTGCTGGTAAAGGAGCGGAGACGGTTCGCTCTCGCCCTGGGCCAGCGCACGCACGCGGGCGAGGTGCCGGGCCAGCCGGTGCGCCGCGCCCACAAGAAAGTGGCCGGAGCCCACCGCTGGGTCGCAGACCTTGAGGGCGAGGATGGCCTTCTCGGCCTCGTCGCCGGTCTTGCCCCGGATGGCCTCCTCCACCACCGGGTTGAGGGCGGAGTCGAGCAGGCACTGCACCAGCGAGTCGGGCGTGTAGTAGGAGCCGGAGGTCTTGCGCTCGTTACCGGCGAACTCCGCGAAGGTGAAGCGGGCGCCATCGGCGCTGATCTGCGGGATGAGGGCCAGCAGGCTTTCGTAGACGCCGCCCAACTCCTCGGCGCCGAGGTTCCGGTAGTCCACGGGGCGCAGCACCCTGCCCTGGTGGGTGAAAGCGAGGTGGCGCAGGGCTTCGAGGAGGTCGTGGTTGGTCAGCTCGGCGTCGTTGAGGGCTGCAGTGGAGGCCGAGTTCCAGAGGAAGCTGCCAAGCGCCGGCAGGGCCAGGTGTTCGCGCGCGGCGGCGAAGTTCGCGTCGCCGGAGAGCGCGCCCACCAGAAGTTGAAACTGTCGCCACAGGTCGCTGTGGCGGCTGCCCTTGATCTTCGCGGCCATCTCGCGCAAGCGGGTGGTGCCGTAGTGGGCGACGAAGCGCTCGCGCGCGGTGCGGGCGGCGTCGGAGTCGTCGCGCGGGTGCAGCAGCGGCTGGCCGTCGAGGGTGCGGTCCTCGGCGACGAAGAGAAAGATCAGGCGATAGACCACGCGCAGGAGTTGGCCATGGAAATCGGCGGGCGGCACCTGGCCGGTGCGCAGGGTGTCGCGCAGTGTCGCGTTCTTCGGGTGGCTGGTGACGCCCTCGCCGAGGATCTGCAGGGCACGCTCGACACCGCCGCGCAGGTCGCCGAGGGCGCGGGTGCCTTGTTCTTCAGCGAGCTTGGCCCATCGCTCCAGCCAGCAGGTCTCGGGCCGGTCGGCCTCACGCGGGGCGAAGCGCGTGGCGTGGGTCATGAGCCAGAGCAGGACGAAGTCGGAATAGACCTCGCCGACGAACATGGCCTCGGGGTCGAACTCAAGGAAGGACTGGCGCGAAAGGGCCTGGTTGTCGCGCAGGATTCGCAGTCGCAGGCCGTTCGACACGATGCCCCAGAGGTGGCCGGAGCTGCGGTTGAGAAACTCCTGCACCAGGCCGTGGGGGTTGGCGGCGGCGGCCCCGCGCACGCCGGCGACGCGGCGATCGAGACTCAGGCCGCAGCCGACGAGGTGCATGGGCACGGGACCGAAGAAGCGGTTGATGGCGTAGG
>Ga0080064_1006701_pt1 | contig 12227 bp, 8 predicted proteins | sample Subgrocontami54m_FD_69260 | JGI IMG/M metagenome (GOLD analysis project Ga0080064, IMG submission 69260) | Subsurface groundwater microbial communities from S. Glens Falls, New York, USA - GMW46 contaminated, 5.4 m (SPADES assembly) (version 2) ...
CACCCCCCTGCCGTTCGGCGGTTAGCCCGCCGCGGCGGCCTCGGCAAATACCGGCCTCCGGCCGGTCATCAGGTCTCGGCGGGGCGCTACTGGAACCGGTAATAGTACGACACCCCGATGAAATTGACCTTCTGCGTCGGGCTCTGGAGCACCCGCGTGCCGTCCGCGTATTGCCAGGTCGTCCACGTCCAGTCGTTGGTGCTGAAGCGGTCGTACACGTAATCCAAGCGGAAGCCGGCGTTCTTCTGCACCGCATACTTCGCGAAGAGATTAAGTCGCGTCAGCTTGGTCAAGACATCGGGCAGCGAGTCCACTACCGTCGCCGGACTGGCCGCGTTGAGCCTTTGCTGGCCGTACTCGTCGTTGATGTCGGAGTGGCTGAGATCCGCGCCGATTTCCAGCCGGCCGTTAGGCTTGCCGCGCACCCCCAGGCCGAAGGAGTCGCCGACGTTGCGCAGCGCCGCGGCCCACACGAGCCCCGCCGTACCCGTTCCGACGTGTTGTGCTTGCTCTTGCCGGGTGTCGTTGCGGGAAACCCACGCCGTGCCCTGCAACTTGTCGGAGAACGTGTAGGCGGCGTCCACCGAATAATTGCGCGCTTCGCCCTTGCGCGCCCCCGTTCCCAGCGCGTGGATTTGCGCGTAGTCGTCGCGCGACTCGTCCACCGCGAACTGCAGCGACAGTGGGTCGGCCGGCGTCCAGTTCACCGACAGGCGCACCTTGTCGCGCTTGCGGTCGGCGATGTTTATCGGCGCGACGCGATTGCCGGAGGGGGCGATAGCGCCACCGTTGAGCGTGGTGAGCATGAACGGCGAGCCGTCGCGCTCGCTGTGTATGTAGGCGAGCGCGCCGGTCACCGTCTCGGACATCGAGCGCCGCAGCTCGACGCGATAAGAAGTCTCTTCGGTCTTGTCGCGGTGGGTGACGATGCGCACCGGAGAAAAGTTGTGCTTTTTCTCCTCGTAGTCAAGTCCGCCGGTCAGGCGGAAGGCCATGGGCAGCACGTAGCTCGCTTCCAGCCTCCCGCTCGTGGTCCTGAAGGAATGCGGCTCGTTGTTCCCATTGAAGGTGGACAGGGGACCCAGTCCCACGGTGAAGTACTGGGCGATCGGGGTCTTGTCGTCGACGTCTTCGTAGCGCAGGTTGGCGCGCAACGACAGCTTGGGCAGCGGCCGGGCCGTGAGGCCCATCTGCACCAGGGTCGTGTCGAGGCGACCTTGCAGATTGTTGCCGATCCCGGGCGCGAGCGAGACACCGGTGACGAAAGCGTCATCCTGGGCCGCCTTGGTATAGGCGATCTTGAAAGTGCCGCGCGTGGTCGGGGTGAAGCTGTAGCCGCCGGTGAGGTGCAACTGGTGCGACTGGGTGTCGGCCGGCAGCGCGATCGGGCTGGACGGGGGGTAGGAGAGGTTGGTGGGGACGAAGGAGGCGTTCGAAAAGCTCAAGCCGCTGTATTGATTGTTATACGCTGTCCCGTAATAGCCGCCGGAGAGCTGCAGCCGTTCGCCCGTGTAGCCCAGAATGACTTCGAGCTGCCGCGTAGTGGAATTGATCGGCTCCGGCGCGAACTCGAAGCCCCCAAACACTGGCCCTCCGACCACGCCAGGACCGAACGTGCCGCGGCCGGACAGGCGCGCGCCGTCCTTCTCCTCGTTGCGGAAGCGCACCTGCAGGTTGAAATTGCCCAGAAACAGCTTGTCGAAGCCGAGTCCGATGGCTTCGCGCTTCGTCTTCAGGTCCACGTTGGTGCCGGTGGTGAGCGCGGTAGGGATGGTCAGGTTGGCGCTGCCGATGCCGGTCACGGCGGTGTTCACGAGGTAGGGCTCGAAACGGGGCGTCTGGCTGAAGTCCACGAAATAGCGCCAGTTGCCCTGGCGTTCGTGATCGAAACGGAGTTCGCGGTTCTCGAGCCCGAGATTGCGGCCTGTGAACCGGAGCCAGGTTCCCGTGGCGTCGTCGCGCCGCACGATATCCGCATTGAAAAGGCCGTAGGCGCCCTGCTCGTTCGCGCCGGTGTACTGGCCGAAGCGCCGGCCATCCGTGTCTGCGTAGCCCAAGCCGAAACTGACCGTGCTCTCGGGCTTGGTGAGCCGGGCCACCTCCTCGGATTCGGTCGCCAGCGCCGGGCCGAAGGCGGCCAGCAGCGCGGCGGCAATTACTGAGAGAGGAATAACTTGGCGTGTATGTGCGTTCATGGTTGGTCTTCCCACTTTGATCAGCTGTGCGTTCATGGTTGGTCTTCCCACTTTGATCAGCGCCGGAAAACCCGTTCACCGAGAAGATTCGCCGGGTTGTTGGTGCCGTGGATATTGGTATGGCAGTTCTCGCAGCCCCGGGCCAGGGTATTCTGGGTGGTGTTCATGGCGGTGCGCGAAGCGATGGCGCCTTGATGATTCAGTGCCTCATGGCACTGCTGGCACAGGAACGGCATGCGCTGCCTGAGCAAGTTGGCGGTCGTCGTACCGTGCGGGTTGTGGCAGGTCGCGCAGTTCTCCGTCACCGGCTGGTGATTGCGGACGAATGGCCCGCGCTTCTCCATGTGGCAGGTGTAGCAGGTGTTGTTCACGCCGTCGCGAACCAGCAACGCCGGCCCGGCCGTGCCGTGGGGGTTGTGGCAGTCGGAGCACGCGACCTTGCCTTCCTTGATCGGATGGCGCGAGGGCCGGCTGATCTCGATGCGCTTCTCCTTGTGGCAGGCAATGCACACTTCGGGCTGGGTGAGCTTGTCGCGCACCTTGTCCTGCGCAGTGTGTAACTGGTGGCATGAAGTGCAGGCGACATCCTTTGAGTCATGCGGGCTGCCCGCCCAGAGCATGCGCTTGCCGCCCTGGTGGCAGGTGAGGCACTTGGCGTTCCGCTCCGCGACCGGAATGGTGCTCTTGCGGCCGAAGAACATGTCCGGCGGGGAAGCCGGACTCTTGAGGTGTTCCGCGCTCCGGCCGTGGCAGGTCATGCATGCCTCGTCGGCAAACGGCGTCCTTTTATCGGTGGAGACCGCGTGCTTGGTCTGGAAGATCGCAAGCACCGGGGTGCGCCAGTTCTCGTTGTGGCAGGCGGTGCACGTGCGCACCGCCTGTTGGGCGGCTTGCGGGCCGGCGAGGGGCGCCGCGGCCGACGCCGCCTGCGCCATGGCGGAAAGCGGGAATAGTTGCGCGAGCAGAAGCGCCGCGCCGAGCAAGACAGTGGGTATGATGGTCATGGTATGCGCTTTCTTCCTCTCGATGCGTCCGGACACGTTACACTCACTCAGGTCAAATTGAAAGCGTGGCGAAAATTTGATTGCACTCATTCTCTTGAAGACTGATTCACCCCGATTTGATTTAAGTCAAACAGGCCGCATTTGCATGCAAGTATTTTGAATGCGGCAATTTGACGCGCGACAAATTGTCGCAGGCCGGTGACTCCTCTCAGAATTCGCGCCCGGAAAAAAATGTCAGAGCCAATCACAGCCAGGTTGCCAGAGCGCGACACCTCGTCAGCGCCCGGTCGGGAGAATTTGCGGCAACTGGTGCTGCTCCGAGCGATTGCGATTACAGGACAGATTGTTACCGTCGCGTTCGTGATCAGCGCGCTCGATATTCCGTTGCCGCTGGCGCCGCTCGCGCTCGGAATCGGATTTTTGGCGTTGTCCAATCTGGCGACCTGGTGGCGTCTCGGGCTCCGCCCGCCGGTTGCCGACGGTGAGGTTTTCGTACAGATCCTCGTGGACGTTGCAATCTTCACCGTGCTTTTGTATTTCACCGGCGGTGTCGCCAATCCTTTCGCCAGTATGTATGTGCTGAATCTTACTGTTGCGGCAGCGGTGCTCCCCCGGGCTTACGCGTGGAGTGTGGCGGCTATCACGGTGGCCGGTTATGTGCTGCTCATATTTTTCAACACGCCGTTGGTGCACGCCAACGGCAAGCCGGTGGAGTATTGGCTTCACATGACGGGCATGGGGATCAATTTTGTGATAATCAGCGGGCTGATCGCGTTTTTCATGGTCAAAATCACCGATACGTTGCGCAAACACGAGCGCTTGCTGGCACAGGCCAAGGAAAACGACCTGCACAACGAGCGCATCGTACGATTGGGAGCCTTTGCAGCGGGGGCGGCCCATGAGCTGGGTACGCCGCTTTCGACGATGGCGGTGGTGGTGAAAGAATTACAAGGCCGTTGGCGCACGAACCCGGAACTGCTGAGCGAGCTGAGCGTCATTTCCGATCAGATCGATTTGTGCAAGGCCACTTTGTCTAACCTGCTTGCGTCCGCCGGACAAACGCGCATGGACGGCGGCGGGAAGGTCGCCCTGGACGAGTTTTTGGAGGCGGTGGTGGAAAACTGCCGATTGATGCGGCCACAGGTCGTCGTGACGTGCCGCTGTCACGGGACGCGGCCTACGCCGGAGATTGTCGGAGAACAAAGTATTCAGCAGGCCATCACGAACCTGCTCAACAATGCCGCCGACGCCGCGCCCGATCAGGTCGAGGTTGAAGGGGAATGGAACGAACAGGAGTTGTACATCCGGATTCGCGACCGGGGACAGGGAATACCTCCCGAGTTCGCGGAAAAAATCGGTAAAGCGTTTTTCACGACCAAACCGCCGGGAACGGGGCACGGCGTGGGTTTGGTGCTGAGCACTGCCATTATCAGCCGATTTGGGGGCTCGGTTAAGTGGTTCAACCAACCGGGGCGCGGGGCGTGCACCGAAGTGCGGCTGCCGTTAGCTCCTTTTCTGGTATCGGTCGGCTCATGATGGACACACGCGGCGCGCAACGCGAGGATCGCCCCCGCTTGCTGTTGGTGGACGATGACGTGACCTTCTGCGCGGTGCTGTCGAAGGCCCTGGAAAAGCGCGGGTTTCAGGTCAGGGTCGCGCACAGCGTCGCCACGGCGCTCAGCGAGATCCAGGACGATTCCCCCGAGTACGCCGTCATCGACCTGAAGATGCCCGACCAATCCGGCCTCGCGCTCGTTTCCAGACTGAAGGCATTGGGCGAGCGAACGAGGATCGTCGTGCTGACGGGATACGCGAGCATCGCGACCGCGGTGGAAGCCATCAAGCTGGGCGCAGAGTATTACCTCAGCAAGCCGGCCGATGCCGACGACATCGTCGCGGCGTTCCATCGCGAGTCAGGCGACCGCTTCGCGCCGGTCAGCGAGAAACCGCTTTCGGTGAACCGGCTGGAATGGGAGCATATCAATCGCGTGCTGAGCGAACACCACGGTAATGTATCTGCCACGGCGCGAGCGCTCGGCATGCATCGGCGCACGCTGCAGCGCAAATTGAACAAGCGCCCGGTCCGAAACTGATTCCTGATTGCAGAGAAAACAACGCCCCGAATCTGTCGGGGCGTCGTCATCTGGAGCGGGCCCTTGAGTCAGCGGCGCGCTAACGCTCGGCGCGGATCGGCTTTGGCGGCGGGAAACGGCGCCAGTACCTGTCCTGCCTGCTCACCGCGCGGCGCGCGCCACTTGCCATGCGCGGGACGATAGTCGCGCAGGTCGTGATCGACGGCGACCTGTAACAGGCGAGCCAGGCACAGATAAATTCTGGCAGGCGCTTCCTGCGCGCCCGCCCGCTCCAGTGCTGTCACGAACGGCGGCAGCCAGTAGTGCACGAACGAAGCCAGGAAATCATCGGCATTGACTGCCAGCGTGCTGCCAGTGGCTTCGGACGCGCACAGGTACGCGACGAACTCAAGCTGCAGCGAGACGTGGTCGGGCAAGTCGTGGAAACTTCCGGCGCGATCGAGGCCCGCGTCACGATAGCATTTTTCGATCGCGACCGTCGCCCGTCCCATGACTGCGCCGTCGAGATAGCGCCCGGCATTGAGGGTCACCGGCACCGGCGGCGCCAGGAACAGCTTGCTGTAGGCCTGCAGCAGGGCAAGGTGATCGGAAACCTTTGCCACCGCCTGGCGCAGGTTACCCAGATGGTCGGCAGCCGGGTAATTCAGCGCAGCGGCAAGCTCGCCCAGATCGTCAGCCAGATGCAGCTTGATCGCGTCATATGCCGCCCGCTCCTGCGGCGCCAGGAAGGCACGCGCCAAGCACAAGTAGAATGCCGCGCGGTCGGTCGCTTTTTGGGTCATGCCGTGCTGACTCGGGGCGCCGGCGGGAAGCACATCCGTCTCCCAGCGCAGCGGCTCAACGGTGCGCCGCCGTCAACTCGCCGGCCGGGGCGGCCTTCGCCGCGGGCGGCGTTGCCTCCAGCTTGAACAGCTTTTCCCCCAATCCGTAGCAGGCGAACACGATCGCGAAGCCGATCGCTGTCATCATCCACTCGGTAAACGAGGGTGTGTATTCCGTCAGCCCGCTCGCCCATGCGCCCTTGAACATCGGCACCGCCTGGCCGCTGACGAGGAACTGGAAGCGGTCGATGAACATCCCGAGCAGCACCAGCGCGGCAGCGGTGATCTGCCAGCGTGCCTGGCGTTGCATGGCGGGGGAAAGCATCAGCACGAACGGCAGGATCAGGCCCGCCCACACCTCGAGATGGAAGACGGGCGAACGCACGAGCCCGTGGAAACCTTCCAGCCCGTCGAGGTTGCTCCACAGTCCGGTCCACATCCGCACCGCGACGGACACCAAGGCGATCCCGATCAGCGTGGCGAAGATCTTGGGCAAAACGTCGCCGCTGGCCATGCTGCGTAGCGGCTCGGGCATGCGTTCCTGGCTGAACCCGTACGCCACGTAAATCGCGAGCACGATGGTGGCAGCGCCCGATAGCGCGGCGGAGAGCATGAAGTACACCGACGTGAACGAGCCGTACCACATCGGCCGCATCACCATCGAGCCGAACACCAGCCCGAGCATGCCGCTCGCAAGCACGACCGCGACGAACGAGGCGATCCCGAGCGTCTGGCTCAATGAGCTGTCCCAATCCTCCCGCTCCATCAGGTAGAACTTGACCAGCATCAGCGCCAGGTCGATCAGATAGAACACGCCCATCCAGAACATCGGCGACAGGTATTGCATGCCAGCCGGCATCGCCCACAGCATGCGGAACGGGTGCCCGAGCTCGAGCGCGAGCACGGTAAACCCGGCCACCAGCGTGATGATGGCGAGCCAGATGCAGCGCTTGGCGATCGGATAGAACTCCTTTAACCCGAATACCATCGACAGCGAGGCGATGAAGGTCAATCCCGACGAGATCAGGGCAAAAAAGACATAGGTTGAGACCGCCAGGCCCCAGTTGATCCCGTCGCTGGAGGTGTTGAAGGCGGCGCCGCCCTCGGTGAGCAGCATGTACATGACGAAGGCGAAGCTCAGCAGCCCGATGACTACGCCGTACTTCCACATCGCGCCCGCCACGCTCTTTTCGCGCCACAGGTTGACTGCGGCCCTGACGAGGTTTCTTGCTTCGGCAGCATGGTTCATTTTGTGTCTCCCGGTTTACGATTTCTTGATCGCGCGATTGCTCGGCACGGCGCCGCCACTGCCCGTCAGGTAGTACACCTGTGGCTTGTTGCCGAGCTGATCGAGCAGCCGCACGCCGTTCTTGTTGGCAATCATCTTCGACACTTCGCTTTCGGGATTGTCGAGATCGCCGAAGTAGCGCGCGGTCGGCGCGCAGGTGACCACGCATGCCGGCGTGTAGTCACGCGTCTTGGGGTCGTGCTCGGACAGGTCCGGGGTGCCCTTGGGCGCTTTCGACACCCGGTGGTAGCAGAAGGTGCATTTCGATACCACTCCGGGCGGTTGTACGCCAACGCCGTGCTTCCAGTCCTCCTGGCTGTCGGGCATTTTCCAGGGTGGGTTCCAGGCATGCGCGTCCTTGCTGGGGAACACCTTGCGCACATCGGGCGCCACCAGCGGCTTCTCGTCGATGTAGAAACGCACGCCGTAGGGGCAGGCGATCATGCAGTATTTGCACCCGATGCACTTGTTCCAGTCCACCAGCACAACACCATCTTCGGTTTTGTACGTGGCCCGCGTCGGGCAGACATCCACGCACGACGGATTCTCGCACTGCATGCACGGCCGCGGGAACCACTTGACCTGCACGCTCGGATACTCGCCCTCGGTAAAGAACACTACATCCTGCCAGTTCTCGCCCGGCAACCGGCTGTTTTCCATCGCGCAGGCTGTAGTGCACGCCTGGCAGCCGGTGCACTTCTCGAGGTCTATTACCATTCCCCACTTGGCCATTGCTGTCTCCTGTCAGTCCTAAACCCGTTCCACCGTGACCTTGGTTGCGTAATAAGCCGCCCGGCCCCCACCTGAGTTGGCGAACCGCTACTTGAGCTTCGCCGCCTTTTCCGCCAGCTTTCTGGCTTCGGCAACGTAGCCCATCGCCTTCTCGTGGTTGTGAAAGCTGAGGCTTCCGTCCAGCAGCACGACATTCAGTTTCCCGTGCGCCTCGTCGACCAGTTTCGTGACCCGCGGATCGCGCACTTTCGCCCTGGCGAGTAATTTCTCCACTTCGTCGATCTCCGCCCGGATTGTCGCCTGCCTCTGCTTGAGGATGATGTCGAGCGTGTTCGCGTCGAAGGCCGGGGACTGCACGCCGCTGGGCAGCTTGCGGCCCTGCCCCTCATGGCACGAGGCGCAACTGCTGCGGATGCCCTGGCTCTTCTCCATCGCCGGCAGCGCCACCATGAAGGTGTGCGACGAGGTGTCCCACTGGTGCGGACCTTTCGCCGTTTTGTCCGAGCGGTAGCCGATTTTCGCCATGTGGCAATCGACGCACTGCACGCCCGCCTTGTGCATCGGGCTGCCGGCGAACAACTCGGCATTGCCGCGCTTGGCATAGCCGGCGCTCGAGTGGCAGCTGACGCACATTTCCTCGGGCTTCTGGCGTAACTGAGCCCCCTCCCACTTGCCGTGGAAGGTATGACAGGTGAGACAGCTCATGCCGGCCTTGTTGAAATGCGTGCTCTTCTGGAAATCCTGCCATTGCTGCCGGTTGCGCTTGGCCCAGTCGTTTGGCCAGAAGTACTTGTACTCGTCCGGGTTGGAGGTGCCTGAGTAGCTCCAAAAGCGCGCGCGGGTGGTCATGTCCACGTCGCCGGGCAGGAAGCCCTGCTGGAAAGAAAGGTCCGAGATTTTCTTATTGGTGTTGCGGCCGTGGCACGTGGCGCACACCTGGGTCTGCTGGAGAGCGTTCAGGTCCTTGAGGGGGTGGACGATGGTCGTCGCCTCCGGCGCCAGCTTCTTGCCCGAAGTCTTCGCCTCTTGCGCTTCGGCCACGTGCTTGCTGGCCGGCCCGTGGCAGCGCTCGCAGGCGATGCCCAGTTCGCCCTTGCCTTTGGCTTTCCAGTGACCGGCCGCGACGTCTTTGTAGAATTCGAAGCCGGTGGTATGACAGCCGGAGCACTTGGCCTCGGCGAAACGGCCTTTCGGCAATTCCTCTATTTTCAACGGTCGCCCGTCCGGGGTTCCGTCCGGCGTGACCCAGTCGTAGGGACGATAGGTGGAGATGAGCCAGTCCTTGGCCGCGACGGACCAGCGGATCGGGGTGGGCAGGTAGTTCTCGCCGATCTTGATTTCGTAGTGCTGGTCCCACTTGCCGCCGAGGACTTTGGCGATCTCGAAGGTTTGGTTGTTGGCCGCATTATCCTTGTCAAGCACCGTGAAGAAGAACTTGCCATCCTTCTTGTGCGTCTTGACCTGGAACGTCAGGACTTCCTCCTTGCCGTCCTTGGACTTGACCTTGATATCCTTGTAGGTGATCGTCCTGTCGTTGAAGTCGCCGACGATGATGTCCGCGGTCGGCCAGCGCTCCATCTTGGCGTGCCAAGTGGCCGACCACTCTGCTTGCTGCTTTTCGTGACAGGACTTACAGGTGTCGCTGCCGACGTACTTGGCGTCGCCGAAGAACTTTTGCCCCGACTCGACCCGGTGTGTTTCTCGCACCGCAGAGAGCGTTTGCGTCGGCGTCAGTTGGGTTTGTGCCGATGCCAGGCTCGTCAAACCGATGCTGCTCAGTAGAATTACCATTCCCCATTTGGCCATCTCAGTCTCCTGTCAGTCCTAAATCCGTTCCACCGTGACCTTGGTCGCGTAGTGCGCCGCCAGCCCCGACATCGCCTCGGACTTGTTCACGATGATCTCGGATGCGCTGCCGGTGGGCAGCCGGTTCCTGGCCCAGCGGCCCTGCGCCCAGTGCCCATGAATGTTCGGCAATATGACCGTATCGGGCCGCACACCCTGGTAGTGTCGCGCGATGGCCTCGATGCTGCCGGCCTCTGACTTGATCCGCACTCGGTCGCCATCGTCGATGCCGCGTTTCTTCGCAGTGTCGGGGTGGATCTCGAGGTACACGGTCTTCTTGCCGCCGACCACCGGCTGCCCGATCGCCGTGGCGTAGGGGATGTTGCCGCCACGGCCTTCGGACTGGAGCACCAGTTTAGGCGAGATGAAATGCAAGTCGCCCCCGCCGTAGTACTTGGGCTCCAGCCACTGCGGGAAGCCCACGCGCTCGACCGCAACACCGAGATGCTTGTTGATGTAGACGGCGTACTTCTCGTTGTTCTGGACATAGCCGCCCTTGAACTCGAACTTCCCTGACGGGGTCTTGAGCAGCTTTGCTTTGACGTCTTCGGGGCTCATCGGTTTGCGGTAGCCGGCGCCGTCCCATTCGAAGAACTCGCCACGGACCTGGCGCCAGAGGTAGGGCTTCTTGTACCAGCAGCCTTTTTCTTTCCACGACTCGAAACTGTTGACGCCGTTGTCACCGGGTTTTTCCTCGAAGCCCTTGGCAAGATGCTTGATCACGTTCTCGGTGCTGCCGACCGCCTTGTAGTACTCGCCCATTGGCCCTTTCATGCGCTTGCCGATCTCGATCAGGATGTCGCCATAAACCTTGGTGTCGTAGAGCGGCTTCACCGCCGGCACACGCAGCGTGGTCATGGGCCAGCCCTGGAACGGATAGATCGGCGCGTCCTGCAGCCGCTCGAGATAGGTGTGGTCCGGCAGCACCAGGTCCGCGAACATCGCCACTTCACCGGGGAACGGCGAAGTGTCAATGACGAACATGCTCTGCAACGCTTCTTCCCACTTGCGCGCTTCCGAGTAGGAATAGAGCGGATTGGTCATGAAGAACATGATGGTATCGAGCTTGTAGGGTTTGCCCGCCAGGTGGTGGGCGGCGATGGCCTGGATCTGGGTGCTCGCCATCAGGAAGTCTTTCCCGGCGAGGTCGATCCGCGGGTATTGCTTGCGGTCATCCGACTTTGCGTAGTCGTCCATGAAGTCGTCGGCGCTCACCGGCAGCTTGCCGTAGGGCACGCCCATCTGGTTCATGAGGCCGCCCTCGGCGAACATCGAGCCGATCAGGCCGTTCAACGCGTGGATCGCCATGCCGTTGTAGACCCCGTTCGAATGCGCCGTCGGGCCGCGCTCGAACAGCACCATCGCCGGCTTGGTGGTCGCCAGCTCGCGCGCCACCGCGACGATATCGCGCTCGGGGATCGAGGTGATCTCCGCCCCCCACTTCGGGGTGCGGTCCTTGAGCTCGACGTTCCACCACTCGATCAGCCCGGTCGTCCACTTTTCGTTGAAGTCGGCGGGATTGAGCGTTGCTTCCCCCGCCTTGAAGCGGTTGACGCCGTCCTTGAAATCGCCGACGAAGTTGCGGTCCCACAGGCCTTCGGTCAGGATGACGTGGGCGAGCGCGAGGGCGAGCGCACCGTCGGTACCTGGCTTGATCAGCAGCGCCCGGTCGGCCGCGGCGATCGTCGTGTTCCAATGCACGTCAACCGCGGTGACCTTGGTCTTCGGGCTCTTGGTGCGGATGTGTCCCCAGACCTGAAGGTTGTGGTTGTAGGGACGGAAGGCCTCGAGAAAACTCGCGCCGAAAATCAGCATGTAATTGGTGTTGGCGTAGTCGTAGGCGTTGTAATCGTAGTTTCCGTCCAGGATCCGCTTCGCCTTCTTGCTGGCGTCGGCACACGTCGAGGAGTGGCCGATCGAGCCGTTGGGGGTGCCGTAGAGCCGTCCGAACGTGCCCTGCAAACCCGCGTCGGACGCACCCCAGCCACGCCCGAAAAGCAGCGCGAAGCGGTGTGACTCGTTCTTGTCGCGCAACACCTGGAGGCGCGCCGCGACGGTGTTGAGTGCCTCATCCCACGACACCGGCACGAACTTCGGGTCTTCGTTGCGGCCTTTCTTGGGGTTGGTGCGCTTCATCGGCCCTTTGAACCGGTCCGGGTCGTAGAGGAAGTAGGCGCCGAGGTGCCCCTTCGGGCACAGTTTGCCGTTTGAAATCGGGCTTTCGAGCGAGCCATACATCGCATGCACGC
>Ga0080064_1006704_pt1 | contig 12223 bp, 11 predicted proteins | sample Subgrocontami54m_FD_69260 | JGI IMG/M metagenome (GOLD analysis project Ga0080064, IMG submission 69260) | Subsurface groundwater microbial communities from S. Glens Falls, New York, USA - GMW46 contaminated, 5.4 m (SPADES assembly) (version 2) ...
GAGTCCCGCGCCGAGCATCATCGCGATCTGCGCGTTGTGGCCGCAGGCGTGGACGGCGCCGGTCGCCTCGTCGCGGTCGGGGTGGTCCCAGCAGAGGAGCGAGTCGAGCTCGCCGAGGATCGCCACCGTCGGCCCGGGCGCGCCGCCCGCGATGTCCGCGCGACTCCCGGTGATCGCGAGCCCGTCGCGGTGGGGGAGGCCCAGGCGGTCGAACCACTCGCGGACGACCGCCGCGGTCCGCTGCTCCTTGAAGCCGAGCTCCGGCATCGCGAAGAGCCGCCGGCCGAGCGCCTCGAGCTCCCCGGCGTGCGCGTCGATGATCTGCGCGGCGCGGGCCTTGAGCTCGGCGACGTCGGTCACAGCATCCCTCCCAGCAACAGTGAGCAAGACTGTCGCACAGCGACGGAGCGATCGGCCCACGCGCACGGAGCGGCCGGCGGCGGCCGTCACAGAGCCCGCGTAGAGTCGGAGCGTGGCGCCAGACCGCCGCTCCGCCATCCTCGCCGCCGCCCGCCGGGCGGTCGGCCGGCGCGGCTACTCGGCGACCTCGATGCGCGACGTCGCCGGCGAGGCCGGCGTCGCGCAGGGGCTCATCCACTACTACTACGCGACCAAGGACGCGCTCCTCGTCGCGGTCGTGCGGGCGATGCTCGACGAGCAGCTCGCGCGGCTCCGGAAGCGCCTCGAGGAGGTGCGCGGTCCGCCCCGGGCGCGCGCGCAGGCCGGCCTCGCGGCGGCGCGCGACAAGACGCTCGGCGACAAGCGCCAGTGGCGGCTGTTCTTCGAGGTCCTGGCCGCCGATTCGCGCGACGGCCGCGGGAAGCTCGCCGAGGCGTTCGCCGAGCGACGAGCGCTCGTGAGCGACGTCGTTGCGGAGGCGCGCGGCCGTCGTGACGCGGCGTCGGTCGCCCTTCTCGTCGACGCGCTCATGCTGGGCCTCGCCGCCGAGCGTCTCGCCGGTACCGCGGACGCCGAGATCGAGGCTGCCTACGATCTCTTCACGCGCATGGTGGATACCGAAGGAGGTCGGTGAGCTGATGGACCGCGACGACCGAGCGTTCTCGCTCATGGACGACGCCGCGACGATCTCGGCCATCGTCCGGCGGGTGCCCGCCGCCCGGCTCGCGGAGATCGCGTTCGCCGACTGGACCTGGCTCGACCTCATCGGACACGTCGCCGACACCGCGGAGCTCTTCGCCGAGCGGGTGCGACGGTGCGTGGAGGAGCGCGACCCGTCGTTCCCCGATCGGGATACCGACGCCTGGGTCCGCGAGCGCCGCGGCTCGCGCGACGCGGCCGAGTGCGCTGCCCGCATCGCGGCCGAGCACATGCGCCTCGTGCGGCTCCTCGACGCGCCGGGCGCGCCGGAGCGGACCGGCACGCACAGCACGCACGGCCGGGTCACCGCCGGGCAGCTCGCCGACTACCAGGTGCGGCACTCGCGCGAGCACGTCCGCGAGCTCCAGGCGGCGTTCCCGCCCGCCTGAGCGCCGGCAGAGCCGGAGCCGGATTCACTCGAGCCGGACGACCTCGCGCCAGACCGGCACCTTCGTCGCGAGGCCGAGTGCCTTGATCTTCGGCTCGAGCGCCTGCTGCGCCTCCGGGTCGCCGTGCACGATGAACACGGTCCGCGGGAAGCCCGGGTCGCCGGCCTTCTTGCCCTTGGCGAAGCGGCCGATCCACTCGAGGAGCTCCGGCTCGTCGGCGTGCGCTGAGAAACCGCTGATCGAGCGCACGGCGCAGCGCACCTGCCGCTCCTCGCCGAAGAGCGTCACCGTCTTGACCCCCTGCTGGAGGTGCGCGCCGAGCGTGCCCTCGCCCTGGTAGCCGACGAACAGGATCACCGCGCTGGGATCGTCGACGAGGTCGCGGAGGTGGAAGAGCACCCGGCCGCCCGTGAGCATCCCGTTCGAAGCGACGATCAGATAGGGCCGCGGCGCGCCCTTGATCTTCTTCGACTCCTCCGCGTCGCCCGTCACGACCGCACCCGGGTAGTCGAGCGGGTCGTCGTGCCGCGCGAGGAGGGCCTTGGTCTCGTCGTCGAAGTACTCGGCATGGCGGCGGTAGATCTCGGTCGCCTTCGAGGCCATCGGCGAATCGAGGTAGAGCGGCAGGGGCGGGATCGTGCCGGCCTCGATGAGCCGGTCGAGCTGGTAGACGACCTCCTGCGTGCGGCCGATCGCGAAGGAGGGGACGAGGAGCACGCCCTTGTGGTCCGCGACGAGGCGGACCGTCTCGCTGAGGATCCGGAGCGCCTCCTCTTCGGGCTCGTGCTCGCGCCCGCCGTAGGTGGACTCCACCACGAGGTGGTCGGCGTCGGTGAGCGCGGTCGGGTCGCGGATGATCGGCGTGTCACAGCGGCCCAGGTCGCCGGAGAAGACGAGCACGGTGTCCTTCCCGCCTTCGGTCACCCGCATCCGGATCATCGCCGAGCCCAGGATGTGCCCCGCATCGAAGAGCGTCGCCCGGACGCCGGGCGCGACCTCGGTCTCGACGCCGTAGTCCATCGGGCGGAAGCGCCGCATCGCCGCGAGCACGTCGGCCTCGAGGTAGAGCGGTGTGCCGGGGTCGAGATGGAGGTGCGGCGCCTGCGAGCGGAGCAGGACCTCCGGGTCGCGCTCGGCCGCCTCGGCGGTCGCCGCATCGACCGCCCTGTGCTGGCGCCGCTCGTCGCGGGCGGCCCGCGCGGGATCGCGCTGCTCGCGACGTTCCCCACGGTCCGCGAATTCCTGCTGGAGCTTCGCCGAGTCCAGGAGTACGAGCGCGGCCAGCTCGATCGTGCCCTTCGTCGCGAAGATCGGGCCCTTGAAGCCCTCCGCGACGAAATGGGGGATCAGCCCGCAGTGGTCGAGGTGCGCGTGCGTGAGGACGAGCGCGTCGATGTCCGCGGGGTCGTAGGCGAAGGGGACGCGGTTGCGTGCCGACTCGTTCGGGCTGCCTTGGAACATGCCGCAGTCCACGAGCACCCGTGCTCGGTCGCTCACGACCAGGTGCTGCGAGCCGGTGACGCTGCCCGCCCCGCCGAGGAAACGGAGCTCCACACGGCTCATACTGCCGTCATGTTCGGTCCCGTGCTGCGTGGCGAGCTCGTGACACTGCGGCCTCCCGACGAGAGCGATCCCGAGCGCTTCGTCGCCTGGCTCGCCGACACGGAGGTGACCCGGTACCTCAAGCGGCCCTTCGCGGTGGCGCTCGAGCCGGAGCGCGAGTGGTTCAAGAGCACCGGGGAATCGAAGACGGTCGTCTACTGGATCATCGAGGCCGAAGGCCGGGCCGTCGGCGCGACCGGCATCCACAACATCGACTGGGTGAACGCGCATGCCTCGACGGGCTCGGTGATCGGCGACAAGGGCTGCTGGGGGAAGGGCTACGGATCGGAGGCGATGCGCCTGCGCACCGCCTACGCCTTCCGCGAGCTGAACCTCCACAAGCTGACCTCGAGCGCGTTCGTGGAGAACGAGCGGAGCAAGCGCGCGCTTCGGAAGGCCGGCTACCGCGAGTGCGGCCTCGAGCGCGAGCACATGTGGCGGGACGGCCGCTGGCACGACATGTGGCTCTGCGAAATCCTACGCGCGGAGTGGGAGTTGCCGGGTGACGCGGCACGCGACCCCGGGTACCCTAGGGACGGTGGGGAGCCGGGCGTAGGGGTGTAGCGGTGAAGAAGGTCATCGTCGTCCTGCTCGTCGTCATCGTCGCCGCGGGCGTCTTCCTCTACTACCCGCGGGCCACCGGCACGGCGGCGACCGATGCCGCGACGATCGCCGTCTACCGCGGCGACGTCGATGCCCAGCACAGCGGCGCGGACTTCGCGCCGGCGCTCGACGGCGACGTCGTCAGCGCGGGCGACAACGTCCGTGCGAACAGCACCGGCCGCGCCGTGCTCGCCTTCTTCGACGGCTCGTCGCTCACGCTGGAGCCCGGAGCGCTCGTGAAGGTCACGAGCCTCGCGCGAACGCCCGGCGACGGGCTGCAGGTCGAGCTGGAGCAGATCACCGGTCGCACCTGGGCGTCGGTCGAGAAGCTCAAGACCCAGGCCTCGAAGTTCCAGCTCAAGACGCCCACCACCACCGCGATCGTTCGGGGAACTTCGTTCGAGACCACGATCGAGATCGTGAACGGCCAGACGGTGACGACCATCAAGACGTCGGAGGGCGAGGTCGTCGTCCAGGCCGTCTCGGGCGGGCCGCCGGTGACCGTCGGCGCGGACCAGCAGACGCAGGTCACCCAGACCGCGCCGGCGCCGGCTCCGGTGCAGCAGCCGCCGACGCCGCGTCTCCGGTTCACGGCACCGGCGGGCGTCGGCTTCGTCGTCCTCGATCCGCGCGGGCTCTCCTGCGGCGCGACCGCTCGGCAGATCCCCGGCTGCACCGTCACGGGCGGGGTCGTGGAGATCGGCGACGTCGTCCCCGGGAGCTTCTCGCTGATGGTGACCGCCGCGCAGGCCGTTCCGAACGCGACGATCCAGGCCGAGGGTCTGCGCGGGCAGACGCGCGACTTCGCGGTGACCTTCACTCGGACGCTCGCCCTCGGCGACCTCGTCCGCGCCTCACTGCCGGTGCAGGTCGCCGCGGCCGGCACGCTCTCGACGAGCGGTTTCGCCACCCCGGACCTCCTCACCAGCGTGTGCGGTGCCGAGTCACCGGGTCGCGTCTTCTCCTCGGGCGCGCTCACCGAGCGGCGAACCGCGCTCAACGCGTTCGCGGCGCAGAACCGGGGTCAGGCCACGGCGTTCGTCGTCACCGATCGAGAGCTCACCGCCGAGGCGGGGAGCGGCCTCGCGCAGCTGCGGGGCAGCCCGGTGAGCGTGACGAACCTCGCGGTGACGGTGGACGGCGCCGGCCTCCACCTCTCGGCCCAGGCCTCGGCGGGTCCGATCACCGTGCCCGCGCGCGCCGACATCATCGCCGGCGCGACCGGCGGCAAGCTCGTCATGCACGTTCGCGGGCTCGATCTCGGCCCGGTTCCGCCGGCCCTCCGGGACCAGCTTGCCGCGCAGGTCGAGAAGAGCCTCACCGACTTCGCGGGCTCGTTCCCGCTCCGTGTCGAGCGCATGGCCTTCCGCGCCGGCTGCATGGCGATCATCGGGACGACGGCCCCCTAGCCCGCGACATGTCGCCGTCTGCTTCGAGGCGCCTCGCTGACTAGACTCTCGGCATGCCAGAGCGCTCGTCCCTGACGCCCGCGCAGCAGGCCGAGGTCGCTGCGCTCCGCGAGCGCTCGGCCCCCACGCGACGCGCGACGGTCGCCGCGATGGAGGAGCTCCTCTACACGCCGATCCCGGTCCTCGACCACGGCTTCGTCCGCGTCATCGACTACATGGGCGACGACGCCGCGATCGTCCAAGCCGCGCGCGTCTCGTACGGCGCGGGCACGAAGCGGGCGCGCGACGACGCCGGGCTCATCGGCTACCTCATGCGCAACCGGCACACCTCGCCGTTCGAGATGTGCGAGATCAAGCTGCACGTGAAGCTGCCGATCTTCGTCGCCCGTCAGTGGATCCGTCATCGGACGGCCGCGGCGAACGAGTACAGCGGCCGGTTCTCGATCCTCGATCGGGAGTTCTATATCCCAGCGCCCGAGCACCTCGCCGCCCAGTCCGCGACGAATCGCCAGGGTCGCGGCGAGGTCCTCGAGCCGGCCCAGGCGGCGCGCGTGCTCGCGCTCCTGCGGGAGGACGCCGCCCGCGCCTACGAGCACTACGAGGAGATGCTCAACGAGACGGCGACCGGCGAGCGGATCGATCCGACGCGCCCGGGGCTCGCGCGCGAGCTCGCGCGGATGAACCTGCCGGTGAACCTCTACACCCAGTGGTACTGGAAGATCGACCTGCACAACCTCATGCACTTCCTCGCGCTGCGCGCGGATCCGCACGCGCAGTACGAGATCCGCGCCTACGCCGAGGTGCTCCTGGACGTCCTGCGCGCCTGGGTCCCGCTCGCGCACGCGGCGTTCCTCGACCACCGGATGGGCGCGGTCGAGCTGTCGTCGCGCGGGCTCGCCGTCGTGAAGCGCCTCCTCGCGGGTGAGCGGGTGGAGCGCGAGACCTCCGGCCTGTCCGCCGGCGAGTGGCGCGAGCTCATGGAAACGCTGGGACGCTCGTCTGCCTAGCGCGGGCTTCCTCTGGGATCCGCGGCTCGCCGCCCACGTCTACCGCGACGACCACCCGCTCAAGCCGCGCCGGCTCGCGCTGGTGCACGACACGCTCGTCGAGCTCGGCGCCTTCGAGGAGGAGGGCGCCGTGCTCCTGGCGCCGCGCGACGCGACGCGGGCGGAGCTCGAGCGGATCCACGCGCCCGCGTACGTCGATGCGGTCGCCCGCGCCTCGGCGCATCCCGAGCGCGATCACTCGCGCTGGGGCCTCTCGCCCTACGGCGACACCCCGCCCTTCGCCGGGATGCACGAGGCGTCGCTGCTCACGACCGGCGCCACGCTCGTCGCGATGGAGGAGGTGCTCGCCGGGCGCCTGCGCGTCGCGTTCAACGGCGCGGGTGGGCTCCACCACGCGATGCGCGATCGCGCGTCGGGCTTCTGCATCTACAACGACCCGGCGATCGTCTGCGGCCTGCTCGCCGACCGCGGCCTGCGCGTCGCCTACGTGGACATCGACGCGCACCACGGCGACGGGGTGCAGGCGGCCTTCTACGACACCGACCGCGTGCTGACGATCTCGCTCCACGAGTCGGGACACACGCTCTTCCCCGGCACCGGCTTCGCCTCCGAGCGCGGGACCGGCGCGGGCGCCGGCTACAGCGTGAACGTGGCCCTCCCCGCGTACACCGACGACGCCGCGTACGTCCGCGCGTTCGACGCGGTCGTCCCCGAGCTCCTCGCCCGCTACCGTCCCGACGTGCTCGTCACGCAGCAGGGCATCGACCCGCACTTCGACGATCCGCTCACGCACCTCCTCCTCTCGACGCGGGCGCGCGCGCACGTGGTCGGCTGGCTCGCGGCGCAGCCCTACCCCTGGATCGCGATGGGCGGCGGCGGCTACGCGCTCGACGCGGTGCGGCGCACCTGGGCGATGGAGTACCTCATCATGCTCGGCGCGGCGGTGCCGGCCCTGCTGCACGATCCGGACCCGCCGGTCCTGGTGGGGGATCGCCGGCGGTCGATCGACGAGGCGACGGATGGCGCGGTCCGCGAAGCGCTCGCGGCGGCCTGGTGACGGTGAGCGGATTCCTCGCGCTCGTGCGCTCGCCGCGCGATGGGGTCAGCGCCGTCCTCGCGCGAGGCAGGCCCTCCGTCGCGCTCGCGGGCGTCCTCGTGGCGACCGCGCTCGCCGCCGCGTCGTCGGCGCGGTTCGCGGGCGAGGTGCGGGTGCAGGACGTCGTCTTCGGCCCGGGGCGGAGCCCGCTCGTCGGAGCGCTCATCGACACGCTCGGCATCGAGCTGACCGCCGCGGTCGTCTACCTGCTCGAGCGGTCGTTCGGCCTGCTCGTGCTCGCGAGCGCCTTCACGCCGCTCTTCATCTGGGTCCTCGGCGCGACCGCGGTGCATGCAGCGGCACGCCTGCGCGGCTCTCGAGCGCGCTTCGGTCCGTACCTCACCCTGTTCGGCTACGCGACCACCCTCTCGCGGATCCCGGCCGAAGGTGCGGCGCTCCTCCTCGGCGGTGCCGGCGCGCTCGGCGCCGGGGCCGTGCAGCTCGTCGGGCTCGCCGCGCTCGCCTGGCTCGCCGTCGTCGCGTGGCACGGCGTCGTCCTCCACTACGGCGTGGGTGGCGAGCGGGCGGCGACGATCGTCGTGCTCGCGCTCCTGCTCTTCTACCTCGTGCCCCTCGCGCTCATCGTGCTCGCCGTCGCCGCGGTGCTGATCGCCGCGGTGTGGCTGGGGATCTTCAGCGGCCCGTAGCCGCTAGCCTGACGAACGTGCCGGGCGACGTCATCTGGGAGCCGAGCGAGGCGAGCATCGCCGCCTCCAACCTGGGCCGCTACCTGCGCTGGCTCGCCGACGAGCGGGGTCTCGCCTTCGGCTCGTATCGGGAGCTCTGGCGCTGGTCGGTGGACGACCTCGAGGCCTTCTGGGCATCGATCTGGGAGCGCTTCGAGATCAGGAGCGCGCGACCGTACGAGCGGGTCCTCGCGTCGCGCGAGATGCCGGGAGCCACCTGGTTCCCGGGCGCCCTGCTCAACTACGCCGAGCATGCCCTGCGGCGACGGGACGACCATCCGGCGCTCGTCTTCCGCTCCGAGACCGTGGGGCTCTCCGCGACGGTGACCGTGAGCTACCGCGAGCTGGCGGCGCGGGTCGCCGCGGCGCGCGCCGGGCTCGCGCGGCTCGGGGTCACCAGAGGCGACCGCGTCGTCGCCTACCTGCCCAACACGCCCGAAGCGGTCGTCGGACTCCTCGCGACCGCGAGCCTCGGCGCGATCTGGTCGAGCTGCTCGCCCGATTTCGGGACGCGGGCCGTCGTGGACCGCTTCGCGCAGGTCGAGCCGAAGGTGCTCCTCGCGGTGGACGGCTACCGCTACGGCGGTCGCGACTTCGACCGCTTGCCGGAGCTGGCCGCCATCGAGCGCGCGCTGCCCACGGTCGTCGCGACCGTCGTCGTGCCGTATCTCCAGAGCGAGCCCGACCTCGGCGCGCTCCGCCGGCCGATGTCCTGGTCCGCGCTCTGCGCCGAGGCTGGCCCGCTCGCGTTCGAGCAGGTGCCGTTCGAGCATCCGCTCTGGGTGCTCTACACCTCGGGCACGACCGGGCTGCCCAAGGGGATCGTCCACGGTCACGGCGGCATCCTGCTCGAGCACCTGAAGTCGCTCGCGCTCCATCAGGACCTCGGCCCGGACGATCGCTTCTTCTGGTTCACGACCACCGGCTGGATGATGTGGAACTACCTGCTCGGGATCCTCCCGCTCGGCGGCACCGCGGTGCTCTTCGACGGGAACCCCGGGCACCCCGACCTCCGCACGCTCTGGCGGTTCGCCGCCGACGCCGGCGTGACCTACTTCGGCACCTCGGCCGCCTTCATCCAGGCCTGCCTGAAGGCGGGCATCCGACCGCGCGACGACGCCGATCTCGCCGCGCTCCGGGCGGTGGGCTCGACCGGCGCGCCCCTCGTGCCGGAGGGCTTCGCCTGGATCGCCGACGCGGTGAAGCCGGGCATCCCGATCGGCAGCGTGAGCGGGGGGACCGACGTGTGCACCGCCTTCGTGCAGTCGTGCCCGATCCTGCCCGTCCGTGCGGGCACGCTCCAGTGCGCCGCGCTCGGCGCGAAGGTCGAGGCGTTCGGCGAGGATGGCCGGCCGGTGGTCGGCCGGGTCGGCGAGCTCGTCATCACGCGTCCGCTCCCGTCCATGCCGGTGTTCTTCTGGAATGACCCCACCGGCGAGCGCTACCGGTCCAGCTACTTCGAGACCTTTCCCGGGGTCTGGCGCCACGGTGACTGGATCGAATTCCACGAGGACGGATCGGCCACGATCTACGGCAGGTCCGACTCCACGCTGAACCGCGGCGGCGTGCGCATGGGCACGAGCGAGTTCTACCGGGTCGTCGAGGAGCTGCCGGAGGTCGCGGACAGCCTCGTCATCGACCTCGGCCGGCCCGGCGAGGAGGGCGAGCTGCTGCTCTTCGTCGTGCCCGCCGCCGGCGTGACGCTCGACGATGCCCTGCGGCGGCGCATCGCCGGCACGCTGCGCTCGGCGCTCTCGCCACGGCACGTCCCCGATCGGATCATCGCGGTCCCGGAGATCCCGCGCACGCTGAACGGCAAGAAGCTCGAGATTCCGGTGAAGCGGCTGCTCCTCGGCGAGTCGCTGGCCGCCGCGGTGAGCGAGGGGGCCGTCGCCAATCCGGAGAGCCTGCGGGTGTTCGCCGCGCTAGCCTGAAGGCGATGTTCCCGTTCAGCATCCGACAGCGCGTGCGGTTCGGCGAGACGGACATGGCGGGGGGCGTCTACTACGCGAACTATCTCCTCTACGCCGAGGTCGGACGGATGGGCTACCTCCGCGCGCTCGGCATCGACCGCGACCGCGACCTCCTGGCACACGGGGTGGACCTCCTGATCGGCGAGGCGTCGGTCCGCTACCGGGCACCGCTCCACTTCGACGAGGAGTTCGACGTGAAGGTGCGCCTGGGCGAGATCCGCGGGTCGTCCTTCGTCCTCGAGTACCAGGTCGATCGCGCCGACGGCACGCGGTGCGCCGTCATCTCGACGATCCAGGTCATCATCGACGTCACGACGCGTCGCGCGGCGGCCATCCCGCCGGCGCTCCGCGCCGTGCTCGAGGCTGCGAAGCTGGAGCCGGCAGGGAGGGGCGAACGTTGACCACACCGAGGTGGTCGTGCTCCCGGCGTTGCGAGCCGGCGACCACTCAGCGGAGCCGGCGGGGACGACTGGCCGTTGACCGCACCAGGGCGGTCGTGCTCCCGGCGCTGCGAGCCGGCGACCACTCGATAGGAGGGTGACGATGGACACCGAGCTCGGCGAAGACCTCCGCCTGCTCCAGAGGACCGTCCACGACTTCGTGGCCGAGCAGCTCGTGCCGCGGGCGAAGGAGGTCGAGGAGCGCGACGAGATCCCGCGCGACCTCATCGCCGCGATGGGCGCGGCGGGGCTCTTCGGCGTCGCGATCAAGGAGGAGCACGGCGGCGCGGGGTTCGGCAAGCTCGGCTACTGCGTCGCGATCGAGCAGTGCGGCCAAGCCAACGCCTCGTTCTGGAACGTCGTCGGCGCGTCGATCGGGCTCTGCGGCACCGCGATCGACATCGGCGGTCCCGAGGAGCTGCGCCGGCGCTACCTGCCGGACCTCGCGAGCGCCAGGCGGATCGGCGCGTACGCGCTCTCCGAGCCCGGCGCCGGCAGCGACGCCGCGAGCCTCCGCACGACCGCGCGGCGCGACGGCGACGCGTACGTCCTCGACGGCGCGAAGACGTTCATCACGAACGCGCCGATCGCCGACGTGTTCCTCGTGTTCGCGACGCTCGACCGGAGCGCCGGCGCGAAGGGCATCACCGCCTTCGTCGTCGAGCGTGGCGCACCGGGCCTCGAGGTCGGGCCGAACGAGCACAAGATGGGCCTCCGCGGCTCGACGAACGCGCAGCTCTCCTTCAAGGATCTCCGGGTGCCGGTCGCGCGGCGGGTCGGCGACGAAGGCGGCGGGTTCGCCATCGCGATGAAGACGCTCGACGTGGGACGGCTCGCGCTCGCCGCGCACGCGGTCGGCTCGGCCCAGGCGCTCCTCGACGCCTCGGTCGCGCAGGCGAAAGCGCGGGTGCAGTTCGGCAAGCCGATCGCGGCGAACCAGGCGATCCAGTGGATGCTGGCCGACGGCGCGACCGAGCTCCATGCCGCGCGGCTCATGGTCTACGACGCCGCCGCGCGCGCCGACAAGGGCGAGCGGATCACGCAGCGGGCGGCGATGGCGAAGCTCTTCGCCTCGGAGATGCTCGGCCGGATGGCCGACGCGGCGGTGCAGATCCACGGCGGGATGGGCTACATGAAGGAGCTCTGGATCGAGCGCGCCTACCGCGACGCGCGGATCGCCCGCATCTACGAGGGCACGAGCGAGGTCCAGCGGATGGTCATCGCCGGCGGGCTGCTCGAGACGCGCTGAACCGCCACTCACCGCACCCGAATGTGGACAACCCCCTCTTCCGCGTGGATAAGCCTCCGATTCGGGGGCGTTTGATGCCCTTCCTGTGGACAACAGGGGTGTGCTGAGACCGTCCACCCCGGCCGGACACCCCGTCATTTCGGCCGTTTGGCTCGTCTCGATCGTGCTCCTCGTCGCGGCGGTCCTCCTCGCGTTCGCGCGGTCGTTCGCCTACCCGCTCCTCGCCCTGGTCGGCGTGCTCGGGCTCTTCCTCGGTTGGGTCGCCTACCTCGTACGGCATCGACGCTTCCAGGGCACGCTCGCCATCGCGGAGCGGCGGATCCGCGACGGCGACCTCGCCTCGGCGCGTGCCACGCTCGCGCCGCTCCTCGCGGCGTTCCCGCGCTTCCCGCCGATCCAGCGCGCCGCGGGCCTCCTGCTCTACGCCGGCGGCGACCCGCTCTCCGCGGCGTCGCTCCTCGAGTCCGCCCTCGCGGGCACCGGTGTGGCGACGGAGGTCATCGAGGCCGCCGCCGCGCGCGCCGGCCGGCATGACGGCGGCGGCCTCGCCGGCCGCGCCGCCGCGCTCGGCCGTGCCGCGGCGCTCGGCCGCGCGTCCCGCGACCCCGCGCTCGTCCCCACGCTCGTCGCGTCGTACGCCGCGCTCAACAAGGGCGGCGACGCGCGCCGGG
>Ga0080064_1006706_pt1 | contig 12219 bp, 11 predicted proteins | sample Subgrocontami54m_FD_69260 | JGI IMG/M metagenome (GOLD analysis project Ga0080064, IMG submission 69260) | Subsurface groundwater microbial communities from S. Glens Falls, New York, USA - GMW46 contaminated, 5.4 m (SPADES assembly) (version 2) ...
CTGGCTGCACGGCGATCTTTCCCGCGCGGAGAAACGCGCGGCCTCTGCCGCGATCGCCTCGGGCGAGGCCGACATCGCGATCGGCACGCACGCGCTGTTCCAGGCCTCGGTGGGTTTCGCGCGACTGGGGTTCGCCGTGGTCGACGAGCAGCACCGGTTCGGGGTGCAGCAGCGGCTCGCGCTGCGAAAGAAGGCCGCGCCCCGACGCCCGCCCGGCACGCCCACGATTCCGCATCAACTGATGATGAGCGCGACACCGATTCCGCGCACGCTGTCGATGAGCTACTACGCCGATCTCGACGTCTCGACGATCGACGAATTGCCTCCCGGGCGCCGGCCGGTGCAAACGCGGCTCATCGCCGCCGGCCGCCGGACCGAGGTTCTGAGCAGGATCCGCGCCGCCTGCGACGAAGGGCAGCAGGCCTACTGGGTCTGCCCGGTGATCGAAGACTCGGAGCAAGGCGACCTGCGCACCGCAGTGGAAACTTACGAATCGCTGCGCGCCGAACTCAAAGGCCTGCGCGTAGGGCTGCTGCATGGGCGGCTCGCGAGCGAGGAAAAGGCGGCGGTGATGGCCGCGTACGCCGATGGGCGAATCGACCTGCTGGTTTCCACCACGGTGATCGAGGTCGGGGTCGACGTGCCGAACGCCTCGCTCATGGTGATCGAGCATGCCGAGCGCTTCGGGCTGGCGCAGTTGCACCAGTTGCGCGGGCGGATCGGTCGCGGCGCGCGCGAAAGCGTGTGCATCCTGCTGTATGCCCTGCCGCTTTCGGAGGGCGCGCGCGCGCGGCTCAAGGTGATTTACGAGAACACCGACGGTTTCGAGATCGCGCACCACGACTTGATGCTGCGCGGCCCCGGGGAGTATCTGGGCGAGCGGCAGAGTGGCGCCCCGCTGCTGCGGTTTGCCGACCTGTCGCAGGACGGCGCGCTGGTTGAAGCGGCGCGCGACGCGGCCGCCTGGATGATCGAGCATCGACCCGAGGACGCGCGCCGCCATCTCGAGCGATGGCTGCCGGGACGGCAGGATTTGCTGCGGGTGTGAGATATGCTTGCGGGAATGCAGGAGTCCTCGGCGCGGATGCCGTGACAGGTTTTGACGTTTATCGATCTGCCGACCTGGCGCGAGAATCACCGCGCCGAGTCGGCAGACCTATGAAAGGCGGAGGCGCGCGGCGTTTGCTCGAGTGCACGGTGCAGCCATGAACCTCCCCTTCATCCTCCGCCGTCTCGATGCCTACGAGCGCCTGGTACGGCTCGACAAGCCGATCGGCACGCTGCTGCTGCTGTGGCCGACGCTGTGGGCGGTGTGGCTCGCGGCGCGCGGGCGCCCGTCCTGGGACATCGTGCTCATTTTCGTCGTCGGCACGATCCTGATGCGCTCGGCGGGATGCGCGATCAACGACTACGCGGACCGCGAATTCGACGGCCGCGTCGAGCGCACGCGCAACCGGCCGCTCGCCGCGGGCGAGATCGGTCCGCGCGAGGCGATCGCGGTGGGCGTGGTGTTCGCCGCGCTCGCCTTCGCGCTCGTTCTCTATCTCAATGCGCTCGCCATTGGGCTTTCGTTCGTCGCTCTCGCGATCGCGTGGAGCTATCCGTTCAGCAAGCGGTTCTTCTCGATGCCGCAGGCGTATCTCGGCATCGCGTTCGGATTCGGCATCCCCATGGCCTATGCCGCAATCCAGGCACGGCTGCCCTGGGAGTGCTGGGCGCTGATGGCGGCCAACGTCTGCTATGCCTTCGCCTACGACACCGAATACGCGATGGTGGATCGCGACGACGATCTCAAGCTCGGCATTCGCACCTCCGCGATCACGCTCGGGCGCTGGGACGTCGCCGCAGTGATGGCGGGCTACGCGGGAATGCTTGCGATTCTCGCGGGCCTGGGAATCGCGATCGGTCTGCGATGGCCGTACTTCGCGGGCCTGGCCGTAGCGGCGGGGTTGGCCGCGCGGCACTGGTGGCTGATTCGCGATCGAACGCGCGAAGGCTGCTTCAAGGCCTTCATGAACGCCAACTGGATCGGTGCCGCAGTGTTCGCCGGCATCGTGGCGCCGATGCTCGCGCACTGGATCCGGGGGGGGCTGTGAACTACCTCGATCTGCGCGAATTCGTCGCGCGCCTCGAAGCGCTGGGCGAATTGAAGCGCGTCACGGCGGAAGTCTCGCCCCGGCTCGAAATGACCGAAATCTGCGACCGGCTGCTCCGTGCGGGCGGGCCGGCGGTGCTGTTCGAGCGTCCCGCGGGCCACACCCTGCCCGTGCTCGGAAACCTGTTCGGCACGGTGCGCCGCGTCGCGCTCGCGATGGGCGCCGAGGATCCGGCGGCATTGCGCGACATCGGCCGGCTGCTTGCGGCGCTGCGCGAGCCGGAGCCCCCCAAAGGCCTGCGCGATGCCTGGGAAAAGCTCCCGGACCTGCGCCAGCTGCTGTCCAAGGTTCTCGACATGGCGCCCAAGGTGGTCTCGGGCCCTGCCTGCCAGCAGCGCGTGCTCGAAGGCGTGGACGTGGATCTTGGCCGGCTGCCGATCCAGACCTGCTGGCCCGGCGATGCCGGTCCGCTCATCACCTGGGGCCTGACCGTGACGCGCGGGCCGCTGAAGCCGCGCCAGAACCTGGGCATCTACCGCCAGCAGGTCATCGCGCCCAACCGCGTGATCATGCGCTGGCTCGCACATCGCGGCGGCGCGCTCGACTTCCGCGATCACACGCTGGCGAATCCGGGAAAGCCGTTTCCGGTCGCGGTCGCGCTCGGCGCGGACCCCGCGACGATCCTCGCCGCAGTGACGCCGGTTCCAGACTCGCTCGGCGAATACCAGTTTGCGGGATTGCTGCGCGGGTCGCGGACCACCCTTGCGAAGTGCATCGGCAGCGATTTGCAGGTTCCCGCCACGGCCGAGATCGTGCTCGAGGGCGCGATTCATCCCGGCGACGTGGCGCTCGAAGGGCCGTTCGGCGACCACACGGGCTACTACAACGAAACCGAGACCTTTCCGGTGCTGACGATCGATCGCATCACGACGCGTCGGTCACCGATCTACCACAGCACCTACACCGGGAAACCGCCGGACGAGCCGGCGATGCTCGGCGTCGCGCTGAACGAGGTGTTCGTGCCGCTGCTCGCGAAGCAGTTTCCCGAAATCGCGGACTTCTATCTGCCGCCCGAAGGCTGTTCGTACCGCATGGCCGTGGTGAGCCTGAAAAAGCAATACCCCGGCCACGCCAAGCGCGTGATGTTCGGCGTCTGGAGCTATCTGCGGCAATTCATGTACACGAAGTTCATCGTCGTCGTGGACGACGACGTCGACGTGCGCGACTGGAAGGAGGTCGTCTGGGCGATCACCACGCGCGTCGATCCGGCGCGCGACACGCTGATCGTCGAGAACACGCCGATCGACACTCTCGATTTCGCGAGCCCCGTCGCCGGACTCGGCTCGAAAATGGGAATCGATGCGACGCACAAGTGGCAGGCGGAAACCGCGCGGCACTGGGGAAGGCCGATCGCGATGTCGGCCGAAGTGAAGCAGCGCGTGGACGCACTCTGGAAGGAACTCGGGCTTTGAACGGGCAGACGGACTACGAGGGACTCATTGCGTGGACGCACGTGATGTACGCGCTTCACGCCGTGTCGGTGTTTGCGGGTCTCGCGACGCCCATGTTCGTGGTCACCGCATTCGTCACCGGATGGCCGTCGATCATCGCCGTGCTGATCAATTACGTGAAACGCCGGCAGGCAGCCGGAACGCCGCTCGAATCGCATCTGCGCTGGCAATTGCGCAGCTTCTGGTGGGCGCTGCTCTGGAGCGCGATCGCGATCCTGCTCTGGCTCACGATTCTGGGGATCGTATTTGCCGTGCCTTTGCTGCTCCTCGTCGGCGCGTGGGTGGTCTACCGCGTCGCACGCGGCTGGCTCGCACTTCTCGGTGGCAAGCCGATGCCGGTCTAGTCGCGACGCCCGAGCAGCAGTCCGAGCAGCAGCCCGAGCCCCGCCGCAATTCCCGCGACCTTCCACGGGTTTTCGTGCGCATATCGATCGGTGGCTGCGGCTGCGATCTTGGACTTGTCGATCAGCGCCTGTTCGGCTTCCGCCAGCCGGGCCCGCGCGTGGCGCAGATGATCTTCGAGTCGTGCGCGCGTCGTGCGAATGCGCTCGCCGGTTTCCGCTGCAGTCGCCTTCACCAGTTCCTCGGCATCGGCAACCAGGACGCGCAAATCCTGAACCAGGCGATCGCTGACGGGGGTCGTGTTGTCGTTCATCTGAATTTCTCCGCTGGGAATCGGATTCAATCTACACGCCTGCGCGGATCCCCCGTTGACGGGCGTCAAACTCGCAGACTAGGTACAGGGGAACCGAGGTTCCCCCGTGACCCCTTCCTTGGTACAGGGAAACCGAGGTTCCCCCGTGACCCCCTCCTTGGTACAGGGGAACCGAGGTTCCCCCGTGACCCCCTCCTTGGTACAGGGGAACCGAGGTTCCCCCATGACCCCCTCCTAGGGTTTCGGGTCGTAGACCCAGCGCAGCAGCGCATCGAACGCCGCCTGAGACTGGTGCGCGCTCGGATGGTTCACCAGCATGACCACGATGTGGCGCCGGCCGCGCGCGTCGAGCACGTAGCCCGCCATTGCGCGCGCGTCCGAAAGGAGCCCCGTCTTGATGTGCGCGTTGCCCGCCACGCCGTCGTTCTTCAAGCGTCGCCGCATCGTGCCGTCGACCGCCGCCACGGGCATCGACGCCATGAATTCAGGCATCACGCTGCTGCGCCACGCGAGTTGAAGAATGGCCGCCAGCGTGGCCGCGCTGCTGCGCTCCAGGCGCGACAGTCCAGATCCATTTTCCATCACGAGGTCTGTGGCAGCCACGCCCCGCGCCTCGAGCCACTGGCGGATCGCGCGAGCCGCCTGGTCGGCGCGGGCCGGAGGTCCGCCGATTTCGGCCCCGATCGTCAGGAAGAGCTGCCGGGCGATGACGTTGTTCGAGTACTTGTTCATGTCCCGGACGATTTCCGCGAGCGCGATCGACTCATGGACATGGAAGGGCCTGGCGCCCGGAGTTACGCTGCCGTCCCGAACCGACCCGGTCCAGCTTCCACCGATCTCTCCCCAGAGCTGTCGAACGACCCCGGAAACGTGAGCATTGGGTTCAAGAAGAGCAACGTTGATAACACGTTCGCCGCAAGATAACGGAAATTGACCGGAGAAACTGGCGCTTTGCTTTCCCGAATCAAACGCCGGTTTGAGGAGATCCCGGAAGGCCCGACCCTCGGGGCAGGGACCTTGGGAGACCTTCAGCCGATTGATCAACTCGAGTCCCGGTGGCCTGGGATCGACGTCGATCCGCACCGAGCCCTGCTCCGGCTCCGCGAAGAACGAAAACCGAAGCGACCGGAAGTTGACGAGCAACGCGTCCGGCAGCACGTTGTAGGGACGAAACGTCTCGCCATCGAATTGGCCGGGATCGCGCTGGGTTGGTTCGAACTGGCCTCGATCGAGAATCAGGTCGCCGCGGATCTCGCGCAGGCCCTTCGCTCGCAGCGCGCGCAGCAGCATCCAGAGCGATTCCTGGTTCAGTTTGGGATCGCCGTAGCCCTTGAGCACCAGGTTGCCTGCGAGGACCCCGTCGGTGAGGGTGCCATCCAGGTAGGCCTCGGTTTTCCAGCGGTACGCCGGCCCGAGCAACTCCAGCGCGGCGAGCGCGGTCACGAGCTTCATCACCGAGGCGGGGTTCATCGCGGTGCGGTGGTTGACGCTGAGCGTGTACCGGGGTGAATCGACCTCCTGAACCAGGACGGCGGCCGATGCGCCCGGCAGCCCCGCGGCGCGCAACTCCTTGAAGACTGACGACGGCCACCCTTCTTGCGCAGAGGCGCCGATCGAGAATGTCAGTGCGAGGAGACCGACGGCGCGCGAGACGCTCATGCTGGGATTCTATTGAGACGGGGCATGGCGAGTGGATGTAAGCGCGCACTCACAAACAGCTGTGGCGTCCGCCGCGCACTCTATTTGCCGCCACTGGTCGCGCGGAACTTGAAACCGGAACCAACCGTCGTTATTATTAGCACTCGCACAGGATGAGTGCTAGCAGACTCGCCTAGTTTCCTGCGCGGTCTGCAACCTTTTGTTTTCTTGGAGATTAACTGGAGATTCGAATGAAAATCAGACCACTGCATGATCGAGTGATCGTGAAACGCATCGATGAAGAGCGCAAGTCGGCGGGGGGCATCGTCATCCCGGACACGGCTGCTGAAAAGCCCGACCAGGGCGAAATCGTCGCGGTTGGCAAGGGCAAGAAAGCCGAAGACGGCAAGTTGATCGCACTCGACGTCAAGGTCGGCGATCGCGTGCTGTTCGGGAAATACTCGGGCCAGACCGTCAAGGTCAAGGGCGAAGAACTCCTCGTGATGCGCGAGGAAGACATCATGGGCGTCATCGAAGGCGCCTGATCGTGAATCGAATCCGCAACGAGGAGAGAATCTAATGCCTGCCAAGGAAGTACGTTTCCACGAAAGTGCCCGGACCAAGATGGTCCACGGGCTGAACATCCTGTCGGACGCAGTCAAGGTCACGCTGGGGCCCAAGGGCCGCAACGTGGTGCTCGAGCGTTCGTTCGGCGCCCCCACCGTCACGAAGGACGGCGTTTCGGTCGCGAAGGAAATCGAACTGAAGGACAAGTTCGAGAACATGGGCGCGCAGATGGTGAAGGAAGTCGCGTCGAAAACCTCGGACGTCGCCGGTGACGGCACGACGACCGCGACCGTACTGGCACAAGCCATCGTGCGGGAGGGAATGAAGTACGTCGCCTCCGGCATGAACCCGATGGACCTGAAGCGCGGCATCGACAAGGCGGTCGACGCCGTGGTCGAGGAACTGAAGAAGATCTCCAAGCCGTGCACGACGACCAAGGAAATCGCGCAGGTCGGCTCGATCTCGGCCAATGCCGACAACGACATCGGCAAGATCATCTCCGATGCGATGGACAAAGTCGGCAAGGAAGGCGTGATCACGGTCGAGGACGGCAAGAGCCTGAAGAACGAGCTCGACGTCGTCGAAGGCATGCAGTTCGACCGGGGCTATCTCTCGCCGTACTTCATCAATAATCCGGAAAAACAGGTCGCCGTGCTCGAGGATCCGTTCATCCTGCTGCACGACAAGAAGATCAGCTCGATCCGCGAGCTCCTGCCGCTGCTCGAGCAGGTGGCGAAGGCAGGCAAGCCTCTGCTGATCATCGCAGAGGAAGTCGAAGGCGAGGCGCTCGCCACGCTGGTGGTGAACAACATCCGCGGCATCCTGAAGACCGTTGCCGTGAAGGCGCCGGGGTTCGGTGACCGCAGAAAAGCGATGCTCGAAGACATGGCCGTCCTCACCGGCGGCACGGTGATCAGCGAGGAACTGGGCCTGAAACTCGAAAACGCGACCCTCAAGGACCTCGGCCGCGCGAAGAAGGTGGAGGCCGGCAAGGAAAACACCACCCTCATCGACGGCGCGGGCGACAAGAAGCAGATCGAAGGCCGCGTCAAGCAGGTCCGCGTGCAGATCGACGAGGCGACCAGCGACTACGACCGCGAGAAACTGCAGGAGCGCGTGGCGAAGCTCGCCGGCGGCGTGGCGGTGATCAAGGTCGGCGCTGCGACCGAGTTCGAGATGAAGGAGAAGAAGGCGCGCGTCGAGGACGCGCTGCATGCCACCCGCGCCGCGGTCGAAGAAGGCGTGGTTCCCGGCGGCGGCGTGGCGTACCTGCGCGCGCGCGAATCGATCTCGGGCAAGATCAAGAGCGATAACCACGACCAGGAGGCCGGCATCAAGATCGTGATGAAGGCGCTCGAAGAGCCGCTGCGCCAGATCGTCGCCAACACCGGTGCCGAACCCTCGGTGGTGGTGAACCGGGTCGTCGAGGGCAAGGGCAACTTCGGCTTCAATGCCCAGACCGAGGAATACGGCGATCTGGTCGCGATGGGCGTCATCGACCCGACGAAAGTCGCGCGCACGGCGCTGCAGAACGCGGCATCGGTCGCCGGACTCATGCTCACCACCGATGCCATGGTGGCCGAGCAGGTCGACGACAAGAAGTCCTCCACCGGTCACGCGCACGGCGGGATGGGTGGCATGGGCGGCATGGACGGGATGGATATGTAACGCGCAAAGCGCGTTCCACATCCCGGCAAGTCTGGAACAGGGGGAACCCGCGGTTCCCCCCGTTACCTCCTTCCGCAAGGCAAGTCAGGAGAGGGGCGCTACGGCGCCCCTTTTCTTTTTCGGAGATCACCTTTGCTACACTCGTCCAGGGAGGTGGCATGCGCATTCTGGTGGCCGAGGACGACGCGATACTCGCCGACGGAGTGATCCGCGCGCTGCGCCAATCCGGCTACGCGGTCGACTGGGTGAAAGACGGCCTGGAAACGGATGCTGCACTCGATGCGAATCCGTTCGATCTCATGATCCTGGACATCGGGCTGCCGAAGAAGTCGGGCCTGGACGTGCTTCGCAGGCTGCGCGGCCGCAACTCGCACCTGCCCGTGCTGATTCTCACCGCGCTCGACGGCGTCAACGACCGCGTTCGCGGACTCGATGCGGGCGCCGATGATTACCTCGCCAAGCCGTTCGACCTTGCCGAACTCGAGGCGCGCGTGCGGGCGCTCACGCGCCGGGGAATGGCGGGCGGCCCGACGCTGATGCGGCACGGCGCGCTCAGCTACGATCAGGTCGGGCGCGTCGCGCGGCTGAACGGCGAGACGCTGGATCTGTCGGCGCGCGAAGTCAGCCTGCTGGAAGTGTTCCTCGGGCGCGCCGGGCGCCTGGTGTCGAAGGACCAGCTCGTCTCGCACCTGTGCCAGTGGGGCGAGGAAGTCTCCGCGAACGCGATCGAAGTCTACGTGCACCGGTTGCGCAAGAAGCTCGAGCCGGGCGGCGTGCGCATCGTGACGGTGCGCGGACTCGGCTACAGCCTTGAAAAACCCGTTACCCGGTGATTCCGGGCAGCTGTCGCTGCTGGTCGAGATCCTCGACTGGCTGCTCGCGCCGATCATCGTGCTCTGGCCGCTGTCGGTCGTGATCACGTTCTGGGTCGCCAATACCATCGCCAACATTCCTTACGACGGCGCACTGCGCGACGCCGTGAGCGCGCTTGCGCAGCACGTTCGCTTCGAAGGCGGGCGCGCCGTGGTCGTGCTCCCGAGCGCGGCGTCGAGTTTCCTGCGCGCGGACGAGCGCGATACGGTCTGGTTCCAGGTACGCGGCACGCGCGGCGAGGTGCTTGCGGGCGACCGCGAGCTGCAGGAAATTTTTCCGGAGGAGCATCAGACGCAGAACGTCGTTTATTTCCGCGACGACGACTGGCACCACGAACCCGTGCGGATCGCCTTCATGTTCGTGTACGTCCCCGAGCAGGCGCACCGGCGCGCCGTGATCCAGGTCGGCGAAACCCTCAAGAAACGCCAGGATCTGGCGAACGAGATCATCGCCGGCATCATCGTGCCGCAGTTCTTCCTGTTCCCGCTCATCGCGCTGCTGGTGTGGTTCGGGCTGCAGCGCGGCACGCTGCCCCTCGACCGGCTGAGGCAGCGCCTGCTGTCGCGGCGGCCCTACGACCTGTCGCCGATCGACGTGCGCGAGGTGCCCGAGGAAATCGCGCCGCTCATCGCGGCGTTCAACGACCTGATGGACCGCCTGGCACAGAACCTGAAGGTCCAGGAGCGGTTCATCGCGGATGCCGCGCACCAGATGCGAACACCGCTCGCGGGGCTGCGAACGCAACTGGAGCTTGCACTGCGGCAATCCGACCCCGCCGAAATGAGGGCGAACCTGGAGCGCATACGGACGGGCGTCGATCGCGCGTCGCACGCAATTTCACAGCTGCTTTCGCTCGCGCGCTCGCAAAGCGAAACGCCACCACAGTTCGAACCGGTCGACGTGAACGCGCTGGTACGGGAAGTGACGCAGAGTTTCGTCGCGCGGGCGCTCAACGTTCGCATCGACCTGGGGTTCGAGGAGTCGGAATCGCCCGCGTCGATCGAAGGCAGTCCGCTGCTGCTTCGCGAGTTGTTCGGCAACCTCATCGACAATGCGCTGCGTTACACGCCGATGGGGGGACGCGTCACCGCGCGCGTGCGTGCGCGCGACTTCGTCACCGTCGAAATCGAGGACAACGGCACCGGGATCGGCGACAAGGAACGCGAGCTGATTTTCGAGCGCTTCTATCGCGTGCCCGGCACCGAAGCCGAGGGAACCGGGCTTGGCCTGTCGATCGTTCGCTCGATCGCGGCGCTGCACCGCGCCGCAGTCAAAGTGAGTCCGAACGCGACCGAGCGCGGCAGCGTCTTCTCGGTCGTGTTTGCGCGCCTTCTTCCGTCGGTGGAAACCAGGCACTCGAGCCCCGCGCTGCCGCGGGGGGCTTGATATAATCCGCCGCTCTCAAGTCGCGCCGGAAGCGTCGCGGCGTGCCGCAAGACGGCCAAGTAGCTCAGTTGGTAGAGCAGAGGACTGAAAATCCTTGTGTCGGTGGTTCGATTCCGCCCTTGGCCACCAGATTTCGCGAGCGCAGCGAGCAAAATCGAGCATGGCGATTCCGCCCTTGGCCACCAGATTTCGCGAGCGCAGCGAGCAAAATCGAGCATGGCGATTCCGCCCTTGGCCACCAATCATAGGTAACGAAGTCAGCGCTTGAGCGAACCCGAATCCCGCTACGCCTGGGGTCGTCTCGCGGCGGCGCTCGCGCTCATGACGCTCGGCGGCTCCGGGATGTACGCGGTGACCGTCGTGCTGCCGCTGGTGCAAGCCGAATTCGGTGCCTCGCGCGCCGACGCGTCGCTTCCGTACACGCTCACCTTGATCGGGTTCGGTGTCGGCAGCATCCTCATGGGACGGCTATCCGATCGTTTCGGCGTCCTGGTTCCGGCGCTCGCCGGGTCGCTCTGCCTGGGTGCCGGGTTCGTCGCTGCAGGATTCGCGCAAAGCCTCTGGCAGTTCGCGCTGATCCAGGGCCTCGCGATGGGCCTGCTCGGCAGCTCCGGGACGTTCGCGCCGCTGGTTGCCGACATTTCGCTTTGGTTCAATCGCCGGCGCGGCATCGCGGTCGCAATCTGCGCGAGCGGCAACTACCTCGCCGGTTCGCTCTGGCCGCCGGTACTGCAACACTTCTTCGACGGCTATGGCTGGCGCGCGAGCTACATCGGGGCGGGTGTATTCATCGCGATCGCCGCGCTGCCGCTGACCCTGGCGCTACGGCGGCGTGCGCCCGTGCAGGCGCTCGCGGGCGCGGCGACGAACATCCGGGACGCGTCGCCGCAGTCGCTCGGGCTGTCTTCGAACTCGCTGTTCGTCCTGCTGTGCATCGCGGGCATTTCCTGCTGCGTCGCCATGTCGATGCCTCAGGTGCACATCGTCGCGTACTGCAGCGACCTCGGCTTCGCCGCGGCGCGCGGCGCGGAAATGCTCTCGGTGATGCTCGCCAGCGGCATCGTGAGCCGACTGATCTCGGGCTGGATCTGCGACCGGATCGGGGGACTGCGGACCCTGCTGCTCGGCGCAAGCCTGCAGGCGGTCGCGCTGCTGCTGTTCCTGCCCTTCGACGGGCTGGTCGCGCTTTACGTGGTGGCTGCGCTCTTCGGGCTCTTCCAGGGCGGCATCGTGCCGTCGTACGCGATCATCGTCCGGGAACATTTTCCGGTGCGGGAAGCGGGCTGGCGCATGGGCTCGGTGCTGACGGCGACGCTGTTCGGCATGGCACTCGGGGGCTGGCTGTCGGGCGCGATCTTCGACGCGACGGGCTCCTACCGGGCGGCGTTTCTCAACGGCGCTGCCTGGAATCTGGTCACGATCGTCATTGCCGTGGAGTTGCTGCGGCGCAAGCGCCATATCGCCAGCGCGCGGGTGGTTTAATCCCGGTCAACCGCCGGCCTTGACAGGAAGGGCTAAAATCCCCGTGGAACAAACACTTACTGTGACCACGTTTTGACCCTGTTCGCCCTCGGCCTGAACCACCAGACCGCGCCCCTCGACGTGCGCGAGCGGATCGTGTTCGACCTCGATCGCCTGCGCGGCGCGCTTGGCGAGATCAAGCGCGGCCTCGCGAACGAGCCCGCGATCCTGTCCCCCTGCAACCGGACCGAACTGTACTTTTCGGCCGAGCAGCCGACACCCACGGCCGCGTGGCTCGCACAGTTCCACCGCATCCATCCTGGCGAACTGGCGCCCTACCTGTACACGCTGCCGCGCGAACAGG
>Ga0080064_1006707_pt1 | contig 12218 bp, 10 predicted proteins | sample Subgrocontami54m_FD_69260 | JGI IMG/M metagenome (GOLD analysis project Ga0080064, IMG submission 69260) | Subsurface groundwater microbial communities from S. Glens Falls, New York, USA - GMW46 contaminated, 5.4 m (SPADES assembly) (version 2) ...
TTGTGTAAACTCAGCAATATCCTGGCCGTCAATAGAGATTCGTCCCTTTTGTGGCTCATACAAACGTAGTAACAGATTGGTAAGGGTTGTTTTGCCCTCACCGCTTTCGCCCACCAACGCTACTTTAGTATCAGGAGTGATAGTAAACGCAGCATCCTTCAGCACGGCTGCTTTGTCATAGCCAAAATATACATGCTCATAGCTGACCTCGCCCCTTGTAACTTGTAGTGGTTTGGCGTTGTTGTGATCGGTGATTTCGGGCTCTTCGTCCATAATTTCAAAGTAATCCTTGCTGTCGGCAATGACCCGCTGCGTGCGGTCCACCAAAAAGCTGATGCTAAAAATGGGTATGCGGATAAGCACGGCGTATTGTACAAGCAGCACCATTTCGCCAATTGTATAGACGCCTCGCGCCGTTTCGATAAATATATAGCCGAACACCACAAAGAAAATAAGGTTTAGCACCAGTCGCCGACGCACGTCCTGCCAGTGCCAATACTTGCTCTGAGGGTGAGTAGTATCAACCGCGCGTTCCATATGGCGATTAAAAAAATTGAGCTCCCGAGCTTCCTGGATAAAACTCTTAACCACCTTGACTTGCCCAACCGCCTCGGCAAAGCGTCCACTGGCAATATCGAAGTCGGTGTTGATTTTCTGTTGATAGCGTTGCCATTTGGTACTGGTTCGCGTTGTCATCCAGATGAATACCGGATACAGTACACCCAGCATAAGCGCTACCTGCCATGAGTAGTAAGCCACGATAGCCAGTGAAAAAACGGTGCTAAAGATAAACTGTAAAAAGTTATTGCTGAGCATCTGCATAAAGTCACTGATTTGGGTTATGCCACGGCTTAGTCGGTTGATGATTTTGCCAGACAGCTCAGTGTCAAAATAGTGCTGCGGCAGATTAAGTAAATGCTGGTAATAACGCCGGCTCATTAACTGCTTGAGCCGGACAGCCATAATATCGCCCAAATAACCACCAATGTTACTGAAAATCGTTTGTCCCACGTCCGTCAAAAACATCGCCAGTGCAAACACCGCCACAATAGCAACACTCGGTTGCCCGCCACCTATAAGTTTGGTTACTTGGTCAACAACGCCCTTGGTAAACAGAGGTTGCAGCTGGCTCATGATGGCCAGAAGGATAGTGAAGACAGAAATAGTAAAGTAGTAGCGCCAGAGCTCTCGCGTCGATTTAATAATGCGCCAAAGGTACTTCATAATTTATATAAAGCTTAACATGTTAAGTATCGTATGCCAAAACTCTCAATTTACTTGGGTGCTGGGCTACCAGCCACCTCCACCGCCACCGCCTCCACCGCCACCCGAGAAGCCACCACCGCCAAAACCACTAGAACTGGAGCTGGAAGGCGACGAAAACGTGGTGTTCATAGATGCTTGCATACTGCCGGTCAAATTGCTTGTGAGCAATACTGCGTTGAAAGTTGTCCAGTTGCCGCTGTACCAGTCAGGCGGTTGGGTGTAGATGTCCTTGAACTGCGTTGCCCACTGCTTTTCAACCCCGAGCACAATGGCGTATGGCAAAAGTTTTTCAAATAGCTCGACCGTTTTGGTTGGTTCATGGGCATTAGCCGCATATGCCGCATTCGGGCCTTGTAGCATCTTGAGCCGGTCTTTTTCGGCAGTATTTAGATACAACTTGAGGCCCTCTAAGTGTTCCTTGGCAGCAACGCCTTTGGCAGTTCTGCTTGGCATGAGGGCAGCAAATAATATGACTAGGCTGATTGCTATAAGATTACCCAACAATAACCAAGGTGTTAGCACATTTATACTCACAACCATGGCCACTAGTAGCACTACGATGACTACTATCATCTTGGTAGCCGATTTGGTCGGATTACTGCGAAAGTAGCCTTGCTTTGTCAAATCTTCGTGAATGCTGTCATGCACTTTTTTAACAGTTGTGTAAAATTTCTTTTTCTTGAGCTCGTCCATAGTGACTGCCTGGCTTGTTCCAAACATGCCGCTTACCAGTTCTTGCTCAAATGATGACAGACCGTGGATATCTGGTTTGAGCAGCTCAAAGCTATAGTTCAATGTATCCTTGCCCAATAAGCGATTCTTTTTGGTTTCGATTATTTTTATATACTTCCGGATTGCCAGATCAATGATGGTAGCTGTCATGTCGCGGTTCTCAACCTTAAAGTCAATCAAACCACCAACCTGGATCGGTTTGAGTCCATCTGGCGCATCATATTCTGGTACAATAACCCCTCTACCTTTGGCGTCGCGACCATACTTGCGCCAACGTAAAAATGCCCAACCCCCTATTACTAGTGGTGGCAGCAGCAGCGCCGTAAGCTGTTTGCTGTACTCAGCCAACGTCTCATACCACTTTGCGGGACTGAAATAGCCTTTGTCAAAACCAATAACTACACTTAGTGTTTCGCCGGCTGTAAGTGCCTTTGTCGTCTGCACATCTAAGACGCTACCATTAGCTTGTACTTGGCAAGCCTTGCTTGTGCTGCCAAACACACCGCTGAAGCATAGGGGTGTTTGGGTGGTAGTACCCTCAGGCAGACTAAATGTGGCGGTGACGTGTTCAAATGTTTGCAGCCACTGATCGCCATTAATGTCCCAATACAACTCATCATGGTCTGGGTAAAAGCCAATGACGTTAGACACGGTGTAGTCGATGATATAGTCTTGCTCGCCAGTAATAGTCCTATTGGGATCGCCAATTTTAAGCACGGTGTTGCCACTAGATTGGTAGGTGGTGAATTGCGCCGGTGCACCGTTGTTGGAACTTATACGATTTACCTGGAGCTGAAGTTTGTGCTTTTTATAACTATTTGGGATAGCCCGCAAGATACCGTGGTTGTAATCATGGAATACGACGCTAATATGTTCGGTAATATGCAGCTGACCCTGCGGGTCGGTGTTGGTCAGAGTATATTCACCGGAGAAATTTGTGATAGTGAAGTCGTTAGTATCAGCGTGGGCGTAGGTGGGGACCAGCACAAAAACAAACACCAGCAAAACGGCCAGCCAAACGCGCCGTCTAAGCCGCATGCCTAAATCCTCTCGGCTTTGAGTGTTGCCCCAACGGATGCGGCGGCTTTGTCGAGCATGACGTTTACTTCCTCAGCCGTCAGCGTACGCTCATACGAGGCAATCGTGAATCGGAAGCTAAAGTGTTTGTACGTTTTGTCATTATCAGGTTGGTAGATATCAACCTGCGAAAGATGCCAGGTAGTTTTAGCTGATATGTCCAGTGCTTGATGAAGACCATCGTAGATCTGACCGTAAGCTACATCGGCCGGCACTCTGAGTGTGATATCCTGTTCGACTTTGGGGAACCGTGGCAACGGCACGTAGCCAGGCTCTTTATCCCATAATTTCATGAGCTGCATCACATCCAGTTCGAAACCGGCCACAAAACTTGGTAGTTTCAGGCTTTTGCGTACTGCGGGTCTAAATTCACCAAGCTCAGCGATGAACTGCCCGTCTTTGGTCTTTACCAAAGACGTCCGCGTCTTTTCAAACGGTGCAATGGCCGCTTTGCTAATCTCCAGCTTCGGCTCATACGTTGTAGCCGGTTGAAACTCAAGTTTAGTAATGCCAAGCTGTTTCAGTAGAGCCGTTAAGTATTGCTTGGCCTGGTAATACGGCGCGCCGCTATAGTTGGCTTTGGCGGTTTTATCGCCGGCAGCAAAAACAAGTGCTACTCGCTGGTCTTCAATAGGTAATTTGTCATCCTTGCTCACAAGGTCTTTGCTGTGTACAGGATTGATTTCAAACAATGCAAACTCATCAAATCCAGCCTTGATATTGGCATGTACTTTATCTAGTAGGCTTGGGATAAGGCTCAGTCGATAGTATTGCAAATCCGGGCTGAGCGCATTGGCTATTTGAAAAGCATTGGCTTTGTCCTGGCCGACTTTGTCTAGCAAGTCACCGTGAACGAATGAGTACGTTAACAGTTCATTAGCCCCTGCCCGACTCAAAATATCACGGACACGGTGCTTGATGGTAAGCAATGTGTCTTCAGTTATGGGTTCAATACGGCGTTTGGGCAGCTCCAGTGGCAAGTGGTCATAGCCATACAATCGCCCAACTTCCTCCACTATATCTTCGGGTATATGGATATCGGTGCGCCAAAACGGTGCCGTCACGACCAGCTCTTGAGACGAAACTAAAACTTCAAACTCTACATTAGTAAGTAGCGTTGCCATATCTTCGCTTGTAAGTTGCAAACCGAGCCGGTCATTTATAAAACTACTCGAGACTTTTATAGGTTTATTAGGCTGAAGCTCACTCTTGAGATCATACACAGTGCTTGCAGGCGTGCCACCGGTGTCATGGATAATCTCACCTTCTGCCCATGCTAGAACACGATCATTTTGGAATGGGGATTGGCCCTTGCTAAATCTGGTCACGGCATCAGTAAAGAGGCCATGTTGCATAGCCGTGCGGTGAATAGCGTACATATCGAACGTAGCACACTCTAAGACGATATTCTTAGTGTTTTCATCTACTTCCGTGTCTGCTCCGCCCATAACGCCGCCAAGACCAATCAGTTTTGTGGCACTGGCAATCATAATGTCTTCTTTTCTTGGTGTTAACTTCTTACTTCCAAGCAATGTTAATGTCTCATCCGGTTTTGGATGGCGCACCACTATGGTAGCCTTGTCCGCTCCGGGATCTAGTGCTTTGAGCTTGTCATAATCATAGGCGTGCATCGGCTGGCTTGTGAGCAGCATCATATAGTTAGTAATGTCTACGACGTTATTGATAGGTCGTACACCAAGACGCGCTAGGTAACTTTGCAGCCAAACGGGAGACGGTTGCACTGTTACATCTTCTACTACCTGTGCCATAAAACGCGGTACTAGATTTGGAAGCTCGTTGCGCACCTCAAGCAAATGCTTATCAGATTCTTGTTCGCCACTTGTTTTTTTGCCTGTATACCATGCAGGCGACTTAAAAGGCTGGTGTGTAATGCCAGCAACCTCCCGAGCCACGCCTAGCTGGCCAAAGAGATCCGGCCGGTGGGTAAACATCTTGTTTTCGATATCTATAATGTGGTCATCCAGCCCATAAAGAGTTTTGAATGGAGCGCCAGGAGCTATTTTTTTGCTAGGGACTGTGGACTGTGGACTGTGGACTTCGAGTTCGTTGAGCTCGAGTATACCGTTGTGGTCATCGCTGATGCCTAGTTCGTGGGCACTGGCGAGCATGCCATTGCTCACAACACCCTGGATTTCTCGAGCCTCCAGCACAAATGGCTCTTTGTCGAAGCTGCTTGGTACTGTCACGCCCGGCGGAATCCAAGCCGCTAGCATTCCATCGTGCACATTTGGAGCGCCACACACTACCTGGACGTGGCCGTCCGTATCCCGCGTGACATCAGGCATAGTACCACCATCGTCAATAGTACAAACTTTGAGTTTAGCCGCATCTGGATGCGGCTGACAGCTCAGTACCTTAACAATGATAATCCCTTGGTATTTTTTACCTAGCTCTTCAACCTCATCGACGGCACCAAGCTGCGCCCCAATTTTTTCTACCAATTGGTCAATTGGTAGCTCGATTTTGGTAAATTCTTTAATCCAATTGAGGCTGACCTTCATGTTTTCTGCTCCTGTAGTTTCTGTCTCTCAACTGAATGTTTGGATATTTCCAGGCTGCAGGCATTGTGTTTATTGCAGAATTCTTCACATTGCACCGCTAGATCTTTATCGCGGTAATGTAGGTGGCAAACCGGACATTGATAGAGTTGCTTTAGGTGTTCAGCCATTGAATTGCCTCAAAAAGTCTAACCGTCCGCTTTCAAAGTGCCGAACGTCTTCAATGTTATGTTTAATCATGACAAGTCTGTCAAAACCAAGGCCACCAGCAAAGCCAGTGTAAGTATTTGGATCTATGTCAGCCATTTTAAGCACATTGGGGTGAACCATGCCCATGCCCAAAAGCTCTATCCAGCCCGTGTAGCCGCAAACAGTGCAACCTTGCTTTTTACAGAATGGGCAGCTAAGGACAAGTTCAAAGCTTGGCTCGGTGAAGGGGAAGTAAAAGGGTTGGCTTTTAACTTCAATATTCTGTTGATAATATTCACTTAAGAAAATTTTAAATGTGGCAATAAGATTACCTGCGTTTATATTTTTGTCAACGTGTATGATTTCAACTTGGTAGAACGTATGTTCATGTCGTGCGTCAACATCTTCATTGCGAAACGTTCGACCAGTATAAACCGCACTGATAGGCTCATCTCTGTCAAGGTTATCCTTAAATCTCTTGAGCAAACGGTTTTGCATAACACTGGCATGAGCCGGAGCTACAAAAGGCTTGTTATCTTTATCTTTTTCAACGGTGACAAAAGTATCATAATCTTCACGTGCTGGATGCCCTTCTGGAAAGTTTAAACTGTCAAACATATAATACTGGTTATCAAGTTGGGGCGACTCAACAGCGGCAAAGCCCATACGCGCAAAGATTTCTAGAACTTTATCAAGCTCTGTCATCAACGGATGCTTACTTCCTAAGGTAGTCGGTAATAGCTGCGGTTGTTTGTCTGGTGAAGTGTTAACGTCAAATGGCGCAGTGACGTCTATAGCACTAAGAATTGAAGGTTCAGTGTTGAGTTCCTGATTAACAAGCTCTTGAAGCTCAGTTTTTAACTCATTAATTTCCTTGCCAAAACCGGCTCTTTGATCTTCCGGTAAACTAGGAATCTCGGCATATAGAGCTCTTAGTTCCGGTGCTCTTAAAACAGCTGGTTTATCTTTGGTCTCTGCTAATCGCTTTTTCAATTGCTCAGCAACTTCTGCCACCCGGGGATTTTGGTAGTTCATACTTGTTTTGATTATATCAAACTGTTAACAGCCCAATGAATACAAACATTACGCTTTAGCATGGTTTTTGATAATTTAGTTGAGGGGATTGTTTGGTAAAATGGAGTTATGGCGCAGTTTAGTTTTGATGTGGTTAGTGAGTACAGCGTGGCAGAGATTAACAATGTCTTTGACCAAGCTCAGCGTGAGATTACTAACCGCTATGACTTTAAGGGCACACCGGCCGGATTGGATTGGTTCAACGCTGATAAAACAGGGCTAAAAGTTACTGGCAGCGGTGATTGGCAAATTGACGCCATTCTGGACATTGTTCGCAAAAAACTAGCAACACGTGGTCAAAGCCAAAAAGTGCTTGATACGTCCAAAGAATCAACAACAAATAATATGCAAGCGAGCAAGGAAGTACCATTCAAACAGGGACTGGACCAAGAGAAAGCTAAGAAAATTACTGCAGTTATCCGCGACAAATACCCCAAGGTCAAAACGCAGATTCAGGGCGAGGCGGTGCGAGTGATGAGCCCCGCCAAGGATGACCTCCAACAAGTCATGCAATTGCTGAAGACCCAGGACTTTGACTTCCCTTTGAGCTTTGCAAATTTTAGATAACAAGTTATTAGATTAATCTGCTCATGTATACTTGAAACAAATGGATGAGCAGCAGTTACTAGAGCAAGCCAAGGCAGTGCTTGAACTCAACGACCAAGGAAGCTTTACCATTCCGGCGGAAGGACTGTATCCTCACCAGTGGCTCTGGGATAGTTGCTTCATCGCCATCGGGCTGAGACACTACAACATTGAACGAGCCCAAACCGAGCTCAAGAGTCTGCTGCGGGGTCAGTGGGCCAACGGTATGCTGCCGCATATGATATTTGCCAAGGGCCTATCGTACCGCCAAGACCGCAATGTCTGGCGTAGTTGGGTCAACCCGTTTGCCCCGGACGATGTCACTACCAGTGGTATCACCCAGCCGCCTATGCTGGCCGAAGCCATCATCCGTGTTGGCGAAAAGCTGTCATTACCAGAGCGACGGAGTTGGTATAATTCGGTCTACCCGGCATTGATTGCCTACCATCAGTGGTTATACAAAGAGCGCGACCCGCACGAGGAGGGCCTTATACTACAGATTCACCCCTACGAAGTCGGGCTAGACAATACCCCGCCCTGGCTTGTCCAGATGCACCAGCATAGCCGCCCATGGTGGATCGCGCTGTTCGAAAAGACTCATTTGGACGTAGTAGTCAATTTGTTCAGACGTGATACCAAGCATGTGCCGCCCGGCGAGCGGATGAGTAACGTCGAAGCGCTCATGTACTACGATGTAGTCCGACGTCTGCGCCGCAAGCGCTACGACATCGATGCCATCTTGACCCGCTCACTGTTTGCAATCGAGGACGTCACCTTTAATGCCATTTTTATCCGGGCCAACCACTGCCTGCGGGCCATAGCTAAAACCATTAAGCAAACTATACCGGATGAGTTAGCTGAGCGCATGACCAAGTCCGAAAGAGCTTTTGAACAATTATGGGACGGCTACAGTAGCCAATACTACTCACGCGACTTTGTCACCCACAAACTCATAAAAGAGCCGACCATCGCTACGCTTATGCCGCTGTATGCCGGCATCGCAAGCAAAGAGCGGGCCGAACAGCTCGTCAGTTTACTGAAGAACAAACACTTATTTGGTGCCAATTATCCGGTTCCGAGCGTGCCACTCAATTCACCGTGGTTCAAGGCAACCGGTTATTGGCAGGGACCAACCTGGCTCAATACCAACTGGCTGGTTATTGACGGGCTTAGGCGCTACGGCTACCACGAAGAGGCGGAACTTATTACCCAGAAATCGCTTGAACTGGTCGAAAAGTCGGGCTGCTATGAGTACTTTTCGCCCATAGACGGCACACCCGCTGGTGCCCAAAATTTCTCTTGGACAGCCGCACTCACTATCGATTTGCTCCAACCTGGAAAAAGTAAATAGGACTTTCGCACTTTTGCGTGGATAACAGGGTGCAGATGACTGAGCGAAAGCTTTCAGACCGAACGAGAGGTAACTATAGTTACATCGAGAGAAGAATGGTAGCTTGCAGCCAGTCAGCTGTGGTCTGATGCTGCGAAAAAGTGCGAAAGTCCTATAAACACTAATCGTTGGCATTTTTAGCAGGATCATCTAGCAAGCCTTCATGTTCTGACTGTTCACTAATAAGATCAACAACGCGGGTCAATTGTCTACTACGAGTACCTTCTATTTCCACATACGTCTTTTGCGTGGTCTCGATTTGTTTCCCCAATCGTTCTAAACTCTCACCAAACTTACCATATTCAGTTTGGAATTTAGAAATTAGGCCAAGGATTTGTTGCAGGCTTTTTTCGTAGCGGAAGTTTTTATAAGCTTGTAGCACCAGGCGCAAAACAGCGGTAAAACCAAAAGGACCGGCTAAAACCACTCTACGCTCATTGCAATACTGATTTATGTCTGGCAGCTTTTCGTAGATAAAGCTAAAGATCATTTCGTTGGGGATGAACATAACCACAAAATCAAGCGTTTGGTTTTCGGGGTTAATGTAATCCTTGGATGTAATGTCCTTGATTTTTCCTTTTACGGCAGTTCTAAAGTTATTGAGTGCATGTTTTTTATCGGCTTCTGTTTTTGCCTCCTGGTAGGCAATTAAATCATCAAAGGGAAATTTGGCATCAACGTTTAGCTTTGAGCCATCGGGCAATAAAATGGTGAAGTCCGGCCGACCTTCCCCACTACTGGTCTGTTTTACATAGTTAACTTTCTCTACAAACCCGGCGGCCAGGAGTAAATCTTCTGCTACTTGTTCGCCCCACTCCCCACGCAGCCGGTTGTTGGCTAACAAATTTTTTAAACCCTCAGTTGAGACCTGTAAGCCCTCCGTAATTTTAGCTGTGTTAGCTAATTGCTCACGAATGGCCGAATTTTGACCCTTCAAATCACCTACTTCCCGACGATTTTCTTTTAACTGCTTCTCGAGATTGGTAACAATCTGATTTATTGCTTGCTGATTATTTTCCAGCATGTTTTTAACGCCGGATTCAATTTCTTCTTTACTACCTTTGCGAGCGCTTTCATGGTTACGAAGCAACGTTATTAAAAAGCGTTGCCCGAATAGGTACATCACTCCTACTACAATGATAGAAGTTAGTAAAGCGGTAATAACAACAGCCACCACACTCATAAGCTTATTGTACCTTGAATGGCTCTATCCAATAAAGTGATGGACTATTTGTATGGTGATCCCCACAGCCACAACACCGAACAAAAGCAGCAGCGGTTGCAGATCGAAGAGTCTTTTTTTGGGAGTTTGCTCGTGTATTTCCGGAATAATGTCGCTCATCGCTATGTAGAGCAAAAATCCTGCGCTTAGCCCAAGTAGTATACCGGTTGGCAAATGCTCTTCGCTGCCAAGCGCAAAGGTCACTACAGCCATTAGGGTAGTAGCCAGTGCGCTGGCTATATTGACCAACACAACCTTTGATCGTCGTAAACCCTTTTTCAGTAGCAGTCCAAAATCACCGATTTCCTGGGGGATTTCGTGGGCTGCTACCGCCAGTGTGGTAATGATGCCTGTCGGCACATTGATCAAAAACGCCGCCGCTATGACCACACCATCCATAGCGTTATGCAACGTATCACCTACAATGATTAAGCTAACCGATGGGTCGGCGCCCTTGTGCTGATGGTGATGATGAAACCAGTGCAAAAACCGCTCGGCGAAGAAAAAGACCAAAATACCAATGAGCGTGGCAATGAATACCGTAGAGGGGTCGGCCTCTTCAACTCCTTCCTTTAACAGATCGAGGAACACCGCCGCCAATAGCGCACCGGCAGCAAACGGCGTGGCGTACTGAGCCAGGAGTTCGGCAGTTTTCTTCCTGCTTAGTAGCAAAAGACCACCAAGGAGTGAAAATACGCCACCGATTAACGAGTAAAAGATAATGTGTCCGTAATTCGCCATAGTGCCTTCTTTTTAACTTCACCACTAGTTTACCAAGATAAAGCATTATTGCAAAAATGTCGCAATTTGTGGTATTTTTGCAGTATGTCTTCAATTTATGAAACTTTGTATAGAACGCTCAAAGAGCATGGTTATAGCTTAACTAAACCTCGCCAAGCTGTTTTTGAAGCGCTGGTCGATACAGAACCACAAAGCATGGCCGAGATTATCGAAGCCACTCAGGGGTTATTGGACAGAGCCAGTGTGTACCGGATTATCGCGCTATTTGAACGTTTGGGCATTGTTAATCGTATCCAGATGGGTTGGAAGTACAAACTAGAGCTTTCCGACAGCTTCAGCTATCACCATCATCACGCCACATGTTTGCGATGTGGCCGTATTGTTACGTTGCCAGAAAATAACGACCTTGAGCAAAAAATACAAATTTTGGCATTAATCAACGGCTTTATCATCAAGGATCACCAGCTAGAAATCCGTGGCCTCTGCCCTAAGTGTCAAGCTCTTACATTTAAAGGAGCCCCGGACGAACCGGAGCTCAGCGGAAGCCTCACACTTCCGTTTTAAGCTTAAGCCGTTTGACGCGCTTTTTCAAGCGTTTTCGGTGCACTTTTGTAGTCGTCCAGGTATGCTGAAGACTAGCAATAATGAGCCCAATGGCCAAACCCCCAATAACGTCTAGTGGTGCATGGACACCGAGGTAGATGCGCGATAGCCCAACTAATAAAATGCTAAGTAGCACTATCCAGTAAAAGCGGCGGGGCACATATGGCAGCAAGGTGAGCCCCAAAACCGTTGCCATAGCGGTGTGGCCTGATGGAAACCCGTAGCCGCCGACAAATAATTCCCGCTGCGTGACACTGCTGTCCAGGCCGACCGGCCGTGGCCGTGCTATGAACAACTTGGCATACTCAACGACCACCAGCGTTACAAACCCGTTTACCAGCAGTTTGAGTGCCAGGCCGCGTACTCTTTGGATCAAAGCAACCAGAACCAGCACCAGCGCCATCCAGCCGCTTCCCAGTTGCGTTATGGCCAAAAACAGGGGTGTAAGTGTATCTGGCAAAGAGTAAATAGCGTGAAACAGGTCATACTCCCACCCAGACAAACTGTGTTGATAGGCTCTGGCCGCCGCCAGCGAAAAGACAATCAGACCAGTTAGCACAATTGCAGCGTGTGTGCGGGGGCTAAGATGCCTGGTGGTATCGGCTTTATTGCGAGCCATGTTGGCCCTTAGTATACGCCATTTGGCTTATGGTTAGCGGTTCTTTAAGCCTTCGTACCATAATTTTTATCTGATACAATACAGTTAAGACCTCTTGCATAATAAGCCGTGGAGACAGAAAGTGATGATTTTTGTTCTAAACCGATCAAAGCTGACAAAGCGTAACATCTGTTACGGAGCGAAAGCTTTGGTTCGGTTTGG
>Ga0080064_1006708_pt1 | contig 12217 bp, 12 predicted proteins | sample Subgrocontami54m_FD_69260 | JGI IMG/M metagenome (GOLD analysis project Ga0080064, IMG submission 69260) | Subsurface groundwater microbial communities from S. Glens Falls, New York, USA - GMW46 contaminated, 5.4 m (SPADES assembly) (version 2) ...
AGGCGCTCGACCCACTGGGTGAGAAGCTCGCGTCGATGCACCAGGACGAGCGTACTGCACCCCCTTTGGGCGATCAGCGCGGCTGCGACCACCGTCTTGCCGAACGCGGTCGTCGCAGCCAACACCCCGAAATCATAGCGGGCCATTGCGTGGAAAGCCGCAGCCTGCTCCTCGCGCAGCGTGCCGAGGAAGCGGACGGGAAGAGGTGTGCCGGACTCCCGACGGTCTTCAACCTCGGCTTCAACCCCATGTGACCGCAGCAGATCTCTGGTCTCGTCGAGACACCCGCGCGGCAAAGCAACATGGCGCGGATGCAGCACGGCACAGGACACGATGCGCGGCTTGCCGAAGGTCGAGAGCCGCATGGCCTGCGCGCGGTAAAACTCGGGGTTCTGAAACGCAGCGAGTCGGACGAGCCGCGCCACCATCGAGGGTGGCAGGTTGGAACGGTCGATGTAGAGCTCGTCCGCAAGCACCACGCCCACACGGCTCGGCAGCGGACCGGTGACCGCCGCCGGCTCGCGCCGCCGCGATGGCAGCATCCGCCATGGCTGATCGGCGTCCTCGTCCTCGACAGGCATCCTGACACCGAGCACACGGCCACGGGCTTCTGCCTGTGCGACCAGCTCGAAGACGGCGCTGGATTTCATCCGTGGAACTGACGCGAGAAAGGCCCACTGGTCTCCGTATGGCCGAAGATCGTCATCGACGAACACGCTGTTGCCGCGTTCTCGCGGGCTCCGCTGAAGCGGCAATGCGATGAGGTTGCCGAAGCCGCCGATCGGCATGGTGTCTTGGCTCGGAAAGAACCGATCATAAGAGGCAAAGCCGATCTCCGGGCGGAGTTCCATCGTCTCGGTCAGGAGAAGGGCACCGAGCTGCCGCGCGTCCCGCGCGGGCACTGGCTCGGAGAAGAAGATCCAGACATGGCCTCCTTGGCCTGAGCGGGACCGTTCAAGGGCCGCCGGCACGTCCCTGGCACGGCAGGTGTGCATGTAGGCGAGCGCGTCGTCGGCCCAGCTCTCGCCGTCAAAGTCGGCCGCCAGGAACCAGCAGGTCTCGTCGGCCAGAAGCGGATACACGCCGGCAGCAAAGTCGGCGGCCCGCGGTCGCATCCGGTCCTTCCCGCGAAGGTGGCTCTCGATCACCTCGTCGGACACGGGGATGAATGCTTGGTTCGGGCATTCTCCGCACTTCACCTGCGGCTTGCCGCAGACGCCCTTCACCCATTCGTTGGCGCAGGCCGGCGCGTACCCTGATCGCCCTGTCTTGGCATTCTCCCAGCGCAGTGAGTACACGTCCTGGCGACCCGCGAATAGACGGCGGAACAGGGTGACCTTATCCGTTGCTCCAGCAGTGCTTGTCGCCTGACCGGCACCGACGGTGGACATCGAAACTGTCAGCGGGGGCCGGCTCAGCAGGTCCGCAAGCCGTCTTCCCAGCGAAGCCCGCTCCGCCTCAAGGTCGGCAAGTCGACCCTGTATCCGCGCGATCTCCTGGTCAGCCTCTTGCTCTGCCATCGAGACCTCGTACGATCATCGAAAGTGGCCGCAGTCCATATCCCTGCCTACCATGCCATATGTCGGCGTAGGCAGTACCTCCTCAATCGCCGGCTCCGTTTGTTCAAAGGGGGGTGTCTTCCTGTCAGGTCACACGCCTTGGGCTCGCCTCTATTGCTCCTCCAGAAAGCGGGTGTACTCTTCGACGCTCAGCCCTAGGTCTCGCAGGATCTTTCGTAGAAGAGGCCGGACGATGACCTGTGAGCCGTGGTCAGGGATCACCACGATGCGTCCCAAGTCGGCACAGAGCCAGATCTCCCAAGCATGCCAGGCCATGTTCTTGGTCCTAACGCCCCCCTTGACTCCGTTATGCGAAATCCTATCATAGCGCTCGATGAGAATCCAATGGCAGGAGATGGCGTACGACACCCGATCTGACAGCGAGAGTGGAGCCCTCAGCAGTTAGCCTGGATGCAGGCGGTCGAGAAAGGGGCCTGCAACCGCCGGCGAGGTGAAAGCCTGACCAAGAGATGGAACCCTTCCGCAACGGAGATGCCCCTTGGTCTTTTAGCATTAGGTGCCATAGTCCGATGAGGTATCCACGAAAACCAGAGGGGAGTACAATGCTCGAGTGGGGCGCCCGATCGCCACCTGCGTCAGGCTGTCCTGTCCCGGGGTGGGCCCTGGAAGTGGCAGTGCCATTGACACAGGGGGAGCGCGTGCTGGTTTGCCTCAGGCCGGAGGAGATTACGCTCTTCCCTCGCGGGGCGATCCTGACCACCTCCAGCGCGCGGAATCAGCTCTACGGGCGGGTGATTCGCCATCTGCCGGCCGGCTCTACCTACCGGGTAACGATCGATTGCGGTGTCCTGATCGTGGCGGCAGTCACCCGGCAGTCGTGGGAGCAACTAGGCCTGCACGACGGGGCAGAAGTTGTTGCCGCATTCAAAGCAACCGCTCCCCATGTCATCCACTGCGCCTGACGGTTTTGTCCTTGACTTTCGTCCCATAGTTGGGTAGTTTAGAAACAAAATGGGATGTTCTTCACAACATATGCCTGCCTTTACGTATGAGCAGCCCAGCCTGTCAACGCTGAGAGGCGATCGTCGGCGCGAGCCTTTTGGCGCCGAGTTCCATTCAGCTACGAGATGTCGCCATCGCGGTCAAAATCCACCCGGGAGGAGATAAAAGATGGAAGAGACGGAGGCACAACTCTTTACTCGTCTCAGGGAGGAGAATTCGGAGTTTCAGCGGCTGGCCGAGAAGCACCGAGAATTCGATCTGAAGATCAGCGAGTTCGACCGGATCTATTACCTGACGAGCGAGCAGGAGCGAAAGCGGAAGGAGCTACAAAAGCTGAAGCTGACGATCAAAGACCAGATGCACGTGATTATGCATCAATACCGGCGCAACCACACGCCGGCCACGTCCCAAAAATGAAGCGGCTGACTCACGTCGACCGACATGGCCATGCCCGCATGGTCGATATCAGCGAGAAGGATGAAACCAGGCGGGAGGCTGTGGCCAGAGGTACAGTCACCATGCAGCCCGTGACCCTTCGCATGATCCAGAAAGGGAGGGTCCCGAAGGGCGATGTCCTGGCCGCTGCCAGGCTCGCCGGGGTCATGGCGGCAAAAAGGGTGCCTGACCTCATTCCGCTCTGTCATTCTCTCCTACTCTCCAGCGCCGAAGTCGAGTTCACGCCGGTCGAGAAGGCCGGGCGCCTCGACATTGAATCGCGGGTCAAGGTCACGGGACGAACCGGGGCAGAAATGGAGGCCCTCGCTGCTGTGGCTATGGCAGCCTTGACCGTCTATGACATGTGTAAGGCGGTGGACAAGGAAATGGTGATTGGCTCAATCCGTCTGGTCGCTAAAACAGGGGGGAAGAGTGGGGTGTATCGTCGGCCTGGCGAGAACGGAGCCGGGGGCTGAGAGGCCCCTGTAAAGGATTAAGGACCCCGGCACACAGCTCGGCGCTCAGGATGCCTTCAGGACTGACGACAGCGTTCATTTACACCCCGCGGTTCCTGGAATTCGACTATGGACCGGGGCATCCCCTTCGCAATGAGCGGCTGGGACTGACCTATGATTTGATCAGCGCCTGTGAGTTACTGTCCCTTCCTTCTATCCGCTATGTCGAGCCTGAGCCCGCCACTGACGACGAACTTCTGGTCTTTCTAAAGCCCGACTATCTGAAGGTTCTCAAGGCGGCCGATGCTGGTGACGCTCCTGCCGGAGCATTCCGGTATGGTCTCGGCACCCCCGACAACCCAATCCTGCCGGGAATCTTCCGGTGGTCTGCGCTGGATGTTTCGTGCTTCGGGTTTGAAGTTGCGGGTTCAGGGTCCTCGAAACTTGGGATACGGAACCCGGAACTTTCCGACAAGGCGTATGCCTGTGAGGGGGTTCGGGAGGAGGTAGGGCTTCTCAAGAGGTTGGTGTTTCCGCGGCACGGTATCTGATGCCGAACCGCTTTTATCGGTGGGGAGGGCCTATGATGAGGCTATGAGACAGACTAGACGGGATTGATGATACGACAAGGCGTCGAGGTGTTGGAGTAGGACAAAAATGGGTTTCGGTTTGGCAGGAGGCAGAGCCAATGGCATTCCAGGATAAGTCACTGACGTGTGTTGATTGTGGGCAGCAGTTTGTCTTTACCGCAGGGGAGCAGGAGTTTTACGAGCAGAAGGGATTCATGAACGAGCCGAAACGGTGCAAGGGCTGCAAGGCGGTGCGCAAAGGGACCGGTGGTCATGGCGGCCCCCGCCAAGAGTTCGAGGTCGTCTGCTCGGCCTGTGGCCAGCAGACCTCTGTTCCTTTCAAGCCGACACTCGACAAACCGGTCTTCTGCAAGCCCTGCTTCGTGGCCAAGCGATCGGCAATGGCGTGAGATGTGCAACTCTGAATAGCCTGTCGTTGTAAGCGTGCGTGAAGGGCCGGGCGAGTAAATGGTAGCCCGGCCCTTCGCCTTTCGGATGGGATCACGGAGGCGATCTCGGAGTTGAATCGAGAGGGGAAGTATGATAGCGTGACGATAAAGTAGCTATCAGCTAACAGCTTTCAGCGGTCAGCTATTGGAGGAGGCGGCTTTCGTGGATAGTCGAACGCGGTTGCTCCTCAGACAGCTCCCTTCAGTCGATGAGTTGTTGCAGGAGCCGTCGATCCGAGAGATGGTTCAGACGCTGCCGCGCTGGGCGGTCGTTGAGGCGATCCGAGAGGTGCTAGAGCGTTGGCGGCGGATGCTGGCTACATGGCAGTCCGAATCGGCGCCGGAGGATCTGCCATCCAGGGCCGCTCTGGTTGCCGAGGTAAAGCAGATCGCGCTGCGGCTAAATGGGCCAGCTCTGCGGCGTCTCATTAACGCAACAGGTGTGGTCATCCATACGAACCTCGGTCGCGCCCCGCTCGCCGAGGTCGGAATCGAGCGGATTGTCGAAGTAGCGCGAGGCTACTCGAACTTGGAGTATGATCTCGAACAGGGGGAACGGGGATCCAGGCAGGGCCATGTGGAGTGGCTTTTATGCCGTCTCACGGGGGCCGAGGCCGCGCTGGCGGTGAACAATAATGCGGCGGCGGTGCTGCTCGCTATCAATACGCTGGCCGAGGGGAAGGAGGTCGTCGTCTCGCGCGGGGAGCTGGTGGAGATCGGCGACTCGTTTCGGATCCCTGATATTATGCGTCGCGCAGGCGGGGTCTTGCGGGAAGTAGGGACCACCAACCGAACCTACCTGAGGGATTACGAGGAAGCTATCGGGGCGACGAGCGCGATGCTCCTGAAGGTTCACACCAGCAACTTCCGAATCCAGGGCTTTGCCAACCAAGTCCCCGTAGCCGAGTTGGCGAGCCTGGGCGAGAAGACTGGCCTTCCAGTGGTGGAGGATGTGGGCAGCGGCGCCCTCGTCGATCTGTCACAGATCGGGCTCTCCAAGGAGCCGATGCCATCGGAGAGTATCCGCGCCGGAGCAGATCTGGTGACCTTCAGCGGGGACAAGCTACTGGGAGGACCTCAGGCAGGCCTGATCGTAGGCAAGCGACTGTTGGTCGAGAAACTCCGCCGCAATCCGCTCGCGCGTGCCGTGCGGATCGACAAGCTCACGTTGGCCGCCCTGGAGGCGACGCTACGCCTCTACCTCGATGAGGAGCGAGCCTTTTCCCACATTCCGGTGCTCCGGGCCCTCGCCATGCCACTTCAGGAAATCGAGCAGCGGGCCAGGCGTCTGTGCGACCGGATCGCCGCACTCGCCTCGGGTCATCTGGAGGTCTCTGTCATCGATGGGACCTCAGAAGTCGGTGGTGGCGCGCTGCCCCTCGAGTCGATCCCGACGCGACTGGTGGCGATGCAAGCCACCCATCTGACCGCACCGGTCTTGGAGGGGCGCCTGCGCCGGACCGACCCGCCGGTGATGGTTCGGATCAAGGACGGTCTGGTCGTCTTGGACCCTCGCACAGTCTTAGAAGATGAACTGGAAACACTGGCCAACCTGGTGGCCTCAGTTGCAGTGCCGTAGAGGTGCGAGGTAGGGGCAGCCCTTGTGGCTGCCCTCTAGCGCGAAGTGCGATTCCCTCCCTCGCCGACGTAGGGGCGACCCTAGTGGTCGCCCGATCTGGGCAGGCATAAGGCCTGCCCCTACAAGGGAAGGGTGGGGGCGCAAGGAACGATCGTGAGGTGCGGCGGTAGATATGAGTGGCCTGTTCATCACCTTTGAGGGGGGTGAGGGATCCGGGAAGACGACCCAGCTCAAGCTGTTAGTCAACCGAATTCGTACTTCCGGCAAAGAGGTCATCGAAACCCGGGATCCCGGCGGGACCGCAATCGGGAAGGAGATCCGGACGCTCCTGCTCCACCCAGGATCGGTTTCCATCGCTGCTGCCACGGAGCTGCTGCTGTATGAGGCCAGTCGCGCGCAGCTTGTCCGGGAGCTGATCGCTCCTGCCCTCGCACGAGGGACAGTGGTGCTTTGCGACCGTTTCACCGATTCCACGCTGGCGTACCAGGGGTTTGGAAGAGGCATCGACTTCAACCTGATACAGCGGTTGAGCCGATTCAGCACCGACGGGCTTGTCCCAGACCTGACCGTCCTGCTGGATCTCGACCCGGGGATCGGACTGACGCGGTGCAGAAGAGGCGTAAGCACCGATGCTTCGACGGGGCTCAGCGCAGAGCCGTCGTGCTGGGACAGGATCGAGGCCGAGCCGCTTGACTTTCATCAGCGGATCAGAGGGGGGTACCTTGTCCTGGCGCGTGAAGACCCGGATCGAATCGCCGTGATCGATGCCGGCCTGGGTGTAAGCGAGATCGAGACGGTCGTGTGGAACGAATTCATCTGTCTTCAAGATCGGCGTGGTTATGCCGTTTTGTGATCTGATTGGGCAGGCGCGAGCCATTCGGTTCCTTCACCGGGCGCTCATGACCGGGCGGGTCGCCCACGCCTATCTCTTCACCGGGCCGGCTGGGGTGGGCAAGCGAGCCGCAGCCCTCGCCTTTGCCCAGGCGCTCAACTGCGAGATGAAACAGCGATCAGCTGATAGCTGTCAGCTAACGGCTGCGCAGGATGGGTGTAGAAACTGCCGTGTCTGTCGCAACATCGCCAACGGACGGCATCCGGACGTACAGGTCATCGAGCCGGATGGCGCGACAGTGAAGATTGAGCAGATTCGGGCTCTTGAGGCCGATGCTGTTTTGGCCCCATACGAGGCTAAATGGAAGGTATTTATCCTCGATGGGGCGGAGAGAATGACGGAGCAAGCCGCCAATGCCATCCTAAAGACCCTGGAGGAGCCGTCCAGCGGAACAGTGTTCATCCTCCTGACGAGTACGGTGTCCGCCATGCTTCCCACGATCGTCTCTCGATGCCAGACAGTAACCTTCTCCCCCCTCCCGAACGGGCAGATCGAGGCCCTTCTGATAGAGAAGGGGATAGAGCCGTCTCGGGCTCGACTGATCGCCTCTTTGAGCCAGGGCAGTATCGAGCGTGCTCTCAGTCCCGAGGTGGCGTCCCTGTCCGAGACGAGGGATCTACTGCTCGAAGGGCTTGGGCGAGGGCTTCAGGATGGACCCGCCGCCCTCGTTGAACTGGCCGAGAAACTGGTGAAGGATCGGGAGAAGCTTCAGCAACAGTTGGAAATCCTTTCGGCCTGGTTTCGTGATCTCATGGTCGCGAAGGCATCCGGACGGAAGGATTGGCTCGTGAACGACGATCGCGGCGAGGAGATCGCCAGCCAGGTGGAGGGCTTGCCCCTAGATGTTATCCTGGACGGACTTCGCGCGATCCACGCCGCCATGGACAACCTCACCCGCAACGCGAACCCGCGCCTGTCGATGGAGGATCTGTTGCTCCGGCTCCGCGAGGTGTTCCCGTCTGGCTTTTTGCCGGTGTCAGCATGAAAACGGTACGCATTAACTTGGGGGAGACCGAACACCAGGAGCAACACTACGATCCGCGAGGGGTGAACGTGCGGCCGGGTGACCAGGTGGTGGTCGAGACCAGGTGGGGAACGGGGCTGGCCCGGGTGTTCGCCACCTTCCCGATGTTTCCCGATAAAAAAACCACGGAACCGCTCCCGGCCGTCCTCCGTTTGGCAACCACTCGGGATCGCGCCAACGAGGAACGGATCAAGCGCCTGGAATTGGAAGGGAAAGCCTCCTGCTTGCGGAAGATCACAGAACGGGAGCTGCCGATGAAGCTGGTTGATGTCAAGGCGAGCTTCGACCGGAGCAGGGTGACCTTCTACTTCTACGCCGACGGGCGGGTCGATTTCCGCGAGATGGTGAAGGAGCTGGCCCAGCAATTCCACACCCGTATCGAGATGCGGCAGATCCGGGCCAGGGATGTAGCCAGCAAGTTGGGCTGCGTTGGCCCGTGCGGCCGACAGCTCTGCTGCAAGACCTTTCTGAAGGAGTACGAGCCAATCTCAGTCCGGATGGCCAAGGACCAGGGCCTCCCCCTTAATCCGAGTAAGCTGGCGGGGATGTGTGGGCGGCTCAAGTGCTGTCTTCGCTATGAGCACTCAATGTACGAGGAGATGAAGCGGCGCCTGCCTAAGGTTGGCTCCCCCGTCGAGGCGCTTGCGGGATTGGGGATTGTGAGGGCGAGGAACATCCTGGCTGAATCGGTGGTGGTCGAACTGGAAGACAGCACGCAGATCACCGTGAAAGCGGCTGACCTGATCCACATCGGTCCCCCCTTGGACGATACGTCGCCCCGGATGGGTTGCGGTGGCGGTGGCTGCAGCAGTGGCGGCTGTGGGGTTAGCTCTGCGCCGGACCGTAACAACTTATGAGTCACGAGACCTTCTTCCTGACCACCCCGATCTACTATGTCAACGCCACTCCACATCTGGGACACGCCTACACCACCATCCTGGCCGATACGATGGCCCGCTTCCAGAAGCTTCGGCTGGGGCCTGAGCGGGTCTATTTCCTCACCGGTACTGATGAGCACGGCGACAAGATCGCCCAGGCGGCTGCGCAGACCGGCGAGAGCCCGCAGGCCTATGTCGACCGGATCAGCGGTATCTTTCAGGAGACGTGGAGGCGGCTGGGACTTGCGCCGAACCAGTTCATTCGCACGACCAGCGAACCTCACAAGCGTGCCGTGCAGCGGTTGCTGCAACAGATCTACGATGCCGGGGACATCTATTTTGGGGAGTACGGCGGCCAGTACTGCTTTGGCTGCGAACGATTCTACACCGAGAAGGAACTTCAGGACGGCCGATGTCCCGATCACCAGACGGCCCCGACCTTTATCAAGGAGCAGAACTACTTCTTTCGGATGGGGAAGTACCAGGATTGGCTGATCGACTACATTCACCACCATCCCGACTTCATCCGGCCGGAGCGCTTCAGAAACGAGGTCCTGTCCTTTCTGAAAGACCCGCTGGAGGACCTCTGTATCTCGCGGCCTCTGGCTCGCCTTGAGTGGGGGATCCCCCTCCCCTTTGACGACCAGTATGTCACCTATGTCTGGTTCGATGCCCTCGTTAACTACATCTCGGCTCTGGGCTGGCCCGATGGCGAGGCGTTCCAGCGTTTCTGGCCAAGCACCCAGCATCTGATCGCCAAGGATATCCTGAAACCGCATGCGATCTACTGGCCGATCATACTGAAGGCGGCCGGACTCCCGCTGTATCGCCACTTGAACGTCCACGGCTACTGGAAGATCGAAGAGGCCAAGATGTCCAAGAGCCGGGGCTCGGTCGTCCGCCCCCTTGATCTGGCTGACAAGTACGGCGTCGAAGCCTTTCGCTACTTCGTGTTGCGGGAGATGACGTTCGGCTTGGATGCCAGCTTCAGTGAGGAGGCGCTTGTGGCTCGACTGAACGCGGACTTGGCCAATGATCTGGGGAATCTCTACAGCCGTGTCCTGAAGCTGATTCAGCGATACTATGACGGCAGGATATCCGAATTGCCTGGTGAACGGGGACTCGTTGATGCCGTACGCGCTGCCGTCACGGACGTGACAGCCGCTACGGAACGCTTTGCATTCAGTGAGGCGCTGGCGGCCATCTGGAATCTGGTCTCGGCCACGAACAAATACCTGGTGACCAACGAACCGTGGAAGCAGGACCCAGGGGATGCTCGAACGAAAGCGGTCCTGTTCAGTGCAGCCGAGACCCTCCGCGCGATCGCCATTCTCTTGTGGCCGTTTCTTCCCCAGACCGCAGAACGCATGCTCCAGGGTCTGGGCGCCCCAGAGCCGCTCACCTCGATTCACTTCGATGAACTGCTTTCATCATCGTGGCATCTCGGGTCACGGCAGGGGAGAGTCCAGGAGGTGGAGCCCCTCTTTCCCCGCATCCAGGTGACTGCCGCCAAGCCATCACCAGTCAAAACTGGATCGACTGCCGTTCCCGAGCCCGTAGCCGAACAGGTCACCATCGAGGAGTTCCGGCGCATCGACCTTCGCGTCGCGGAAGTGATCGAGGCGGTCGCGATCCCCGGCTCGAAGAAGCTGGTCAAGCTGCGGGTGAGGCTTCAGGACGAGGAGCGGACCGTTGTGGCCGGCCTGAAGGAGCCGTATCCGCCGGAAAGCTGGGCAGGGAAGCGCATTATCCTGGTGGCTAACCTGAGGCCAACCAAGCTGATGGGGATTGCATCTGCGGGGATGGTGCTCGCAGCCGAAGACGAGGCAGGCCGGATCGTGTTACTTACACCGGAACAGCCGATCTCCTCGGGTTCCAAGGTCCGCTAGTGTGCATCCGATGAAGTCTCTCCACAATTACGTACGCACGTGGCGGCACGAGAAACGAGAATAGCAAGGCGCGGCTCACGGGGGCTGACCGAGGCGTACATATTCGGGTACGTCGCAGGGCGCGCCCGGGAGTCGGCAACGCCGCTAGGCGAAGTTTATCGGGACGCCACGAGTGTTCATCGATACGCATAGCCATATCCAAATGCGGGAGTTCGGGTCCGACAGGGCCCCTGCGCTGGCTCGGGCCGAGGCTGCAGGGATCGGCCTGATGCTCGCGGTCGGGTATCACCTTGAGGCGAGCCGGAAGGCAGTGGAGGCGGCGGGCCGTTGCCCACAGGTCTACGCCAGTGTCGGCATCCATCCCCACGACGCCAACGGTTACGATGATGCGGCTGAAGAGACCCTTCGATCTCTCGCCAAACAGCCCAAGGTTGTGGCCATCGGCGAGGCCGGACTCGACTTCTTTCGCAACCGCTCGCCGCACTCTGTTCAGGCTGAGGCGTTTCGCCGTCAGATTCGCCTGGCCAGGGAGCTGGATCTGCCGCTCATTGTCCACGATCGTGAGGCCCATCAGGAGACGATGCAGATCCTGGAGGCAGAAGGGGCCGAGCGCGTGGTCCTGCACTGCTTCTCCGGGGATCTCGCCATGGCTGAAGAGGCTTGGCGGAGAGGCTACTACGTCTCAATCGCCGGTCCGGTCACCTATCCCAAGAACGAGGCCCTCCGCGAGGTCGTGCGGAAGGCCAAGACGGATCGCCTCCTCTTGGAGACCGACTGTCCTTACCTGCCGCCCCAAGCTTTCCGAGGCCAGCGAAACGAGCCAGCCCATCTCCTGCACACGGCCCAAGAGGTCGCCAGACTCCTCGATATGCCGCTCGCCGAGCTGGGTCGCCTCACCAGCGAGAATGCCCGCTGCCTGTTCAGGCTCCCTCCATTGGAATGAGTGTCAACTCTACTATTAATCTTCGGTGCCGCCAATGTATTCAGTTTGATGCTGTTATGATATAATACGCGTGTACGTCTGCAGGACTCCTGGTATGGTGCTGTGCCAACGGTGTGCGCGTGTGGGTCCGGCGAAGGGAAGCATCGTTACATGCTGCGTGAAAGGGGGGAGAAGTCGACATGGCGGAGAAACCACAAGGAGCAAAGCTTGCCAGCCGCTCTAAGGGCCAGGTCCGGAAGACGGCCGGTCAGTGCCAGTGCGGCGGCGATCTGATCTGGAGCATGGTCTTTAACCCACGCGGTCGCATGATGAAAGTCTGCGAGAAGTGTGGGATAGCTGTGCCAAAGGCGGGGTAAGGCGCCGTAGCGAGCGGCCTCTCATGACGATAGGGCCTCCCGGCATGGTCCGGGGGGCCCTTTGTATTTCATCGCCGACGGGCGATTGGGGCCGGTAAGTTATTAATCTTTGCATTAATAATGGAACTTCGTAATCAACTTCGCTATACTATGGGGCATGAGACCCCCAGGAACCGCACAGCAGTTGGAGAAGCGGCGCCGACAGGCGATCCAGCTGCTAAAAGCG
>Ga0080064_1006710_pt1 | contig 12214 bp, 9 predicted proteins | sample Subgrocontami54m_FD_69260 | JGI IMG/M metagenome (GOLD analysis project Ga0080064, IMG submission 69260) | Subsurface groundwater microbial communities from S. Glens Falls, New York, USA - GMW46 contaminated, 5.4 m (SPADES assembly) (version 2) ...
CGCCGCCTTCGCCCGCGCGCTTGGCCGCCGCGTCCCACTGCGGCAGCCAGTCACCGAGCGAATAACCGTACCACGGCGGCTGCGGGCGCAGCCGCGGCAGGCCGAGGCGTTCCCAGATCGCCTTCGCGCGCTCCATGTATTCCTGCTTCGGCAACGCGAGCGGCGGCAAATCGCCTTTCATGGTCGCGTCCATCAGCAGCGTCGAGTCCTCATCGTCGTCGTGCTCGCGCTTCGGCCCGTGGCCCTGGCCGCGGTGCGGCACCGTCTGCACGTCTTCGACCGGATTCATGCGATACGCCATCGCCCACAGCAGCGCGTTGGCGTTGTCGGGATCGATGTCGTCGTTGACGGCAACGCAGATCTTGCCGCAGTCGCCCTTGAAATACGCGGCGCCGTGCAGCGCGCGCCAGATCTCGGTGCGCGGCGTGCCTTTCGCGATCGTGATGAGCGTGACGCGCAGCAACCCGGTCAGCGGCTCGTGCAGCGAAACACGCTTTACCCCGCGGATGCCGAGCGCATCGCGCAAGTGCGCGAGGAACAGCGGCTCGTAGGCGACGCGCTTGATGACGCTCGATTCGGACGGCGCCACCTGGCTGATGTAGGAAGGGATGATCGGATGCTTGCGATGCGTGATTGCGGTAACCCGCATCGGCATGTTGTATTCCTCGAGCGCAACGTGGCCGTGCGATTCGCCGAACGGCGCCTCGGGCTCGACATCCTCGGTGTCGATCAGGCCTTCGATCACGATCTCGGCTTCGGCCGGGACCAACAGATCGACTGTCTTCGCCTTGACCACGTTGATCGGCGCGCCCGCGAGCCCGCCTGCCACCGTAAACTCGTCGACGCCGAGCGGCAGTTTCTGCGGTCCCATGAAAGCGACGTACGGCGGGCAGCCGAGCACGATCGCGCATGGCATCGTCTTGTCGCCGCGCTGCTGGTGCGCGAGGTAATGCTGGTAGCCGCCGGCGCCGCCAACACGAGTCGCCATGCGCACCACCAGCCGGTCAGACGCTTTCAACGCAGCACGGTAAGTACCCATGTTCTGGACCAGGGTCTCGGGATCGCGTGTAATGACATTGGTTGCGGTCAGCGTCGGTGCGCTGTCGAAGCCCGGCGTCGAGATCGGGATCGGCAGCATGTCGAGCCCGTGGCCCTCGCCGGCGAGCGCCGCGCCCGTGATGACCACCTCCTGGCATGCGCCCTCAGTGACGACGCGCGGCGCGATCGGATGGGCGATCGCGTGGTCCCACTTCGCCTGGATCTCATCGACCGGCACGCCCATGCCGGCGCTGTAGATTGCGCGGTTGGCGGCGATCGCGCCGACCACCACGGGGATCGAATATTTGCGGCCGCGGCCGTCGGTAACGTTGGTAAACAGAAATGCCTTGCGCTCGGGCTCGTCGAGACCACCGACGAACTGCCAGCGCACCAGCGGGTGCAGCTCCGAATCCTTGTCGATCGGTTCGTCGACGGTCAGGAGCAACCCGCGCTCTTTGAGCGTCTCCAGATGCTCGTGCAGGTCTGGGTAGCCACGCTTGCCGTCGCTCATTTACGTATCACTCCTGGATGCCTGCGACATGATGAAACCATTGAAATGATGGATTTTAAGCCCAAGGGCGTGCTTGCGGTTAAGAAGGTCAAGCTGCACCGGCCGCCTCGTTGGGCACGCGGATAATGATGTGCTCCGCTGCCGGCGTGCCGCAATCCGCGCATCGATTGCGCGGCTATCTGTCACACCGCGGAAAAATTTAGTAAACTCAATCATCCTGCATGACAATCGGGTACGTAAGGGGATGCATCCGTCGTGCGGACGTCGCGCAGATTGCTAATGAAACATTCACACGAGGAGAGCAGAATGAGAACATCAAAACTAGGGCTGGGACTGATTGGTGTCGTGGCGACAGGATTTCTGGGCGCCTGTGCAACCAGCCCCGAGCAGATCGAGTGCTTCCAGCCGAACCGGCGCGTGGTGGTCGAGATCGCCGGAATGAAACCCAAACCGATTCCCAAGCCCGAGGCGGGCAAGCCGGCCCCGAAACCGAAACCGGGCGTGGTGGCGGCTCAGTTGAAAGCTATGCCGCAGGGCAACAGTGCATTCGATTTCAAGAGCGCGGTGCTCAAGGATGGCGGCAAGGCCGAGCTCGACAAACTCGTGAAGTCGGTGGCAAGCGGCGTAGGCAAGGATACGCGGCCGCTCGCGGTGGGCTCGGTGATCATTTCCGGCCACAGCGACCGCCTGGAAGCGGACGAGGGCGACAACGCCCTGTCCGAGAGCCGCGCCAAGACGGTCATGGAGTACCTGGTGAGCAAGGGCATCAATCCGAAGCTGATCTTCTGGGAAGGTGTGGGTTCGCGGCAACCGATACCAGTCACCAAGTTCTGCGAGTGACAACCTGCGTAAGGCAGGCTTCGCGGACGGCTTAATCGCCGTTGGGCACAGCGAAGCCCGCCCGATTGCACGAACGCCCCGCGCTTGCGGGGCGTTTTGTTTGCTGTCGAGTCGATCTGAGGCTCCTTTGTGCGATATGAGGCCGGACTTTGAAAGCTGCATCGTTTGAGTACGTGCGCGCCGCATCGGTCGGCGAAGCCTGCGAGCTGTTGCGGCAGGACGGCGACGCGATCAAGCTGATTGCCGGCGGCCAGAGCCTGGTGCCGATGATGGCGATGCGGCTTGCACGCCCAAGCCGGCTCGTCGACATCAACGAGATTGCGGGGCTGAAGTTCGTCGCGCCCGAGGCGGATGTGGTGCGCATCGGCGCGTGCACGCGGCAATGCGTGCTCGAGCGCGACGACGCGCTCGCCGCGCGCGTGCCACTGCTGCGGCAGGCGCTCGCGTGGGTGGGCCATGTCCAGACCCGCAACCGCGGCACTATCGGTGGCAGCCTCGCGCACGCCGACCCTGCCGCGGAGTTGCCGCTCGCCGCACAAGTGCTGAGTGCGCGCATGATGCTGCGCTCGACCGCCGGGGTGCGCGCCGTGCCGGCCAACGAATTTTTCACCGGGCCGCTTGCGACTGCGCTCGAGCCGCACGAATGCCTCGAGGAAATTCACTGGCAGGTTTGGCCCGGGCACCGCACCGGGTCCGCGTTCACCGAAGTCAGCCGCCGTCACGGCGATTTTGCGATCGTCGCAGCCGCGGCGCAGGTCACGGTGGACGATGACGGGCGCTGCACCCGCGCGAGTTTCGGTTTGGGCGGCGGCGGACAGACGCCGCTCGCGTTTCCCGGCCTTGCTGCACACTTGCTCGGTACCCGGCTCGATGCAGCGATAGTGCAGAGCGTCGCGAAGGATGCCGCAATTGAGCTCGACCCGGGCAACGATCTGCACGCGAGCGCGGGCTATCGCAAGCGCCTTGCGGCGGTGCTCGCCGCGCGTGTGCTGCACGCCGCGTACGAAAAAGCTTTCACCCCCTCCCCAGCCCTCCCCCGCAAAGCGGGAGAAGGAAATGTTCTTGGGAGCACGCAGTGAGCGAAAAGCTTTACGCGATTTCAGTCGTGGTCAACGGCATGGAGCGCAAGGCACAAGTGCCGGCGCGGCTCACGCTCGTCGACTGGCTGCGCGAGGAGCTGCGTCTCACCGGCACGCACGTTGGCTGCGAACACGGCATCTGCGGCGCGTGCTCGATCATGCTCGACGGCGAGCCGGTGCGCTCGTGCCTCATGTACGCGGTGCTGGCGGATGGCCACCGCGTGACCACCGTGGAAGGGCTCGCGCAGCCCGACGGCAGTTTGAGCGTGCTGCAGGACAGTTTCTGTCAGCTGCACGGTCTGCAGTGCGGCTATTGCACGCCGGGAATGCTGATCGCAGCGCAGGGACTGCTCGATGCGACGCCGCATCCGAGCGACGAGCAGATCCGCGAGGCGATCGGCGGCAACCTGTGCCGCTGCACCGGCTATCAGCAGATCGTGGACGCCGTGAAGCACGCCGCCGCGCGGCTAGCAGAAGGTTCCCTCTCCCCTCGCGGGAGAGGGACAGGGTGAGGGGGATCGTTTGATCGTGGGTGAGGGAACCGCTTTCCGCTACATCGGCAAGAAGCGCCGGACGAAGGAGGATCCGCGCTTCGTGATGGGCCGCGGGCGCTTCGTGGCGGACATCGCGCTGCCGGGGATGAAGCACGTCGCGCTGGTTGCTTCGCCCTACCCTAGCGCGCGGATACTTTCGATCAGGACACAAGCGGCACTCGCGCTGCCTGGCGTGCACTACGTGCTGACTGGCGAAGAATTCTGCGCCGCCACCGACTCGCTCGCGATCGGCGTCGATACGCCAAAAGTGACGCGCTACGCGCTCGCGAAAGACGTCGTGCGCTATGCCGGCGAATGGGTCGCGGCCGTGGTCGCGGACACGCGCGCGATCGCCGAGGACGCGGCGGAGCTCATCGAAGTCGATTACGAACCGACGCCACACGTGATCGACCCCGAGCATGCGGTCGCGGCCGGCAGCCCGCTCGTGCATCCCGCGCACGGCTCAAACGTGCTGTTCCACCGGCGCTTTGTGTGGGGACCGGTCGAGCAGGCATTCGCGAAGGCCGAGCACCAGCTCGCGCTGCGCGTCCGCTGGGGACGCAGCGCGACGGTGCCGATCGAAACCTTCGGTGTCGCGGCGCAGTGGGACCCGGGCCAGCAGATACTCGACGTGTGGGCGTCGATCCAGATGCCCAAATATCCCGACCAAGCGGCGCGCGCGCTCAGGCTGCCGGGCAATGCGGTGCGCGTGCATTACGATGTGGACGTCGGCGGCAGCTACGGCGTCAAGCGCGGCATCAAGCACACGGTGCTCGTCGGCTATCTGGCACGGCGACTCGGCATGCCGGTGCGGCTCATCGAGGACCGGCTCGAGAACATGCGCGGCGGCGATGCGCACGGCCCCGACCGGGTTTTCGACATGCAGGTTGCGTTCGACAGCGACGGCACGCTCACCGCGCTCAAAATTCGCGCGCTCGACGACGTCGGCGCCTACGCGGGCCGCGCGCCGCTCCAGCTCGGCAAGCCGGTCAGCGCGATCTGCGGGCCTTACAGGATCGCTGCCGTCGAATACGAGCCGACTTCCGTGATGACGCACAAGACACCACAGGAAGCGGTGCGGGGCTTCGGCCAATCGCCCACCAATTTCGCGCTCGAGCGCACCATCGACCATGTCGCGCGCCAGCTCGGCATGGACGCGATCGAGCTGCGCCGCAAAAACCTGATCCGCAAGGACGAGTTTCCGTACCGCATCCCGAGCGGTTCGAGCTACGATTCGGGCGATTACCACACCGTGCTCGACAAGGCGCTCGCTGCAATCGGTTATCCGGCGCTCGTCGCAGAACGCGACGCAGCGCGCCGCGCGGGGCGGCTGGCGGGGATCGGGATTTCGACCTGTCTCGAGCCGAGCGGCGGCAATTCCGCGTTCGAACCGCTGTTCAATCCGAAAAACGACACCACCACCTGGATGGAATCGTGCCTGGTACGCGTCGATCTTTCAGGCGCGATTACCGGCGTGATGAACACCTCTTCGTCAGGCCAGGGCCACGAATCCCTGGTCTCCACCGTGATCGGCGAAGTGCTCGAGCGCGATCCGGCGGGCATCCGCGTGGTGCGCGCCGATTCGCTTTCGGCGCTGCCTTCGAACAGCCCCGTCGGCAGCCGCATGGCGATCATGCTCGGAGGTGCTGCGGCAGGCGCGGCGCGCAAAATCAAGGAAACGCTGATCGAAATCGCCGCGCACAACCTCCACTGCACGACCGAGACGATCGAATATCATGACGGCAATGTCGCGGTGCGCGGCCATCCGGAGCAATGCATGACGTGGGATCAACTCGTCGCGATCGCGCACCGCAAATTCCACCAGATGCCGGCGGGGCTGGAGCCCGGGCTGCAGGCGAAATTCGTGTGGGAGGTCCCCACCGGCGGCGCGCTGCCGACCGCCGACGGCGTGGTCCAGATTTACCCGTGCTACGCGTTTGAAACGCACATCGTGTACGCCGAAATCGATCCGGAAACAGCCAAGCCGTCGCTGCGCAAGTACGTGTGCGGGCACGACTGCGGCGTGATGATCAATCCGGATATCGTGCACGGCATGACCTACGGCGGTATCGCGCATGGCATCGGCGCCGCGCTCTACGAGAAATTCGCCTACACCGAAGACGGTCAGCTCGAGAGCGGCACCTTCATGGACTACCTGATTCCGAGCGCGATGGAAGTGCCGACTATCGCCATCGTCGATCATTGCACGCCCTCCCCGCTCACGACCTTCGGCCAGAAGGGTTCGGGCGAGGCGGGTTATCTCGGCGCGCCCGCCGCAATCGCCAACGCGATCAACGACGCGCTCGCGCCGCTCGGCGCCAGCATCGAGACGCTGCCGATCACGCAGGACGATTTGTGGCGCGTGATTACGGGACAGACCACTATGAAAATTACGTAACCGAATGACAGCCGCCCCCACACCCTTTGGAGAGCGATACGCTTGTGATGGCGATTGGCACGGCTGTAGGGCACGGCTTTAGCGTGCCGATCGTGCCGATCCCGCCGACCGCGCCGAACAACGCACGCAACCATCCTCGAAGGCGCGATGAATCCGCGCCCTACGGCGAATCGCGTTGGGCACAGATTTTAGTGGCTTGTCCCTGCGACTTCCAACAGATCGAGCCGCCCGCCGCCGGGCAGCGCAGCGTTGACAGCGGACTCGAGCGCAGCGAGACGGTGCAACGCGGGACAAAGCTTGTCGGCTTCGGGACGCAGCGCTTCGAGCCGGCTGCGGACGCGGGCCTCGAGCGACGCGTGCAAGCCGGCCGCGCGGTTGGTGAGCGCGCCCGCTGCGGCAAAATCACCACGCAGCGCGACCTCGACCGCCTGCCTCGCGAGATCTCCACCTACGAGGGACAACACGTCCGGCAGCGCTTCCGCAGCGTAACGGTTGAGCGTCGCGCCCTGCCAGTCCTTGCTGGTCGTGCTGTTGGCGATCCGCAGCTTGAGATCCCTTGCGCGCGTCTCGAGGCGCTGGTTGAGCTGGGGATCCGCCGCTGATTTCGGCGAGACGCTGGCCGCTTCTTCGCGTACGGCCGCGACCCCAATCTCTACGGCGCGGTGCGCCAGCGCTTTGACATGCGGGATCAGGCCGCGCAATGTCGCCTCGAACGCGGTGATGCGGTCGCGATCTTTGCGTCCGAGCGCCACCGGCTTGCCGTTCGCCTTCAGATTGCCGCGGCTCATCTCGACGCTGCGCGCGGGCGCTGCTGCCCGCTCGAACAACAACGCGCCGGCGCTCACCGTAACATCGTAGTCGCTGCGCACGCGGCACGCCGCGTTTAAATCGGCGCCCAGTGCGGGTGCTACGAGTGCGCCCAGCAGCACGGCCGCCAGCGGTTTGAGCATCGAATGCAGGTGACGCGCGCCGCTACTCAACCCGGATGCCGGCGGTTTTGACGACTTTGGTCCATTTGTCGATTTCCGACTGGATGAACGCCGCAAACTGCTCGGGCGTCGAGCCCACGGCCTCGGCGCCGTCGGCTGCGAGTTTGTCGCGTACTTCGGCGCTCTTGAGGATATTCGAAATTTCGGCGTGCAGCTTGACGATCACTTCGCGCGGCGTGTGGGCGGGCGCCACGAACCCGTACCACTGCATGACTTCGTAGCCCGGGACTCCGGATTCCGCAACCGTCGGAACATCCGGCAGGCTCACGACCCGTTTGGCACCGGTAATGGCCAACGGACGCAGCCGGCCCGACCTGATGTGCGGCAGCGGCGGCAACAGCGTGGACATCAGCACCTGCACCTGGCCTGCCATGGTATCGATCATGCCGGGATTGGTGCCCTTGTAAGGCACGTGCTCCATCTTTGCTCCGGTTATGCTGAGTAACAGCTCCATCGCGAGGTGCGGGCCGGTGCCGATGCCCGAGGACGCGTAGACGAGCTGCCCGGGGCGCGCCTTTGCCAGTGCGATGAGTTCCCTCATGGTGCGCACCGGTAGCGCGGGATGCGTGACCACCATATTGGGCAGGGCGGCGATTTGCGAGATGGGCGCGAAATCACGGATCGGATCGTAAGGCACCTTCTTGTAAAGTACCGTATTCAGCGCGAGCGGGCTGGCAGTCAATGCCAGCGTGTAACCGTCGGGAGCCGCGCGGGCGACCAGTTCAATGCCTATCATCTGGCCGGCGCCGGGGCGGTTTTCGACGACGACCTGCTGGCCCCAGCGTTCGGTAAGCTTCTGCGCGATCTGCCGCGCGAGGATGTCCGTGCCGCCGCCCGGCGACGAAGGCACGACGATGCGTATCGGCTTGGCCGGATAATCCTGCTGCGCCTGCGCGCCGCCCGTGAGCAACAGCGCGGCGGCGATTACGTGGCCTGCCGATTTCATTCCGGATCGAATTGCCATGGCTCTCCTCGCGCCGCGCCACACTGCCTGCTAAGTACGCGACAATATCGAATACTTTACAACACTATCGCCCGGTTCCCATGAAAAACATCGTCATCGACATCCATGCGCATTTCACTCCCAAGCTGCTGTTGGAGCGTTACGCCGCGCACGCCGCGCAGTTCCCTGGCGTGAAACTCTTGCGCGACGACAAGGGAACGCGCATGCAATTCCCGGGCACCGAGCCCACGCGCCCGATCATGCCCAAGCTCTCCGATCTTGACGATCGCCGTGCGTGGATGGACAAGAATGGCATCGACCATCAGCTGGTCGGCGGCTGGCTCGACAGCTTCGGCTACGAACTGCCAGCCGGCGAAGGTCTCGCGTGGAGTCGCTTCATCAACGATTGCATGTGGGAACAGTTGCGCGACGAGCCGCGCTTCACACCGCTCGCGACCGTGCCGCTGCAGGACGGCAAGCTTGCCGCCGAAGTGCTGGGCGAAGTCCTCGACAAGGGATTCGGCGGCGTGATGATAGGCACGCTGCCGAAAGGCGAGGGCGGCGGCAATCTCGACGATCCCTCGCTTGATCCGTTCTGGGACGCTGCGTCCAAGCTCGGCGCCGCGGTTTACCTGCACCCGATGTTCATCTGCGGCGAGCCGCGGCTCAACGACTACGATCTCGTGAACGCGATCGGGCGCCTCGTGGACACTTCGATTGCAGTGTCGCGGCTGCTGTATTCAGGACATTTGCTCAAATTCACGGGCCTGAAGTTCATCCTGTCGCACGGCGGCGCGGCGCTGCCCTACGCGCTCGGGCGCCTGGCCCGCGCTCACCAGGCCTCGCAGGGCAAGTACGCGGATCCGCGCAAGGGCTTCGCGACCATGTACTTCGACTCGTGCGTGTTCGACGTCGACTCGCTCGAATACCTCACGCAGAAGGCCAGTCCGCGGCGCGTGATGCTGGGCTCCGACGCGCCGTTCCCGATCGGCGATCCCGAGCCGCGCAAAGTCATCATCAATGGGGATTTCACCGCCGCGCAGAAAAGCGACATGCTCGGCAAAACCGCGCAAAGCGTATTCCGCGTGCGAGCCGATTGCTGGAGCAGGAGCTGATCATGAGTAATTGCAAAAAGTTACAGATGGTTACTTACGCGCTGGCGCTGGCAGTCGCGCCGGCAACCGCGCTGGCGCAGACTGCCGCGAGCGGCGCAAGTCCGGCATGGCCGACAAAATCGATGCGGGTGGTGGTGCCGTTTACGGCCGCGAGCGCGACTGACACCGTCGCGCGCATGGTGGCCGAGCGGTTGTCCACGCAGTTCGGCCAGAACCTGGTGGTCGAGAACCGCCCGGGCGCGGGCGGCACCATCGGCGTCGGCGTCGTCGCCAGGGCGGAACCCGACGGCTACACCATACTCGTGCACTCCTCCTCGTTCACCGTGACGCCGTCGACTTATCCCAACCAGCCCTACGACACCGCGCGCGATTTCTCGGGCATCACACCGCTCGCCAATCTGCCGAACGTGCTGGTGATCGCGCCGTCGAAAGGCCTGCGCTCGGTGAAAGACCTGGTGACCGCCGCCAAAGCGAAGCCGGGCACGCTGACCTACGCCTCGGCGGGCGCCGGCAGCGCCACGCAGCTCAATGCGGAGCGCTTCCGTCTGGGCGCCAGATTCGAGGCGGTACACGTGCCGTTCAAAGGTACGCCGGAGGCGCTCACCGATGTGCTGACCGGCCGCGTCGATTACTATTTCTGCCCGGTGCTCTCGGTGCTGCAGTTCATCAAGGAAGGCAGGCTGCTCGCGCTCGCGGCCGGCAGCACGAAACGTTCATCGGCGCTGCCCGACGTGCAGACGACGCTCGAAGCGGGCATTCCGAACTCGGACTACAATTTCTGGGTCGGCATGATGATTCCAAGCAAGACCGCGCGCGCCATCACCGATAAGCTGTATCAGAACACGCTGCAGGCGCTGCAGGCGCCGGATCTGCGCGAGAGGATGGCGAAGCTGGGCGCCGAGCTGATGATCATGAAGCCGGCGGAATTCGATGCCTATATCCGCAACGAGATTGCCTCCAACGCGGCGCTCGTCAAGGCCGCGGCTATCGTGGTGAACTGAGGATTGAAACGATGAAGATGATCGGACACGTGCTACAGGCATGCGCGGTTTGTATTGCGACGGCGCTCACAGCGTCAGTCGTTGCGATTCCCGCCGCTGCGCAAATCTACCCGACCAAGCCCATCCGCCTGTTGGTGCCCTTTGGACCGGGCGGAGTGGGTGACATCACCTCACGCGCGGTCATGCAGAAAATGGGCGAAGCCATGGGCCAGCAGATCATCATCGACAACCGGCCGAGTGCCGGCGGCATCGTCGCTACCGAGACGGTCGCCAAGTCGGAGCCCGACGGCTATACGCTCTACCTGATGAACAACACCAATGCGGTCAGCGCGGCGATGTTCAAGAAACTTCCCTACGACGTCGTGCGGGATTTCGCGATGGTCTCGACCATAGGCGGATTCAGCCTCGTGGTGCTGGTCAGCCCGGATTCGCCGGTGAAGAGCGTGAAGGAACTCATCGCGCAGGCCCGGGCGAATCCCGGCAAGTTCAACATCGGCTCGATCAATATCGGCACCACCCAGCATCTGTCGGCGGAGCTCTTGAAATCGATGGCCGCGCTCGACGCGGTGACCGTTCCGTTCAACAACACGGCGGGCGTACTGACCGCGCTGCGCGGCAACAGCGTTCAGGTGGCCACGGAATTCCTGCCGCCAGTACTGGGACAGCTCCGCGCCCACGCGCTGCGCGCGTTGGCGGTGACTTCGCTCACGCGCTCGCCGATGCTGCCCAATGTCCCTACGCTCGCCGAAAGCGGGTTACCAGGCTACGAGGTCAATTCCTGGAACGGCATCGCGGTCGCGGCGAAAACGCCGCAGGCAATCGTCGATCGCCTGAACAGGGAAATCCATGCGGCGGTCAATTCGCCGCTGGTCGCGCAGCGCTTCCAGGAACTGGGTGTCAGTGCGAACCTGAACACACCGGAGGGCATGCGCAAGCTGCTCGTGGACGAAATCGCCAAGTGGAATGCACTCATCGACAAGGCGAAAATCCCGCGGCAATAACATCCAGTGATGCAGAGGTATAGTCCCAGCATGTTTTCCGTTATTCATCGCATCGCCCTGTTGCTCGTCGGCGCCACGGCAGCGCTGAACGTGCCTGCGGCAACGCCGGGTTGGGCGCCTGACAAAGCGGTGGAGTTTATCGTTCCCGACAGCGCCGGCGGAGGTCAGGACCGCACGGTGCGCATTCTGCAGAAACTGCTGCAGGACAACGGGCTCGTCGCAACCCCGATCAACATCGCGAACAAGCCGGGCGGCAGCGGCAACCTAGCTTACACCTATCTCAATCAGTTCCCGCGCGATGCGCATTACCTCGCCATCGCGACCGCGACAATGCTGACCAACCACGTGCTGGGCCTGAGCCCGTTCAGCTATGCCGATTTCACGCCGGTCGCCATACTCTACGGCGAATATATCGGGTTCGCGGCCAACGCGGACGGTCCGCTCAAGACCGGCAAGGACCTCGTCGAGCGCCTGCGCAAGAATCCCGAGTCGGTTACCTTTGCGTTCGGCACGAGCCCCGGCAACGCGAACCACATCGCGATTGCGATGGTGGCGAAGGCGGCGGGTATCGACCCGCGCAAGCTGAAGACCGTGATCTACAAGGCATCGATCGACGCGACGACCGCGCTGATGGGGGGTCACGTCGATGTGGTGGCAACGCCGACCTCGACCTACGCGCCGGTCATGGGAACGGGGAAAGTGCGGATCATCGGCATCGCCGCCCCACGGCGCATCGGCGGGCCGTTTGCCAACGCGCCGGCCTCGA